>Ga0233425_10002991_pt1 | contig 31871 bp, 25 predicted proteins | sample Watercolumn_Towu_2_FD_181712 | JGI IMG/M metagenome (GOLD analysis project Ga0233425, IMG submission 181712) | Freshwater microbial communities from Lake Towuti, South Sulawesi, Indonesia - Watercolumn_Towuti2014_140_MG | ecosystem: Environmental > Aquatic > Freshwater > Lake | place... | reverse complement strand
GGCTAACTGGCATCCCGATCACCCTTTCCGGCCCGAGGCCTGGTCGCTCAACCCATGGATTCTCGGCCCGAAGGGTGATCCCTGTTCTCAACCCCCAGAAACCCACCTACTTTCTGTGGTCGCACCCACCTGCTGCGAAGAGGTTGACAGGGGATCGGCGGAGTGGTATTGTAACGTTCGCAGGCCGCTTGGCCTGTATCTGCGTCTCAAGGCAGAGCCAACACGCGGGCCCGTAGCTCAGACGGTTCAGAGTGCCAGCCTGTCAAGCTGGAAGTCGCGGGTTCAAGTCCCGTCGGGCCCGCCATATAGAACGCAGCGACCCTTCTGCTAGCCAGCAGAAGGGTTTTCTGTTTGGTGGGCTTGGCGGGAAGGCCGTGGCGAACCCGCCACTCCCGTCGTGGAGGCGGGCCGCCGAGGGAAGACGCAGGCCCTAAGGGCCCGCGGAACCTACGATGCGTGCCGGGTTGCCCACGACGACGGCAAAGGGCGGCACATCATCGATGACCACGGCGGCCGCGCCGACCACGGCCCCCTCGCCGATCCGGACCGGGCCGCACACGATGGCGCGCGCCCCGATCCAGACCCGGGGACCGATGGTGATGGGCCGCTCCGCGGGGCGCCCGCACCGCCGACGAAACGATCCGGTGGCATGGCGATGCAGTGGTCGGCGATCACCACCTCGTGAGCGATGAGCGCATAGTCCCCAACCACCGGGCGGGCCACCAGCGGCTGCCGCAGGGACCGGTCTCCCTCGGGGCTGTTCGCGACCGCGTCGAGTCGTCGCAGCTCAGGATCCAGTGGGTGGAAGTCGGAGTCCGCGATCGTGACATGGTACGAGATCACGACGCGCTCGCCGACTTCCATGCCGTCGGCGCACATGAAGACGGCGCCCACAAGCACTGAATCACTGCCGATCGTCACGATCCCGGAGGGCTCGACGATGAAGGTGGTCCAGGTGTAGACCCGAACGCGGTCGCCCAGGACCAGCCCGGGCTGTCGGGCGCTGCGGAAGCGTTCGAAGCTGCTCCGCCGCTCCAGCCAACAGTCGTTGCCGATCAGGACATTCGGCGGCAGCTCGCCATAGTCCCACGCCCCGCTGATGGACGCGAACTCCCTATCCATTGGCTAGAGCCCCACCTGTTCCAGCATGTCGGTCAGCACGATGCGAGCGTCGAAGTGCGTCTCGGCCAAGGCGCGCGCCTCACGCTGGTGATGCTCGTAGTCGGATTCGATGCGCGCGATCCCGCCCGCCGCTTCCTCGAGCGTCGAGAACGCGATCAGCCCCTCGCCGGTCGGTACGGACTCGCTGAACCCGGTGTCCTGCACGACGGCCGGTCGTCCGGCGGCCAGGTAGCAGACCGTGCGGCAGCTGAACCAACCGCAGCGGGTGGCGACGTACACGTTCTTCGCGACGCTGAACTCGCCCCGCGACTGCTGGATGTAGGAGCGATAGAGCCCGGGTGTGCGAGAGACGCCGTGGGAGTCCAGAACCTGCCAACCCAGGCTGCGCCAGCGGTCGCGCGGCGCGTCGCCGCCGACCGCGAGTTCGAGGCGGGCCGGCGTGTGCCGCGGCAGCTCCTCGACGTGGGTGAACTCCAGCTCCTTGCTGCCGTAGGTGGCGCCGGCGTGCTCGATGGGACGGCGGAAGTTGTCCCAGGTCATCACGGTCGTCCACGTGGCGCCCGGACCCTCCGGGTGCCAAGCGTCGACCACGACCGGAGGCCGCGTGGCGCGCCAGTCCAGCCCCAAGGTCGGCAACGGGCAGTCCGGCCGGCCGATGCGGTCGGCGTACGTGAAGAAGAAGTCGTGACCCCGGTAGCCGTGGGTGCCCAGCCAGCCGGGCTCACGGTCCCAGCGCGGGTAGTTGACGAAGTGGTTCCAGCCGGGATCGGTGTCGATGAGCACCTTCCGGCGGCAGGGCATGTACTCCTCGCGCAGCAAACACCCGCCGGAGACGTTCAGCAGCACGTCAGCCCCGGCGACGAGATCGGCGACCTGGCCGCAACTCAGCCCGACCGCCTGCCCGTGCATATCCCGGAAGTGCGAACGCCGCTCCAGCCCCGGAGACAACGAGCGCAGGGAGCGCTCCAAGAAGGCCACTGTATACGCGCAGTCGTCTCCGTACTCGCCGGCGTCCGGGTTGTAGGTCTCGGAGCCGGTGTCCTCGAGGTAGTAGACCTCGAAGCCGAGCTGCTCCAGGCCGAGGGCATATTGGCCGTAGTCCCAGGCTACGCCGCCCACGGGGTACGTCCCGATCATGCCGGTTACGACCGCGCGCATGGCGATCTGCCTCAGTGCTCCCGGGTCGCGAGAGCCGTCACCTGCTGGGCCACGCGGCGGTTCGCGGTCCGAGCCTGCTCGACGAAGTCGAGCGCCGAGGGCTGCGACGGAAGCTCGACCAGACGCTCGAGAAGCCCGTCCACCTCGTCGATGCCGCACACCCACTCGGCGAGGCCGGCGACCTCCATGAAGGACTCGATCTTCCAGTCGCCCGACACCGCAAGAACGGGGCGTCCCATCGCGACCGCGATCACGCACCCGTGCAGCGCGGAGCTCAGTACGAGATCGGCCTCGGCGTAGCGGCGGAGAACCGCCGCGAGCGCGTGTCCATCGTCAGGGGGAATCCGGTTGTTCGTCTGCCGATAGGGACGACCGGTCTGGCGGGCATACCGTTGGCCGCACGCGTCCATCGCCTCGTAGACACCCTCGCCGGCGGTGGTGTAGTTGTCTACGTGCAGCAGGCCGTGACCGGCGAACGTTGGGCGTTCGATGGCTGCGACGCTGGGGCACGGCACAGGCGGGCCCAACGCACAGGCGGACAGATGGGCATGGGTGAGTTCGTCGCGTACCACGCAGAGCCGTGCGGCAGCAATGATCTCGTGCAGCAGGTCGGCTGAAGGGCGAGAGGGTTCGCGCTTCAGGTCGCAGTAGCCGACGCCCCACAAGCAGAACGGGACCCGGCAGGCCACCTCGCGGAATCCTGCCCAGAACGGCGTGAAGTAGTCCATGAACAGGCCGCCGCCGCCGATGATCACGAGGTCCTCGGGCCCGGCGGCGGAGAGCATCTCGAGGGTCTCGGGCACGAACGGCCCATCGCAGAGGCACTCCCGTACGCCATGCGGCGCGATGAGCGACTGGATCCCCTGCGCGGAGAGCCAATCGCCGACGTTGGACCGGTTAGCGAACACATGGTAGATCATGGGCGCAAGCTCGCGAAGACCTCGGCATACTCGCCGCCGGGCCAACTGTGCATCTCTCCGCGGTAGCGGTTGAGGCCCCGCGTTGCCTCGTCGAACCGCATGACCCGGCACTGGTGCTCGTAGGCGCGGATCGCGGCGAGCTTCCGCTCGATGTGGGCCGAGATGTCGACGATCTCGTCCATGTGTTGTAGCGGCGTCCACACCTCGAAGAGGCGAACCGCCGGGACCCGCGTGGCGGCGGGCAGCTCCCGGAGCGTGCGCCGCACCAGTCGCGCAGCCGCCCGGTGATCGGGGTGCATCTCCCGGTCGTGGGTCACGTACAGCAGCTCGGGACGCCAATCGGCGATCAGCTCCCGCAGTCGCGCCACAAGGGCACGGGTGACCCGCAGGCCTCCGTCCGGCTGGCGCCAGAACTCCGGGGCGCCGGCGCCCAGAATGCGCGCGGCCGCGGCGGCCTCGGCTTCTCTCCGGCTAGCCGTCTCGCCGGGCGGTAGACCGTGTCCGCCCTGCTCGCCGGAGGTCAGGCAGATGAGCCGGAGGGAGTCGCCTGTCTCGGCATGGGCGCACAGCGCGCCTCCGCATCCGATCGCCTCGTCATCCGGGTGAGGCGTCACGACGAGAACTCGGCTCATGCCTCGCTGGCCCTCCCGGCGTCCGGTTTTCCGACTTCCGGCGGGTAGAGCCCCCAGGTGCGGACCCGGGGGACGTGGGTCGCGAACCGGCGCTTGAACGGTTCATCGCCGAGCCCAAAGTCGAAGGTGCGCGCACCCTCGTCGATGGCGGCCAGCAGCAAGTGCCTCAGCAGCACCTCGCCCGGGGACCGCCTGGCCAGCGCGATGTCGAAGCTCGGCTTGTACCACAGGTAAACCCTACGGTAGCAGGTACCGAAGTGGAACGCAACGGGCTGCTCGTTCCATGTCACGGAGGTGAAGCGCAACCAACCGCCCGCCGGAGCCTCGTCGACGAGGCGCTCGTAGAAGCGGCGCTGGAGCGGGTCCAGGAAGAGGCTGGGGTACGGCGTGGCTGCCCAGCGGGCGATGTGCTGCTCGAAGAAGGCCGGCAGGAGCGGCCGGATCGCGTCCGGTTCGCGCAGGTGGCGGACCTCCAGGCGTCCGTCTCGCGCCAGGGCCCTCTCATGCCGCACCAGGCTCTTCTTTCCGACCCCCGAGCGGGCGGCGTGGGGATCACCCGCCAGGTCGAGTGCCGGCGCAGCCAGGTCACCCTCGTCGTGACACACGAGCCCCAAGCGCGGCGCGGCCGCCCGCAGTCGCTCACCGGTCCGCGAGTGCTCGGGCACGTGGTAGAACCGGAAGCCGACGAACCCCTCTGTGGCATCGCGAGCCGCGGCCAACAGCGCCTCGAGCACCGCCGGCTCCCCGATGTCGCCGATGAAGTCGAGGTAGTCCGACCCGCCGGAGCCCGTGAAGAACACCATCCCGGCCTCACAGAACAGCGGCGCGACCGCCGCCACGCGCCCCCCCTCCTCCGCCGCGAGCAGCAGCAGCCGCCCGCGCCCGAAGGTCTCCCACCACACGGCCTGCCACGAGCGAGTGAGGAAGACGGTGTCCGTGTCCCCCCGAGCCAGGAGCGCGCCCCAGGCCTCCCCGGGCAGTCGGAGGTCGGCCAGGTCGCTCAGTTGCGTGATCGTGACAGAGGGCATGGCGGCTGTCAGGCCTGCGCCACGGATGTGTAGAACGCCTCGATGCGGCGGAGGCACGTGGTGCTGTCGGCCTCGGCGAGCACGTACTCTCGGGCCCGGCGGCCCATGCTCTCCCGTTCGTTGGCGTCGGACAGGAGCCGGCGCAGGGCTTGCGTTAACGCCTCGACGTCTCCCGGCGGCACAAGGAGACCCGTCTCGCCGTCGCGGACGACCTCTGCCGCCCCCGACCCGGCACAGGCGATCGCCGGCAACCCGCAGGCCATTGCCTCCAAGTACACGAACCCCGGCCCGCCCTCGTACAGCGAGGGGGCCGCGAAAACGTGCGCGCGGCACAGGTGCTCCGGCAGCTGCCTGTGCTCGACGAAGCCCAGCCAGTCGAGAAGGTCAGGGGCCCCGGCTCGTGTCGCCTCTGCGCGGAGGCGAGCCAACATACCCGGCTCCGCCCGCCCGATCAGGCGGAGCTGCAGCTCAGGCAACTCCTGGGCCAACCGAGCGGCCGCCGCCACCAGCGTCCCTACCCCCTTGTTCTCCGCCAGCCGCCCGACGAAGACCACTGTCGGACGGGGGTCCCTGGCGAGGTCCAGTGGCTGGAAGAGCGCCGTGTCGACGCCGGTGTGCAGAATCGGGACGCGCTGCGGGTCGAGGCCGTAGTGCCGGGCGCACCAGTCCACGGAACAGCGGCTGGAGGAGTAGACGGCGTCGGCCAGGCGCACACAGGCGCCCTCCATGGCGATGCCCGTCCGGTACGACTCCGAATCGATCTCCGGCCAGCCCACGGTGTGCGCCAGCATCACCAACGGCCCATGCAACTGGAGCACTGAGGGGATGTGGTTCCACTCGGTCTGGTTCAGTAGGTGGACGCAACCCTCGGCTCCGTACTCGGCCAAGCCCACCAGGTCCAGCGGCGCCTGGGAGTGGAGCTCCGCGATCGCCGCCGCAACCTCGACGCTGTAGGTCAACCAGCGCACAGGCTCGCTATGGATGGCGAGTCGCGCGTCGGCGCCAGGAAGGCGAAGGACGTTCACGTCCCCGTCCCGCAGTTGGCGTCGCGACGCGTCGGCGCTGTGGCAGATCACGAGCACCTCGTGGCCCAGAGCCGTCAGGCCGTGCGCCTTTGCGTAGGTCTGGGTGCTAATCCCGCCCCCGCCGGTCTCCGGGGGATAGGCCTGCGACACCAGCGCGATCCGCATCGTGCTCCCTCGGTTCGTCCCTGACCCGAAGTTCGACGGCGGGCGCGTAGCATCCCGCTTCAACCGGTGTAGGCGCGGTGCAAGCGACAGTACGCGCCACGCGCCGCCAGCAGCTCCTCGTGAGTTCCCTGCTCAACAAGCCGGCCGGCGTCCAGCACCGCGATCCGGTCGGCATGACGTACCGTGGACAGCCGGTGGGCGACGATGAACGTGGTCCGGCCCTGCATGAGACGCTTCAGCGCTTGCAGCAACCGAGCCTCCGTCTCGACGTCGAGCGCGGAGGTCGGCTCATCAAGGACGAGCACCGGCGCGTCCTTCAGCAGGGCCCGAGCGATGGCAATCCGCTGGCGTTCGCCGCCGGAGAGGGTGGCCCCGTGCTCGCCGATCACCGTGGCGAGCGTCAGGAGGTGACGCCCCGGCGAGACCAGTAGGCTCTCGGCCACCGTGTAGACGCAGTAGCTGTCGGCGCTCAGACGGTCCAGCAGGTCGCCGACACCCGACCGGCGGTGGAAGCGATGGGAGAGTCGGTGCATCCGCTGCAGAAGGTCCGCCGCCAGCCGATACACCATCCGTTGGCCGCCGCGGGCCCAGGCCCAGGTGAGTGCGACGTCCACGGCGCCGTTGAGGGCGAAGACGAGGAGCCCGGCAACCGCCGCCGCCGCGACGAGCACCGGTGAGCTGCCTTCGAGAGCCACGGTTCGAAGGGCCTGACTCACGACAGCGGGCGGATGTGCGCCGCCCAGCGCGCAGTCGACCAGCAGCTTCAGCGGCCAAGGCTGGAGGGCCGCCAGCCCGGAGGCCGCGGCGGTCAACCCGAGGATGAGCGTGAAGATCGGCCACTCACGGACGATGTAGCGCCCCACGCGTCCGAGCCTTCGCATCGCGCCGTTCCTGTGCCCTGGCGGCGAGTCGGTGGGCGGCGCGCGTGGGTCGAGGCCGCCTGACCCGGAGGCCCGTCGGCGCGGAGCCGGGGTGGGCCAGCGGGCGAAGCGCATCCAGTGGCGGTTCCACCGCCCGAGCGGGGTTGGAGGCCCCCGCGGCAGGACCCGGGCACCCCTCGCCGGCCGCTCGGCAAAGCGCGAAACCGAGCTCGGCCGCCGCTCGAGTGAACGCGTCCGCCACCCGCCCGGCAACGCGCGTGCCGTGCCACCAACAGAGCGCGCCGCCGACGAGCAGCGCTGCGCCATAGAGGGCGGCCAAGGGGGACGGTAGCAGCGCCCCAGCCATGAGAGCCACCACGGCGACGAGGCTCACCGCCCAACCCAGCACGGTCGGCCGCACTCGATGGCGCACCCGGAGCAGGCGTCGGCCGCTCCCGTGGTCCTCTTGGACCGTACGGGTCTGCGTGGCCGTCCAGCGGTCGCAGTGGACCAGCACGTCCCATGTGGCTTGCACGGGATCGACGGTCCTGACCCACCCCGCCTCCGCCAGCTCCACGACGAAGCGGTCGAGCACCTCGGAGCGGTCGCGCCACATCTGGGTCCAATACTCGACCGTTGCGCCTCCGCTGAGGGGCACACGCACGGTTGGCCGCTCGGCGCCGGCCGCATCGCTCGCCCCAGGCGGCCGGTACATCCGCAGCTTCGTGGCGTAGCGTCCCCAGGCTCGGACGAGGGGCTGGAGGTATGAGAGCCCGGCCACCAGGGCGCGGGACACAAGGCCGTCGTGCCGGGAGGGAAGGCGCGCCTGTGCGGCGCGCAGGACGACGACCCCCCCGGACAGGGCGAGCAGCCCGGCGGCCAGCGCCCAGGCCGGAGCCCACAGGAAGCCCGCCGCCAGGGCCAGCCCGGCAGCCGCCTGCCACTCGAGCGTGCCCGGCAAGACGGCCCAGTGACAGCCGCCCTCGTTGTACACCGCCTGGAACAGGCCCGTCGCGAAGCGCCCCCGGATGATCACCTGCCGCCCTACCCGCAGCCCGGTGCCGCCACCGCCGTACAGGGTGCCGCGCCACTTGCCGTCGCCCCGGCGGTTGAAGCGATCCGGGTGGTTCAGTCGCAGCAGCGCCTCCGCCCGGCCGTACCCGAACTGCTGGCGCAGGTACGCTTGGGCCGTCTGCCGACGGTGGTGCCAGACGAAGGCGCTCGGCGCAAAGGCGATCCAACCACCGTTCGCCTGCAGGCGCCAGCAGACGTCGACATCGTCGCCGGCTTGTCGATAGACGGGATCGAACCCGCCGATCGCCTCCAGCGCCTCGCGGCGGAACGCCATGTTGCAGCCGGGGATGTGTTCAGCCACTTGGTCGTCCTCGAGCACGTGCGTCGGCTGTCCCGGCGAAGCGTCGACGCACGCGGCGACCCGCCCGTCCTCGGGGCTGAGATTGGGCCCGCCGACCGCTGCCGCCTCCGAGGACTGCAGGCGGTGCACGAGCAGTGTCAGCCAGTCGGGGTCTGCAAGGCAGTCGGAGTCGGTGTAGGCCACCACCTCGCCGGTCGCGGCCTGCAGGCCGACATTGCGGGCGACGCTCAGCCCCCGGTTCGGCTGATGAATGGCACGCACCTCGGGAAAGCGCGACACGATCTCACGGGTGCTATCGGTCGAGCCGTCATCAACCAGGATCACCTCGCGGTCCGGGTAATCCGCCTCGCGCAACGAGGTCAGGCACTGCTCAAGTGTCGACCCGCCGTTGTACGAGCAGACGACGACCGAGACGGCCGGCGCGTGATCAAGCAGCTCCGACGGGCGACGCCCATACACCCGCCGCAGGGCCTCCAGAGCCGGCTTCGGCGACCGGTCGGCGCGGGTGACGCCGAAGGCCCAGTCCTCAATCGCGTGCCCCCCCGTGAACCACTCATCGGTCCACGAGAAGACGAAGGTGCCGGCGACCCCCGACAGCACGGCCTCTCGTAGGTGGCCGGCCAGGAAGTCCGCCTGCGCCGACTCCCCTTCCCGCAACGAGTCCATCCCGAGTTCGCCCAGCACCAACGGCTTGTCGCCGGCCAGGTTCTGGAGTCTCGGGAGGTACCGGGCGAAGGCGTCCAGGTCGTGCAGGTACACGTTGAAGGTCACGAAGTCGATGAACGGCAGCTCGAGGTACTCGGTCGGAGGGAAGCTGGCGTAGGTGACCAGTCCGTCGGGGTCGGCCTGCCGGACTTCGTCCGCCAACTCCGCCAGGAAGCGCTCGACGCGTCGCTCGCCATGCCAGCGGACGACGTCGGTCGGGATCTCGTTGCCGATGCTGTACGCGGCGGCGCTCGGGTGAGCGTTCCCCAGACGGGCCGCCTCACGAACCGCGGCATGCGCCTGGCGGCAGGCGTCCCGGTCGCTGAGGAAGCAGACGTGCTTGGCCCATGGGATGTCCATCAGGACCGACACCCCGGCCTCGTCCGCCATGCTCAACAGCCATTCCGGAGGCGTGCAGTAGGTCCGGACGGCATTGACGCCGCTCTGCCGCATCTGGGCGAAGTCCTGGGCGACGCGGCTCGGCGCCGGGCAGGGCTCGCCCCGGCCGTTCGGCCGAAATGGCCCGTAGGTGACTCCCTGCAGTCGCTGGCGGCGGTCTCCCAGGGCGAGGAACTTCCCGTCCACCCGAGTCCGATGCCCCGCTGCGGCCGGACTTGAGCCAGGTAAGCTAGGGCTCTCCATGGCGACCACTTCCTCAGCCTCGCGTTCTCGCTCCGGCCGGGGGCGCAGTCGCCACCGGCGGCGATGCATCCCTCCGAACGCAGACGCCGGGTAGCGTCTGCGTTCAGGGGCTTCGGCCGGACAGGTACGCACCACGTATCGTTGGGCTCGCGGGGCCGACCCCGCGATGCCGACGGCGCCCATGCCGCAGTTCCCGCTTCGGCCAACTGCGGCGCGTGCCCTCCTGCAACAGCGTAAGGAGCGTGCAAAGTTCCTGTAACAAACAGGCGCCGTACCACCAGCAGAGGCGAGGGCGGCATCCGCCCGAACGGCGTCGGCGAGGGACAGCCGCGGGGAGCTCGCTCAGCGAAGGGGAACTGGAGGAGTGCACCGGGTGGGGCACGCGGGGACGCAACGGTTCGCTCACACGCCGCCCGCCGTCCCAGCCAGCCAGGAGGCCGGGCCAACGGGCCGCCGGCGTCCGCGAGTAGCGCCTGGCCTACCCCGGCGGCCAGGTGAGGCGTCGCCCTCCGAGCACGTGCAGGTGTAGGTGCGGGACCGCCTCGCCCGAGTCCGGCCCGTTGTTCAGGACGAGGCGGAAACCGGACTCCGCCACCCCCGTCTCGGCCGCGACGCGGCAGCCGAAGCGCAGGAGGCGCCCCAGGAGCAACTCATCGCCCTCCACGGAGGCGGCCGTGTTCGCGATGTGCCGCTTGGGGATGACCAGCACATGCACGGGAGCCTGGGGGTTGATGTCCTTGAAGGCGAGAAGCTCCTCGTCCTCGGCGACGACGGCGGCGGGGATTTCGCCGGCGATGATGCGGCAGAAGAGGCAATCGGCCATGACGGCGCCCTCCTCGCGACAGATCGGCTGCCCGGAGGGTTCGACGAGCCCCCGCCCGCCGCCTGCCTACTCGGCCGGGAGCGTCTGGGGCGCGGGTCGGCGGAAGATGGCCACGGCGGCGGCGCCGATGGAGGCGAACAGGAGCGCGAGGCCCAGCGCCTGCCCCACGATCGGGACGAGGCTCGCAGAGCAGAGCGTCAGCCCGCCAACCAGGGCCTGAAGCGGGGTGCGGTCGTCGTCCCCGAGGTCGCTGCGGACGAGCCGCCCGCCCAACGCAGCCGCCGGGCCTACATAGCCCGCCAGCGACAGGAGCAGGGCGAGGAACAGGAGCACAGCCCCCAGCCCGCCGAGGGCCTCGGCGATGGCGCTGAGGAGCAGAGTCACCAGCACCACGAACAGCAGGATCAGGAAGCCCCAAAGCAGACAGACGCCGCGACGCTCCTCGATGGCCGCCCGCGTGGCGGCCGCCCAACGGGGGAACAGCACCGCGATTACGGCCTGCAGCGCGCCGCTCGCCAGCACGAGAGGCAGCAGCATCAGGAGCCCGAGCGCCTGCCGCGTCCCGTCGGCTTCCTGGGCGGGCAACGGGCCGCTCAGGCAGCCCGCGAGTGCGACACAGGCAATCACTCGGAGCGGGCGCCGAAGTTCGCGTTGCATGGATCTACCCTCCCTGCAAGGAGCGCGGGGCGTCGCGGATGCCCCGAGCGACGAGGAGATTCGCCGCCACGAGCAGCAGCAGGCACGTCGCCAGCGGGGCCACCCCTATGCGCCGCGTCACCGCCTGCGCGAGCCCCAGACCTTCGCTCCACTGACGGCGGGCCCTGTCGGCGGCAGTCCGGGGCCAAGTGGCCGCCTCGGCGTAGAGCGCCGCGGCCTCCCCCGGAGCCACGCGCGGCAGCTCCCGGGACGTGGCAGCTACCGCGGCCGCCTCATCGAGGAGCGCGTCCCTCGCCCCATCGACGCTGATCCTCGGGGCGTAGCCTGCCAGCAGCACCGCCGCCGCCGCCAGAGCTGCTCCCGGCGCCCAGCGGCGCCAGAACCGCACCGGTTCCGGCGCGATCCGCCACACCGGCCGTTCTGCGCGCAGGCGGGTCAGCAGCGCCTCGACCGCGCGCTCCTCCACCGGCTCGATCGACCGCAGGTGCACATTGAGCAGGCCCTCCAGCCTCTCCCAGCGCTCCGCCTCCGCGCGGCAGCCTGGGCACTCCGCGAGGTGGGCTCGAACCGCTTGCGCCTCCTCCGGCGTGATCGCCCCCTCAACGTGGGCCGGCAGCAGCTCCTGGATGTGCGTACACCGGGTCTCGCTCATCCCTCGGTCTCCGTCTCGATCAGGTCGGCCAGCTCTGCGCGCAGGTGCTTCTTGGCGCGAAATAGGTGGATCTTCACGGTTCCGATCGGCAGGCCGGTGGCCTCGGCGATCTCCTGGTAGCTGAGTCCCTCCAGGTGTCGGAGGAGGCACACGGGCTTGTACAGATCGGGCAGCGAGCGCACTGCCTCCGCCACGCGCCGGGCGACCTCCGCCTTCTCCGTCACCTTGACCGGCCCGTCCGCCTCGTCGGGAAGACCCCCGTCGGTCTGCCCCAACTCCTCCCACGGATCGGCCTCTCGGCCCTCTCGCTGACCGTGACTGACGCACAAGCGCGCCGTGAGAGTCATTAGCCACGCCGAGAATCGTCGGGACGGGTCGTACAGGTGCAGCTTTCGGTACGCCCGCAGCATGGCCTCTTGCGCGGCATCGTGCGCGGCCTCCCGACGGCTGAGCAGCTTGCGGCACAGGCTCAGCACGCGGGGGTAATACCGCCGCGCCAGCGTGTCAAACGCCTCTCGATCCCCGCGCAACGCCTCTTGGGCCAGGCGCTCATCGCTCACCGGCATCGTTCACGCGGGCTCCTGTCCGGGCATACACCCATGCCCCACTACCGGTTTCGCCTCACTCCTCCACCCTTCCTGGCCGCCGCGGCCCAAGGGGGGCGACCTCGGGACAGGTGGGGCGACGAGGGGGAGCGAAAAGGGGCGGGGTCCGAGGAAGGAGGGGCGACATGATGCTCCCGGTTGGGCTGTGCGTGGCGCAGTGGGTCGGGGCTCAGGAGATCGGAGAGGTGGTGTACCAGAGCGGCTTCGAGGAGGAGCCGGGCGAGTGGTCGGAGGCGGCGTTTGCCGAGTGGGTCGACGAGGGGCTGAAGGTCAGCGTGCCCGAAGGGGACGCGGCGGGCGGGCACATGGTCCGGATGCCGCTCGACCTCGAGCGGTACCGGGGATGCCGGCTGCGGTTCGAGTGCCGCGCGAAGGCCGAGGGCGTCACCGAGCCGCCGCAGCCGTATCTGGGCGCGAAGTTCATGCTGCACTACGAGAGCGAGTCCACCGGGCCGTACTGGCAGAACCAGAACAGCGTGTTCGGCACCTTCGACTGGAAGACGCTGAGTTTCGTGGCGTCCATTGCCGAGGATGCGACGGACGGGGAGATCAACCTCGGCCTCCAGGAATCCTCCGGGACCGTGTGGTTCGACGACGTGAGGGTGACGGTGTACAAGGGCCCGCGGCCCAAGCGCCCGACGCCGCCGGTGGATCCGCCGCCGGCGTTTCGGGGGCATGATCTCCCCCGGCTGCGGGGGGTCATGTCGCCGAACGAGTTCCGCGACGAGGACCTCCGCGTGCTGGGGGAGGAGTGGAAGGCCAACGTCATTCGCTGGCAGATGACGCGGAACTGGGGCGCGGTCGGGACCGAGCGCGATCTGGCGGAGTACGACGCGTGGTACGCGAAGGAGCTGGAGGACCTCGACAAGGTGCTGGAGGCGTGCGGACGGTACGGGCTGAAGGTCGTCGTGGACATGCACTCGCCCTGCGGCGGGAGGTATGATAACCGCGACTTGGCCATCTTCCACGAGGCGCTCTACCAGGACCACTGGGTCGCGCTCTGGGAGGAGGCGGCCCGCCGGTACAAGGGGCACCCGGCGGTGTGGGGCTACGACTTGGTGAATGAACCGGTGCAGAACGAGCCCTCGCCGGAGGGTGTCGCGGACTACCTGGGGGCACAGGTGCGGGCGGCGGAGGCGATTCGCGCCATCGACCCCGACGTCCCCATCTTCATCGAGGCGGCCGAGTGGGACTCGGCGGAGGGCTTCCGCGATCTGGAGCCGGTGGACGTGCCCAACATCGTGTACCAAGTGCACATGTACGTGCCCGGGGAGTTCACACACCAGGGAGTATACGACTCGCCGACGGGGGTCGCGTACCCGGGGGAGATCCGCGGCGTGAGGTGGGACAAGGAGCGGCTGCGCAAGGTGCTGGAGCCGGTGCGGGAGTTCCAGCTTGCGTACAACGTTCACGTCTACTGCGGGGAGTTCAGCGCGATTCGCTGGGCCCCTGGCGCCGCGCAGTACCTTGCCGACTCCATCGACCTCTTCGAGGAGTACGGCTGGGACTGGACCTATCACGCGTACCGGGAGTGGGACGGCTGGAGCCTGGAGCATGGGCCGAGAAGGGACGACCGGGCCCCGACCGCCGAGCGGACCGATCGAGCGGAAGTGCTGCTAGGGTGGTTCGGCAGGAATGAGAAGCCGTGATCTGCGAGCGGCCGCCCGAGCGATGCAACAGGTTTACACCAAATCCCCTTCCCGTTTCTGAAATCCCGGGGCCCTTGGCGGCATAAGGACTTGGCCAGACATGGCCGATTCTGCAGCGCCGGGAGAGTGCACCGATGTCACGCCGGACTGCTTCGCTCGCCATTCCTCTGCTTCTTCCCCTGGTTGGGCTTACGGCGGTTCATGCGGCGCCGCCGGCGGAGCTGATGGCCGTCGACGGCAGCGCGCTGATTCCGATGCGGTTCATCGGGCAGTGGTTGGGAGCGCAGGTCAGCTACGACCCGAAGACGCTGGGGATCACCTTCGCGCTGAACGGACATGCGATGCGGCTGAAGCTGAACAGCCGCGAGGCCTCGGCCGACAACCTCCCGGTGTTGCTGGCCGCGCCGCCGATGGAGGTGAAGGGGACGACGTACCTGCCGCTGGGGTTCCTGTCGCTGTACCTGGGCGTGCCGGTGGACTGGACCGAGGAGAGCCGGGTCGCGACGGTCACACACCCGCTGACCGGGCAGAAGCTGATGCTGCAGTTGCCGGGCGGCCCAGAGCCGCCGCCCGCCGCGCCGCCGATGACCCCGGCTCAGCCGATCGCCCCGGCGCGGCTCCCGACGACGCGCGCGGAAGGGCCGGGGTGGCTGCACGTCACGGGGACCGTGGCGCTGCCTGGGGACACAGAGCCCGAGTATGTTCAGGTCAGCGACGACGGGCTGCACTGGGCGTGCGTGGTCAGTACGGCGACCGGCCAGCAGGTGCTGGACGAGCGCGGCACACCGGGGCCGGCATACGCGCGCTGCCGAGGCCTGACCTTCGCGCCGGTCACCGGGCGGCTAGGCTACTGGGGACAGGATGCGGAGCGGAAGGTGACGCTGGTCGTGGACGAGCAGGCGTACCCGACCACGTTCGTGCGGCCGGGGATGCTGCTGTTCAGCCCGAACGGCGAGCGCTGGGCGGCGGTAGGCTGGGAAGGGGACGCCGGAGACCCGAACTCGCGCGTGGCGACAGTGCTGCTTGATGGGCAGGAGGTCGGGAAGTACTGGGACGCGGGCATCCCGCAGTTCACGCGCGACGGCGCCCACTTCGCCTTCCTGTCTGTGGAGACCGGGACCAAGCGGCAGGTGCTGGTGAGAGATGGGGCGGCGACCGAGGTCTCGGGCGATGCGGCCATCGAGCTGATGAACCTCGTGGGGCCGAACATGGCGTGCCAGACGGACCTGGGCTACGCGGGCGACGGGTCGCTGTTCAGCATCTGCCACGGCGACCGGGGCTGGCAGGTCATGCTGGACTCCCACATCATCGCGACGTACCGGCTGTCGAAGTTCAACGACGACGGGCGGAACGCGGGCGGCGGATTCGACATCGGCCACATCGTCTACCCCAGTTCGTTGGTGGTGGCGGAGGCGGCGCAGACTGCGGCCTGGTGGGCACGGCCCCAGCCGAGCAGCCCCTGGGTCTGCTGCCTGCCCGGGCGCGAGATCCCGGCGAACGACATGGTCGACCCGGCGGAGGACCGCATCGCCCTCTCGCCCGACGGCGCCCACGTCGCTTTCCGACTGCGGCACCACGAAGGGCAGGGCGAGGAGCGGCATGAGGTGGCGCAGACCGTCAGCCTGGATGGCAAGAGCGGCACGCGTTTTGATGCCGTGCGCGACATCCGCTTCAGCCCGGACTCCACGCGGTGCGCCTACCTGGCAGAACGCGCAGGCTCGTCGAAGGTGCTCTACGTGATCGACCAGGAGGGCGCCGGGCCGGATGCCGACGAGGTCAGCCTCTTCGCCTTCTCCCCCACCGGCCGGCACTACGCCTACCTCGCCCGCCACGGCGAGCAGCAGTGCGTCGTCGTCGACGGCGTGGAGTGGCCGTTGCCGTGGACCGAGCCGCTGGCGCTGTGCCCCGCCGACGACGGGAGCGTGCGCGTCGTCGCCCGAGAGGAACGGCAGCTGCTGACCGCCTCCGGCGCGCCGGCCGGAGGCGGGTTGGTGGCGAGTGTGAGGTAGGAGGCATCGGCGGCAACGGCAGTCCGCGGTTCACCGTCCGCAGTCCACAGTCGACGGCGGGCGTCTTCCGCCGTTCCTCCTCCCTTCGAGGCTTCCCCTTTCGTGGTCGTCGGCAGGATTCCGGGGTGGGGTGCGGAACTGCCTCGGTCACCCCTTGACCGGCGAGGCGAACCGAGATGGCTGAGACGATGCTGGCGGCGGTGCTGCACCAAGCCCATGACTTGCGGATGGAGCAGGTTCCGAGGCCCTCCATCGCGGAGCCCGATGATGTGCTCGTGAAGGTCGGCGCGGTCGGTGTCTGCGGCTCGGATGTGCACTTCCTCGAGCGCGGGCGCATCGGGAACTTCGTCGTCGAGCAGCCGGTGATCCTCGGGCACGAGGCCGGCGGCACCGTGGTCGAGGTCGGGTCGGCGGTGAAGAGCCTGAAGCCAGGCGACCGGGTGGCCATCGAGCCGGGGCGCTCGTGCCGGAAGTGCGAGTTCTGCCATCGGGGCGAGTACAACCTCTGCCTCGACATGTACTTCCTCGCGGCGCCGCCCGTGCACGGGGCGTTCTGCGAGTATCTCGTGTGGCCCGCGGACTTCCTGTTCCCGCTGCCCGAGAACGTGAGCGTCGAGGAGGGCGCGATGTGTGAACCGCTCTCCGTGGGGATGTGGGCGGCGGCGCGAGCGAAGGTCGTGCCGGGGGACTCGGTGGCCGTGCTGGGGGCGGGCCCCATCGGTCTGACGGCCTTGCAGGCGGCGGCCTACTATGGCGCGACCACCATCGTCGTCACCGATTTCGTGCAGTTCCGCCTCGACGCTGCGCGACAGCTCGGCGCGACCCATGTCGTGAACCTCGGCGAGGCCGACGGGGTCGAGGCCATCCTCGACCTCACCCGCGGGCGCGGTGTGGATGTCTCCTTCGAGTGCGCGGGCGCGATCCCCTCAACGCAGCAGTGCGTCCACATCACACGCCCCGGCGGGACCGTGCAGCTAGTCGGGATGCCCTCGGTCGACCACTTCGAGCTGCCCGTGTACGACATGATCGGCAAGGAACTCACCGTCGGGGGGCTCTTCCGCTACCGGAACTGCTACCCGCCCAGCATCGCGGGCATCGCGGCGGGACGGATCGATGTGAAGTCGCTCATCACCCACCGCTACCCGTTGACCGAGTGCGCCGAGGCGATGGCCTTCGCGCGGGATGAGAAGGAGAAGGCCCTGAAGGTTGTGGTGTGTCCGTAGCGGGCAAAGCGGCACAGCGTCAGGGCGACCCGTCGGATGATCCGCTTCATCAAGGGCGAGCTGGTCGAGGTCGGGCATGAGCGCGCCATCGTCGCAGCCGGAGGGCTTGGCTACGAGGTGATCGTCTCGGAGCTTACAGCCGAGCGGCTCGCGGCGCGCGGCCCTGGAGCGGAGGTGGAGCTCCACACCTTCCACTACTACGCCCTCGACCCCTCGCGCGCCACGCCGGTGCTGCTCGGATTCGATTCCCCGCTGCAGCTGGCCTTCTTCGAGCGGCTGCTGGAGGTCCCGCGTGTCGGTCCGCGGCTCGCCTGCCGGATGCTGGCGGCCCCGGTGGCGAACATCGCCCGCGCCATCGAGCTGGGGGATGTGAAGTTCCTGGCGTCGCTGCCCGGAATAGGCGCCAGCAAGGCGCGCGACCTCAGCAACGCCCTGAAAGGGAAGGTCGCCGACTTCGCGACCGCTGACGATGCCCTCGCTCCCGGCGGAGGCCCCGAGCCGACGATGGAGGCCGACGCCATCGAGGTGCTCACGCAACTCGGCTACCCCATCGTCGAGGCCCGACAGCGCGTGCTCGAGGCCCAGGCTCGGCGCTCGGACATCGGCACCCTCGAGCATCTCGTCGCGGAGGCACTGGCGGATCGGGGGTGACGGCGGCTCCGAGTTTCAAGTCTCAAGTCTCAAGTGGCAAGCGGCAGACGGCAGACGTGCGACGGCACGTATGGGCGGCAAGTGGAGTGACTGATGGAGAAGGCGGAGCGGCCTCAGCGGGTCGTGGGGCCGGAGAAGCAGATCGAGGATGTGACGGCCTTCATCGAGGATCGGCCCAAGACCCTCGCCGAGTACGACGTGGGTCAGCGGCAGCTCATCGATGCGCTCGGCATTTCCATCCAGGCGGCGCGGACGCGCGGCGAGCCGCTGGAGCACATTCTCTTCGACGGGCCGCCGGGCCTGGGCAAGACCACGCTGGCGTACATCATCGCCAACGAGATGGGCACGAAGCTGCACCAGACCTCCGGCCCGGCCCTCGAGCGCGCCGCCGATCTCGTCGGCATCCTCACGAACCTGGAACAGGGCCAGGTCCTCTTCATCGACGAGATCCATCGACTTCCGAGCGTGGTGGAGGAGTTCCTCTACCCGGCGATGGAGGCGTTCCGGGTCGACTTCGTCCTGGACCGCGGGGCGTATGCGCGGACGGTGACGGTGCCCGTGAAGCGCTTCACGCTAGTGGGGGCGACGACACGCGTGGGACTGCTGACGGCCCCGCTGCGGGAGCGTTTCGGCATTTTCCATCACCTCGACTTCTACAGCCCCGCGCAACTGCAGCGGATTGTTGCGGGCTCTGCGGCGCGACTGGGGGTCGCCATCGAGCCCGATGGCGCACAGGAGATCGCGGGCCGCTCGCGCGGAACGCCGCGCGTCGCGAAGCGGCTGCTCCGGCGGGTCCGCGACTACGCCCTCGTGAAGAGCGACGGCCGGATCACGCGCGCGATCGCGGCGGAGGCGCTGGCGTCGCTGGGGGTCGATGCGCTCGGTCTGGACGAGCAAGACCGGCGGTACCTCGCGGCGATCATCCGCGTCTACCGCGGCGGGCCGGTAGGAGTGAATGCGGTTGCGGCGACACTGAACTGCGAGGAGGATACGTTGGAGGATGTGGTGGAGCCGTTTCTGCTGAAGACGGGGCTCATCCGCCGGACGCCGCGCGGCCGCGAAACGACCGAGGAGGCCCATGCGCACGTGGGGCTGGCGCCGGACCGCGTCGGCGGCGCGCAACGGGAGTTCGAGTTCGGAGGGTGAGGGGTTCCTTGTGGGATGGTAGACACGGCGACAGAGGGGCCGGTGGAGAGCTCGGAGGGCCCGTTCCTGTGGGATGCGGCATCGGTGTGGCGATGTGCGCGGGCGTTCGGCGGCGCGGTGCTGGTGGTCTTCGTGCTCGGGGTGGTGGCCGGTGTCTGCCTGCCGGGGCTGCCGAGCCACGTGTTGGGGGCGCTCATCGCGCTGAACCTGTGGCCGACGGCATACCTCGCGCACCTGGCGCCGCTGTACTTCCTCATCCTGCTGGCCAACACGAAGTCGGCGCTGATCGCGGCGCTAATCGGTCCGCTGGGGGCGTGGGTGAATGCGCGCGCGAACGCAGACTACCCCTCCGCTCACGAGGCCACATACCATCCGCGCGGGGCGATCGACCGGATGACGCTGGCGTTGACACGGGTGGTGCTCCGGGTGGGGAGCCGGGTGCTCCCGGACCTGGGGGACGACCGGCGCGACCTCGCGGCGCGGACAGGGGCGGCGTTGGCGGCGGTGACGCCCTTCCTGGCGCTCGGGGTGAACGCGCTGGTGCTGGGCCTGTGGATGGCGGAGGCGCTCCTGGAGGGCTGGGTGAGCGGGCTGGGGAGGATGGGGCTACTGCTGTTGCCGCATGCGCCGGTGGAGCTGCCGGCGCTCCTACTGGCGTCGGCAGTAGGCTTGCGGCTGGCGGAGGGGCTCATGCCGCGCACACCGGATCACACCGCGGCGTGGCAGCGCTCGGAGGCGCGGCGGCTGATCACGGCGGATCGCGTGGCGCAGAGCCTGGGCGTGGTCGTGGGTCTACTGGCGATCGCGGCGGCTCTGGAGCTATACGGGATGGTGTAGCGGGCCTCGCAGCGGGAAACAAACCGATGGCTGAGTTGTCCTAGAATCACTGGACGCAGCACACATCGAAACAACGTTTGGGGCGGTGGTTTCCGTGGGCGCTCTTCGCAGTGGGCGCATAGGAAGATGGGTCGCAGGGCTGTGGCTGGGCCTTCTCGCGCCGGGCCTCCTCGCCGACTCCCCGAATGCTGTCGTCGATCCCGCAGGCTATCGGGAGTCGATCACGCCCGATCGGCTGCGCGAGGCCGGCTACGACCCGGAGGAGTACAAGCTACAGGTTCCGCTCGGGCCGGTGCAGTTCGAGCGGACGTACGTGCGGGCAGGCGAACTGGGGCTGCTGTCGACGGGGCTGACGGAGCGCGGAACGGACGTCATTCGGCTGAACTTGAGCCCCCGCGGGACCTTCCAGTTCACCCACGACGAAGCACGGTCGGAACTCCACGGCCTGGTGCTCGCGGGCTCAACGCAGCGCACCGCGGCACTGACCCAGGCCTTCGGGGGCGGCGGCACGACCGGCACGCTCTCGCTCACCCATGCCGACACCCACGCCTCGGACCTGGCGAAGGGCTTCACCCGCTCGCGGAACGATCGGGCGGCGCTGACGCTGGGGCTGGGGAGGTCCTTCGGCCTGACCGCGAGCGCCGAGGACGCGGCGAACATGGCCCTCGTCGGCACGGAGATGCGCAAGTACGATGTCGCGCTTACGCCGACGAGCGTGGGCGTGCCGCTGGTCGAGTATCATGAGACGACGACGAAGGTCGGGACTGCGACCAGCGAGGTCAGCAGCTTCGTCCTCCGGACGCCGACGGTGGAAGTCGCCGGGATGGCGACCGTCGCGGCGACGCATTCGGCGACGGAGTCTACGGCCGCAGGCGCCGACACGGTGGACACCCTGACGGTCACGGCGGCACCGACGGATAAGGTGGACGTGACGGCGACGCATGTGGCCTCCGGCCACGAGACGACTCAGGATACGGCAGTGACCACGGTGGCCGTGACCGCGGCGCCGACGGACAAGGTGAACGTCACGGCGACGCACGTCGCCTCCGGCAACGAAACGACGCCGGACACGGCGGTGACCACGGTCGGCTCGCAGATCCGCGTGCGGCCGGGTACGACGGTGACGGCGGGCTACACGAACAGCGAGACGGAGGGCGTTGGCACGACGACGCAGCGGTCGGTCGCGGTCGCGATGGCGCCCACGGATGGGAAGGGGTTGGGGGTCGAGGCTGCGTTCACCGACACGCAGGTAACCAACGCGGAGGTGGACCCGACGGTGCGCGTGCGGTTGACCTACGCGCTGCCGGGGCGCTGGGAGTTCTCAGGGCAGTACCTGACGGACGCGAGCCGCGCCGACCCGGAGCTGGTGGCGGCCCTGAAGGCGCCGTTCCTGGGCGGGGCGCTCGGCCTGAACTACAGCGAGTGCGTCTACGACGCGACGGTGTACGCGGTCCGAATGGCGCGGAGCTACGGGACCGAGCTGACCCGGCCGCTACTGTGGGGCCTGACGGGGAAGTTCGGCTACCAACGCACCGACAACCTGGCGGACCCGACCGCCGGTGAGCGGTTCCGCATGGGCGTCGGCGGGGCGCAGACGCCGCTGGGAGCGGTGGATGTGCAGTACGAGATCGGTCGGTTGCGCACCGCGGCGGGACGACTGCCCGACGGCGAGGCGATTGCGGTGTCGCTGACCCGACAGTTCGGCAGCGCGGAGGTTGCGGTCACGGGGAAGCGCGCGGTTCCCTCAGCGCTGACGGGGTCAGTCACGCCCAACGATGAGGTGCATCTGGACCTGAAGGCGTCGTGGTAGGTGCTGTGTACGGACGCGAAACGGGGCTCCCGATCCGGGAGCCCCGTGTTGCGTTCTAGAGCGCGGCTGGGTTTTCAGCGCGTGCGGTCGCGGCGGAGGAAGGCCGGAATGTCGATGTCGTCCGCGTCGTAGACGGGAGCCTCGGCGGCGAGCTTGGGGCGCGCGGGCTCGGGAGCGGCCTCAGGCTCGGGAGCCTTCTGCTCAGGCTCTCCAGCGGCGGGCTCAGCAGCCTCCGCCTGCGGCGCCGGACGCTCGGCGAAGCCGGTCGCGAGGACCGTCAGCCGGATGGAGCCCTCGAGGCTCTCGTTGATGACGGCGCCCAGGGTGAGGTCCACATCCTCCTCGCCGCCCGCGGCCTGCTGGATGATCTCGCTGGCCTCGGCCACGTCCTTGAGGCCGAGGTCGGGGCCGCCCGTGATGTTCAGCAGCACCTTGCGGGCGCCCTCAATGCTGGTCTCGAGCAACGGGCTGGCGATCGCCGCTTGCGCCGCATCCGCCGCACGATGCTCCCCCTTCGCCTCGCCGATGCCCATCAGCGCCGGACCGGCGTTCTGCATCACGGCCCGGACATCGGCGAAGTCCAGGTTCACCAGCCCCGGGACTACGATGACCTCGCTGATCCCCTGCACGCCCTGCTGGAGGATCGTGTCGGCGAGGGAGAAGGCCTCGTCCAGCGTGAGGTCGCGATCCGCAAGGGAGAGCAGTCGGTCGTTGGGGATGACGATCAGCGTGTCGACGGCCTTCTCGAGACGCTCGAGGCCCTCGGCAGCGAGGCGCGCCCGCTTGCGGCCCTCGACCTTGAAGGGCTTCGTGACGACCCCCACGGTGAGGGCGCCCAGGTCGCGGGAGATCTGCGCGATGACCGGCGCCGCCCCGGTGCCCGTCCCGCCGCCCATGCCGGCCGTGATGAAGACCATGTCCGCGCCGTCGACGGCGGCGGTAATGGCCTGCCGGCTCTCCTCGGCCGCTTTGGCCCCGAGCTCCGGGTTGCCTCCCGTGCCCAGCCCCCGCGTCACCTCGGCGCCGATCTGCAGCTTGCGATCGGCGGTGGAGAGGTCCAGCACCTGCAGATCGGTATTCGCGGCGATGTACTCCACGCCGATCAGACCGGCCTGCATCATCCGATTCACGGCGTTGGTGCCCCCCCCGCCAACGCCGCACACCCTGATCTTCGCGTACTCCTCAACTTTGTCGCGCAACACCTGCAGCGCCCCTTCCCGCGGTGCCCCGGTCACGGGCGAGCGGTATGGTGTAGTAAAGCAGGCTGCGAGTATAGCACCGCCCGGAGGAGGGTGTCAACGTAGCGGACGCTGCGCGCATCCGCTCGTCGGGTACCCGGCCCGTGTGTAGAAGATTCCCCCCTCAAGGTTGCTTCTCCACGAAAGACGAAGGACCTCCTTGTCTAGCGAGGGGCTGAGGAATCTCTCTCGGTGCAGGCGTTTCAGGGAGAGGCGACTGGCCCGACAGGAGGTTGTCCGGCGTGGAGTTGCTGCTGATTGCCGATGTGCACTATGTCCGGGAGGCGGCGCACGTCTGCCCGATTCCGGAACGGAACGCGAGGCTGGGGCTCGAGCTGGTGCGGCGCGTGCGTCTGCGGGTGGCGCGAGGCGCGCCCGTCGATGCAGTGGTGCTAATGGGCGACCTCGTGGACAACGGCGACGCCCCGGGCGCGGAGCTGGACCTGCAGGCGCTGGCCGAGGAGGTCCGCAAGTTCGGCGTGCCCGTGATCGTGGTACCGGGCAACCACGATGGTTCGGCCGAGCGGTTGCTGAGCACCTTCGGGGACGCGGTCGGCGTGCACCGGCTGGGCGGGTACCAGCTGCTGACCTTCGCCGATGCGTATGACTCGGGCGACCACGCGATCCGGTCGGCAGAGGGACTGGCCCTCGCGGCCGAGGCCGCGGCGCAGCACCCGGCCGAGCCGATCATCGCGCTGCAGCACAATCCCGTGCACCCGCCGATTGAGAGCAGCTACCCGTACAACCTCACGAACGCGGCGGAGGTCATGGCCGGGTACGAGGCGGCCGGGGTGCTGCTCTCGCTGAGCGGGCATTACCATCCCGGGCTGGGGGGTGAGGCGGTGCGAGGAGTCACGTACGCCACATGTCCCGCGTTGTGCGAGGCGCCGCTGCGCTTCCTGCGAGTGAGCGTACAGGGGCGGTCTGCCGCCCTGCGCGAGGAGTCGCTCGTCCCAGGCGAGACGCCCGTGCCCCTGGTCGACCACCACATGCACACCCATTACGCGTACTGTGCCGACGATGTGCACCCGGCGGCCAGCCTGGAGCGGGCGGAGCAGTTCGGGGTGGCGCGGGTCTACTTCACCGAGCACGCCGGGCAGCTGTACCTACCGTCGGACGACTACTGGGGTGGGCTCTTCCGTCGGGACGCGAGGTCCATCCCCCGGGCGCGGGAGGCCGGGCAGGACCGGATGCCCCGCTACCGAGAGGAGATGGAGGCGTTCCGCTCGGCGTGGGTGGGACTGGGGCTGGAAGTGGAACTCGACGCCGCGGGGGAGCTGACTCTGCTGGACGAGGATCGGGAGGGCTGGGACTTGCTGCTGGGGGCGGTACACTCGTTGCGGGGCGTGGCGAATGAAGGGCTCAGCAGCGCCGAGGCGGCGTGGCGCTTCATGGAGGAGACGGAGCGGATCGTCGGCCTCGGCATCGACGTGTTGGCGCACCCCTTCCGCATCTTCCGGCGCAGCGGCCGCGAGGCGCCCGCCGAGCTGTACGGGCCGGTCGCCCAACTGCTCGCGACCCACGGCGTTGCGGCGGAGGTGAACTACCACACCAACGAGCCCGACCCGCGCTTCTTCGAGCGCTGCCTGGCACACGGGGTCAAGATCGCGCTCGGGAGCGACTCGCACGGGCTGTGGGAGGTCGGGGAGCTGAGTCCGCACCTCTCGCTGCTGCGGAGGATCGTGGCGGACGAGGAGTTGCCGGAGGTGCTGTTCCAGGCGCCGGCTCGGCAGGGGCGGAGACCAGGAGACGGGAAGTAGCCGCACGTCCACCCGCACGGAGGGTCTTAGGAATGGCAGACGATCGCGGTCGCAAGCTGAGGGCATGGCTGCTGCTACTGCCGGCCATCATCATCGTCGGGCTGATTGTGGGTTCGTCGCTGTTTCGCCACGGGCCGCCGGGGACGGAGATTGTGAACCGACCAGTGCCGGAGAAGCACCCCACGGGTCCGTGCTTCGAGTGTCACTCGGGGATGGCCGCAGCGGCCGAGATCGCCGACCGGCCGGTCCCGGAACCTCACCCGCAGGACAAGTGCGCGGACTGCCACAAGGGCTACGTCGCCCCCGCGACGGCGCCGGCTGCCTCGGGCAGCACCCCGTGAGGCCATGAAGCGACTCATGCTCATTCCACTCACGCTCGGCTGGGTGGCCACGGCGCAGGCGACGCCTCGCGAGTACCGGTACGTTGAGGGCGAGCGGTACTCGGCGACGGAGGGGTCCGGGCTGCGAGAGGAGGGCTTCACCAGCTGGATGGCCCACCCGTCCCACGGTCAGGTCATGGTGCTGGGCGGGCCGGGGAACTGGTTGGAGTACGAGACGGCCGACCTGGGCCCCGGGCCGTACCATGTGTTCGTGCGCGGCCTGGCGTGGGCTGCGGGATGTGAGGTCGATGTGTACTGGGACGGCGAGTTGGTGGGGCGCACATCGTATCCACGGCCCGGAACTGCGCTGAAGTGGTCACGGGAGGTCGGCACGGTGGAGGGGCCGGGGACCCACACGCTGCGCCTGGTCGGTGCGCCGGGGATCGTGCAGGCGCCGTACGTCGACGTGGTTCTGCTGACTACGGAGGACGGCCTGCAGCCGCCCGACGCCGACCGGGACTTCGAGAGCTTCACGACAGCGCTCCCCCTGCTGCAGCTGCAAACCCAAACGGGCGACTTGCGCGTGACGCCCGAGCCCGGCGGGCTGACTCCCGCCGAGGCGATGTGGGAACTGACGAGCGTTGCGGCGGGATCGCTCGGGATCGGGGCGAACGAGGTGCGGGTCGGATTGGCCCAACGGGAACCGCAGCCGACTCGCGTGACGGTGCAAGTGGGCGCGCAGGCGGTCGAGGTGGACCTCCTGCCCGAGGCGAGCGAGGTCGTGGTCCCGTGGGAGGTTGAGCGGCCCGGCCGACAACCCCTGACGGTGAGCCTGTTGGCGGCGGGCGAGACGCGGCTGTCGGGCTCCTATGCCGTGACCGTCCCCGACCCGGTGCGCGTGACGTTGGATGAGTACGCGTACGAGCTGGGGGGCGAGGTCGCGGCTTGGACCGCCACGTTCACGGCGCGGCCGGAGGTCGCCGAGGCGTGTCGCGCCGAGATCGAGTTGCGGGCGAGTGGGACGCCGGAGGTGCTCGCGCGACATGAGGTTCCGGGCGCGGCGGGAGAGGTGACGCAGATGCTGTCGCTCGCGGGGTTGCCGCGCGGGCGGTATGAGGTGATGGCGCGCTTCACCCGGGCCGGTCAACCGATGGTCGACCTGCGGCGGGAGTTCATCCTGTTCGACCCGGTACCGCTGGAGGCGTGGGAACCGGTGCAGCGGACGGAGGCGCGCGGAGATGTGCTGCTGCTGAACGGCAGGCCGTTCCTGGGCAAGCTCCTGTTCCACGCGGCCGCCGACGAGAAGACGCGGGAGCAGGGGTTCAACCTGGTCCAGTGCTATGGCGGTGACCCGAACCCGCTGGACAGCATCGAGCGGCACCTGGATGCGTGTCAGGAGCACGGCTTGTGGGGCACCGTGGCCCTGTTCAACAACCAGTACTTCCGGCCGGGGCGAGAGTTCGAGCTGGGGCACCTACGCGAGGCGGTACTGCGCCTTCGGGAGCACCCGGCGCTGTTCGGCTGGGATCTCGTCGATGAGCCGGATGGGGCGGAGATGTCGCCCGCGCATGTTGCGGCAGCTGCACAATTGGTCCGGGAGCTGGACCCGAACCACATCGTGTGGGTGAATCTGTGCCGGGTCGATCAGGGGCTGGACTGGCTGGAGGGTCAGGACCTCTGGTCGTATGACGCGTACCCCTTCCCCGTGCAGGGCTTCGCCGGGTACGCCCCTTGGCTCAAGCTGTCCGACGAACACCTGCGCGGACAGCGCCCCCTCGGCACTTGCCTGCAGACATGGCAGTGGACGGACGAGTCGACCCTCCCCATGCCGACGCCCGATCAGCTTCGGGCGGCGGCGTGGCTGCACATCCTGCACGGGTACAAGTGGTTCGGCTGCTACTCGTACTACGACCCGGAACCCGCCGGCTGTCTGGCGCGCGACCCGGTGCTCTGGTCCTACTGCCGCGCGGTGAACGCGGAGTTGCGGGCACTGGAGGACCTTGTCCTGGGGCCGGAGCCCTGGGAGATGCTCGAGGCGGGGGCAGAGGTGACGGCCGGCGTGAAGGCCCACGAGGGGCGACGGCACCTGGTCGTCGTCAGCGGCTCCCGGGAACCCGCGCGAGTGCGCGTCCCCGTGGCGGCCAGGCAAGCGCGCGTTCTGTTCGAAAGGGAGAGGGAAGTGCGGGTCGAGGGCGGGTTCCTGGAGGATGACCTGGAGGCGTACGGGACGCGGGTGTACGAGCTGGCGGGGAGGTAGCGGTCCGGCGCGGAGGGCGCTTCGCGGGCCACTTGCGGGCAAGGTGAACCCGGGGCGGGCGCCCAATGTCAGACCCTCAAGTGAGACGCTCCCACGACCGGAGGGAGAGGGTGTCCCTCCGGTCGCGCTTGTGTGAAGGCCCAAGAGCCTGCCAGTGCGTTGGAATCAGTGACCCCGCGGAAAGGAGGCGCGAGGAGCCGACATCTTGGAATGACCGTACCCGCCAAGCGGCGCCGCTGGGCGGCACTCTAACCGGACTAGGAGGTCCGAGCGATGCGTAAAGGGTTCACGCTGATTGAGTTGTTGGTTGTGATCGCCATCATTGCGATCCTGGCTGCCATTCTCTTCCCGGTGTTTGCCCGTGCTCGTGAGAAGGCCCGTCAGACGAGCTGCCTGTCGAACATCAAGCAGATCGCGCTGGGCGGCCTGATGTACGCCCAGGACTACGACGAGAGGTTCATGGTACCCGTGAACTGCCCGTCGATCAACGGCTGCTTCGTCGCCGCCGAAGCTCAGGGCAGCGGTTACCGACCCCTCAACCCGTACATCAAGAACTCGCAGCTGTGGCAGTGCCCGAGCACGAATGACGACCCGAACCTGTCGTACGGGTGGAACCGGTCGCTCGATGGTTGGGGCGGCGGCGGCAGGCTGGCGGCGTGCCAGAAGCCGGCGGAGACGGTGATGTTCGCCGACCATCGGCCGAACGTGACGATGCGCTGGAGCGGCGGGTGGTTGGCGAGCAACGAGGGCTGCTGCGGCGGCCAGGGCAACGACACGGTCTACCCCCACTGGCTGAACCCGGCCCACAACGAGGGCGCCAACATTGCGCTGGTGGACGGCCACGCCAAGTGGTACAAGCTGAGCGCCTTCCGGCCGCAGGACAACCTGCAGAACCCGGTGCACTGGAATCCGGGGCTGTAGCCAGGTTCGGAAGCCCTGTAGTGAACCGCGCCCCCGGAGGACCTCCGGGGGCGCGTTCGTACTTGCGCCGAGGGGGTCCCCGACTACTCCCGCACCTCACATGCATACGTCTCGATACGGGCGACTTGGTTATTGGCGCCGCGACGGAGCCAGCAGGTGTCACCCTCGAACGTCACCCCCCAGTCCGCTTGGCGAACCAAGCCTCCCGACGGCTGCTGCCCGAGCGGGTCCTCGACGTCCATCGTGATGAAGAGATCGCGGCGGCCGTCAGTGAGCGTGACCTCCACGGCCACGCAGGCGTCCGGGTACTCGGCGCCGGAGGCATCCGTGAGAGGCAGGCGGCGGACGCTCGCGATCGAGGGCGCGCCCTCGTAGGGCTCGATCACCGCCACGAAGGTGGACTGCAGCGGACCCGTCTCCGCCCGGCGGCGGGTCAGCACCCGCGGAGTCCACGCCTCGACGCTCGCGTCGTAAAGGCCCTGGGTCACCCAGCCCTCGCAGAGCCAGGCCTCGGCGCCGGTGGTCAGGTCGATGTACCGCAGGCGGACCTGACGGCCCGGGTCGAGGAGCCCGTAGCGGTCCTCGATCGTCCAGTCGACGGTCCAGCCGGGCCGGGGGCTGGGGTCGCGGCGGAAGTCGCGCATCTGCGTTCCGCCCCCGAAGTCCTCGGCGGGCTGAAGGGAGAGGCCGGTCGTCTGTACGGTGCCGAAGTGGCTGTGCATGAACTTCGCGTGGTCGGCGCCGCCGATGACGCGGAACACGTCGAGAACGTAGAAGCTACGGTCATCCACGTCGACCTGCGCGACGGTGCGCTCGAACTGCGGCCCGCCGGTGAGGCCGGGCGCCGAGGCGCGGATGGCGTGGAGGTCGGGCGCGTCGATCCAGAGGGTCGTCTGGCCCGCGGCGTCGGCGTGGCGCTGGCCATCCACCAGGACCGTGTTGTGGGCCGCCGTTGACGTGTACCACGTCGCGCGCGGCGAGCCCCAACCGCCGAACTGCACAGGGGGATAGCCGAAGTCGGGCATGAGGTCAAGGCCGTGAGCGAAGAGGCCCAGATTCAGGCCGTCCGCGTGGCTGTGGCCGCCGCCCGAGTCGTAGTCGATCCACGCGGCGCGCGCATGGGCTCCGTGGCCGCTGCGGAGGAGAGCGATGTGCCACTGCTGCTTGTTCACGCTGCCGAGGGTCGGGACGAGGCCGTGCTGGGCGATGGCCGCCGCCACGTCCTCCTGCACGGCGGCGGCGTCCTCGCAGAAGAGATCATGTGGCAGGCCTTCCGACGAGGAGTCATTGGCCTCATACAGGACCTGCACGTAGGCCGCGTCGCCCGTCTGTCGGAAGAGGCGATGGAGAAAGCTGAACATGGAGGGCTCGATGCCCGAATCCCGGCGCAGCTGCAGCCCGGCGTACTCGGGCATGGGGTGGGCAAACGAGCCGGTGTCGCCTGACAGCGGGTAGTACTTCCCCAGGCAGCGAGTGTCGATGTGGAACCGGTATGTCTCGGCGAGGCGCGGGTGGCGGCCTAGCTGGGTCGCCAGGAAGGTCGGGTCGATCCGCGCGAACTGCTCAAGGAAGAGGCCCAGCGCCTGGATGGTGAACGCCGAATAGCCTGCGAGCCCCTTCTCGCCGGTCACGCCGTCCACGGCGGTCGCCTGATCGAGCATGGCGTCGATCATCGGCTGCAGCTCGGCGCGGTTCGCCGGCCAACCGAGCACCGCGTGGGTGGTGATCAGCGCGACGGGCGTGCGCGGGTAGTTCGACATGATCTTGTGGGAACTCGTGATCGCGTCGCGCAAGATGCGGTCTTCAATGTTCCGGCGGATGTCGTCCAGGCTCGCCTTCGGGTTCTCAAGACCGTTCTGCCGGGACTTCGCCGAGAGAAACGCCACCAGCTCGGCGTCGTCCGCGAGGCCCTCGACGACCTGATCGTACGCGAGCACCATCTCCCGCGTCTCTTCGCAGGCGTCGTGCCAGGTGGACACGTAACCCGCCGCGCCGGCGCTCTCGTAGACGAGGGCCTGGGTCTTGAAATCGAAGGTCGGGTACACATCGGCGACGCGGTCCAGCAGGATACAGGCCTTGTGAGCGTACCGTCGGTCGCCGGTGACCACATGCGCTGCCGCGAGGTGCCGGATGCCGCCCAGCACCGCCTGCTTCCACTGCCCATAGATGAGGTATGCGCCAATGAAGCGCCAGCGCTTCTCGCCCTGGACGAAGCCCTCGCCGTCGTCTACACCGAACTGGTGCAGAGGGTCGTCTGGGTCGGGATGCTCGGCGTTGAACAGCAGCGACCGGTCCGCGCGGCCGGGGTCGAAGACCCCATGCTCATCGAGCCCCGAGCGGTAGAACGCCCCGAAGTCGTTCTTCGGGAAGGCCTCGCTGCAGTGCGGACACCAGACCTTCCACGGCCGCCGGAGGGCGTCCATCCGCCAGTTGTACATCGGTACGCCCTGCTCGCACGAGGGGCAGTGGCCGTTAGACCACACCATCCAACTCCGCGTGATCGTCGCGCCGAACATCAGCGCCCAGAGGTCGTCGTCAGACAGGTCCAACCAAGGCTGCGCGTTCGCGACGATGCCCGCCCTCATCTCTGCCGCCCACGGGTACTGCTCCACATTTCGGCCGGCCGCCTCAACCAGGCGAGATGGGAAGAAGGTGCTCGTGTCCTTCGCGTACGCGCTCGTGGCGATCACGCTCCCGGCAAGACATGTGATGAGGGTGCGCAAGGGTGTCCCTCCGGAACGGCGGACTTCGGGGACAGACAACGAAACTCGGTGAGGCCGAGTCTCGTCGTCAGTCCCCGGGCGAGTTGGGTGATCGGTCGCCTACAGTGAGCACAGGCGGGTTCGTGAGGGCGGCATGCCACTGCTTCGCGAAGTCGCTGGAGGCCTCCGGCCCGCCGATGATGTGGGCATAGGTGCCGCCGGGACCCACGGTTGAGAAGCCGAGCTGCCCGTAGGTCGACCCGTCGTCCCAGTAGCTCTGCCCGTCCATCGGTGAGAGCGCGATGCAAGCGTGTGAGGCCCGATCGTTGTAGTAGCAGTACCACTGCGGGTTCGGGTAGGCGGCGCTGATGTCTTCGTTCTGGCCCTGAGCGTCGATCTGCCGCACACGGCCGGCGTCGTCCTCATAGATCCCCGGAGCGGCGTACCAGACGCGGCTGAACAGGCCGGTGTGGCGCTCCGGCGCAGAGGCCTCCACGGTGAAGTAGCCTGGGTAGAAGCTGTAGATGCGCGTCACCTGCAGCCCGCCACGGAGCTTCTTCACGGTACGGACCCGGGTGCGGACGGGACCGTCCGCGAGGACCGTGAACTCGAGCAGCTTCCCCTCCGCCTCGCTCCAGCCGGTCTCGGCCGACGAGAAGATGATCTGCTTCAGCAGAGGCACCGCGACCCCTCCCCGAGCCAGGTACTCCAGGGGGCGGACAGCTCCGTCGGCGAGGTTCGCCCGGTAGGCCTCCCGCCAAGTGCTGCTGATCTTCCCCCGGAAGTGCTCGCGCGTGACGACGCGGCTCTGCGGGTCGAGGCCTCCACTCGGCGGCAGGAAACGGCCGCCGACCGGTGCAGCGAGGACGACGCAACGGACCGCTTCCCCGGCGGGGTGTGCGCCCCAGTGGACGGCGAGCAACTTGCCTGCGGCGTTCGTGCGGGGGTCGAAGTCGGGCGCCGGCTCGAACTGGGTATC
>Ga0233425_10002990_pt1 | contig 31872 bp, 30 predicted proteins | sample Watercolumn_Towu_2_FD_181712 | JGI IMG/M metagenome (GOLD analysis project Ga0233425, IMG submission 181712) | Freshwater microbial communities from Lake Towuti, South Sulawesi, Indonesia - Watercolumn_Towuti2014_140_MG | ecosystem: Environmental > Aquatic > Freshwater > Lake | place... | reverse complement strand
TCGGAGAGGACACCGAGGCGGAGATCATCGTTCCGGGCTATGAAAAAGATAAGACAGCACGCGATACGGTACGGATCACCTTTTCGCAGCTGACCTATGCAGCAGGAACAACGGCCGGCACGCATGGCTACGAGCCACTGAAATCGCTGGTAAAGGTCAACAATGATAAAGGCGTGGTCATCCATAATGCTGTGGTGACCGACACTAAAAAAACAGATTATGCTCCGGGCGTCATCGATAACTTTCAGAAAACCATTAACAAGATGGACGTGCTTGCTAAAAACAAAGCCGTCGTGCAGATCAACCAGTTCTTAAAAGCCCATTACGGCTACAATACCATCAACTACGAGCTACCCTTCTTTGACGTAAAAGATAAAAAGCAAAGCTATCCTGAGTACCATACCGCAATGGAAAAAACAAAGGCTGCCTTCGCCAGCATCAACACAAATTTTGAAGCGTTCAGCTCCTCGATCAAAGAGGCCATTAGCATCTGGGAAAGCTCTTTAAAAGAATTTGATGAGACCAAGCCGGAAGCCCGCATCAACAAGGATGTAGCGGCCGGCACCTATCTGAACCTGGCAACAGCTTATACCTGGCTGAATGAGTTCGATAAGGCCCAAAGGGCATTTTCGGAGTACAAGCACCTGGACGAAAAATACCCGATGGCCGAAGCCAGGCTCAAAACGTTGATGGAAGACAACCAAAAGCGCTACGAAAACAACGCCAACTATTAAGAGCCGCTTTTGAAGAGCCCGGAATTCCTGGTTTTTCAAATCATGAACCGACAAAAGACTTCGCCTGATAGCGGAGTCTTTTTTTATCCCCGCCAAATGGTATCTTTGAATGGCATTAGCGCCCACTACTATCCACCAGATACATCCACTCATGCATCAGACACGATTCAGAGAAGCAGGCATCCATGACATCCCGCAAATCCAGATGGTACGGAACGCCGTGAAAGAAAACAGGCTTTCCGACCCGGCTCTGGTGAGTGACCGGGACTGTGAGGAATTTTTGACGGAGCGCGGAAAGGGATGGGTCTGCGAGATCGACGGACGGATTGTGGGCTTTGCCATTGCTGATCTTAAGGAGCACAATATCTGGGCCCTGTTCCTTCATCCTGATTTCGAAAAACAAGGCATCGGAAAAACGCTCCACGGCATGATGCTGGACTGGTACTTCCAACAAACACAACAAACGGTATGGCTGGGGACGGCACCGGGTACAAGGGCTGAAGCTTTTTACAGAAAGGCTGGCTGGCAGGAAAAAGGCATGCACGGCAAGGGCGAGGTGAAATTTGAGCTTAGCTATGCGGACTGGATTGCCGGAGTCAGGTGAAAGGCTTTTTTGTTTCCATAAAATCATGTAGCTTTAATCCATGCTTCATCTTACCAACGTCCACCACATCGCGATCATCTGCTCGGATTACAAGGCCTCCAAAGCATTTTACACAGAGATCCTCGGCCTGGAGGTGATCCGGGAAGTCTACCGTGCGGAGCGGCAATCCTACAAACTGGATCTGTCGCTCAGGGGAACTTATGTGATCGAGCTCTTTTCTTTTCCCGATCCGCCGGCCCGTGTGTCGCGCCCCGAAGCTGCCGGCTTACGCCACCTGGCGTTTGAAGTAGAGAGTGTCGAAGCAGGCATCGAATACCTGAAGTCCAGGCAGATTGCGGCAGAGCCCCTGCGCGTGGACGAATACACGGGTAAAAAATTCACGTTCTTCTCTGATCCCGACGGCCTTCCTATCGAGCTCTATGAGCGTTGACAGATCCGCCTTCTTATTTATTCACGAATATTAACATCCGCATAAAATGCGTTTTGTCATTTATTAGTACCTTAATCCACTTTAACAACCGTTATGAAACTACCGATAGCTCTTCTGGCGCTGATGCTGACGCATGGCATCCGTGCATTTTCCCAAACGAATCAGCCCCTCAGCTCCGCCGATATTGTACAGGCTCTTAAAAAACTAAACACCGTGGGGAGCGTGCTCTATGTAGCGGCTCATCCGGACGACGAGAATACACGCCTGCTGGCCTATCTTGCCAATGAGAAAAAGGTAAGGACCGGCTATCTGTCGCTCACCCGCGGGGACGGCGGGCAAAACCTCATCGGCAAGGAGCAGGGCGAGCCCCTGGGACTGATCCGCACCCAGGAGCTGCTGGCGGCACGCCGGATCGACGGCGCAGAGCAGTTCTTCACAAGAGCCAATGATTTTGGCTTCTCCAAGAACCCGGAAGAAACATTTTCAATCTGGAACAAAGACAGCATCTTATCGGATGTTGTGCTGGCTATCCGCCGCTTTAAGCCGGATGTGATCGTTTGCCGCTTTCCTACCACAGGCGAAGGCGGCCATGGCCACCATACGGCTTCCGCCATCCTGGCGGTAGAGGCATTCGATGCGGCAGCCGACCCAAAGCGCTTTCCTGAACAGCTGAAGTACACAGACGTATGGCAGGCGAAACGCATCTTCTGGAACACCTTTAATTTTGGAACAACCAATACCACCGCTCCCGACCAGCTGAAGATCGACGTGGGCGTTTATAATCCCTTACTGGGGAAAGGCTATGGAGAGATCGCTGCCGAAAGCCGCTCTTCCCATAAGAGCCAGGGCTTCGGCTCCGCAAAGTCGAGAGGATCGGGGCTGGAATATTTCAAATTACTGAAAGGCGACAGCGCAAAGAGCGACCTCCTGGAAGGCATCAACACCAGCTGGGCAAGGCTTAAAGGACAGGAGAAGATCCAGAAGCTCATCGGGGACTGCATCAAAAAGTTCAACCCTCAGGAGCCTGAGAGCAGCATCCCTGAGCTTGTCGCTATCTATAAGCAGATCCAATCGCTGGACGACAGCAATACGATGCTGGCCTACTGGAAGAAGCAAAAGCTGAAAGAGACAGAGACCATCCTGCTGGCATGCGCCGGCCTGTGGCTGGAAGCAACGGCGGCCGATTATACGGGCATTCCCGGCCAGGACGTGACGATCACTGCGCAGGCAGTGAACCGCAGCCACAGCGCTGTAAAGCTGAACAGCATCTCTTTTTTGCAGCAAACAGACAGCACAACGGCGCTGACCTTAAAACCGAATGAGCTGTATAGCTTTAAGCACAGGGAAAGGCTCCCTGAAACGATGCCTTTCTCAAACCCCTACTGGCTCAATGAAAAACATGAGATCGGCTCCTACCATATTGCCAGCGCTTCCCTGATCGGCAAGCCCGAAAATGACGCCGCTGCCAAAGTTGTCTTCCAGATCTCTATCCTCGACCTCAACATGCCTGTGACGCGCGGACTGGTGTACAAATATACCGATCCGGTGAAAGGCGAGGTCTACAGGCCCTTTGAAGTGCTTCCACCGGCCACTGTAAACATCCCGGAAAAGGTATTCGTATTTACAGACGCGGCTCCCAAAACCATTTTCATCACGGTGAAGGCCAATGCGGCGAATGTGAACGGAACACTTTCCCTAAAAGGAACGGAGGGCTGGAACATCAGCATCAAAAACCCGGAATTCAGGCTCGCGGCAAAAGGCGATGAGGCGATCATCGAGGCCGTGATCAGCGCTGCCAAAGGCGCGAAAGACGGCAGGCTTGACGCTGCGGTTTCCGTGAACGGCAAAAGCTACACGAAGAGCATTAAACGCATGGAGTACGACCACATTCCTTACCAGTTCATCCTCAGCGACGCAGAAGCGGGGCTCGTGAACATCGACCTGAAAAAAACGGGCCTCAACATCGGCTACATTCCGGGTGCGGGCGACGATGTTCCGGCAGCCCTGAAACAGGTGGGCTACAACGTGACGGTGCTAAACGACGAATTGCTGAGCAACGAAAATCTGTCGAAGTACAATGCCATTGTTTCGGGAGTACGGGCCTACAACACCAACGACCGCCTGCAGGTTCACTATGCGCGCCTGATGGACTACGTGAAGAACGGCGGAAACCTGATCGTGCAGTACAATACCAATAACCGCATCGGGCCGGTAGTAGCGAAGATCGGCCCCTACCCTTTCACCATTGCCCGCGACCGCGTGACGAATGAAAACGCAGTGGTGAGCTTCAGCAACCCGAAGCACAGCGCGCTGAACTTTCCGAATGTGATCACACAGAAGGATTTCGACGGCTGGATCCAGGAGCGCGGCATTTACTTCGCCACGGAGATCGACAAGCAATATGAAACGGTATTGACGATGAACGATCCTAATGAGAAGCCTTCGGAAGGAAGCCTCATCATCGGCAAATACGGCAAGGGAAATTTTGTATACACGGGCCTGGTATTCTTCAGGGAGCTGCCTGCGGGAGTTCCGGGCGCCTACAGGCTGTTTGTGAATCTACTTAGCCTGCCGGAGAATAAGTAATTTTTTACCACATAGATGCATAGAGGCATAGATAGAAAAGAAACATGACATACACTGTCACTTCGAGCGTAGTCGAGAAGTGTTCTCAATACTCACCCCAGGGTGTGATTGCAGGAGGCGGGCAAAAACACCCGAATTGACACTAGTTATAAAGGGTACTTTATATTTAATATATTTAATTATAACATGATTAACGAAGAAGAAGAAAAATCACCTATCCTTGGCTCCTGGCCTCGTGTGTATGCGCTGGTGATCGGCGTGCTGGTGCTGATCATCGTTCTTCTGTATATTTTCACCCGACAGTATCAATGAGCATCACCGATTGGATAGTCTTAGGAATTACACTCCTGGCCATCATTGGGTATGGCATCTGGAAAAGCCGCGGCACCAAAAACATCGAAGGCTATTTGCTGGCCGACCGGAAAATGCCCTGGTACCATGTCGGTCTCTCGGTGATGGCCACACAAGCCAGCGCCATTACATTTCTTTCGGCACCGGGCCAGGGCTATACCGATGGCCTGCGCTTCGTGCAATTCTATTTTGGCCTGCCGCTGGCCATGGTGGTGCTGTGCATTACCTTCATCCCCATTTACAACAAGCTGAATGTCTTTACTGCCTACGAGTTCCTTGAGAAACGCTTCGACAATAAAACCAGGACCTTAACAGCTTTCCTGTTCCTGCTGCAACGCGGGCTCTCCACAGGCATCACCATATACGCCCCGGCCATTATCCTGTCCACCATCCTGAACATCGATGTGAACTACACCATCGTGATCAACGGATTGCTGGTGATAGGCTACACCGTATATGGGGGCGCCAAAGCCGTTTCCTACACGCAGCTGTTCCAGATGAGCGTGATCTTCGCCGGCCTGTTCCTGGCAGCCTATATGGTCGTGCACCTGCTGCCGGAGAACGTCAGCTTTTCGGATGCCCTGCACATTTCCGGGAAAATGGGGAAGATCAATGCTATCGATACCAGCTTCGACCTCGATAACAAGTACAACATCTGGTCGGGCATTATCGGCGGCTTCTTTTTGCAGCTCTCTTATTTCGGAACCGACCAATCGCAGGTAGGGCGCTACCTCACCGGCAAGTCGGTTGCGCAAAGCCGCCTGGGCCTGGTGATGAACGGCCTCATCAAAATCCCGATGCAATTTTTCATTCTGCTGATCGGCGTGATGGTGTTTACCTTTTACCAGTTCCACCAGGCGCCGGTGTTCTTCAATAAGGCAGAGATCAAGCAGATAGAGAAAAGCGCCTATAAAGCCGATTACCAGAAGCTGGAACAGGCCTACACGCTTGCCCACCGCGAAAAGCAGGCCCAGGTGAACCGGCTGGTTGATGCGATACACAGCCACAATGAGGCGGCCATTGACGAGGCCGGGAAACAGGTAAAAGCTTCCGATGCCAAGAGCAACAGCATCCGCAAGGAAGTGGCCGCCCTGATGAAAAAGAACAGCCCGACCGCCGACACGAACGATACCAATTATATTTTCCTGAGCTTTATCACCCAGCAGCTGCCGGTGGGCGTTGTGGGCCTGCTGATCGCCATTATCTTCCTGGCGTCTATGGGCTCTATGGCCAGCGGGCTGAATTCCCTGGCTTCCACAACGGTGGTCGATTTTTATAAGCGACTTTACAAAAAGGAAGAAAGTGAAAAAAGCTATCTCAGCACCTCACGCTGGACAACGGTAGCCTGGGGCCTGTTCTGCATCGTTACCGCGTTTTACGCCAGCCGCGTGGGCAACCTCATCGAGGCGGTAAATATTTTAGGCTCCCTGTTCTATGGCACTATTCTCGGGATTTTCCTGGTGGCATTTTACATGAAGAACATCAGCGGCACAGCGGTGTTCTATGCGGCGCTCGTGGCGGAAGCCTTTATCGTATATGCCTGGATGACGGACCTCACGGCTTTCCTGTGGCTCAACGTGATCGGCTGCTTTGCCGTGATGCTCGTTGCCTGGATCATTCAGATGGTGATGAATAAAAGCAAAGAAAACAAAACCTCATCATAGCGCTGGTCATGTTATTATTGCCTATAGAACAACATAAGGCTCATCCGGAGCTATAGAGCAGAACTCTTTCGCTAAACATGCTGCCCCTACGGGGCAAGAAGGTCATAGTATATACATCCACAAACAAAAAAATCCTGCACAACAGGCAGGATTTTCTCAAGTATAAAATGTATCGGATTACTTATTCTCAGCGATCAGCTTTTTAGCCATGCTCACATAATCGTCGTTTTTGGCTTCGGTAGCCAGGGCGATCACTTTTTCGGCAGAAGCCACAGCTCCTTTTTTATCATTTTGCTTTGCCTGGATCTTTGCTTTCAGCATCACGATCCAGAATGCCTTGGGATTGGCAGCGATGGCTTTGTCAACCCACTCGTAGGCTTTGGAAAGGTCCTTGTTATTTTCATAATAATAGCTTGCTGCCTGGAAATACGGGCGGTTGTCGTTTACCACATTGGCCTCGATGTTTTTCATGATCTTGCTGTCGATATCAGCTGTTACATTGAACGCCACACGGGTTTTCTCCCAGTTCAGCTCAATGTTCGCCGAATTTGACGTCAGGTCAGCGACATCAATGGTGAAGGTTTCCACCTTTTCGGATATGGCCTTCGGCTTCACCGTAAAGCGTACCAGCTCATTCTCTTTTTTGTAGTCGGCCACATTGCCTGCCAGGGTCAGGTCTTTGTACAGCATAATCTCCCAGCTGTCTTTGTTCGGTACTGTATATAAGGCATACGTTCCTGCCGCTACGGCGTTTCCTTCTACTTTTACATCCTCCCCGAAGGTGATTTTGGTAGAGCCGTTAGCGCCTGTACGCCATACTTTTCCGAAAGGCACCACGTCGCCATAGATCACACGGCCTTTGGCGCTCGGGCGGGAATAGTCGATGGTAATTTCAGACAGGCCCATCGCTTGCTTCAGCGTTTGTGACGGGCTTGGAGCAGGCACTTTCAGCTGGGCCTGAAGGCTTGTGCCGGTTGCTACCGTGAGAGCAAGGGCAGCAGTAAAGGTTTTTAATGTTTGGATCATATTACAGGTTTTAATTGGTTTAGGAGCGCCAAAGATAATTATTTAGCAACAACAGCCTGGTTTATACAACAGTTATTTGCTTAAACACTTTGATCTTTAAACTAATTTAACTTTTTTTAAACTCCCGGGATTAATCTATAGGAGTACTTTTAAGTCTGATCACGCATGAGGAAATTTCTAATTATAGGTCTGCTGCTTACCTTTATCAAAACAAACGCACAAACAGTTACTATTAAAGGTAAATTATTGGATGAAAACAGGCAGCCGGCTATCGGGGCCTCTGTTCTTCTTCTCAATCCGGGAGATTCGGTTATGGTAAAAGGAACCGTGACAGATATAGATGGGATGTACAGCCTCACCGCGGAAGCCCAACGAAAATACATTCTCAAAATCCTCTCCCTGGGCTATAAGGACCAGTTCAGAACTATCAGCACCGGAAACGATTCTATCAACTTAGGAAGCATTTCACTTTCACAAAACTCCACTATCCTGAAAGAGGTGCTGGTAGAAGGCAAAGCGCCCCTGGCTACGCAGAACGGCGACACCACCAGCTTTAACTCCAGCGCATACAAGGTCAACAAGGATGCGAGCGCGGAAGACCTCGTGGGTAAGATGCCGGGCGTCACCATCACCGATGGGAAGGTGCAGGCTCAGGGCGAGGATGTGAAGCAGGTATTGGTGGATGGCAAGCCTTTCTTTGGCGATGATGCCGCTGCTGTTTTAAAGAACCTGCCGGCGGAAGTGATCGACAAGGTGCAGGTCTTCGACAAAAAAAGCGACCAGGCCCTGCTGACGGGCTTTGAGGATGGCAATACCGCCAAGACCATCAACATTGTGACCAAGCCGCAGTTCAGGAACGGTGTCTTCGGAAAGGTATATGCGGGCTACGGCTACGATGACAAATACACCGGGGGCTTTACGACCAATATTTTCAAAGGGAACCGCCGGATCAGCATTTTAGGGCAGTCGAACAACATTAACCAGCAGAACTTTTCCTCGGAAGACCTCGTGGGCGTGATGAGCGGAGGCTCGGGGGGGCGTGGCGGAAGAGGCGGCGGACGCGGCGGACAAGGAGGCCCTCCACCCGGCGGCACCGACAATTTCCAGGTGAACAACCAGAACGGGATCAATACCACAAGCTTATTCGGACTGAACTATTCCGACAAATGGGGCAAAAAAACCGACGTCACGGGAAGCTACTTCTTCAACTGGACACAAAACAACTCCACCTCCTCTCTTTTACAGCAATATGTGTTGGGCTCCAACAGCGGACTGATCTACGATGAGAAGAACAATTCCAAGAGTAACAACTTCAACAACCGCATCAACTTCAAGCTGGAAACGAAGCTGGACTCCCTGAATACGATCACCATCCAGCCGCGGCTGTCTTTTCAGAACAACGACAGCCGGAAAACCCTTTCCGGAAAGAATACACGAAGCGATGCCTTATTGAGCACCACCGACAACCGGAGCTCCTCCGATCAGCTGGGCTACAACATTTCCATGCCCCTGCTATACAGGCATGCCTTTGCCAAAAAGGGAAGAACGTTCTCCATTAACGCCACGCCCACGCTCACCAAAAACCAGGGCGAGAATCTCCTCTACACGATCAATAATTTCTATGGCGATACCCTCACCGGCGACACCATCGACCAGCAATCGGCTATCCTGAAAAACGGCGCTTCCGTCAATGGCAATGTGTCTTACACGGAGCCGATCAACAAAAACAACTTTCTCCTGGTGAATTATACCGGAAGCTATACAGACAACTACTCTTCCAAAAGAACGAACAACTGGAACGACATCACAGATCAGTATTCGCTGGAAGACAGCCTGCTGACCAATGTGTTCAGGAACAATTACCAATCGCAGTCTGCGGGATTAGGGTATCGCTTTCAGAAAGAGAAGTTCAACTTTGCCGTAAACGGCGCCTACCAGTGGGCGCAGCTCACCAAGCACCAGGAGGTGCCCGGCAATTACACCCTCAGCAAAACATTCGAGTCGGTGCTGCCATCGGCGCAATTGCAATATAAGTTCTCGGCGAAGAAGAATCTGCGGGTAAATTACCGCAGCAGCAACAACGCGCCAAGCATCGATCAGCTGCAGGATGTGATCAACAACAGCAACTCGCTGCAGCTGAGCACGGGTAACCCTGACCTGAAGCAGGACTTTCAGCAGAACCTCAACGTCCGTTATTCGGGCGTGAATACCGACAAGGCGACCTCGTTCTTTGCGCTCATCGGCGGCAACTATTCCAATAACTACATCGGCAACAGCACCCTGATCGCCAACCGGGATACGGTGGTATATAACGACATCTTTCTGCAGAAGGGCTCCCAGATCATCCGCCCGGTGAACCTGGACGGCTACTATTCCCTGAGGTCCTTCATTAATTACACCTTTCCCCTCTCCAAACTGAAAACCAACCTCAGTGTGAACGTATCGGGGAATTACACCAATATCCCGGGCCTGATCAACACCGACATCAACTACGCCAAAACGGCCACCGGCACCCTGGGCCTTGTGCTAAGCAGTAACATCAGCGAGAAGTTCGACTTCACCATTTCCTCTAATTCGTCTTACAGCAATATCCTTAACACTTTGCAGACCTCTTCCAACACCACGTATTTCAACCAGAACTCAAGGTTAAAGATCACGGCCAATCCTTATAAAGGCCTGGTGCTGCAAACCGAATATACCAACACCTACTATTCGGGCCTGACAAGCGCCTATAACCAATCCATCTCCCTGTGGAATGCCGCGATCGGGTATAAATTCCTGAAGGACAGGCAGGCGGAGATCAGGCTGACGGTGTACGATATTTTAAACCAGAACAACAGCGTATCGCGTACCAATACCGACAGCTATATCCAGGATTCGCAGACCAATGTGCTGAACCGCTACTACCTGGTGACGTTCACCTATAACTTCAAGAAATACTTCTCTAAAAAGGAAGAGGAAAAATCCGAGGGCAATGACATCAACAAAGGCTAAACGAGAACAGACAACACGACTCCTTCTATTCACCTGGCTTAAATACAGAAGGCTGATCATCGCCAGCGTCATCATCGGCTTTCTGTGTGCCTTGCTAAGCGACTCGCTCAAGAAGATCACAGAGCATTATGAAGCGTCCTTTTTCAGATCCGCCCAGCAACACTGGCTACTCTACCTCGTCTTTCCTTTGCTCGGGCTTTTGTTGATCCACCTGTTGCGGCATTACCTTTTCAAGCGCAAGGAGAACAAAGGCATCAAAGAAGTGCTGGAAACGATCCACACGCAGCAAAACGAGCTGCCGGCATACAAGATCCCTTCGCACTTCATTAATGGCCTGATCACAGTGGCTTCGGGCGGCTCCACAGGCATCGAGGTTTCTACGGTCGTAGCCTCCGCTACGGTAGGATCCGTGACCCGTAAGAAGGAGCGCGCCTTCAAAAACTTCAAGACCGAGCTCATCTGCGCAGGCATCGCTGCAGGAATTACCGCTCTCTTCAACAGCCCTCTGGCCGGCATCCTGTTCTCCTTTGAAGTGATCACCAGAAAATGGAGCAAGGAATTTATCATTGCCACCAGCCTGGCGGTAGCGACAGCCTTTGCTTTCAACCTGATGCTTCACGAAGAGCCTTTGTTTTCGGTTCCCGTTGCCGGCTGGCAGTATAAAGCCATTCCTTTCTTCTTGCTGCTGGGCGTGCTGTCGGGCCTGAATTCCGTATACCTCACCCGGAGTGTGCTGTTCTTCAAGAAGAAGTTTGCGGCCTTCCGCTCGCCTTATCAGCGCATTTTTTCAGGGGCCGCTATCATCAGCCTGTCGCTGGTACTTCTGCCACAGCTGTATGGCGAAGGCTACCACGCGGTGAAAGAGCTGATCCGGCATTCGGCTCAAACCACCCTGAGCCTTGCCTTCGTTCTTACGTTCCTGGGCGTTCTGCTGCTGAAGCCTCTGGTAACCTCCGCCACCCTGGCTTCGGGTGGCGATGGCGGCGTGTTTGCCCCCAGCCTGTTCCTCGGGGCTTTCCTCGGCCTGCTGGTCTCGGTTGTCCTGAACAGCGTGTTCCATGCGGGGGTGATTCCTATTAATTTTGTGGTTGTGGGCATGGGCGCTGTCTTAAGCGCCAGCATCCATGCACCGTTTACCGCATTGTTCCTGATCTGCGGGCTCACAGGAAACTACAGCCTTCTTGTTCCATTGCTGCTGGCCTGCCTGGTCTCTAAAATGACTGCCAGGCTGCTCTGCCCTTACACAGTCTATAGCTATCTGCCAGCAAAATAATTTCTATATTTGCCTCCGTGATGAGACGCATCAAATACAATTACCGTAAGGCAAGGTATGTTCTCTACAAGGAAACGCTGATCGACACCAAAGAGCACCTCCTCACCTTCCTGGGAGCTTTTGTTGGCATTGGCATCGTAGGCTTTATCAACAGCAAGTACTTTGTCCTGAATGACAACCTGTTCCTGATCGGTTCGTTTGGCGCCTCGTCCGTACTTATTTACGGTGTGATCAACAGCCCGCTGGCTCAGCCACGCAACCTCATCGGCGGGCATCTTATATGCGCCATTATCGGTGTAACGGTGCATAAGATCATCCCTAACGAGGTCTGGCTGGCATCGGCCCTCGCTGTGGCGCTTTCTATCGTAGCGATGCAGATCACCAAAACGTTGCATCCTCCCGGAGGAGCCACCGCCCTGATCGCCAACATCGGCAGCGAGAAAATCAAAGCCCTTGGCTACCTCTATGTGCTGAGCCCTGTGTTCACCGGCGTCATGATTTTGTTTGTGGTAGCCCTTGTCTTTAACAACATCAGCAAAAGCAGAAGCTATCCTGTGCGGAAGAAGTGATGCTTTATAGAACACTGATTTTTAAGATAGAACGCACCTGATACTGATGGGTGTGATTCATAAGATTTAGAACCAATTTCATTATCGGTCTGTGTCCTGGTATCTTTGCAGGATTACCTATATCAGCTTGTTCCGATCTGCGCTCATTCGCTTCATACGTGTCATCTGCGACCCATTGTGTTGATACCATATCCGTATTGAAATATGCTTTATATTTGATAAACCCTATTTATATGCTTATGAAAACACGTCTGATCTGTCTCCTGGTCTTTACCGGTGTCCTTTACTCGCGGGCCCAGCGCTTAAAGCCCGGGTTCGATAAGCAGGAATACATCGAGCTGCTGAAAATAATCCAGAAGCAGCACGTGGAGATAGCCCTGTGGCCCGGGGATACGCTGATTCCGAAACCCGAATCGGCCTTTGCTTACCGTTCGCCGGCAATAGGCATTGCCAACATGTGGGATCTATGGATCAGAAAAGACAAGGTCGGCATCCTGAGTGTACGGGGCACGGTAAATGACCCGGTGAGCTGGCTCTCCAACTTATACGCCGCGATGGTTCCCGCCAAAGGGACGCTGAAGCTCGCCGGAGATTTTCAATTCAACTACCACCTGGCTGACGACCCCAAAGCCAATGTACATGTGGGCTGGCTCATTTCCACGGCCTACATCGCGCGGAACATGGTCCCGAAGATCGACTCCTGCTACAAAGCAGGCATGAAAGAATTCCTGATCGTGGGCCACAGCCAGGGCGGAGCGATCTGCTATCTCCTGACCTCGCACCTGGAGCGCTTAAAAACAGAAGGCAGGCTTCCAAAGGACATCCGTTTTAAAACCTATTGCAGCGCGGCACCGAAACCAGGCAACCTCTACTATGCCTATGCTTTCGAGAACCTCACCCGCGATGGCTGGGGCTTCAATGTGGTGAATACCGCCGATTGGGTGCCGGAAGTGCCTTTCTCCATTCAAACCAAACATGATTTCAACAGCACCAACTTCTTTACGCTGGCCGATCCGATGATCAGGAAGCAAAAGCTCGCAGGCCGTGTCATTGCTAGGCATGTATACCGCAAGCTCACTAAACCGGGTCTGAAGGCGCAACGGAAATACGAGCTATACCTTGGCCGTATGGCTTCCAAAAGCGTTAAAAAAGTGCTCCCGGAATTTGAGGCTCCGAAGTATGCCGGGTGCAATAATTATGTGAGAACCGGGCATACCATTCCGTTGTTTGCGAAAGAGGACTATTATGCGAAGTATCCGGACAGCAAAACCCAGATCTGGGTGCATCATTTTGCAGCGCCTTACCTGTACCTTGCCCATCAGCTGCCCGATCAATAAGGCTTCAGCTAACAGCGATCATCTGATAAGAGACACCGTTGAATATGACGGTGTCTTTTTGTCTGGCCCCGGCAAAGGCTTTTCCCAAAGGAGATTGTATGGAGATCGAAAAAACGGGCTGCCCTTCCACCTGCAGCTTCCCAAGAGCCAGGGCAATGAAGAACAGTCCTTTATCGGTTTGGACCAGGCTGCCGGGAGATACCAGCGCGTTGCTTTTCTGAAAATCGATCTTCAGGAATTCGGAAAGCTGCTGCCCGGCCTCCTTGAGCTGTTTTCCCGTTCTTTCCTGCTCGAGCTGCACCATCGCCCTTGAGGTTTCATGCTTATCGCCTGCTGTGCTTTTGCTGTCCATGGCGGCCGATTCGGAGAGCGTCTGCATCTGCTCTTTCAGATCAAGGACCCTGCGCTCCAATACCTGCCGGAAGGCCTCTGCGACAACTGTTTTCAAGATGTTCATCGTTCACAAATATAATGGAATCCGGGCATTTACGCATGATGCATTCCGCTTATCGTATGATGTAAACCAGCCCGGATTTCCGTACTCACAAATAGGTATTTTAAAGAGTCATGAATTTGACCTAAGGCACAAAAATAATTCATCAAAAACGTCAGCAATCAGTCGTTGGCGTTTTTTGTTTTTAAGTATTTAGGTACATATACTATCCTGAAAAACAGGAAACACGTAGGATTTATAAAAGAACACGATAAAAACATCGGCAATGCTATCAAATCGACCAGGATTTCTCAATTACTTATCAAATAAAAATTTCGGGCTCAGAGTGAGCGATACAAACCCTGAAGTCACTTGGCCGGCAATCCATCCGGCGCCGGAACCTTAAAAATAAAGCCCACCTTAAAAACATTCTCTATTTCCACTTGCGGATCGTCTTTCAGGTATTTGCGGATCTTGGTGATGAACACATCCAGGCTTCTTCCTAAAAAATAATCATTCTCTCCCCAGAGCTCTTTCAACAGATCCTCCCGCCTGATTACCTTGTTGCGGTGATCGTACAGGTACTTCAGGATCTCACTTTCCTTTTCCGTGATCCGTTTTTCGAAACCGTTAATCCTCAGGCATTGATTGCTCCAGTCGAAGCTGTACTTTCCAATTTCACAGATCTCAGCTCTGTTCTCGTTCTTCACTCCTGGCATACGGCGGATCAGGGCCCTGATCTTCCAGAGGAGCTCTTCCTCATCAAAGGGTTTGGTGATATAATCGTCGGCGCCAAGGCCATAGCCTTTGAGCTTATCCTCTTTCAGCGAGCGGGCTGTGATAAAGATCAGCGGCATGCTTTTATCTTTCGAGCGGATCGCCTTCCCCAGGGAAAAGCCGTCCAGCTTCGGCATCATCACATCCAGCAGGCACAGGTCGAAATCCTGTGTCTGAAAAGCCTTTAGGGCGACTTCTCCATCCTTGCAAAGCTTCACGCCAAAGCCCTCCGACTCGAGGTAATCCACCAGCAGGATCCCTAAATTGAGATCGTCCTCGGCCAATAATATATTCAGCTTTTCCTTAAACATAGGGTATTGCGAGGATGACTGTCGTTCCTTTTCCTGTTTCGCTCTGCAGCTCAAGGTAGCCTTCGTGCAGTTCCACGATCTTTTTCACGTAGGCCAGGCCCATCCCAAAACCTTTTACATCATGCACATCGCCGGTAGGCACCCGGAAAAAGGTCTCGAATACTTTTTTGTGATACTCCTTCGGGATCCCGATCCCTTTATCGCTGACGGCTATCAGCAGGTATCTCCCGCTGTTCCTGGTTATGACCGACAGCTCCGGTTTTTCCGGTGAATACTTGATGGCGTTGTCGAGCAGGTTACACAGCGCATTGGCCAGATAGGCCTTATCGCCCATAACAAAGGCATGCTCCGCTGTCAGCTCCGGCTTCAAAATCCCTTGTGCATGCTCAATCTGCACGCTGATGCATTTGAGCGATTCACGGATCAGCTGATGCATATCGGTCTTTACTTTTTGAAGAGGAAGCTCCCCCCTTTCCAAAGCGGTCATACTCAGCATATGCTCTACCTGCTGTCTCAGCTTTTCGTTCTCCCCGAGGATGATCCCTGAATAATGCTGCCATTTTTCCTCCTGCCTGAGCCTTGCCTCTTTCGCCATCATCCTGCCTGCCAGGGCGATGTTGGTAAGGGGCGTTTTAAACTCGTGCGTCATGTTATTCAGAAATTCCGTCGTATGCTCCAGGATCTCTTTCTTTTTCAGGAGCGACAGGACCGTGCGCCAGAACATCACCAGCACCACCAGGATCAATATCACAGAGGTGATGAACATCGGCCCCATTTCCTCGATGATGAATTTCCTTTTATCCGGAAAGGTCAATTTCAGCTCCAGGCCGTTCTTGCTTACCACCTCATCCAGGCGCTTGTTGTAGACATTATTGGCAGCCACACTTTGCTTCATCCCAAACAGGTCCGGCTTGATCACTTCGAATGCATAATCGATGTGAAAATTATAAAAGGTCATATAATGCACAAAGAGAGAGTCTATTTTCCGGATCTCCGCCGCTTCCACACCGGCTTCCAGGTTCCGGCAAGCCTGTGTATCGGAGCTCAGGGCCTCCGCCGTGCGGGTAAGCACCATATTGGCCTTCTCATTGAAGAGCTCTTCCCTGATCCTGGCGGCATGCAGAATCCAGTTGACCTGGATAACCAGCACAACCACCAAAGCCAGGGATGACAAGGCGATAAAGACATAGGTACGGTTGACTTTCATTCGAAGTATTCAAAATTAGCGATTTTCGACGGGACCTGTGCTACATTAACAAGTCGTTAACAGGCCAATAACGACTCAATAACACCATGCGGCGCCTGCCGGAATTACCTTTGTACCAGAACCTGATAGGTCCATTCATTTTTAAAACAACCAACCATGAAACGCCTGCTTTACACTCCGCTGCTATCTTTCCTCCTCCTCGCCGGATCTGCCCAGCCCTCTGCTGAGTATACCGGAAGACTAATCCCGGTCACGAACAAGCTAAAGCTCCATGAAGCCGCCTTCCTGAATGACATCACACCAGAACTATGGCGCAATATGACTTTGCCTTCTTATGAGCGTATGGACCTGAACCGCCGGCGAATGGCCCACTACCAGGGCTACGATGTCTATCCACTCGGCTACAATTACCTTTCGCCGCAGGAGCATAACTACAATAAGATCATTGATTACCTGTCGGTGAACATTACCTCTACGCATAACGGCAAAACGCTCACGGCGCACAGCAACAATGACCTCCTCAGCCCGGAGCAAAAACGGGTGCTGGCAACAGCCGACCTGAACACGGAGATCCGGATCAAAGTCAGGTTCAAATATAAGGACGGGCTAATCGGCGACTCCGGTCATGAAGCCAGGATCGTCGAAGGCCATGTCAACGTCACGGTCGCTCCCGAAACAGAAGCCCAGTTCCCGGGAGGATTCACTGCGCTTAGGGATCAGCTGACGAAAGCCGTGATGAGCAAGCTTCCTTCCGGCGGCGCTGCCGAAAGCGTGTACAGCGATAAATTAGCCAGATCGGTTGTAAGATTTACCGTCAATGAAGAAGGCAGGATCGTGGGTGCCTCTGTTTATAATACTTCCACCGATACCTTTATTGACGTCCTGCTGGTGGATGCCGTTTATCATCTGCCAAAATGGAAGCCTGCAAAAAATGCAAAAGGACAAACCGTGAAACAACAATTTACCTTTTCTCTGTCAGCAGGCGGATGCTAGGAAACAAACCATTGAAACGACCTATCCAATAAGATTCCTGTATATGAAAAACAGCCTGATCCTTTCAGCAGCATTATTCCTTTTCCTCCCGGGGTTTTCCCAGGACCTGAACTATGAAGTCAGAGGCGCTTATGCACGCGGCATCAAACAGGAAGCACTGCGTTCACCAAAACGGCTCAGCGATTTTATCGCTTATTATCCTGTCAACTGGATCAGCAGCTACCGCTCTGTGGAAATTTCCGTAAACTGCCATGGCAAAGAACGAACAGCCCGCAGCACCAACGACAGCCTGAGTATGGAGCAGCAGCAGATCTTAAAGAATGCCGACCTGGCGGCGGACATTTCCATCTTGGTCAACTACGACTACCGCGTGCCTGTAACCAATGTTACGGAACACAATACCATAGACATCGGAATGACTGTTGTTCCACAAACGGAGGCGCAGTATACAGGCGGTCGCGACAGGCTTTTTCAGTACCTAAAAGACAACAGTCCCCGGATCCCTGCTGCAATATCGGGGGAGCTCCAACAGATCATCATCCGCTTTACGATCGATGAACAGGGCAAAGTAAGCCACCCTTATATCAAACGCTCGTTTGGTGATAAAGAAACCGACAGGAAGTTTCTAAAACTGATCCAAAACATGCCGGACTGGAAAGCCGCGGAAAACCCGGAAGGCAAAAACGTCAGGCAGGAGCTTGAATTCGTTGCTGAAAGAGGCGGCGGCTGTTAGCCCGGTCGGCTCTCATTTCCTAAATTGAATGCGCCCGGTGTTTCCGGCGGACTTCGCTGCGTGCTTACATCCTGTGTTGGGCAATCCCCGACCCTTCCCTGGTTGGGGAACCGGTATATCCTACAGCTTTATAGCTTTTGCTGCCATCAGGAAGAAACCTGATTGAATTTTAATTAAAAAAAGGCAGAAAAATTTGCGTAGTTAAATAACTACATATATATTTGTAGTCAAATAACTACACAATGAACTTAAGACGAGATGTATTCCAGGCTATCGCCGACCCGACGAGAAGGGCCATTCTCACGCTGGTAGCCTCACAAGCCATGACAGCGGGCGCTATCGCCGCCAATTTTGATACCGCCAGGCCCACCGTATCGAAACACCTGCAGATCCTGACCGAGTGCGAGCTGCTCGGACAAACACAGAACGGCCGGGAAATATACTATCACCTCAACCCAAAAAAAATGAAAGCCATCGCCGACTTTATCGAACCTTTCCGCAGCATGTGGGATGACCGCTTCAACAAGCTGGAAAGTATCATGAAAAACTATAAACCAAAAAAATAACCATGGAACGAAAAACGAAAATTACCGCCGAAGATGGCAAACAGGAGATCATGATCACCAGGGAGTTTGACCTTCCACTGGAATTACTATTCAAAGCTTATGAGGAGCCTGAGATTGTCGAGCAATGGATGGGCAACAAGGTATTGAAGATGGAGAACAAAAAACATGGTTCTTACCAGTTCGAGAACACCGACCCGCAAGGGAATGTGGTATTCCGCTCGAACGGCAGCATCCACGACTTTGTACCTAACCAAAAGATCACCCGCACCTTCGAGATGGAGAATACGCCTTTCCCGGTCCAGCTGGAGTTCCTGGAATTTGAGCGGCTCAGCGACAGCACCAGCAAGCTGACCATGCATGTCGTCTACAAATCCGTAGCCGTCAGAGACCAGATCCTGAAACTACCATTCGCGCAGGGGATCAACATGGCCCATAACCGCCTGGAGGATATTGTAAAACACTTAAACTAAGCGATCATGACCAAACGTAATAAAATTATCTATTGGATAGCTACAGTGTGGCTTGCCCTGGGAATGCTGTCAACCGGCATTGTACAACTGATCAGATTACCGGAGGAGGTGAAGATGATGGAAGACCTCGGCTATCCCCTGTACGTTCTCAGCCTGCTGGGAATCTGGAAACTTCTCGGAGTCGTAGCGGTGCTTGTCCCTAAATTTCCGTTATTGAAGGAATGGGCCTATGCGGGTTTTTTCTTTGCCATGTCGGGCGCCGTCTTTTCGCACATCGCTCACGGCGACCAGGCCATCAGCCTTTTCGGGCCAGTATTGTTACTGATCCTGACGGCAGTGTCCTGGTACTTCAGACCGGCAGAACGAAAAGTGATTTCCTAATTCATAAATTATTCGGACCTTCGTAAAAAGCATCACATGAATCCTAAAGTCGACTGGTACTTCACCAAAAACAAACCCTGGCAGGAAGAGATAGAGGCTCTGCGATCCATCGTGCTCAGCTGTGGGCTGAACGAGGAGCTGAAATGGGGCTGTCCTTGCTACACACACGAAGGAAATAACATTGTACTCATCCATGTCTTCAAGGAGTACTGCGCAGTGCTGTTTTTCAAAGGTGTGCTGCTGAAAGACCCTCATGGCGTACTCATCCAGCAGACCAAAAACGTTCAGGTCGCACGCCAGATGCGCTTCACGACTCTCCAGGAAATTATAAAGCGAAAAGCGGTTCTGAAAGCCTATATCAAAGAGGCCATTGCCGTTGAAACATCCGGTCTGAAAGCAGAGCTTAAAAAGACAGCGGAGTTCGACATGCCCGAAGAGTTTCAACGCAGGCTGGACGACATGCCGGCCTTGAAAAAAGCGTTCAAAGCCCTGACCCCGGGACGTCAAAGAGCCTATCTCCTCTACTTCTCACAAGCGAAGCAAGCCAAAACCCGCGAAGCCAGGATCGAAAAATACGTCCAGCACATTTTCGACGGAAAGGGGCTGGATGACTAGCCTTTTCCTCCCAATAACCATCATAAGCGCGTAAACCTCATGAAAACTACCAAAAAGAAATTGTCGCCCGAACAGCAGGCTGAATTAATCGCGACGCTGAAAACCCGTTTTGAGAAAAACAAGGCCCGACATAAAGGCCTCGACTGGACAAAGGTACAAGCCCGGCTGGAAGCCCATCCTGCAAAGCTGTGGTCGCTCGACGAGATGGAAAGCAGCGGCGGCGAGCCGGACGTGGTAGGCTACGATAAAAAAACAGGAGAGTTCATCTTCTACGATTGCTCGGCGGAAAGCCCGAAGGGACGCAGAAGCGTGTGCTATGACCATGAGGCCCTGGAGTCGAGAAAAGAGCATAAGCCTAAAGACAGCGCCCTGGGCATGGCTGCTGATATGGGCATCAGCATCCTGACAGAGGAAGAATACCGCGAGCTGCAGACGCTTGGAGAGTTCGACCTGAAAACATCGAGCTGGGTGCAAACACCGGCGGATATACGCTCACGCGGCGGCGCGCTCTTCTGCGACCGCCGTTATGATACCGTTTTTCTCTATCACAACGGGGCTGAATCCTATTATGCTGCCAGGGCTTTCCGCGGCTCACTAAGGGTGTAAGACCACACGATCAGGAAAAGATGACCTGAGCAGAATCTGTCAGGCTGTAAGCAGGCCACACCGTTAACAAGCCGCATCAGCTATTCCACGATCAGCTTTTTGTAGGACTGCCGATGCTCATCGGTTATTCTAAGAAAATAAACGCCGGCAGGCAGGCCAAGCTGCTTAGCGGAGTATTGGCCATCCGCAGCAGAAGGGATATCGCCGGCAGTCAGCGTTTTCAGCACTTTCCCTCGCAGATCCAATACTTGCAACTCCCTGACGTTGCTGCTACCCACTGATCTGATCTCAAATTTGTCGTCGGTAGGGTTAGGAAAAATGGAGATAGGAGACCCGGCGCCTGTCAGCTCTTCCATGCCCGCTGCAACAGCAGGGGTCAGGGTAAGCGATCGCTTATACGCGAAGTCGCCTGTAGTGGCATGGTTGTGATTGCCTGCAAGGGCGCCAAGATAAAAAGTGATACTTCCTACATTAGCAGGGGGCGCCTGCCAGTTGAACGACCATTCATTATATCCGGGAGACGGCGCGTCTGCGGCGCAAGGCGTATGGCTTATATATTTCCGCGAGCCACCGGTAAATGTCCGTGTTCTTGCGGCATCCAGTAACTGAAAAGTCCCGATGGTGGAATTATTCGAGCTCCTCAAAGCCACACAGGCGAAACCCATTTTATCGATTCCCGACTGCGTTATCGAAACGGTCACCGAATACGTCTGTCCGGGCGTATACTGGGTCACACCTCCGGCGATGCTGAATGTGATGCTTGCCGGGCCACTATTGTCTGTTCCGGTATGACAACCTGTACAACTGGTTTCTCCCGGTGCTCCGGTGTGGTCTCCTACCAGGGGAGAGTCGCAAGGTCCGCTGCTGTTGTACATAACGGTCCAACTTGCCAGGACCAGAATACTGATAAACAATCCTAATGCTAAACTTACTTTTTTCATCGTTTTTGGTTTTTGAGGTTTTCTTTCAGAGCGATAACATTCACACTATCTTATTGTCATTGCCATTCCACTTATCATATCCTGCATGAGCAAGCTACCTTTGAATAGCATTCAAATGAGTTTTGTTGAGTCGCATTGGTGTTGATTCCTTCCATTCAGCTTTTGAAAAGCCATCCGCTTAAGCGGAGTCCTTGATCGTTTCCTGGCACAATTTCAATTGCCTCAATCATTAAAAGGGGATTTTATTCTGAGGCATACATCGGAGATTGAATGTACTATTTTATAAAAGTAAACTCTATTAACCCAAAAGTCAAGAGGCTTTTGTAATTTATGCTTGTATTTTCAATAGTTATTTGAATTCAGTACGTAATTTTACTTGCTTTTCCGTATGATCATGCCACTGGTAAATCATTTTATTAAAGCTTACATAATAATCGCGATTTTCATTTCCTGAGCTACCCTTCCTGACACCGGCAGGAAGGGGCAAACCAATATCAAAGCACACAGGATTCATTGAAAGCATCCTTAAAACTAAGGATGTAAAATCATGATTTTTAATGAATCCGAGGCGCATCCTGCCTACTAGCTTTGCCTCATAAATGATGAGCAAAGGAATTTCCATACATGTTGGCGTCGACAAACTACTCCCAGGTGTATACAATACCGAAGCGCCATTATGCGCGCCGTCTAACGATGCAAGAGCTATGGCTTGTATTGCAAAATATGAAGGCTATTCTACTATTCATCTGTTGATAAATCATGAGGCAACGAAAGCCAGGTTTCTGGAAATGTTCAAGAGCTATACCGGGATTCTGGAGGCAGGCGACACCTTCTTCATTACTTTTTCAGGACATGGCGGCCAGATAAAGGACAAGGACGGAGATGAAGCGGATGGTATGGATGAAATCTGGTGCTTCTACGATCAGTATCTTGTTGATGATGATCTAAAGGAAATATGGCCACTTTTCAAAAAGGGTGTCAGGATTATCATTGTTTCATCCAGCTGTCATAGCCGCTCTACGCTCAAAGTGCTTAACAACGATTGCTTTTCGGGGAGCGTATTTACACCAGACTCTACCTTCCAGCATACAGTGACGCAAAACGGTAAATCCATTTTAGAGGCATACTTCCCCGACCCCTCGATTAAAGCGGGTATTGTTCACATATCCGCCTGCGAAGATTACCAGCAGGCAGAAGATGGCGAGACATACTCCGCTTTTACGAGGGTACTTTTAAAACATTGGGATCATGGAAGGTTTGATGGCTCTTATGAGGACCTTGTGAAAAAGATTCAACGGGAAACCGGATATACGCAAAAAGCAGGCATCGCAACTTTAGGAAATAACAATCCTGTACTTCTAAACTCCATCCCATTTAAATTATTAACCAACCAAAAAACATAAATCATGAAAATTGCCAAACCACAAGTCCACCTCAGAAAAAACACATCCAGCGGAACCTATATGATCCACGTGGTCACATGGATGGATTATACCAAATTTAAATCCAACGGAAACGTCACCTTACCTACCTCTGCTGTAGATGGCGTGTATCAAATCATCTTAAAGGTGATAGAAGATAGCACGGTTCCGAATATGCAACTACTCACGCCCGTAGTCCACACCTTGTCGCTGGGTACTGGGATTGAATTAAATTCTGCCAGGCCTTTTATCGAAGTGGTTGTCATTAACTCATCGGATAGCAACAGTGTGGTCGGTAAAACAAAAACGCACCAGGATGGGGCCGACGATTCGGGAATGCCAACTCCAGACCTCAATATTCCGGTGTAATAGGAGTTATTAAATCTTATTCTTATTTTTAAATAATGAAGCTTTCCCCTGCTATAGTGATCTTCCTGGCGCTTATGGTGCCTGAATATTCCACCGCTCAGCATGGCCAGAGAAACGATACGTGTCGCATAGATGAGCTTAATTTAAAGGCATGGAAAATCCGGAATCAGGATCTTGAAAAATCCAGATTTTATGCGCTACAGGCGCTGCAGGAAGCGAAAAAGATTAACTATATCCGGGGAAAATCCTATAGCTACAACCTCTTAGGGCATTATAACAAAGTAAAAGGCAGTTACGACACTGCCTTTTCTTACTATCAGGAGAGCCTGGCCATTCGTCAAACATTAAAAGACACGCTAGGCATTGCAAGCTGTTACCGAAACGTGATGAGCATTTATAAACTGCGAGGAGAATATGAAAAAGCCATAGAAACCGGAATAAAGGGAATCCGCTTGCTGGATCTGATGAGGTCTGGAGTAAAAGCAGCCAGGGAACGAGCCTGGATCCAAACTAATCTGTCTTTCCTCTACCTTAAAACCGGCAGGTACGATGAGGCGATATCCCATGCCCTTGAGGCTAAAAATACATTTATCGATCAGAATGATGAAGAGGGCATTGCGGCATCTGCCATGAATCTGGGAAATGTCTATGAACAGCTGAAAGAGTTCAATAAAGCCCTGATTCAGTTTCAGGAAGCCATTAGCGTCAACCTTAAGCTGGACAATCAACGTGAGCTGGCGAAAGCGTATAACAATATCGGAAATGTATATTTTGCCACTAATCAATACGCTCAGGCATTATCCAGTTACAAAAGAGGATTAATCATCCGGCAGGTGAATAGTTATGACGACGACATAAGCGGCTCATTATACAATATTGGGATTATCTACAGCTCTTTTCATGAAAAAGACTCTGCCCTTGTATATCTTCGCAAAAGCCTTGAGATCAGTACCGGCAATGGGAATGTGGAAGGACAGTTTGAGGCGCATCGTGCCATTGGAAATGCGCTATCAGGGAATGGGAACTACGAAGCTGCAAGCTCACACTTTCTGAAATCCCTTTCTCTATCGTCCAGAACCAACAGCTTACCTGAGGTATTGATACTTTTGAAAGAAATGTCAAACAATTACCGGTCTTTAGGGAAAACAGACTCTGCACTTTTGTATTCCGAGAAATACGCCCTTTTGAATGATTCTCTGAATGAAATAATACGAAGTACGATTGAACTGGAAGCTGAGATTAAACATAAAAAGTACGAATTGGATATCAGCGAGGAAAAAAGCAAATCACAAAACTATATTATCCTGGCGATGCTGGCGATTATCGCCGCTTTAGGGACAACCCTTCTGCTCATTCTACGATCTGTAAGCTCCAGAAAGAAAATGGCGCGGCTCCAGGAGTCACTTAAAATTCAGGAGCTGGCCACACTTGACGCTATGGTGGAGGGGCGTGAAAACGAACAAAAACGGCTTGCTATTGAGCTGCATGATACGATTGGGAGCATTCTGTCTGCCATCAAATATGCATTTAAATCATTGGAAGCGCACTTAACCCGCACTCAGCATCATAAGATCACACTCATGCTGGATGAGGCTCTTCAGGAAGTAAGACGTATCTCCCATGATATGGCGTCGAACACGCTATCTGAAAAAGGAGTTACCGAAGCCCTTACTCAATTATGCGAAACCATCCAGAACCTCGGCCAGGTACAGATTAAGCTGGATGTATACGGATTCAGAGAACGCATAGATGCAAGCCTCGAAATTCAGCTGTACAGGATCACTCAGGAGTTGCTGACAAACATTCTCCGCCATGCCCACGCCCGGAACGTGAGCATACAACTCATCAGGAATAAACACGAAGTCAATATGGTGATCATCGATGACGGAAAAGGATTTGACACCAAAGATGTCCATTTGAAACGTGGTATTGGCCTGAAAAATATCGACAAGAGGGTTCACGGCCTGTCTGGCAGATGGGATATAGATTCAGGCAAGGGCAGTGGAACGACGGTCATCATTGACATACCTGTTAAACCATACGATTAAACGATCATGGAAAAGAAATCAAAAATCAGAATTGTAATTGCCGACGATCATCAAATGTTCCTCGATGGCCTACGCTCATTGTTAAGCGCGGAAAAAAACATTACCATCGTGGGCCAGGCCACCAATGGAGTCCAGGTCTTGGACATCCTGGGATATGAAGCCATAGACGTGGCTGTTATCGACATCACCATGCCAGAGATGGATGGCTATGATACCGTTCTGGAAATGAAGAAAAAACATCCGAAAACCAAAGTGATTATTCTAAGCCTTCATAAGGATGAAACACACATTGGCAAACTTCTGAAAGCCGGCGTATCCGGTTATGTGATTAAAGACAGGGGAAGTGAGGAATTAGTCAAAGCCATTAACCTGGTGGCAAATGGCGAAAGCTATTGGGATCCCGAAGTGCAGAGTGTGAGTTTAAAAGCCATGCAGAATAAAAAGGACGATCCCATCGGAGAGGTAAGATTTACCTCCAGGGAAGAAGACATTATGCACCTGATTGCGGATGGCTTAACGACCAAGCAAATCGCCCAGAAGCTTTACATCTCCGGCAGCACCGTGGAAACGCACCGACGGCATTTGCTTGAAAAGCTGAATTTAGATAATTCGAAACTGCTCATCACCTATGCCCTCAGAAAGGGTTATGGCAGCGCTCCACTAACCTGAGCGGCAGATCTTATCCTTAGTTTTGAGGATAAAAAGATCAGGTTTTCCACTACATAAAATCATTTATACCAATGAGAAGACCCGCATAGCAACAACATACTTTTGTGTCAAACGAAAGTAAGCTATGCAGTACATCGACACTCACCTGATTTTTAATGAAAGCCATGAAACTCCAAGATCCGGAGGATTGTATACTCCCCTGCCTTTTGAGAGCAGAGACGCTTCAACCGAAGTATTAGGGATTACATTACGCCTGGGAAATCAGCCTTTGGTTTGTGATGTAGAAAAATTACGGAGAAAAGCCAACAAAAGTCTTTCGGACACTCCTCCATCCGATACCAGGACTTTGATGATTGTCCATGTGATCAGCGCCATCCGGACACAGGGCAAAGCGAAAGTCGATGAGTTACGCTACTCGGCTGTTTGCTCAGACCCGTCGGATTTACAAACCATTGATCTCATTCCACAAACAAGATTTAACCAGGCCTTTAAGGGCAGCCTGAATATTTCGGGAGCTCTTGAGCTTTCAGGGCAGGCTTCCCTGGATGTGCCTTCTATTGTTACCAGCTCCTTATTAAATGAATTTGTTGACATCGGTGATCTGAACCTGCAATTATGCGCGGCAGCTGAGTTTCTGGGAAAATTTACCATGAGCTATTATAAGCCCGTCGTACAATCATCGGGCATCGGATCTAACCGTTGCGAATGGGTGCTCAACCCCAATGAGGATAAGCTTCCTTTGCTGGGCGACCAGTGCCTGATTCAGGTGATTACCATTCCTTCATCCTGCCAGACACTCCGGTATACCATATCAGGATCTGTGAAGGCCGGCAAAGGATTATTCCCCCGGCAACAGAAAAGAGAAACCCCCAACTACACTATAGAACTAAAATTACCAACCAGCGACTACTGAATCCGGAAATATGTATCCTTCTCTTAGGGAACAGGTAAAATATGGAAGCACTCCAAGCTATAAACTTACAAATATTATAAATCTATGAAAAAAGCATTAATTATTGGAATCAACCAATATCCCCACCAACCACTCAACTGCTGTGTGAATGACGCACATGCTCTGAACTCTCTTCTTGAAACCAATGGGGATGGCTCACCGAATTTTGAGGTAATGCTCAGAACAGATGTAGAAAAGAAAACGACGGTGAGAAAACTCATTGAAAACTTATTCAGCGGCGATTCCGAGATTACATTACTCTATTTCAGCGGACATGGCTATGTGAACGAGCTTGGTGGTTACATTGTCACACCTGATGCAAAAAAATACGATGAAGGCGTTCCTATGGATGATATCCTAAAAATAGCTATCAACTCAAAATCAAAAAACAGGATTATTATTATGGACTGCTGTCATTCGGGTGCTTTTGGAGAACCTCACATTACTGCTTCAACAAATATTCACCTTGCCGAGGGTTTAACTATCCTCACTGCCTGCCGCCAAGAGGAGCCTGCCATGGAAATAAACGGACATGGTGTATTTACCAGTCTCTTATTAGATGCCCTGAAAGGAGGTGCGTCCGATGTGCGTGGCAATATAACGCCGGGAAGCGTATATGCCTATATTGACCAGGCACTTGGAGAATGGGAACAGCGGCCTGTATTTAAAACAAACATTACGCGTTTTGTTTCCCTACGTGAAATTCCGCCCCAGGCACCTAAAGAAGTCATCCGAAGAATAGTCGAGTACTTTCCTACCGCTACTACCGAATTTCAACTCAGCCCAGAACATGAGGATACAACCACAGAAGCAATACCTGAAAAAGTGGCTGTTTTTAAAGAGCTTCAAAAGCTTCAAGGCGTAGGACTGGTTATTCCGGTCGGTGAGGAGCACATGTACTGGGCTGCGATAAACCACAAATCATGCAAACTAACGGCCTTAGGCTACCTATACTGGAGACTGGCCAAAATGAAAAAAATCTAAAAAAAGAAAACCATGAAAAAAACAGTATTTATCAGTTACCATTTTAAAGACTCCAGTTTCAAAGGCGAAGTACAAAAGTGGCTGGAAGAAATCGGAGTTGAGGTATTGGTTGTGAACCAAAAGGATCTCACGCCTGAAGCCCGGGAAAATGCAAAAAAAAGGATCAAAGAACAGATTTCCACATCACATGCAGTTCTGGTCCTTGTGGGGGACGATGGCCATAACAGACCGTTTTTAGATTACGAAGTAAGTGTTGCCAGGAATAAGCAAATACCGACATTCTGTATAAGACTATCCAACAGATCCGGAGCGGCACCACTGGAAGTAAGAAACGTACCACTCGTGCCTTTTGACAGAGGCAGCATACAACAGCTTTTCAAATAGGCGACCCTGAGCCTATCAGTTAGATAATCCATCACTTATCAATCAAAAAAATCTGCGGACACGCGGGGGTGAATCCCTTTGCCCTTTCCGAAACAAAAATAATAACATAACTATGACAAGCAGACTGACTGTAATCGATTTTTTCTGCGGTGCCGGTGGTTTTTCCGAAGGCTTCAGGCAGGCAGGATTTAATGTGATTTGGGCCGTTGACCTTTGGAAACCGGCGGTAGACACACACCATGAAAACCACCCGGAAGGAGAAACCATCTGTGATGATGTGATACGCTTATCCAATCTGCCGGACGAAGAGTTTCACAACACCATCCCTGATTCCCACGTCATCGTAGGCTCTCCGCCCTGTACGTTTTTCTCAACTTCCAACCGTGCCGGAAAAGGAGATAAATTCAAAGGAGTAAGATTGATTGAAGCGTATCTCCGGATTGTTTATAGAAAAAAATACAAGCGCAATTCCATGCTTCAATACTGGCTCCTGGAAAATGTGCCCAAGGTGAAAGATTATATCAGGGACGAGTATTCGGGATTTTCGCTTGGTATCAACAGCCACCGGATTCTCCATGTAAAAGGCGCTTTTGCGGGGGAGTACAATGCCAAATATTTTGGCGTGCCATCCAACCGCATCCGGTATTTCTGCGGGGACTTCCCCTGCCCGGAAACCGTCATCAGGCATGACGCAGACTTAATACCTCTCAAACATATTCTGACGTCTCTGGGTTACCCGAACACCCGGCTCTCTGAAACCATCCAGGACCCGATTTACGATATAAGCTTACCAGGAACCGACCTTACTGACCATCACTACCTGCAGCTGCTTTCCGATTTCGAGACATCGAAGAGCATCAGGCTCAAGCAGGACAGAGGCTATATGGGCAGAATGTCGATACCTGAAAATCCGGAGAAGCCTTCCAGAACCATTATGGCAACTCTCTCCTGCTCTTCCAGGGAAGGCTTTATACTGGCTCATCAGGACGGACGGCTTCGTGCACCAAGTATCCGGGAGGTGGCATCCCTCATGAGCTTTCCTATCGATTACCGCTTCTACGGAAATTCTGCCAGCTCCAAATACAGACTGGTAGGAAATGCGGTACCACCAAAGCTTTCCTATGCTTTCGCCAAAGCCATTTTAAAAGCCAAAGGCAAGCGATGCCGGAATATATATAAACCAATTGTTCATGCCAATAAACTGGAATTCACCAACCTGAACTTTACGGAGACTTCCATAAAAAAAGAAAAAGAAAAACGCCTGAGCGCCAGGTTCAGGTATCACATCCCGTATTTTATCCATGGCACCTACCGTGTGGAGCTTACCAATACACATTCCGATTTCGAAAACCAGGACTATTGCTGGTCTGCCGAAATTCATTACAGCCAGGGAAAAAAACGCGCCAGAATGTATCGCCCCGATGTGCACGATCTGTTCCTGGATGCACGCGACAAAAAAACCGCCCAGCGCTTTTTTGACTTGCATGGCCATAAAATTTTGTCGGCGGAAGAATTTCAAAACACCTATTGCCTCACAACCAAAGACAGACGCCGGAAAAAACTTGTAGGGCCTCATGAAATGCTGCAACTGGTGAGAAGATTTATAGATCAGCATTTCCGGTTCGAGAACACCCTTTTTCATGAGCGGATTGGCCTGAGCAGCCAGCCGTATGAGCTTCCCAAACCCATTGCGATCGGATATTACATAGTATTTAAGTGGATTAACCTAATGAATAAAAAAACATGAATCAAAAAGAACGACTAAAACAGCTGAATAGCCTGCGCGCTACCAAAACACCTTACAAAATGGATGACATCATTTACAGAGGTGAGAGAAAACTATTACCGGTTTTTGAGATCCCTCTCGAATTCCTGGTGTACAATAAGTATAATGGCCGGATTCTGAGCATGGTCAAATCCTACGAGCGGCAGTTTCATTCGCTGAACGTAGAGAACAAAGCCGATAAAAAAACGATTGAAAAATTCCTGTGGGAATCGAAAATTTCCAGAAACAAAATAACGATGGAGGATCTGAAAGAGTACGGGCAAAAGAAAATAGGCATCGTGACCAGGGATGGAATTATTATTGACGGAAACAGGCGGGCAAGCATCTTAAACAGGATTGCACAGGAAGGAAATTCCGGCACCATGTACTTTAAAGCCATTATCCTGGATGACACACTGGATGATAACCCTAAGGAAATTATGCAGCTGGAAACAAAGTACCAGATGGGGGAAGATGATAAGCTGGACTACAACCCGATTGAAAAGTACCTGAAGTGTAAGGATCTGACAGAGATTGGCTTTAGCACCGCGGAGATTGCGCGCATGATGGGAGAAAAAGAGCCCAGGATCAACGAATGGCTGGCCATCATGCATCTGATGGATGATTACTTAGACAATCTTGGTTACAACGGCATCTACACGCGCCTGGAAAAGCTGGAAGGACAGTTTGTGGATCTCAGCCGGTACCTGAAGCGCTACGAAAACGGCTCATCTTATGCCGATTGGCCCTATAAGCCATCCGACATTTCTGATCTGAAAGCCATTTGTTTTGATTACATGAGAGCGCGGTACGAGGGAAAAGAATTCAGGGCCATTGCCGCGCTCAGCAAAAAAGAGAGTTTTTTCTGCAAGCAGAAAGTCTGGGAAAAATTCAGGGACATGCATTTCAAAACCATTGACCCGATTAATAACAAGGAACACTCTATTGATAAGCTGAGAGAAAACGAACCTCAGAAGAATCTCTCCACCATTCTCAAAATCAGGGATGATGACTGGAAGAGCAATGCTGCAGCTGTATTGACGGGAAACCTGGAGAAAGCCAGGAGACGCCTTCAGGATTTTAATGAGGAAAACGCTCCGCTGATTCTGCTTCGCCGCGCCAAGGATACACTCAACTCTATCAACACAGATGTTGAACCATTTTATAATGACGCCTCCGTGCTTTCATTAATCAAAGAGATCAGCTCGCTAACCCGTGAGTATCAGAAAATCATTACAAACAACCAAAAATAATGCCTGGTATAAGCATACATATTAGGGAAGATCTGGCGGTGTTTCACCTTTCAGGCGACACAGATGCCTTGTTATCAAACAGGAGAGCCCGGTTCTATCTGCAGGATTACCTGAAGGCAGATTTTGTCAGATCCGGGTTAATACAAATCCCATATGACCAGGATACTGAACCGGGAAAGGAAAAAACGTTCACGGAAATACAGGAAATGCTGGTAAAGTTCGGCTGCGAGGAAATCCTGAGCGAGGCATCCCAGAATGTCCTGACGAACTTTTTAGCGGAAAAGAGACACTTCGAAGAGTTTTCGCACCAGGCAAAACAGATCTGGGCCAATAAGCTCAGTACAGAGGATTTTAGTGCCTTTACTGAAGTACTGAAAAGCAAAATGCCCGCCAGGCGTTTGTATGATCTGCAATTGCTGGCGTCTT
>Ga0233425_10002989_pt1 | contig 31872 bp, 28 predicted proteins | sample Watercolumn_Towu_2_FD_181712 | JGI IMG/M metagenome (GOLD analysis project Ga0233425, IMG submission 181712) | Freshwater microbial communities from Lake Towuti, South Sulawesi, Indonesia - Watercolumn_Towuti2014_140_MG | ecosystem: Environmental > Aquatic > Freshwater > Lake | place... | reverse complement strand
CTCGGCGCCGCCATGCGCAAACTCGTCCATCTGTGTTTTGGCGTCATCAAAACCCAAACCCCCTATCAACCCAACTATGCCATCCCCACTTGACGTCAAAGACGGTATCTACGGTCAGAACAAGCCCTTCAGCAGCGATCCCGCCTGGTCGATGAGATCGCCCTGAGCGTCCGAACTGCCGCCGGCACAGGGCGAATATTCCGCCGGCCCGTAGCCGGCCACGAAGGGATAGCGCGCCGCGCTATCGCAGGCCTCGCTGGCCCTGAGGCCGTTGTTGCGGTCGACCCAGACCCACTCGATGTTTTCCGGCGGCTCCAGTTCCAGCGGTTCCCGGCTCAGCTTGCGCATGGTGGAGGCCCACACCTGGAGGGCGCCCTGGGCGCCGGTCAGCTTGGCGGGCTGGTTGTCGTCGCGGCCGATCCACACCACCCCGAGGAAATCCCCGGAGAATCCGGCAAACCAGCTGTCGCGCAGGTCATTGGTGGTGCCGGTCTTGCCCGCCACGTTGAAGCTCTCCGGGATCTGGTTCAGGGCCGAACGGGCGGTGCCGTCGCGCACCACCTCCTGCAGTGCGGTGTTCACCAGAAACACCGCGGCCGGATCGACACTCTGCTTGATGTCCAGGGAATAGCGCTGCAACGGCGAGCCGTCCTTGGCGACCACCGCCTGAATCGCCCGCAGCGGCGTGACGAAACCGTCGTTGGCCAGGGTCTGGTACATCTGGGTCACTTCCATCGGGGTCAGTTCGCCGGTGCCCAGCAGGGTGGCGGGAAACGCCGGCAGGCGCCGCTCCACCCCGAGGTTGTGGAGGGTTTCCACGGTGTGCTCCACCCCCACCCCCAGCCCTAAGTGCACGGTGGCGAGGTTGAAGGAATTGGCCAGGGCCGAATGCAACGGCACGATGCCGTGCTCGCGGCCATCGTAATTCTTGGGACTCCAGGGCCCGCCGCCGGGGTTAGCGAGGCGCAGCGCGGTGTCCTGCAGCGGCGTCATCAGGTTGTAGCGGGACGGGTCGGCAAGGGCGGTGAGGTAGACCACCGGCTTGTACAGCGACCCGATCTGGCGCACCGCATCCAGCGCCCGGTTGTAGCCCGCCGACTGGGCGTCGCGGCCACCCGCCAGTGCGGCGATCTCGCCGGTGGTGCGGCGGGTGACGACGGCGGCGGTTTCCAGGGTGGTGGACTTGGTCTGCTTGTCGAGCTTCTTCAGGGTCCCGTCGATGGCCGCTTCCAGGGCGTCCTGGGCTTCGACATCGAGGGTGGAGAAGATCTTGAGCCCCTCCGAGGTCAGGTCCTCGTAGCGATACTGCTGCTGCAGCTGGCGCTTCACCAGATCGAGAAAGGCCGGATAGCGGCTGATGGCCTGGTGGGGATCCTTCACCACATCCAGCGGCCTCGCCTTGGCGGACTCGGCATCGGGCGGTTCGAGATGGCCCATGGCCACCATCTCGTCCAGCACCAGGTTACGGCGCTTGAGGGCCTTGTCCGGCGACCGGATCGGATCGTACACCGACGGCCCCTTCACCAGCGCCACCAGCAACGCCATGTGGTGCAGTTCCAGCTCTTCCAGGGACCGGCTGAAGTAATACTGGCTGGCCAGACCGAAGCCGTGGATGGCACGGGCCCCGTCCTGGCCCAGGTAGATTTCGTTGAGATAGGCCTCGAGGATCTCGTCCTTGCCGTAGCGCGCCTCCAGGATCAGCGCCAAAGGGATCTCGTTGAGCTTGCGCAGCAGCGAGCGCTCCGAGGTGAGATAGAAATTCTTCACCAGCTGCTGGGTGATGGTACTGCCGCCCTGCACCATCCCGCCGGCACGGATGTTGGCCAGGGTGGCCCGCAAAATACCCTTGGGCGACACTCCGAAGTGTTCGTAGAAATTGCGGTCCTCCACCGAAAACAGCGCGTTCAGCAGCATCTTGGGCGCCTGATCCAGCTTGATCAGCACCCGGTCTTCCTTGAGAGCCGGATAGAAACTGCCGATCTGCACCGGCTCCAGCCGCAGGATCGGGACGGCACCGCCTTCCTCCGCATCTTCCAGGAACAGCAGCTGGCCTTCGGCGAATCGGGCCCGCACCTTGCGGGCCGGCTCGACCTTGTCCCAGAACGGAAATTCGCGGGTGCTCAGCACCACTTCGTCGCCCCGGCGGGCGTAGCTGCCTTGGGACGACAGGGCCGGGTCGCTGCGGTACTTGAGCTGGTCCAGCAGGCGGACCAGCCGGTTGGCATCGATTTCCGCGCCGGCGAACAGTTCCACCGGGTTGGCGTAGACCCGTGCCGGCAAGGCCCAGCGCTTGCCTTCGAACTGCTGCCGAACGAAGTAATCCTGGTAACCGATGTAGCCGACCAGCGCCGCTACCAGCACCGGGATGACCAGGATCGCCAAGCGTTTGAACAGGTTGACGAAAGCCGACCGGATTGCGGCGCGGCCGGTGGCGGGAGAACCCGGCCTGTGTATTTTCATGACTTGCGGAAGATCGGGTGGAGACCCGATTAATTGAGGGATGGCAGCTGATTCAAACTACGCGTCATCTCGTGGATGGGAATGCTGCGCGCGGACAGCAGGCACGGTTCGGGGCGGCCCAGCAGATAGCCCTGGGCGAAATCCACCCCCAAATTCTGCAACATGCAAAGCACCCGCTCGTCGTCGACGAATTCGGCGATGGTCTTCTTGTCCAGCTTGCGCGCGATGGCGATCATGGCCTTCACCAGCACCTGGTCGGTCTCGTCATGCAGCAGATTTTGAATGAACTGACCATCGATCTTCAAATAATCAACGGGAAACTTCTTGACGTAATCGAAGGAACTGAATCCGGAACCGAAATCGTCCAGCGCGAAATGGCAGCCCAGCGCGCGGATACGCTCGATCATCTCGCGGCAGCGCTGGTGGTTGGCCACCGTGGCGGTCTCGGTGATCTCGAAGGTCAGCCGGCCCGGCGTGATCCCGGCACAGCCGAGCTTGTCCTGTATGATACCCGGTAGTGCCGCCTCTCCGAAACTATGGCCGGACAGGTTGATGGTCAAACACACGTCGTCCCGGTCTTCCGGCAGGGAGCACAGGAAGTCGATGGCACTGTCCAGCACCCAGCGGTCGATCAGCATGATCAGGCCCATGCGCTCGGCCACCGGAATGAAGTCGCCGGGACAAAACACCTTGCCGCTGCGGTCGCGCATGCGGATGAGGACTTCGTAGTGGGTAATGGCGCCGTCGCAGAGCCGCACCACCGGCTGGAACACCAGAAAGAACCGGTTCTCCGCCAGCGCCTCCCGCAACATGGGAGCCCAGGTCACGTCGATGCGGCGGGCGGAAACGTCGCTGTCGCTGTCGCTGTAGAGATGGATGCGGTTGCGCCCGTGGGACTTGGCCACGTAGCAGGACTGGTGGGCGCGGGAGATGATCTCGCTGGCGTGGAGTTCCTCCGAACACACGGAGGACAAGGGCAGCACGCCGATGCTGGCGGAGATGCGGTAGTTGTCGTAACCGGCGGCGAACCGGTAGCCGTCGAGCTGCCGCCGCAGCTGCTCCGCGACCACCACCGCGCGGGTCTGGTCGATCCGGTCGATGAAGATGCAGAATTCGTCGGCGCCGATGCGGGCCGCCAGATACTCCTCACGCAAACAGGTCCGCAACAGTTCGACCACTTCCACCAGCAGGCGGTCGCCGCTGGCATGGCCCTCCAGGTCGTTGATGATGTTGAAGCGGTCGATGTCCAGGTATAGCAGTGCACCCTGGTCCGCGCGGGACGGCGACCCCGCCATGATGCCCTGGAGGTGTTCCTCGAGGCTGCGGCGGTTGGCCAGGCCGGTCAGCTCGTCGTGGGCCACCAGATATTTCAGGCGGCCCTCCATGATCCTGCGTTCCGCCAGTTCCTCCAGCAGCAGGGCATCCTGGCTGCGCCGCACGCAGCGTTCCTGAAACAGGGTCAGACTCAGCTGGACCAGCGGGATCAGGCTTTTCAGGTTGGCCGGCGTTTCCACGAAACTGAGGCCGTGCCCTTCCCAGCTGCGCGGACCGCCGCTCCGCCTCAGTCTGGGAGGCCTGTCGCCATAGACGATCACCGGTACGTTCACGCCTTCCTCCGGCTGCTCGGAAGCGACCGCATGAAGGGAGTCCCAATCGACGTTGGGCAGATTCCGGTTGAGGATGATGAGGCTGACCTGGGATGGCGGGATCAGGCCCGGCTCCAGGTTTTCATTCAATTCGCCTCCGCGTTGGAACACGCACAACCTGCCGAACCCTTGCAGGGCCAGCAGGTTCGCCAACTCCCTAGCGCGCGATTCCTCCGGCTCCCCAATCATGATCAATTGCCGGGCAAACCAGTCTTCAGGCATGGGCTTGTTCGCGTTCGAGAATACCGTTCGGGTCGGAAGAACGATTACCGCGTATTTACTGGCTATAATGGAACGGCCGAATAACTATAGATAAAAACACCGGATTCTGTAGCCGGCCCCGAAAACATCCGAACGATCAGCGCCCATTCCCGAATTGGACCCATGGCCGGACCTTCGACACCGATCAGCGTACGCGAACTGCTTGCCGGCAATGTCCAACTGGCCTCCCCGCCGGATATCTTTCACAAAATCACCCAGGTCATCAATAATCCCGCCAATACCTTGGCGGATGTGGCGCGGCTCATCGAAAACGACCCCGGTCTGACGGCGCGGCTGCTCAAGATCGTCAACAGCTCCTTCTACGGCTTTCCGACCCGGATCGCCTCGATCCCCCAGGCGGTCAACATCGTGGGCTTCCGCGAATTGCGCGACCTGGTGCTGGCGACCCTGGTCATCGACCGGTTCTCGGCCTTGCCCAACGGCCTCATGCCGATGCGCCAGTTCTGGATGCTCAGCGTCCGCTGCGCCCTCATCGGCAAGAACCTGGGAAAACAGCACCCGGAAGGAAAGCGTCTGCAGGAACTGTTCATCAGCGGGCTGCTGCACGAGATCGGGCGGCTGGTGGTCTACCACCGTCTGCCGGAACTGGCCCGTGCCGCCCTGCTGCAATCGCGGGTGGAGAACATCTCGGAGCACATGGCGCAGCGCCGCGTCATCGGCCTGGATCACTACGAGGTCGGCGCCGAACTGGCGCGCATGTGGCGCTTGCCGGATCCGGTGATCGCCACCCTGGAATTCCATGACCAGCCGGGCGATGCGCCGCAATACACCCAAGAGGCCGCCCTGATCCATCTCGCCGCCATTCTGGCTCGCATCGACCCCATGAACGCCGAACTGCTCGACGAACTGCTGCCGGAGGAGGCCTCGATCTGGTCGCTGGTGCCCTTCCACTTGCCCCAGATCAACGCTGCGGTGGCCGAGACGGAAGCCTCGCTGCTGGAGGTGTTCCGGCTGTTTTACCGGGGTGATCGGTGATGCTGGAGGCGGGTTGAAACCCGGCCCGATCGGCGAACCGATGGTTCAATCCAGATGCCTGGCGATGATGGCGGCCAACGCAGCGGCGTGACCGTCGCCGGCGTTGAGCGCCGGGATATAGCGGTAGTGCTCGCCGCCGGAGGCCAGGAAGACCTCCTGGTTGGTGATGGCGATCTCTTCCAGGGTTTCCAGGCAATCCACCGCGAATCCCGGACAGATCACGTCGACCGTCCGGACTCCGGACTCCGGCAGCTGCTGCAGCACCTCGACGCAATAGGGCTTGAGCCATTCCTCGCGGCCAAAGCGCGACTGGAACACCAACTTCCAGCGCTCCGGCGCCAACCCCAGTTCCGCCGCCAGCAGCTCGGCGCTGCGCACGCACTGGTCGTAATAGGGATCGCCCTGGCGCCGCGACCGCGCCGGCAGTCCATGAAACGACATCAGCAGCAACTCGCCCTCACCCCTTTCCTGCCGGTGGGCACGGACGCAATCCGCCAGCGCACCGATGTAGCCGGGGTCGGTGTGGTAGTCGCTGATGAAGCGAAGTTCCGGAATGTGGCGCCAGGTACTCAGCACCGCGCTCACAGCATCGAAGGCCGAAGCCGTGGTCGCCGCGGCATATTGCGGATACAGGGGCAGTACGACCAATCGGGTCACGCCCTGGGCACGCAGCGATTCCAGCCGCTCCGCCACCGAGGGCCGGCCATAGCGCATGGCGGCGGCCACGCAATCGTCGCGGCCGGCGCCGTACAGCCGCGCCGCAACCGCATCGGCCAAGGCTTCGCTGCCGGCCAGCAGGGGAGACCCCCACTCCGTCCAGATCGCCCGGTAGGCCTTGGCGGACTTGGACGGCCTGACGCGCAGCACGATGCCGTGCAGCACCGGCCACCACAGGGCGCGCGGCAATTCCACCACGCGCCGATCCCACAGGAATTCCCCCAGGTAACGGCGCACGGCCGCCGGCGTCGGCGCCTCCGGAGTCCCCAGGTTGACCAGCAATACGCCGGTCCTGCCCTGCGTCATCGCCATCGGCGCCTCAGCGATTGATCAGGTTGAGGAATTCCGAGCGGGTGCTGATGTGCTCGCGGAAGATGCCGACCATGGACGAGGTGGTCATGATCGAGTTCTGCTTTTCCACGCCGCGCATCATCATGCACAAATGTTTGGCTTCGATGACGACCGCCACGCCGCGCGGGTCGATGGCCACCTGCAGCGCATCGGCGATCTGCTTGGTGAGCCTTTCCTGGATTTGCAGGCGGCGGGCATACATGTCGACGATCCGCGCGACCTTGGACAGTCCCAGCACCTTGCCTTTCGGCAGATAGGCGACGTGGCACTTGCCGATGAAGGGCAGCAGATGATGCTCGCACAGAGAGTACAGCTCGATGTCCTTGACAATCACCATGTCCTCGGTGTCGGCCTCGAAGATCGCCTGATTGAGCACCTCGTCGAGGGTCTGGCCATAGCCGCGGGTGAGAAACTTAAACGCCGAGGCGGCACGCTTGGGGGTATCGGCCAGGCCCTCGCGGGTCACGTCCTCGCCGATGGCCTGGATGATTTGCGAAAACTGGGTTTCCATCGAATCGGTTAACAGGGAGAGAGGAGAGGCGTGGCAGTATACCGGCAGGTCCGGCATCTGTCGCCGCGCAGCCATCCGGCTCAATCCCCGGACCGGTCCCAAAAGTCGTAGAAATTGAACCAGTTGTCCGGCGCCAGCCGGGCGTAGTGCTGCAGCCGGTCGGCATAGCGCTGCATCCATCGGGCGATTTCCTCGTTGCGATGGGTCCGGTTCAGCCGGATATCCTCCGCCAGCAATTCGAAATGGACCTGGTAATGGGCATTGCCCCGGTGCAAGCAATAGAACAGCACCACCGGCACCTTCAACAAGCTGCCCAGCAGTACCGGCGCCGCCGGGAACCAGGCCTGCTCGCCGAAGAAATCGCAGGCCACCCGCTTTTCGCCGTGGACGCTGCGATCGCCCAGCATGGCGACGATGCCGCCCCGGCTGACATGTTCGTCCACTCCCAGCAGGGCGGCGGGACTGCCCATCTCGATGACGCCGCTGAACAGCTGCGGGTTGATGCGGCGGAATACGGCGTTGATCTTGGGCGAATTCTCGCCATAAGCGAGGGCTTTGATGGACAGGCCGCCACGGCTGCGGCCCAGGGCGCGCAGGATCTCGAAACTGCCCAGGTGGGCGCCCACCAGCAGACAGCCGCGGCCGGCCGACGCATAGTTCTCCAGCACCTCGATGCCTTCCACCTCGATGCGAAAGAACCGGTCGCGCCCCGCGAACACGAAGACCCGGTCCAGGATGGTCTCGGAGAACACCAGATAGTGGCGGAACAGCTCCCGCCAAGTGGGAGGGCGTCCCAGCACCCGGCCGAACCAGTCGCGACTGGGGGTGCGGTCGGAATGCAGCAGGTAGTAGCCGGCGATCGGGTAGAGCAGGGCGCGGGCCAGGGGCCGCCCCAGCCGCAGCGCGATCCAGACGATGGCGTTGAGCCAGAAGCCGCTGCTGCGCTCCCGCAAGCGGGTCCAACTGTGGCTCATGGGTTTTGTTCCAGCCGCACCAGGCCGCTTGCGATCAGCCGTTCCCCGCTGCGGCATTCGAACCGAAGATCGCCGCCGGAGCCAGCGGCATAATCGATGCGGCAGGACTCCCCGGGCTTCAGGGGCGAACTGAATTTCACCTGAACCACCTCGAGCCTTCCCGCCGGCCGCAGGGCGTACACCGGGGCCAACGCGCGCTCCAGAATCACGACCCCAGGCACCAGCGGATTGCCGGGAAAGTGTCCGGCGAACACCGGATGTTCCGTTGCTACGGCGAATTCGACGGAAGCGGGCGGCAACACGGCGGTGTCAAGAATGCTCGCCGCCGCCGATCACGCGGTTGGCGATCAGCATCCGGATGAAATCCAGCGGCGAGGCATGGGGATACTGATGGTAGCGTATCCGCCGGTAGATGTACTCGATCAGGAAAAACCCGGCCACCAGCACATAGTTGAGGGTGTTGGCAAACAACAGATAGGTCTCGGTGCTGGCCAGCCAGGCCAGCAACACGGACTCGGCCAGCAGCGCGTAAAAGAACAAGGTCCAGGCGACGGTCAGCCGCCGGGTGTAGCCGGCCAGCACCGCCGGCAGCTGGCCGGCCCGTTCGATCCGGGCGAATCCGGTGATCAGGGGCTCCCGATCCGGCCCGAGGGTCCTTTGGAACAGCCACGCCAGGGCGGCATTGATGAACATGCAGGGCAGATACACCAGATAGGCCGGACGGTACCAATAAAGCACGGCGGCCACGCTGCCGGCCGCGCCGCACACCAGGGCCAGGCCGGTCCAGCCCGCCGTCCTGCCCCGCCCTGCCAGCAAGGCCACCAGCACCAGGGTTGCCAGGGCGAAATCCACCGCACCGAACCACAGCGGGGGCACCCCTTGCCGCAGGGCGAGGTAGGAGACCAGCGGCAGCGCCAGCAGCAATCCGGCCGACACGGCCATGCGGGTGACCAAGGCCTGTCGCCGTCAGTGGGTCCGCCGCTTGCCGATCACTTGGGTCAGCGACCGCAGCGAGGAAAAGATGGCGGTGATGTCCGGATCGTCCGATTTGATCTGAAAGCCGAACTTCTTGGAAATCACCAGGGCCAGTTCCAGCATGTCGATGGAATCCAGGCCCAGCCCTTCCCGGTACAGCGGCGCGTCCGGGTCGATCGACTCCGGCTCGGTCTCCAGGTTGAGCGATTCCACGATCAGGCGGGCCACGTCCAGCTCCGCGGGGGTGAGTTGGGGCATGAGTTAACTCCGGCGTTGGTTCTAGATCTGATTCTACCCGCCTTGCCTCCGTCGGACCGTGGCGGCTTGGTCAGCGCAAACGGATGACGGCTTCGATTTCCAGCAGCAGATCGCCGCGGCAGATATCCCCTTCCAGGCAGATCACCGGCGATTCGGGAGCGAGCGCGGCGGACAGGTGTCGGCGGACGGTTCCGGCCAGGTCGGCGTGGCGCAAATACACCTTGAAACTGCCATCGGCGCCGAGCTCCGCCAGCGCGCGGCGGCGGCGCAGGGCCGGCTGATCCAGCAGGGTCTGGATGTTCAGCAGGGTCTCCGCCAGCTGGGCCTCGGGATCGCCCGGATGGAGACTGGCATGGCCGGCGATACTGGCGGTGCCCGACACGAACAGCAACTGTTCGCCGCCGAACTCCGCCAGGGTCGCGCGGGAAAACGACGGGCTGCGCGGGCCGTACTGCGCCGGATAGCGGTAAGCGCTGAGCTGGCGCGGATTCTCGATCTGCAGGCCGGGATTGCGGGCCGCCAGCATGTAGATGCAATAGCCCCCCGCCCCCCGCGAGCCGACCGCACTGGCCGCCGGCAGGTCGCTCCCGCATCGGTAACCCGCCTCCTCGAAGGCTTGGTAGCGCCCCAGCGAAAAGCGCTGGTAACACTCCAGGCCCGCCAGCTCGCCATTGATGTCCGGGAAGTAGTTCCAGACCCGCAACAAATGGGGATAACCCAGCTGCCGGACCGCAGCCAGCAACTCCCGATAAGCGCGGTGTGTGATGTGCTCGGGCGACTCCTGCGGCGGCTCGAGGCAGCGGCAGCAGGCGAACAGCACGGTGCCGTCATGGCCGTAGGCCACCGAACCCAGCCGGCCGTGGCGAGCCGGCGCCGACCCGATCCACAGCTCGGCATCCGCCGATCCCGCCAGGGGCACCAGCGGCACCCGGACTTCCGGCCAGTCCGGCGCCACCGCGTTGGGCTCTCCGGCAGCGAAACGCACCGCCCCCAGCAGCCGTTCCCGCTGCAGCCCGTCTGCCGGCCGACAATCGCCGCCGACCGCCCGCACCGACAAGGCTGCGGTCTCGGCGGCTGGAACGGAGGTGGCGGGATCGGAAGGGATGCTCAAGGGAACCGGGCCGCGGGCGCGATTCAGACAGCGATGTTGTCGCGGCGGCGCTTGTAGGCGGCATAACTGGTCTGCGGGCCGAACAGCGTCTTCAGATAATAGATCGCCTTGAAGACCAGCAGGCGGGGACCCACGGGAGTACCTCGGAACAGATCGCCGGCCAGCAGCGAGATCACGGCGTCCTTGATCCGCCAAGGATTGCGGGGATGCAGCACCATGTCGCGTATGGCCGGGGTGGTGATCCGGTAGATGAACCAGGAGAAAGTCTCGAGCCCGCGCCGCACGGTACGATCGAACCGCGCCATGCGGGCGGCGGCGGTGGCCGGATCGCGCAGCGCGCCATCCACGGTGTCGGCCCCCTCGAAGGCGCTGTTGAGGGCCAGGTGGACGCCGCTGGAAAACACCGGGTCGATGAAGGCGAAGGCATCGCCGATCAGCAGGTAGTTGGCACCGCGCATGCGGCTCGACTGGTAGGCGTAATTGCCGGTGGCGGTCACCTCCGACACCAGCTCGGCGTCGGCGAGCCGGGCCGCCACGCCGGGACACTGGGCGAGGGTGTCGCGGAAGAACTGCTCCACCTCCACCGTGCGGATCTTGAGGTAATAGGGCCAGCACACGGCTCCGACGCTCATCAGATCGTCCTTCAGGGGGATCATCCAGAACCAGCCGTGATCGAACCAGTAGATGCAGATATTGCCCTCGTCCTGGCCGCACTGGCGCTGGGCGCCGCGGAAATGGCCGTAGAGTGCCGCACTGTTGTGCTTGGGATTGCGCGATTTGATGCCGAAATAGCTGGCGAGGAAAGTGTCGCGGCCGGATGCATCGACCACGAAGCGCGGGGTCCAGCGCTGTTCGCCGCCCTGCCCGTCCACCGCGGTGACGCCCTGGATGCGGTCATCCTTCAGCTCGACCCCGGTGACCCGCCAGCCTTCCCGCACCTCGGCCCCCTTGCCGGCGGCGTTGCGGATCAGCACATGGTCGAACTCCGCCCGCTTGACCTCGAAGGCATAGGGAAACGAGCTGTCCAGCGCTTCCCGGAAATGGAACCGCGACGACTTGCCGTGGTACATGGAATGGAACTCGGCGGCATATTTGCGCAAGCCGATGGCCTCGATCTGGGGCAACACCCCCAGCCGCTCGAAAAATGGAATGCTCAGCGGCAACAGCGACTCGCCGATGTGGAAGCGCGGGTGGTGGTCCTTTTCCAGGACGGTCACTGCCCAGCCCTTTTGTGCCAGCAGGGCCGAGATCGCCGAACCGGCGGGACCACCGCCGATCACCAAGACATCGCAGGAATGATCCAATGTTGTCCCTACCGGGTCGTGTAAGCGCTTGGCGCTGATGGGAAGATCGAAAGGCCGGCGGCCGGCGATGGTCATTGCAATCGGGACTCGCCCGGTGGCAGACGGACCCCTCGAACCGTTCGAGAGCCCCTAAAAGCATACCGACCCCGTCCTGCTCTGCCAAGCGCAAACGGTTGGGGCCTGCGGCCAGGCTGGCATATAATGGGCGCACCGGCCATGGGGCCACTTCCGGCCGCCCTCTCCGTTCCGCAACCCCTCGCCCCCTCCCAGTCGGCGTTTCGCAGACTTCGGAGATATAGCACGTTTGAAACACTGGTCCGACTCCCCCATCTTCCGCCCCTCCTTCAGCTGGTCCGTCACTCTGACGATCTGCCTGCTGGGGAGCGCCGTCAGCAGCTATCTGACGGTGACCGTGCGGGAGCGCGACGCGGACCGCCGGCGTGCCGAGGTCGCCAACCGTCTGGCGACGATACGCGTCCGCCTGGAAGCCGAACTGAATTCCACCCTGCACCTGACCCGCGGCCTGACCAGCTTCGTGGCGACCCATCCGGAGGCCGGACGCGAGGAACTGGCCGCGCTCGCCGCCGATATCGTGGCGGTGGGCCGCCACGTGCGCAACATCGGCCTGGCGCCGGACAACGTGTTGCGCATGGTGTTTCCCGCGGCCGGCAATGAAGCCGCGATCGGCTTGAACTACCGGCACAACCCCCAGCAATGGCCGGCGGTGGAACGCGCCATCAGCCTGCGCTCGACCGTGGTCGCAGGACCTCTGAACCTGGTGCAGGGCGGCATCGGGCTGATCGCCCGCACCCCCGTCTTCGTGGCGGCCCGCGAAGCCGGCGGCGAGGAGCCGGCGCGCTACTGGGGGCTGGCTTCCATCGTCATCGACGTGCCCTCGTTGTTCAATGCCGCCGGGATGACCGAAGCCGATGGCGACGTCGATTTCGCCCTGCGCGGCCGGGACGGCCTGGGTGCCGCCGGCGCAGTGTTCGCAGGACGGCCGGAAACCTTCGCCGATGACGCCATCACCCAACCCGTCGCCATTCCCAACGGCGAATGGCTGTTGGCGGCCCGGCCTCGCCACGGCTGGGGCGCCGGCCCGTACAGCGGGCTCGCCGTGGGGCTGGGCGGCGGCCTCCTCACCCTGACCATCGCGGTACTCGCCTGGCTGTTGCTGCGCGCCTACCGGCTGACCCACTCCCTGGCCCTGCGCGACCCCCTCACCGGCCTGGCCAACCGCCGCCTGCTGATCGAGCGGCTGTCCCAGCTGGGCTTTCTGGCGGAGCGCGGCACCGTCCGGGTCCATCTGTTCTTCATCGACCTGGACCGGTTCAAGGCCATCAACGACCAGTACGGCCATGGGGTCGGCGACACCTTGCTGGTGGAGATCGCGGCGCGCCTGGAAGCGGCCAGCCGCCGTTCCGACACGGTGGCCCGCATCGGCGGCGACGAGTTCGTGGTGGCCGCCGCCGCCGATTTCCGCGACCATCCCAGCGAACTGCTGGGCAAGCTGCGCCAAGTCTTGGCGCTGCCCTTCCGCTGCGACGGCCACCAGCTGCCGGTCAGCTGCAGCGTCGGCCATGCCAGCTATCCGGAGGACGCGCAACGGGTCGAAGAGCTGCTGCAGCTGGCCGACCAGCGCATGTACTACGAGAAAAAGGCGCGGATGGAACGGGAGGAGCAGGTCTGATTTCCGTCACCCCGCAGCATCCGCCTTGCTCCGGTTGATGAGGAAGTAGACCACCGGCACCACCAGCAGCGAGAAGGCGGTGGAGGCGAAGATGCCGAAGATGAAACTCCACGCCAGGCCCGAGAAGATCGGGTCCAGGGTGATGACGAAGGAACCGAACATGGCGGCGCCGGCGGTGAGGAAGATGGGCCTGAGGCGGGTGGCCCCCGCTTCAATTAAAGCGTCCACCAGCACGGCGTTCGCATCGCGAACCGCCGTCTCCTGCTCCCCCTCTCCCTCCGGGAGAGGGCCTGTCGCCAACGGTGTTGTCGAATTAAGCCCCTCTCCCTGCGGGAGAGGGGTTGGGGTGAGGGCCTGGGCGCCTCGTGCTTGCGACAAACTCGTCAAAACATCAAACGCTTCAGCCCTCGCCCTGCCCTCTCCCGTGGGGAGAGGGTTTGCAATTTCAACGGCGTTGCTTTCTCCCACCCGGCTTGCCGAACCCTGCTGCCGTAGTCTCTGGATGAAATCGATCAAAATGATGGAATTGCGCACCACGATGCCGGCCAGGGCGATCATGCCGATCATGCCGGTGGCGGTGAACAGTATGGGGTTGGCATAGCCCGCCACCGGGCTGGTGAACAGGTTCAGCAGCCAGAAACCGGGCATGATGCCGATGATGGTGAGCGGAATGGCCACCATGATGATCAGCGGCATGGACAGCGAGCCGGTCTGGGCCACCAGCAGCACATAGATCATCAGCAGCGCCGCGCCGAAGGCCAGCCCCAGGTCGCGGAACACGTCCACGGTGATCTTCCATTCCCCCTCCCCGGCCAGATCGACGGAGTAACCCTCCGGCAAGGGCTCGGCCTCCTCGATGTCCCACCAGTCGAACACCGCCTCCACCGGACTGCGGCCGGCCATCTCCGCCGTCACGTAGTTCAGCCGCTTGAGATTCTTGTGATAGATCGTCCGATCGACCTGGCCGGGGACGGTCTCTCCCAATTCGCTCAAGGGAATCAGCGAACCATCCGCGGCCTTGACCCGTAGCGCCAGCAGATCGGCCACCGCCGAGCGCCGATCCCGCGGCAGCCGCACCGTGATCGCCAGCGGCAACCGCTCCGAGTCGACGTGCACGCTGCCGGCGTTGCCGCCCCCCAAGGCGATAGCCAGGGTATCGGCCACCGTCTGCACCGTCACCCCGTGCAGCGCCGCCTGCTGGCGGTCGAGACGGAAGCGGATCTTGTCCTGGGGCTCGTCGGCCAGGTCGTCGGTATCCACCACCCCGGCGATACCGGCCACATCGTCCCGTACCCGTTCGGTCACCCGCGCCAGTTCGCCGTACTCCCGGTCCAGCGGCCCGTAGACCTCGGCCACGAAGGTGGACAGCACCGGCGGCCCTGGCGGGCTCTCCACGATCTTCACCCTGGCGCCGTATTGGGCTGCAATGCGCTCGATGTCGGGGCGGATGCGCAGGGCGATCTGGTGGGACTGCTGTTCCCGCCGCTCCTTGGGCAACAGGTTGATGCGGATCTCGCCCTGGTGGGGCTCGCCGCGCAGATAGTAATGCCGCACTAGCCCATTGAAATCCATGGGGGAAGCCAGCCCCGCATAGGTTTCGTAATCGGTCACCTCGTTGACACGGGAGAGATAGTCCCCCAGCTCCCGCGCCACCCCGTCGGTGGATTCCAGGGTGGAGCCCCGCGGCAGGTCCACCACCAGCAGCAGCTCGTTCTTGTTGTCGAAAGGCAACAGCTTCAACGGCACGGCGCGGGTCACCGCCAGCAGGGCGGAACCGGCGAAGGCGATCAGCATGGCCCACAGGAACAGCTTGGCGCGGCCGGGATTGCGCACCAGCCCGCCGAGGATCCGGTCGTAAAACCGGTAAGCCCAGCCGGACTTGAGATCGTAGGGCTCGTCCCCGCCCTTGCCGTATTCGCTCTTGAGCAGGTAGTAGCTGGCCCAGGGGGTGACGGTGAAGGCCACCAGCAGCGACATCAGCATGGCGATGGGCACGTTGAAGGCCATCGGCCCCATGTAAGGCCCCATCATGCCGGTGATGAAATACAGCGGCAGGAACGACACGATGACCGTGAAGGTGGCGAAGATGGTGGGCGGCCGCACCTCGTCCACCGCGGTCAGCGCCGCCTCCAGAGGCGGCTCCCTGCGCAGCCGGAAATGGCGGAAGATGTTCTCCACGTCGACGATGGGGTCGTCCACCAAAAGGCCTAAGGACAGGATCAGGGCGAACAGGGTCACCCGGTTGATGGTGTAGCCGAACACCAGGTCGAACAGCAGGGTCACACCCAGGGTCATGGGCACGGCGAGCGCCACGATCACCGCTTCCTTCGGACCCAGCGCCAGGGCCAGCAGCACGATGATGGTGGCGATGGCCACCCACAGGTGCTTCACCAGTTCGTTGACCTTGTGGTTGGCGGTCTCGCCGTAGTCGCGGGTGATGGTGACGCTGACGTCTTCCGGGATCAGGCTGCCATAAAGCCCCTGGGCGGTGCGGATGACGTCCTCGCCCACCGCCACCGCGTTGGCGCCCTTACGCTTGGCGATTGTGACGGTCACCGCCTGGCGTTCGCTTTTTGCCCCCTCTCCCTGCGGGGAGAGCGAAGAGAGGGGGGCGAAGCCGGTTGGGGTGAGGGCCTGGGCGCCTCGCGCTTGCGACAGCGTCGTCGGAACATCAGGCGCTCCAGCCCTCACCCTGCCCTCTCCCAAAGGGAGAGGATTCATAATTTCGACAGCATTGGAGGAAGAATGGGGATGGACTTGCCTGCTCTCCGCCGCCGCAGGCCCGAAGCCGATGCGGGTGTAGCTCTCCGCTTCGGCTGGGCCGTCGCGCACCTCGGCGACTTCCCGCAGATAGACCGGACGCCCCTGCGGCGCGGCCACCACGGTGGCTGCCACCTCCTCCAGCGAGCCGTAACTGGGACCGGCATCGAGCCGCACGCTGCGGTCGGCGCTGTCGAAACGGCCGGCATTGACGCTGACGTTGGCACGCAGCAAGGCGGCCATCAGCTCCGGCAGGCTCAGCCCGTAGGCCGCCAGCCGGGTGGCGTCGGGATACACCAGGATGCGGCGGGCTTCGCCTCCGATCACGCCGATCTTGCCGGCGTCCTCCACCACCCCCAGCTTGTCCTTGATCTCGTCGGCCAGCCGCCGCAGCGCCGCGGTATCGTAGGCCGGCTCGGGGGAGGACAGGGTCAGGGCGACGATGGGCACGTCGTCGATTTCCACCGGCTTGACGGTCCAGCCGGTGACGCCGGGGGGAACGACTTCGCGGTGGGACATCAGCTTGTTCCACACCTTGACCAGGCTGTCCTCGCGGTTCTCGCCCACGTAGAAGCGCACCGTCACCATGGCCTGGCCTTCCCGCGAGGCGGAATAGACGTATTCGACGCCGTCCACTTCCCGCAGCAGCGACTCCATGGGCGTCGCCGCCAGCTTTTCGACTTCTTCCGCGGAACTGCCGGGCATCTGGACCAACACGTCGGCCACCGGCACCACGATCTGCGGTTCCTCCTCCCGCGGAGTCCACAGCAGCGCCGCCGCCCCCGCCAGCAGCGAGCCGATCAGCAGCAGCACCGACAGCTTGGAAGTGATGAAGACGCGGACGATCTCCGCGGTGAAGCCGCGTCGGGTCGGTTGGCCGGACATGGTCACGCCCCCCGAGCCAACGACAAGACGTAGGATGGGTTAGCCGCGCAACCGGATCGCCCTGCCCTCTCGAACCGAACCCAACGCGCGGCGTAACCCATCAAGAGCGTTCGAATATCAGACGCCCATCGGTCCGCGGCATTGCCCGGCACCCACCCGCAGCGTTGGGTTACGGGCGGCATCAGGGCCGGTCCCAACCGGAAGGCCAAGCTTACAGCCGCCCGAACCCAACCTACGACGACCTCGGCTACGCTCATTTCGTCCTCTCCAGCACGACCTGATCTCCCTCCTTCAAACCGGAAAGGACTTCCACCCTGCCGTCCACGGCCTTGCCGGTACGCACATGGCGCAGCATGGGGCGTCCTTTCACCAGCAAGCGCACGCTCTCCAACTGGCCGCTGCGGGATACCGCGGCGGCCGGCACCAGCAACTGCGGATGGCTGCCGCACTCCTGGTCGATCCAGGCGAAGCTGCCGGCCTGCAATCCGGTAGCGTCGGCCAGCCCTGCCTTGACGTGGACCGTGCGGCTGCGGACATCGGCGGAGGGGGCGATCTCCTCCACCACAGCCGGATGACGGCTTGCGCCAACCCGGGCCAGGAGTTGGGAACCGACCACCAGCCGACCAGCGCAGTGGTCGGGAATATCGGTTTCCACCCTAAGCTTCTCCGCCGACTGCAGGGTCAGCACCGGCGCGTTGGGCGTAGCCAGATCGCCGGGATCGCGCAGCCGCTCCACCACGGTGCCGTCGAAAGGCGCCTTCAGCAGCGCCTCGCCCAGCACGCTCTCGGCCTCGGCGATGGCGGCCCGGGCCTCGGCGGCACGGGCACCGCCGGAACGAGCCTGCGCCTCGGCCAGATCGAGGGACTGGCGGGTCGCCGCCTCCTTGGCGAACAGATTGCGGATGCGGGCGGCATCGGCATGGGCCCGGCCAGCTTCCGCACCGGCGGCGGCGGCGGCGGAGCGGGCCTGGGCCAGGCGCGCCTGCAATTCGCGGTCGTCCAGTCGTACCAGGACCTGGCCGGCTCGCACCGGCTCGCCCACCTTGACGGGAATCGTCTCGATGCGGCCGGGCACCTTGGGCGCCAGCTGAGCCTGCTTGCGGGCGGTCACGGTGGCGGGCCAGGACAGCACCTCGGCCACCTCCTGCCGGCTCACCGCCACCGTGGGCGGCGCAACCGGAACCTCGGCGGCCTGCACGGTGCCGGGGCCGACCTTGGTGGTGAAACCGCCCTGCATCCAGACCAGCAGCAGAACCAGCCCCCCCAGGGAGGCTGCGGCGTAATAACTAGTGGTGCGGGGAGAGTTTGCTGTACTCATGGGAGGGTCACTTCCACAATCCAACGGCTTTCTGCAGGTTGGCCGCGGCCACTTCCAGGTCATAACGGGAGGTCACGGCGCGCATCTGGGACGCCGCCCGGTCGGCTTCGGCCTCCAGGTAGCGGGTCACGGTGGCGGTGCCGCCGCGAAATTGCTCATGCACCAGGCGCAAGGCCTCCTCGGCGGCGCCCTGCGCGGCGAGGGCGACCTCCAGCCGCTGGCGCGCCTCGTCCAGGTTGGCGTGGGCCTGGCGCAGTTCGTCTTCGATCTCCAGCCGGCTCTTCTCCAGCAGGGCCTCCACCTCCGCCAGCCGGCGCCGGCTCTCGGTGACCTTGGCCGAGGCCGCCCCGCCGGTGAAAAAATCCACCTCGGCCGAGACCCCGAGGGTCAGATTGTCCCGGTTAAAATCGAATTGCGGGCTGCGCTCGTTGATGCCGTAAGCCGCGTAGGCGTTGACCCTCGGCAGATGGGCGCCCTGGGCGGCGCGCAGCTCCTTCTGGCGCATCTGCACCTGGCGGGTGGCGGCCTGCAGTTCGGGGCGCTGGGCCAGCGCCTGGCCGATGAGTTCGGCCAGCGGCGGCAGCGGCTTGGGCGTCTCCGGAAAGTCCTCGGACTTCAGCTCCAGTGCCTCGGACGTGGCCATGCCCAGCAGGGTCCTGAGGCCCGAACGGGTCAGCTCCACCCCATTTTGCGCGCGTAATTCGGTCTCGCGGGCTTGCGACTTGCGGACTTCCAGGGACAGCAGGTCGGACTTCAGCAGCACGCCTTCCTTGTGTTTGTAGCGTGCGTGCTCCAGTTCGCTGTCCACCGCCGCGATGGAGCGGCGCGCCACCTCGACCTGCCGGGGCGCCGCCAGGCAGGCGTAATAGGCCGCCGTGACCGCCGCCGCCAGGCCGTTGTGGAGGGCCGCCCGCTCCAATTCGGCGGCCTCCACCCCCAGTTCGGCGGCCTTGCGGCGGTAATAGTCCTGGCCGCCGTTGAACAGCGACCAGCGGGTGGTCAGTTCCGGCCGGAAGTTCTCGACGAAGCCGGGGTTGTTGATGGTCTGGAAATGACCGTTGTTGAAACGACGCTGTGAGACGATGTAGGAAAACGCCATGGCCGGATCATTGGAATAGCCGTAGCCGAGCCTGCCGGTCAGGGTCGGGTAGAAGGCAGCGGTGGCCTGGGCCACCTGGGCCTCGGCCTGGCCGATGCGTTCCGCCGCCGCCTGCAGGTCCGGATTGCGCTCGAAGGCGCGATCCAGGGCCTGCTGCAACCCGAGCGGCTCGGCAGGGACAACGGCGCTCCAGCCGATCAGCAACATTGCCGTGGTGATCTTCTTCATGTCCATGTATTCGTGGAATTCGTCGGCTGGTGGGTTACGGTGTGCGGAAATTCCGTCCTGACCGGACGATTGCTCCCATGCACACCTAACCCACCCTACGTCATTACCCGTGCTTCTTCAGCCGCATGATGCCCATGGCCTTGAGGGTCAGCCGCTCGTAGGTGGGCTCGCTGATGCCCTTGCGCACCTTGCGCATGAAGTATTTCTCGTAGGCGACCTTGGCCCAGTGTACCCACTTGCCTTCGGAGGACCATTGCACGTTGCGCGGCGGGATCTGCGGCATGGCCAGGAAGGCGACGCCGCGATCGCCGAAATCGGCCAGGCACAGCGCATTCCAGGTAGCCTTGTGGGTCGGTTCCTTGCCGTCCAGCTCCTCGCGGATGTTGTGGGCCGTGGCGGTCACCATGGATTCGATCATGTAGCCGGTCTTGGGAACGCCGGTGGGAACCGGGGTCGGCTCCTGGGGCGGGATGGCGATGCACACGCCCACCGAGTAGACGTTCTTGTAGGTCGGGTTGCGCTGGTGCTCGTCGACCAGGATGAAGCCACGCGGATTGGTCAATTTCTCGATGCCGAACACCGCGTCGACGCCCTTGAAGGCCGGCAGCATCATGCTGTGTTTGAAGGGCAGTTCGTGTTTCTTCTTCTCCGCGCCGGTCTCGTCCACCTCGGTGACGTACATCTTGCCGGCCTCGATCCTGTCCACCTTGGCGTTGCAGATCCAGTTGATGTGCTTGTCGCGCATCTCGGCCTCCAGCATGCCCTTGGTGTCGCCGACACCACCCAGCCCGAGATGGCCGATGTAAGGCTCCGAGGTCACGTAGGTGATCTTGACCTTGTCGCGGATCCTGCGTTTACGCAGATCCGTTTCGAGGATGAACATGTATTCGTATGCCGGTCCGAAACAGGACGCCCCCTGCACCGCGCCGATCACGATGGGACCCGGATCCTTGACGAAACCGTCCCAGAATTCACCCGATTCGCCGGCATGGTCGACGTGGCACACCGACTGGGTATGGCCTTCCGGACCCAGCCCCTGGACTTCGTCGAAAGCCAGCTTGGGGCCGGTGGCGATGATCAGGTAGTCGTAGCCGACCTGGCTGCCATCGGCCAATTCCACCTGATTGTTCTCCGGATGCACGCGGGCCGCCTTCTGCTGGACAAAGGTGATGCCCTTCTTCTTGAACACCGGCGCCAGTTCCACCTTGATATCGGAAGGCTTGCGCCAGTTGACCGCCACCCAGGGGTTGGACGGGACGAAATGGAAGGTCGGGGTGTCGGCGATGACCACGATCTCGTCTTCCTTGCGCGCGTTCTCCTTCATTTCGAAGGCCATGGGGATACCGCCGATGCCGGCTCCGATGATGACGATTTTTGCCATGCGAATTCTCCGCTAGTAGGGATTGGATGGTTGGATGCGGTTCTGATTATGGATGGCCTGTCGTGCCGCAGGTTTCCGGGACTCCCAGTCTTTTCAGGACGATCTCCAGCGGGCAGAACCGGGTAAACCCGCTTTGAAACAGATTGGCGCCGACGAAGGCGGTGAACCACAGCCAATAGCTGCTGTGGTACAGCGGGCTGGCCTCCACGCCCAGGCTCAAAGACAGCAGCACGAAGGAGCCGGCGACGATACGGACGATGCGGTCGGTGGTCATGAGTGGTCGTTCCAGGGTTAAGGATCAAAGGATGATGCGACGGTCGGCGCCGGTCGCCCGCAAGCGGGCTCCTACGGGCACCTCACCACCGATGCTGTTGAATTAAGCCCCTCTCCCTTTGGGAGAGGGGTTGGGGTGAGGGTTTCGGCACCTTGTGCTTGCGATGAACTCATTGAAACATGGAGCACTTCAGCCCTCACCCTGCCCTCTCCCAGAGGGAGAGGGTTCCTTATTTCAACGGCATTGCCCCTCACCGATTCCTTCCCGCCGGCGGTTCGCAGGATGGATCGGCCCCCTGCCCGTCGATGTCGCACACCGATTCCAGCCACATGGCGTTGATGACTCCGAAGGCGGAGGCGAAGGCGACGCCCAGTATCCAGGTGAAGTACCACATGATGCGTTCTCCTCATCAGTAAAGGGTGTGGGTTTCCTGCAGGATGTCCCGTTCGGTGACCTTGCCCCACATGACCTTGTAGACCCAGCGGGTGTACAGCAGCACGATGGGCAGGAAGACCACGGTGATCCAGAACGACAGCAGCAGGTTGAAGTGGCTGGCGCTGGCGTCCCAGATGGTGTAGCTGGAACGGGGATCGATGGACGAGATCAGCAGGAAGGGGAACAGGGCGAAGCCCAGGGTCAGCAGCACCCCCGACATCCCCACGGAGCTGCTCAAGAACGCCAGCCCCGAGGCGCCCTGCCGCCCCAGCAGCCAGCCTCCCAGCACCCCGGCCACGCCCACCGCCGGCGCGATCCACATCCAGGGATGGGCGGCGAAATGGGCCAGCCAGCTATTACCCAGGGTGACCGTCTTGATCAGGGGATTGGAGGGCGCCGCAGGATCGACCGTGGAGGTGATCTCGGGGCGGCCGATGGCGGCGACGGTCCAAAGGATGGCCACCGCCAAGCCGACCAGGAACACCGGCCCCAACAAGTCCAGCGCGGCACAGGCGCGGCGGTGGATCACGCCCTCGGTGCGCCAGCCCAGGTAGATGGCGCCGTGGAAGGCCATGCCCGCCAGTCCCACCACCCCGCACAGCAGGGCGAAAGGGTTGAGCAGGCCAAAGAAGCTGCCTTCATAGAACGCCCGCAGGTCCTGATCCAGCCGGTACGGCAGCCCCTGCACCAGATTGCCCACCAACACCCCCAACAGGATGGGCGGCAGCGCGCCGCCGGCGAACAGGGCCCAGTCCCAGGCGTTGCGCCAGGCGGGATCGTCCACCTTGCTGCGATAGTCGAAGCCCGCCGGCCGCATGAACAGCGAAAACAACACCAACAGCATGGCCACGTAGAGGCCGGAGAACAGCGTCGCATAGAGCGGAGGCCACACCGCGAACAGGGCGCCGCCCAAAAGGATCAGCCAGACCTGGTTGCCTTCCCAGGTGGGACCGATGGTGTTGATGATGACGCGCCGCTCCACGTCGTTCTTGCCGAGGAAGGGCAGCAAGGCGCCGATGCCGAAATCGAAGCCTTCGGTCACGGTGAAGCCGATGGCGACCACGCCGGTGAACAGCCACCAGATGACGCGGATGGTTTCATAGTCGATCATGTTCGTGCTCCCAATCTATAAAACTCGCGAAGCGAACCTTACGCCTCCCTCTCCCTTTGGGAGAGGGTCGCGGTGAGGGCATGTTCAAACCCGTTTATCAGCGGGTGCCTTCCAGAAAATACCGCCCGGTATGCAGGCTCGAAGGCCCCAGCCGGATGTACTTCAGCATCAGGTAGAGCTCGATGATCAAGAGCACCGTGTAGAACGCCACCAGGCCCCCTAAGCTGAACCAAACCTGGCCGGAACTGAGGCTGGACACGCTCAAATGGGTGGGCAGCACCCCCGAGATGGTCCAGGGCTGGCGGCCGTATTCCGCCACGAACCAGCCGGTCTCGGCGGCGACCCAGGGCAGCGGGATGCTCCACAGGGCCAGCTTCAGCAGCCAGGGCTTCTGGTCGGCGGTGCGGGTGGCGCAGTGGTAGAAGGCCATGGCGAACACGAACAGGATGATGAAGCCTGAGGCCACCATGATGCGGAAGGTCCAGAACAAAGGCGCCACCTTGGGAATGGTGTCGGTGGCCGCCCGGGCGATCTGCGCCTCGCTGGCGTCGGTGACTTTGTCGGTGTATTTCTTCAGCAGCAGCCCGTAACCCAGGTCGGCCTTGTGCTGCTCGAAGGAGGCCCGAACCGCGGGGGACTTGTCGCCTTCCCGCATCTTCTGCAGTTCGCCGTAGGCCGTCATGCCGTTCCGGATGCGGGCGGCGCTCTCGTTGCGCAGCTCCTTGATGCCCTTAACGTCCTCGTCGATGGAGCGGGTCGCGATCAGCCCCAGCGCCCACGGTACCTTGAGGGCCAGGGAAGTCTCCTCCTTGTCCTGGTCCGGGAAGCCGACCAGCGTGAAGCCGGCCGGGGCCGGATGGGTGTCCCATTCCGCCTCGATGGCGGCCAGCTTGATCTTTTGGGTCTCGCCGGAGGTATAGCCGCTCTCATCGCCCAGCACGATCACCGACAGCACCGAAGCCAGCCCGAACGCCGAGGCGATGGAAAAGGAGCGGCGGGCGAAGCCGATGTCGCGCCGGTTGATCAGAAACCAGGAGCTGATCCCGAGGATGAACATGGAGCCGGTGACGTAGCCGGCCGCCACCGTGTGAACGAACTTCACCTGGGCGACCGGATTGAAGAAGATGTCGGCGAAGCTGGTCATCTCCATGCGCAGGGTATCGAAGTTGAACTCCGATCCCACCGGGTACTGCATCCAGCCGTTGGCCAGCAGGATCCACAGCGCCGAGAAGTTGGTGCCGAAAGCCAACAGCCAGGTGACGGTCAGATGCTGGACCTTGCTGAGCCGGTCCCAGCCGAAGAAGAACAGCCCTACCAGGGTGGATTCCAGAAAGAACGCCATCCAGCCTTCGCTGGCGAGGAGCGGCCCGAAGATGTCGCCCACATAATGGGAGTAATAGGCCCAGTTGGTGCCGAACTGGAATTCCAGGGTGATGCCGGTGGTCACCCCCATGGCGAAGTTGATGCCGAACAGCTTGCCCCAGTAACGGGTCATGTCCTTGTACACCTGCTTGCCGGTCATCACGTACACCGATTCCATGATGCCCAGCAGGAAAGTCATCCCCAGGGTGAGCGGCACGAACAGGAAATGGTAGAGCGCGGTCAGGCCGAACTGCAGCCTGGAGAGATCGACGATATCTTCACCGGGTATCATGGCGCTGCTCCGTAGTGGTCAACAAAGAAACCTGCGATGCGGCGAACAGGTCGGCGGCGGAAGGCCGCCGGCTGGCCGGATCGGATCGGAAGAGGACGTACCACAGCAGCGCCAGAAACAGGAACTTGACGATCAAAAGGACCGTCAGTTCACGGCGCAGGCCGCGATAGGGGCGGAAGTCGGGCAGATCCAGTCGCATCATGGTCTTTCCTCGCATGGCTGTGCTGGTGGGGTGATCGGCGTCTTGGGCTGCCGGCTTCGGCCGTGCATAAGCACTTGCTGATTCCCTAACACGCATCGTGCCAGCCTTGCCGAAAACCGCCGCAGCCCCCCGCGGCGACGGTTTTGCCGGGCGATCCCGGCAACAGGCGTTTCCGGGTGAAACGCAAGCCCAGACCCCGTTTCACCATTGAAACACCCATGAAACACCCGGCACAAGCCCCGCCGGCGATTGTCGCGAAGCGGCGGATCGGTTAGTTTTGCCGTCATGCGCGCCGGCCCCGGAGCGCTCCCGATCAACCACAGGAACTCCATGAACGGCCCAGCCCAGCCCATACCCCTCAACATCGCCGTCCTCACCGTTTCCGACACCCGCACCCTGGACACCGACCAGTCCGGCCAGATCCTCGCCGAACGGCTGCAGGCCGAAGGCCACCGGCTGGCGGACCGGGGCATCGTCGCCGACGACATCTATCGCATCCGGGCGGCGGTGTCCGCCTGGATCGCCGATCCCGCGGTGCACATAGTCATCACCACCGGCGGCACCGGGGTGACCGGCCGCGACGGCACGCCGGAAGCGGTGGCCCCCTTGCTGGACAAGATTCTGGAAGGTTTCGGCGAAGTGTTTCGGGCGGTGTCGTTCCAGGAAATCGGCACCTCCACCATCCAGTCGCGGGCTCTGGCCGGGGTCGCCAACGGCACCTACCTGTTCTGCCTGCCCGGCTCGGCCTCCGCCTGCCGCACCGCCTGGGACCGGCTGTTGCGGGATCAGTTGGATTCGCGCACCCGTCCCTGTAACCTTGCGGAGCTGCTGCCGCGCCTGAAGGAAGCCCATCCGGCCTGACCCCCCGCAGCCGCCCCCTCTCCACGGAGACCGTTCCATGACCCAGTTGATCCTCGCCGCCCTGTTCTTCATCGGCCTGCATTTCGGCATCGCCGGCACCGCTCTGCGCCAAGTCATCGTCGAACGGCTGGGCGAGGCCCGCTACCGGATCGCGTTTTCCGCCCTGTCGCTGGGCGGTCTGGTGTGGCTGATCCACGCCTACCGCTACGCCGGCTATGTGGAAACCTGGGGCCAGCTGCACTGGTTCAAACCGGTGGCGGCGGTGCTGATGCTGGCCGCCTTCCTGCTGGCGGTGCTGGGACTGACCACCCCCAATCCCACCGCGGTGGACGGCGAGCGCTTCCTCGAATCGGAGCAGCCGGCGATCGGCATCCTGCGCGTCACCCGCCACCCGTTTCTGTGGGGGGTGGCGCTGTGGGCCGCCACCCATTTGATCGTCAACGGCGACGTGGCCTCCTTCCTCCTGTTCGGCTCCCTCCTGGTGCTGGTGCTGGGCGGCATGGCTTCGATCGACAAGAAGCGCCACAAGCTGTTCGGCAAGCAATGGGACCGCTTCGCGGCGATGACCTCGGTGATCCCCTTCGCGGCCATCCGGCGCGGCCGCAACCGGCTGGTGTGGAGCGAATTCCGCTGGTGGCAGCCGCTGCTGACGCTGGCCGCCTACGGCGCGATGATGCATTTTCATCTGCGCTGGTTCGGTGTCGCGCCCTGGTAGCTCGTCTCGTGGAATACCGTTCGCACGGCCTGCACAATCTGCTGGACGCCTTCGAGGAAGGCGTCTGCCTGCTGGACCTGGAGGGCCGCGTCACCGCCGCCAACACCGCCGCCCTGCGCCTGCTGCAGCGGAAGGTGGATGATCTGGTGGGAAAGCAAGCCACCGAGACCTTCGCGCCCGCCACCCTGGGTGGTGCCCTGCAGTCCCTGGCCGCCCACCCCGGCGAACCCATGGAAACCGAGGCGGTGTTCCGGCGCAGCGACGGGGTGGCGATCGCGGTGAACTACGGGCTGGTGGCCATGGAGGAAGGCGGCGTACCGATCGGCGCCCTGCTGCGGTTCCGCGAGCCGCCGGAACCGCCCAGCTGCGACGCACTCGAGCGCGACAACGAGATCAAGCTGGACGTGATCCTGGACACCATGGTGGACGCGGTGATCGCGGCCGACGAGAAGGGCCGCATCCAGCTTTACAACCAGGGCGCCGAACGCATGTTCGGCTATCGCGGCGACGAGGTGATGGGACAGAACGTCAACATGCTGATGCCCTCCCCCGATCACGAGGCCCACGACGGCTATCTCAGGGCCTATCTGGAAACCGGGGTCCGCAAGATCATCGGCATCGGCCGCGAAGTCACCGCCAAGCGCAAGGACGGCAGCCTGGTGCCGGTCTACCTGTCCATCGGCGATGCCCGCATCGGCGACCGCCGGCTGTTCGTCGCCGTGCTGCACGATCTGACCCGGCTGCACCAGGCCCAGGAGCGGGTCAAGCTGTTGACCGGCGCGGTGGAACAGAATCCGGCGGCGGTGATGATCGCCAACATCGGCGGGGTCTTGGAGTACGTCAATCCCGGCTTCACCCGGCTCACCGGCTATTCCGCCGAGGAAGCCATCGGCAAGCCGTTGTCGCTGCTGCAGACTTCCCATGCCGCCCAGGCCCGGATGCAGCAGCGGCTGGAGGCGATGCGCAGCAGCAGCGGCTGCCAGGAAGAAGCGGAGTGCCGCAACCGGCGGGGCGACAGCTACTGGGCGCTGCAGACCCTCTCGCCGTTGCGCGACAAGGACGGCCGGGTGACCCACATCCTCGCCACCCAGCAGGACATCACCGAGCAGAAGCGCGCCAAGCAGGCCCTGCTGGAAAGCGAGGAGCGGTTCCAGCAGGTGGCGCAAATGACCGGGGAATGGCTGTGGGAGCAGGGCCCGGAAGGGCGCTACAGCTATTCCAGCAATGCCGTATTCGGCATCCTCGGCTACCGGCCCGACGAGATCATCGGCAAGCACTACCGCGACCTGATGACCCCGGAGGACCAGGCCCTATGGGCGGAGCTGATCACCGAAAACGCCGCCCACAAGAGTTTTCGCCGGTTGATCAACCGCTACCGCCACCGCGACGGCCACGAGGTCTACACCGAATCCACCGGTTCCCCGCTGTTCGACCGGGACGGCCGGGTCGTCAAATGGCGCGGGATCGACAGCGACATCACCGGCCGCAAGCACTACGAGGATGCGTTGCGGCTGCGCGACCGTGCCATCGAGGCCGCCAGCGTCGGCATCGACATCACCGACGCCCGCCTGCCGGACAATCCCAACATCTACGTGAACGAAGCCCTGACCCGGCTGACCGGCTATTCCAAGGACGAACTGCTGGGCCGCAGCATGAGCATCCTGCAGGGGCCCGACACCGATCCGACGTCGATCAAGGACATCACCGCTGCCATCCAGGACGGCCGCGGCTGCGAGGTCATCCTCAAGAACTACCGCAAGGACGGCACGCCGTTCTGGAACGACCTGGTGATCTCGCCGGTGCACGACGATGCCGGCAAGATCACCCACTACATCGGCGTGCAAAGCGACGTCACCGAGCTGCGGCGCGCCGCCGAGGAGCGCCACGAACTGGAGATCGCCAAGCAGATCCAGCTGTCGCTGCTGCCGAAAGCGCCGCTGCGGCTGGACGGGGTGAAGGTGGCCGGCGCCTGTCTGCCGGCCGCCCACGTGGGCGGCGACTACTACGACTACTTCCTGTCCGGCAACGGCCTGGACGTGGTGATCGCCGACGTCTCCGGCCACAGCGTCGGCGCCGCCCTGATCATGGCGGAAGCCCGCAGCGCCCTCCAGGCCGAGATGCGGCTCACCTGCGTGGGCCGCATCGGCCACGGCGTCGCCGGCATCCTCCACACCCTCAACGAGGTGCTGCACGACGACCTCAGCGGCGCGGATCTGTTCATCAGCATGTTCTACCTGCGCTACCTGCCGCAGCAGCGCCGGCTGCATTATGCCAACGCCGGCCACAACTGCCCGCTGCTGCTCTCCAGCAGCAGCGCCCACTGCCGCCAGCTCGATGCCGAGGGCATGATCCTGGGGGTCAGGCGCGAAGTGGGGTTCGCCGAGGAATCGGTGGAACTGGCGGGGGGCGACCGGGTGCTGCTCTACACCGACGGCGCCACCGACGCCCAGAACCCCGCCGGCGAATTCTTCGGCGTCGCCCGGCTGTGCGAACTGCTCACGGCCACCCGCCGCCAGCCCCCGGAACAGGCCATTGCCAGCATCCTCACGGACCTGCAGGCATTCTGCAACGGCCTGCCGTTCAGCGACGACATCAGCATCGTGGTGCTGGACGTGGGGGAATACAGGTAGGATGGGTTCGACGCGCAAACCCGAGCCGGCCCTATCCGGCGAACTTGGGCGCGTCGTAACCCATCACTCGAAAAGCGCCACTGCGCCGCCGACGCCCACAAACGGTGGGTTACGATGCGCTTAGGCTCTGGCCGAAAACAACTTCCCGGATTCTTGGCAGCTTGCTGGTGGGAGGGGGCTTTAGCCCGCTACTAGGCGCCGGTCGCGGGCTAAAGCCCCCTCCCACAGGAAAGAATCGGGAAGTGATTGGCAGCCATATCCTTAGCAGACCTCTTACACGGGAATGCCATCCGGTTGCGCGTCTAACCCACCCTACGGCCAGCCGGCAGTACCGCCATCCCAGCACGTTGATCTCGGCCTGGTCGCCGGCCGTGGCGGCGTAAGCGTAGATCGTCTGCGGCCGATCCAGCCCGCATAGAAGGACGTGCCGTCGAGAGGAGGCGCACCGGTCGCGACAGATGCGCTTCGTTCCTCGGCGCCATCCTATGGGCGCACCTTATCGCGTTAGCATCCGATCAACTGGATCGCGATCGTTATAAACTACCCAAATACTCATCTGCTTGCTCGCGCCGGCCACTTGCTTAACTTCGAGCCTGAATATGATCGGGTTGTCGTCGCTCTTTATTTCCAGTTTCAGTGGACGTGTCATATTCTCGTCGTCCGATCTTAAGTAACCAATAGGAATACAATTCTTCGAGTCTCTGGGCCATGTTAATTTGTTGAGCCACACGTCGTGCTGTGTGATCTTCCCTGCCGCGCTCGTAATCGTGAGATCGATCAAGCCGTCCAACGGTTGGGCGCAATCGTATTCACGTGCAACAAATCGCATGTCTGTATAACCACTCGGTAGTTCAATGAGTTTAGTAATAGTCTGTACTTTACCGATATCAAAAGATGCGATTTCGGTACCCATGTGAAAATCGCTCATCATGAGCCATGTGCAGGCCGAATACAGCAGCGATGCGCTGGCTACCAACATAGCGACGCGAATCATTTTAAACGTGAGCATATTGATCGAGCCCTTATTTCTGTGTGGGCGGTGGCAACCGCATCGCCGGAAGGTCATCCGACCCCGGCGTCGGCCACCAAGTATCGCTCGGTTTAAGGCCGCACCTTGACACCAGTCTATAAGCAAAAGTATTACTGTTTGGCCCCCATGGCCCTGAATACTTGGAAGGATTATTATAAGCGGCGAATTCGCGATCAAGCCGGCATAGGGTGTGCCGACGAGAGGAGGCGCACCGGTCGCGACAGATGCGCCTCGTTCCTCGGCGGCATCCTATCGCGTTGGCGGCTAAAGTGGAAGAGTTGGAACGCAAGCTGGACACCCACGACAAGGCCATCGTCGGTTTGCTCAATACCCTGCGGGAACTCATGCAACCCCAGGAGCCGCCGAAGAACCGGCCCATCGGGTTTGCCATCGACGAGAATGGCGGACAGTAAAACAAAACCCCGCCGCAGCGGGGTTTGTGGAGCGGTTGATATTCCGGCGCTCAGCCTTCATTGATCACTCCATCCGGCGGAATACGCGATAGAGCCGCTATTCCGCCCTTACGCGGGCTATTCTACGTGGGCTGGCCGCGACAGATGCGCCTCGTTCCTCGGCAACATCCCATTACCTTATCGCGTTGACCCCGTTTTTCCTACAAGGAATTGCGAATAACATTCCTCCGAATACGCTGCGCTATTCGGAGCTACGCGGGCTGGACCCGCTGCAACTCACCCTGTTCGACGAGTCGCACAGCGAAGGGGATGAAGAACGGTGGATCACTTTGGGCCAGGCGGAAAGCGGGACGGTCCTGGTGGTGGTCCACACCCACCGGGACATCAACGGCGACGAAGTCTTGATCCGCCTGATCTCGGCCCGCCCCGCCACCCCGCGGGAACAGCGGCAATACCAGGGCGGATGAGCAAACCAGCGGCTAAAGAGGTGAAGCCATGAAAGACGAGTACGACTTTTCCAAGGCCGAGCGCGGCAAGTTCTACCGGGCCGGCGCCAAGCTCCAGTTGCCGGTGTATCTGGATGACGAGGTGCGAACCTATCTGCAGGAACGCGCCAAGTCCAAGGGCATCGAGGTCAACCGGTTGGTCAACGACATGCTCAAGCGGGAGATTGATTTGATCGAAGCCGTGAAATAACAAACCCCGCTTTGGCGGGGTTTGTTATTTCAAAAGGACAGGCATTTAACGTGATGTTTTTTGGAAACGATAAAATGCATCACAGCAACCCGTATAGATAATCTGCCGGATTCCGTCTTCGAATCATTGGCGGTTTGCTGCGCGAAACCGCCTTACGAGTTGCGCGAAACCGCCTTACGAGTTATGCGGATCGTCTCTCCGCATCATGGCGGATTGCTTCGCGAATCCGCCTTACGGGGTTACGGGGTTACGGGGTTACGGGTTACGGGTTACGGGTTGCTGCGCGAATCCGCCGTACGGCCGTGCGGCCGTGGGTTAAAGACATTTGAACCGAATATTATTAACACCCTGCTGCATAAGTTCGCCTCCATTTTCATTAAAAGCTTTGGCGGCCTTTGTATATTTAATATCTAAATATTCGGCTTTGCCACCCGTAACAATATTTACAGCCAAAACATGAGATATCATATTCTTAACCATATAAGCTTTAACATTTTTAAATAGAGGCATCAATCGATCATTTACAAAACGCTCTCTTGTAGCATGGTCATACCAGTCCGTTTTTACAGCTATTTCGGACAAAAACAATGCCTGATCAGATACGTAAGGCAAGGATATTTGAATCAAACCGAGCTGCCCCGGCTTGATATCATTCAGGTCTATCTTATTAACGTTAACATTGAGTTCAGATAAATATATACGTGAGGCACCAAACTCATAAATCTCTTTAATAGTTAAGTCTGACGAACGCTTAATGGCACGGCCCGCTCCCCCACGGTATAAAAAAACCGTTAAGGGTCTTGAGCAGGCTTGATCTGTACAGATGAGTCAAGTTTTCAGGCGGCCAGTTTGGCTTCCTCAAGGAGTCGATCGATGGCTTGGCTGGCTTGAACCAGGACACGAGGTGCGGTACCGGAAGGGAGTGG
>Ga0233425_10002988_pt1 | contig 31873 bp, 26 predicted proteins | sample Watercolumn_Towu_2_FD_181712 | JGI IMG/M metagenome (GOLD analysis project Ga0233425, IMG submission 181712) | Freshwater microbial communities from Lake Towuti, South Sulawesi, Indonesia - Watercolumn_Towuti2014_140_MG | ecosystem: Environmental > Aquatic > Freshwater > Lake | place... | reverse complement strand
CGCGCCCTGGACCGGAACCATCTCGCAGGAGACCGAGACGGGCAGGCCATCCATGACGTCCACGGGCGGCTGGTCCGCGGAGAATATCGGTACGTCGCCCACGCGCACACCGATGAAATGAGGGTCATAGAGGTCCGCGGTGGTGGTGCCGTACCGATAGAAGAGGTAGGCGGTAAGACCGATCACCGCGACGAGGAGAGCGGCCATGACAGCGGCGCCGCCCCTGGCTTTGATGGAGGACCACACGTCGGCTCCTCACTCGGTTGCGTTGCGAAGCGGCGCACGAGAAGCAGGTCGACCGGGGGGCTCTCAGTCCCCTTCACCACCGGTAGGTGCCTGGTCCCTGGCCACCTTCTGCACCGCGAAGTTGACGTTCATGTAGCCGGCTGTCGCGCAGGACAACATGACCATCTTGATGACTGCGAACGGGACGTTGCCGTCCGACTGGATGATGATCTGGCCATCGAACGGCTTGTCGGGGTTCGTGTCCTCTGCGTTCTTCTTGACCTTCTGGAGCTGGCGGATGAGGGGAGTGAGCTTCCAGTCCGCATACCAGCGCTCGTTGGCTTCTGCGGTCTTCATGACCGAGGCGCCGTCGAAGGTGATGGTGACGGGCGAGATGGCCACCACGGGGGCGCGCTCGAGGATGACGGACATGTAGGCCTTCGGCAGCGAGATGTCCTTGGACATGAAGAGGATCTCGCCGTTTGCGGAGAAGGTCATGAGGAGGAAGATGACGAGCATGGTCAGCATGTCCACCATGGGCGTCACGTTGAGGTCCGCGATGGGGGACGACTTCCCGTGTGCGCCCTTCTTGGCGAACTTCAGCCTGATCGACTCGCCCAGTACTTTCTTCGGCTTCTTGACAGGCATGGCAGCCTCCCGGCAGAGGGACTAGGTCCCGAAGGAGGTGGGGTCGCCCACCGACAGCGAGCTCAGCCCCACGTCGAGGCAGATGTCCATCACCTCGATAAGGAGATTGTAGTAGACGCCGTCTTCCGCGGAGACGACGACCTTCTGCTCTGCGGAGGCCCGGGTCTTGTAGGCCTTGGCGACCTCCCTGAAGCGGGTCAGCAGACCGTCCCCCATGTCGACGCGCTGGGGCTTCTCTCCGCCGAACTTGATACGGATGCCCTGCTCGTCGATGAGGATGAGCAGCGGTTTGCTCTCCTGCTGCTGCTGCTTGGGGCGGACGGTGGACTTGTTCAGCACGTTGTCCGTGTTGATGCGCGCCAGCTGGGTCCACACCGCAGTGATCAGAAGAAAGGAAATGAGCACCGAAAGGAGGTCAATCGTCGGAACCAGGTTGACTACGAAGTCAACGCTCCGTTTGCCTCCCTTGGATGGTGTTGGTGCACCGCCACCAGCCATGGTTGCCTCCTAGCCCCGAAGCGGGGGTTATGCTTCCGACGACTCGGCCGAGCGCACGTTCTTGGCCAGGCTGTCCCTGTGGGCCAGCACGAGGTTCAGGACGCGCACGGAACCCTCGTTGATGTCATCCACGATCTTCTGCGTCTTGCCCTGGAGGACGGCGTAGAAGAGCAGGGCCGGGATGGCGGTGATGAGACCGAATGCGGTGCAGTTCATGGCCTCGGAAATGCCGCGGGCCAGCAAGGCGGCGCGCTGGCTGGAGTCCGCGTTTGCCACGGCGCCGAAGGAGATGATCATGCCCGTGATGGTCCCCAGCAGCCCGAGGAGCATGGCCACGTTCCCGAACATGGCGAGGTACGCGGTGCGACGCTCGATGCGGGGCAGCTCCCTCAGTGCGGCCTCGTCGATGGCGGCCTGGACTTCGTTGTTCTCCTTGCCGATCTTTGCGAGGCCGGCGTGGATGATGCGACCGAGGGGAGCATTGGGCATGAGAGCCAGCTTGATGGCGCGCTGAAGGTCACCGGCCACGATGGCCTTTTCCATGGTCTTCAGGAACGCCTCGGTGGGAACACTCGCTCGGAAATAGAGGTAGATGATGCGCTCGACAGCGATACCCCACACCAGGATGGAGACCGCCAGAATCGGCCACATCATCCATCCACCCTCAGCGAATGACTCAGCAATGAATTGCATGGGCTAGCTCCCTCTCTGAGAAAGTTCGACAATCAGGTGATGCGCCGCACCATGCCAGCGCAATCTTCACGGATGTACCACGGACCGGCAGGGCGTGTCAAGGCCAATCCCCGGGAGAAGAATCACCAGATGAAATCAACTAGATCCGGAGCGGGACGGGCGATGATCTCCGTGCGCAGAAGCTGGCCTGCGGAGAGGATCCCGTTGCCTGCGTCGACTGCGGCTTCGACGTCGTGGAGCTCGCCCGTCACCACGTAGTAAGATTTGCCGCCCATGCCTGTCGCGAGGCGCACTTCGAGCAGGCGCACGCCCGCGGCCTTGCACGCGGCGTCGGCCGACAGGAGGGTGGATGCCACGGTGAAGGTCTCCACGATGCCCAGCGCGTCCACTGCGGGAAGCTTCGAGATGTCCGAGAGGGTCTCCAGCAGGGACGCGTGCGCTCCGGGAAGGAACAGCTTGTCCACGAGGGTGTCGCCCGCGGCCCTCACTCCCTCGTCGAAGGACTCCTGGACCTCTGCCACGGTGCCCCAGAACAGGGTGATGTACCGGCCCGGGGAGATGGGCCTGGAAGCCAGCAGGCGCACCGCGGCCTTCTTGAGGCAGGCGTCGGACACGACCATGCCGCGGGCGATACTGGAGACTTCGACTAGGGCCAGGGCCTCAAACATGTTGCTATACGATCCTGAACGAATCCTTCAGCGTGCAGCGCCGTTCCCTCGAGAAGTGCCGGGCGTAGGTCAGTCCCTCGCCGGTGGGACTCGCGATGGTGAAGGACGCGTATCCCTCTCCACCGAGCCCAAGGCCGGCGTATGCCGGAGCGTTCTTGACGAAGATCGAGCAATCCATGGCTCTTGCCATATTGTGCATATTATCAATATTCGTTGAATGAATGACGGCCGTGTGCCGGTAGTGATGCTCCACGCGCACGGCCATTTCGATCCCTTCCTGCACGGTATTGACGCGCACCATGCCGAGGACCGGCATGAGCAGCTCCTCCTGCACGAACGGGTGGGTCTCGTCGGCCTCGCACAGGATCATGCGGGGGTCGCCCGAGACGTCGATGCCGGCTGCCTTGAGGATGAACTTGGCGTCCTTGCCCACGAACTCCTTGTTGGGGCCGTTCTTGCCGACGACGAGCTTCTCGAGCCGCGGCACGAGGGAGTCGCGCAGCACGAACGCCCCGCTTTCTGCGAGGAGCTGCTTGAGCTTGTCTGCGATGGACTTCACCGCGATGATTTCCTTCTCCACGACGCACACGATGTTGTTGTCGAGGGAAGCGCCCATGACGATGCTGCGGGCCGCGCGCTCGAGGTGCGCGGTCTCATCCACCACGGCCGGAGGGTTGCCGGGGCCCGCGGCGATGACCTTCTTCTTCTTGCTCATCGCCACGTCCACGACAGCGGGGCCGCCGGTGACGACCAGCAGGCGGATGCCCGGGTGCTCCATGAGCTTGTTCGCGGAGGCGATGGTGGGCTCTGCCACCACGGTCAGCAGGTTCTCGGGCCCCCCCACCGCGAGGATGGCCTGGTTCAGCATGCGGATGTAGAAGTTGGAGATCCCTTTCGCGGTCGGATGCGTGTTGAAGACCACCGAGTTGCCCGCGGCCACCATGCCGATCGCGTTGCAGAGGATCGTCTCGGTAGCGTTGGTCGTCGGCGTGATGGACCCGATGACTCCGTAGGGAGCCCGCTCCATGAGCGTCAGCCCGTTGTCGCCGGACCACGCCGTCGGCGGGATGGAATCGACGCCGGGGGTCTTGTCCGCGGCGAGCATGTTCTTGTTGATCTTGTCTTCGACGCGGCCCATGCGGGTCTCTTCCACGGTCCGCTGGGACAGCTCCGCGACGTTGCGCCGGGTGACCTCGCGCATGGCCTCGACCATCTTGTGCCGAAGCTCCAGCGGCTGCGCGTGGAGCTGCTCGAAGGCAAGTGTGGCCGCTGCCACCGCGGAGTCCACGTCGCCGAACACCCCGTATCGGCCGGCGGTGGGCACGTGCACCGTAGGTGCGGCGCCCTTTCCGCCCCCTGCTGCGGGAGCAGCGGCCGTGCTGCCGGGCTGCACGCGCTGGAGCACCTTCTCGACGATTTCCTGGATCTTGGAATCATCAAGCTGCATGGGCTATCCCCTCCGGGTCTATCCGATGACCGGGTCGTACTTCCCCGAGGCGTCTTCCTCGACCTTGTTGTACTTGAGCCGGCCGAGGATGTCGTACGAGTCCACGATGGCCATGATGGTCGCGTCGACCGGCCGGTTGTTGGTCGCCACGGTCTGCCGTGCGGAGCTGCCGGAAGCGAACAGCACGACCTCCCCCATCCCGGCCCCCACCGCGTCCGCAGCCACGACGAACTTGTCGCTCTCCTTGAGGTCGACGTCCACCTGCTTCACCAGCAGGAACTTGAGACCCACGAGGGTCTCTTCCTTGCGCGTGGACACCACCGTGCCAACCACTCTACCCATAAGCATGGCTTCCCCCCGAAATGCCAGTCACGCTACCGCTGTTTTCTGGAAGGGATGGAAGTCCGGCTACTTGCTGGGCTTCGTCTTCGCGATGTCCTCAGGACGACGCCCCAGCGGCAGGACGGCATCGATGTTGGCGTGCGGCCTCGGGATGACGTGAACCGACACGAGCTCGCCGACCCTCTCGGCCTGGCGCGCACCGGCTTCCACGGCCGCCTTGACCGCTGCCACGTCCCCGCGGACGATGGCCGTGACGTAGCCGCCGCCGATCTTCTCGTAGTGCACCAGCTCGACCTTGGCCGCCTTCACCATCGCGTCGGAGGCCTCGACCATGCTCACGAACCCTTTGGTTTCAATCATTCCGAGGGCGTCTGCCATTACCGTATCCTCCCAAGTATCAACTCATACAATACACCCTTGCGGGCGGGACCGGCGCAATCTAACATGCGGTATCTGCCATTGCAAGCAAAAACCCGCTCGCATGGCGGCCGCGAAATGGAGGTTCCCCGTGCATCACCCTTCGATGAAACGCCGCTCCTGCTACGAGGAGGTCCGGGGCCCCGTTCCCGAGCGGGAGTCTCCGGACCCCTTGGAGCGCTTCGACTCGGTCTACAGGGGTCTGGTGGCCCTCCTCTTCAACCATGTTCCGCTGTCCGGTCACCCCGGGGGGTCCCTCTCCGCAGGACGGTTCATGGAGACCCTGCTCTTCCGGATCATGGACACCGACGTTGGGGCCCCGGACCGCGGGGATGCAGACGTGCTCAGCCTCGCTGCCGGACACAAGGCGCTCGGGCTCTATGCGCTGCTCGCGCTGAGGGACGAAGTGGTCCGGGCTGCGCTGCCCTCGCTGCTTCCCGCTGACGAGAGGCAGCGGGTGCGGTTGGAGGACCTGCTGGGCTTCCGCAAGAACCCGAGATTCCTGCCCGGTCCCGCGGCTGCGGCGCGTTCCCGCTCACTGGACGGCCACCCTACCCCGGCCACTCCGTTCGTGCGGCTGGCCACGGGAGCTTCCGGAGTGGGCCTCGCCAGCTCCGTGGGGCTGGCCCTTGCGGCGCGCGACCACTACGGTCCGCACTGCCCGCGCATCCACGTGGTGGAAGGGGAAGGCGGTCTCACTCCGGGCCGCGCCTCGGAAGCGCTTGCCGCAGCGGGGACCATGGGCATCGACAACCTGCTCCTGCACGTGGACTGGAACCAGTCGTCCATCGATTCCGACCACGTCTGCAGGGAGGGCCCGGACCCGGGAGACTACGTGCAATGGAACCCGGCGGAGCTGGCCTGGTTCCACGACTGGAACGTCCTGTACGTACCCGACGGACACGACCTCGCATCGATCCGGCTGGCCCAGGAACGGGCGCTTGCGATGGACAACGGCCAGCCAACGGCCATCGTCTACCGGACGACCAAGGGGTGGCGATACGGCGTGCAGGGACGTGCTTCCCACGGGGCCGGGCATCCCCTCTGCTCTCCCGGCTTCTACGCGGCGGTGGAGGAGCTGGCTTCCCTTTCCGGGGAAGCCTTTCCTCGGTGCGACGGCAACGCGGGCGGGTGCAGCAACGGGACCGACGCGGAGTGTGTGGCGCAGTGTTTCCTCAAGGGTCTGCTGGTGGTGCGCACCGCGCTGGAGAGGAGCGGCATCGCTCAGGCGCTGGCCCGGTGTGTCGCGGCCGCGGCAAGCCGGCTCGAGGCGCGCTCCCGGGCTCCCCGGCCCGGAGCGCCGGATGCCGACGCGGCCCTTGCTGCTGCCAGGGACGTTGCCACGGGCGTGCGGACGCTGCCCGAGGCCCGGCCCGGCACGCGGCGCACGCTGAGGTCTGCCCTGGGCGAGACCCTCAACGTGCTTGGTCGCGAGGGAAAGGGGTGCGTGCTGGCCGCTGCCGCGGACCTGCTGGACTCCACGTCGGTGTCGGAAGCGACGCGCGGGTGGCCCGCGGGGTTCTTCCACGCCCGGCGGAACCCGGGGTCCCGGACCCTGAGCACAGGGGGGATTTGCGAGGATGCGATGACCGGCATCCTGTCTGGCGTCTCCGCGTTCGGAAAGCACCTCGCGGTCGGAGCCAGCTACGGTGCGTTTCTCGCGCCGCTCGGCCACATCGCGACGCGGCTGCACGCGATCGGTGCTCTGGCGCGGGAGGAGCGGGCCGCCGTGCCGCGAGTCCCGATGGTGCTGGTCTGCGGCCATGCCGGGCTCAAGACCGGCGAGGACGGGCCGACGCACGCGGACCCGCAGTCCCTGCAGCTGCTCCAGGAGAACTTCCCCCGGGGTACGGTGGTAACGCTCACGCCGTGGGAACCGGCGGAGGTCGGGCTGCTGCTGTGCGCCGCGCTTTTGGCCAGGCCGGCAGCGGTCGCGGCATTCGTGACCCGACCGCCCGAGGAGGTGCTGGATCGCGTCGCACTGGGGCTTGCTCCCGCACACGCGTCAACCAATGGAGTATACCTACTGGCGCGCGTGGGGGACGGCCACGACGCGACCGTGGTGCTCCAGGGCAGCGAGGTTGCGTATGCGTTCGTGCAGGAAGCGCTGCCCGAGCTGGTCCGGCAGCGCATTCGCGTCACGGCATACTACGTGGCCAGCGTGGAGCTGTTCGACCTGCTGCCCCCTCAGCGCCAGGAAGCGATCTTCCCCGAAGCTGCCAGGGTGCGCGCCATGGGAATCACGGGGTTCACGATGCCCACGCTGTACCGGTGGGTGTGCTCGCATCGGGGCAGGCAGCACTCGCTACACCCGTTCCGGGAGGGGCACTACATGGGTTCGGGCCCTGCCAGAGACGTGGTGGCACAGGCGGGGCTGGACGGGGCGTCCCAGGTCCGCGCCATCCAGGAGTTTCTGCGCGGCTGACGGACCGCTGAACCGTCACCAGGACTGGGCCTCGGCCGCCATGTTGCGGATCCGGGAGACCAGGTCCGCGGGCAGGTCCGTTCGATCTGCAGCCTCCAGGAGCCACGTGCGCAGCGTCCGGTTTCCTCCGCCGACGCCGGCCAGGATGTCGAGCAGCAGCGCCTGCAGCTCGATGTCCGTGGAAGGGGTCTCCGGGGGTCCCACCGGCGGTCTCACCTCGGTGCGCGGGCACCTCACCGAGCCCCGCGGGGAGTCGAAGAGGCGGACCAGGTCCTCGGTAACGCCCGCGTGGCGGAACTCTCCGACCGCGGCCACAGCGCCGCAAAGGGTGGCGTCGTCCATGGGTTCTGCCTGCCTGAGCACATGCCGGCACAGCGCCAGCACCTCCTCCGGGAGTGTGCCGCCGCCCGGTTCGGGCCGAGTGCGCCGACCGATCGCGGCCAGCCCCCAGACGAGCCAGGCGGACGCTTCCGGCCCGGCCCGCTGCAGGGCGTCTGCCAGCGCGTGCGCGGCCGGGATGCCTCCGATGGAAGCCAACCCTTGCGCGGCGGCAGACGCGTCGGACTCGGACAACGGGGATCGGGACAGCAGGCCTGCGAACCAGTCGAAGTCGCCGGGCCGCGCCAGGCATGCGAGGAGCTGGGCTGCGCCTCCAGGCCGTGGGCCCGCGGCCTGGGCCCTGGCCCGGGGTCCGAGACGGTCCGACAGCCTGGAGAGCAGCCGGCCCTCCCAGGCCCCGGACGTGGGAAGGCCCCGCTCGGACAGCATGGACACCGACCGCCGCATGCGGCAGGCAACGTTCACAGCGGCCCTGGCCGCGCACTCGGCAACCTGCAGCCTGGCGTCATCGAGATAGCCGACGACCCTGATGGAGTAGCGCTCGACGTCCTCCTGGTGCAGCATCTCCGACGCCTCCTGCAGGAACGCGCAGGGGCCCTCCGGGTCCTGCTCTCGGGCCAGTGTCTCCAGCCGGACGTGCTGTGCGCGGGTGAGCGCCCGGTCGGACACGCGGTCGGCCACCACGCCCAACCCGAGCCCGACGACCACTGCCAGCCCCGATTGCACGAGGACCACGGGCTGCCAGAAGATGGAGGGGGGAGCGGTCTCTTCGCCGTCTCCCCGCTTCTCTGCTGCGCCCCATCCGAACGCTGCGCCCAGGAAGCGGGAGAGCACTGCGGCCAGCACTCCGGCGCTGCATGCGATGGTGCCGCCCCACAGCAGGTAGAAGCCGGTCATCGACCCGATGGAGGACACGGAGTCCCAGAGGAAGCCACCGGCAAACCACGACTCAGCCAGGCAGATTCCGAACAGGAGGAGGAACAGGGCCAGGAGAATGGGCGAGGAAACGCGGCGAGGTCCGGGGCCGGAGCCCTGGTGGGCCATGTGTCTAGCGCTCCTTGACGACGACTGGGAGCTCGCGGGCTTGTTGGATCCAGTCCTCGACGGTCTCGACCTGGGGAAGCAGCTCGGACACGAGGTTGACCTTGTTCTTCTCCTTCATCTTCTCGAGGAGGGGTGCTGCGACCTCCTTGCCCAGAGCCGCGGTGCCGGTGACGCCGCACAGGGAGATGAGCCGGGCCATCTTCGGCCCGACGCCTCGGATCCGCAGCAGGTCGCACAGCCGGACGTACTCGAGCAGGGTGTCGACCGCGATGCCGGTCTTGCCGGACACGCTCTTGCGCGCCTCGGGAGTCAGCAGTGCGTCGAGCAGCTCCATGGTATCGAGGATCTTGATCTGCTCGAAGGCCTTTCGGTCCTTCTCCGAGATGTAGGAGACGCCTTCCAGCGGGTAGTGGCTGGCGCGGGCCGCGGGTGCGGCCACGGTGAGGGCCAGCAGGAGAGCCGCGGCAGACAGGAGACGCGGGCGCATGTCATTCCTCGTAGCTGGTGTCGGACGGCATGAAGATGCTGAACGTCAGCATGGTCGCGATGTTGTGCGTCCACTGCATGTCGGACGAGACGCGATAGCAGTCCAGGGGGCGCTCCAGGCACTCGGACGCGCTGCGGTCGGGGTCGCGCTCGGCCACGACCTGCATGGTCGCGAAGTAGTCGAGGACCTCGGCGCCTATGGCGACGCCCCGGTCCACGAAGATGCGGATGCCGCCGCCGAACACCGGGGCCGGCCGGAACTCATCGTCGGCCTTGAAGGTGCCTGGCAGGTCCGAGTTCCAGAGCACCTGGATGACTCCGAAGCCCGCGGTGAGGTGGAAGTCATAGGCCACCGCGGTATCGCCCAGCAGGAGGAACTTGCCGTAGAGGGGAACGATGCCGACGTGTGCGTCGGCGATGAGGCCGAGGTGCGTGGCAGGCACGGAAAAGGAAGCCTTTGCCGCCGGAACGGAGTCCCCCGTGCCAGCGGTATCGTCGGTCTCTATGGTAACGGATTTCTCCTGCTCGATATTGTCGGACAGGCCCGTCTTGATGGGCAGGGCGTACGCGGCCGTGGCGCCGAAGCTGAGCCAGTTGGTCGCGTAGTAGTTGTAGCCGATACCGAGCACGATGTTCTTGAAGTACGCATCGTTGATGGTCGTGCCCACGATGGGCATCAGCTCCGAGCGCTGGGAGCGCCAGTTGATGGCCCGCCGCACGACCGGCGCGCCCTGCATGGCGTCCTTGTCCTGGGCAATGCCGCACAGCGGCGACAGCAACACGACCAGAGCAAAGGCGAGAGAAGTCAGCCTCATCTCTCACTCCTGTATTCGAAGGTGAAGGGGAAGTACACGGTAAGACCGCACCGGAGCACGTAGTTCTGAAGGAAGAGCGTGTCGTCGGGGTTGGGATTCCCGTTCTCGTCGGTGCCACGGCCTGGGAAGGTCTCCATGTACAGGAAGTCGGACAGCTCGATGTTGAGGGCCATTGCGCTGCCCATGAAGAAGCGCAGACCCAGTCCCAGCTCGCCGCCGGGGGCGAAGTCGGTCAGCCGGGTTCGGGCGAATCCGCCGCCGCCGAACACGTATGCGTCCCAGTGGTTCAGCAGGTACCCGAACAGCGCACCCTTTGCAAACAGCGGCGTCCAGGCAAACCGCAGGGTTGCGTCATACCCGGTCTCGCTGCGCTCCGGGAAAAGGCCGAAGTCGTCCTCCAGGTGCTGCCGGGTGGCCGTGCTCGTGTAGACGAACTGGGTGAACTGCCCGCCGACCCAGAGCGCCTCGTTGATGTTGTAGCCGGCCACTCCGCCGAACCCGTACAGGTTCACCATGGAGGGGTTGGTGCTGAGCGCGGCAAACGGCGTCAGCTCGAACCTTCCCGCCTTCAAGAATGGCTTGGGCTGATAGACTTTGATGTTCTTGTGGTACTCCTCTTCCAACTGCTCCTGCGCCAGCACCGTGGCCGGCGCAAGCATCGCCAGAAGGATCAGCATCGAAACGGTCCTGCGTGCCATGGACGCTCCCCCGCGGTATAACGCCCTGTGATATTATTTCATGCAGAAGAGGATGGCAACGAATTTGTTTGGCGTCTTTGGGGCTACGCCCCGAACAGGCCCTGGACGAACTCCGACGGGGAGAACGGGCGCAGGTCTTCGACCTTCTCGCCGACCCCGACATAGGCGACGGGGATGGAGAGCGCGTCGCAGATTCCAATGACCACGCCCCCCTTGGCGGTGCCGTCCAGCTTGGACAGGATGATGCCGTCCACGCCGACCTCTCCCCGGAAGATGTCCGCCTGCGAAACCGCGTTCTGGCCGATGGTTGCGTCCAGGACGAGAAGGGTTTCGTGGGGAGCACCGGGCAGGGCCTTGCCGCACACCCGGAGGATCTTCTTCAGCTCCTCGACGAGGTTCTTGCGGGTGTGGAGCCGGCCTGCGGTGTCCACGATGACCACGTCCACGCCCGCGGCCACTCCCTTCTGGATGCCGTCGAATGCGACGGATGCGGGGTCCTGTCCCTCCGGCCCCCTGTGGCACTGGGCGCCGACGCGGTTGGCCCAGATTTCGAGCTGCTCTCCGGCCGCGGCCCTGAACGTGTCCGCTGCCACGAGCAGCACCTTCTGGCCGGCCCGGGTGAAGCGTGCGGCCAGCTTGCCGATGCTGGTGGTCTTGCCGGTTCCGTTCACGCCGATGACCGCGATGACCCTGGGCTGTCCCGGGGCGGTTGCCGCGGGCGGCTTCAAGGGCACGGAGACGATGCCGAGAACCTCCTTGCGCAGGTACTTCCAGACCACGGCGGGGTCTTTGAGCTGGCTCCTGGAGAGCTCCTCCTTGATCCCTTGGAGCAGCTTCTGTGCGGTCTTGACGCCGATGTCGGAGGTGAGCATCACCTCTTCCAGCTGCGCCTCGATCTGCTGGTCCAGCTCCTTCTTGAACAGGCCTGCGAGCCTGGAGACGAACCCTTGGCTGCGGGTCTTCTCGAGGCCCTCTTCGAGGGTCTTTCCCGCGGCCAGAAGGTCGGTGGGCGAGACCGGGGCAGCCGGCTTTTCCGGCGCGGCGGGGGGGGCCTCGGCTGCCGCTGCGCGCTCGAGGAGGCCAGGCTTGCGAGAAGGCTCGGCAGCGGCTCTCTGCTGCGGCCGCGACGGCGTCGCCGCGGGCGCGCTCTGTGGGTGAGGGGCCCGGACCGGCCGGGGAGCGGACGCAGCGGCAAACCGCTCGGCCGGCCTGGGTTGGGGTGCCGCCGCGGCGGCAGACCGGGACGTCTGCCTGGACTCGGGTGCGGGGGCAGGCAGCGGGGCCTGCTTCGGCCCTCTCCTCGGGGCCGGCCGCGGCTCGGGTTCCGGCTCCGGCTCGGCCTCCGGCTCCGGCGTCTCCTCGTCCGTGTCCCGGCTGGCAGCAGCGTCCGCAGCGCGCATGCGGGGGCCGGCGGATGCGCTTCTGCGCCTGGACCACAGCACGAGCGCCACGCCGGCCGCGGCAACCACCAGCAGGATGACCAGGAACAGCGCGTCGCCGGCAGCCATCTCCAACAACCGGGGACCATTGTCTGTCATCGGGGCAACCCCTCCTTGAAGCAGGCGGTGTCTAGCATGAACCGCGGTCGGTGTCCAGTTCGCTGTTGCGGCCGCGGCAGGCTCCTAGCCGCAGTGCTGCTGGTAGTCGATGCAGCAGTCGCCGAAGAAGGTGCAGGAGTTGTCGCACCAGCAGCCGTTGGGGGCCATGCCGCCGCAGTTGCCCGCGCAGGACGAGCCGGGCGGCACGCATCCGACGCCGCAGGCCGAGCACGCGTTGCCGCAGCAGTCGCCGTAGGTGGCGCAGGCCGCGTCACAGAAGCAACTGCCGCCCGACTGGCCGCACTGGCATGCGGAGCAGGAGTTGGGGTCGTCGGGGCAGTCCCCGGGGCAGGAGCACGAGTCCTCGCCGCCGTTGCACTGGCCATCGCCGCACACCGGGCCGCACGCTCCGCACTGCTGGCATGCATTGCCGCAGCAGTCGCCGTACGTGAAGCAGGCCGCGTCGCAGAAGCAGCTGCCGCCCGACTGGCCGCACTGGCACGCGGAGCAGGAGTTGGGGTCGTCGGGGCAGTCTCCGGGGCAGGAGCACGAGTCTTCCGCTCCGTTGCACTTGCCGTCGCCGCACACCGGGGCGCACTGGCCGCACTGCTGGCACGCGTTGCCGCAGCAGTCGCCGTAGTTCAGGCAGTTCGCGTCGCACCAGCAGTTGCCGCCCGACTGGCCGCACTGGCATGCGGAGCAGGAGTTGGGGTCGTCGGGGCAGTCCCCCGGGCAGGAGCACGAGTCTTCCGCTCCGTTGCACTGCCCGTCGCCGCACACCGGGTCCTGGCCGCCGCAGGATCCGCAGCCCTGGGAGACGACCTCTGAAGCGCAGATGGAGTCCCAGATGTAATCGCAGCAGTAGGGGTCGAATCCGCAGACGCAGGCTTCCACGGCTTCTTCGTCGCAGCCGGGGTTGCCGTGGGCTGCGCAGCAGTCGCCTGAGCAGGATCCGCACTCATCGGCCTCGCTCGCGCAGATGCTGTCCCACGCGGTCTGGCAGCAATAGGGGTCCAATGCGCAGACGCAGGCCTCGACCTTGGGCTCCTGGCAGCCGGGGGTGCCGGTGACGATGCAGCAGCTTCCCTTCTTCGGACACGCGCCGCAGTCCTCGGGACAGGACTGGCAGTCCTCGCCGTATTCCGGCTGGCAGCCCGAGCTTCCGCAGCACGCGCCGCAGTCCGCGGGACAGGACTGGCAGTCCTCTTCGGGCTCGCACTGGCTGTTGCCGCATACGGGGCCGCACTGGCACGAGATGGCGAGGGTGTAGCTCCCGCTGGCGCCGCCGTACCCGTCGATCACGACGTAGTACGTGCCGCCCGCGTCCGTGTCGAAGCTGGCGGAGCTGAATCCGAAGGCCACGCACTCGGTGGGGTCGCAGCCCGCTCCTTCTTCGGAAAGGACCATGACGTCCGTGGCGGACGTCTCCTTGCTGAGCGTGACGGTCGCGATGCCGTCGCACGACGCCTCGAACGCATACGTGTACTCGGGCCCGGGGTATGGAAACTCGTTGCACGAGTAAGCTTCCACGCTGTCCGTGACCCCCGGCTGCGTCAGGGAGTACGAGAGGGACGCGCCGCACGCCAGCGTCGCGGCGGGAGCGCAGGACCCCTGGCACTGGCCGCAGTCCGCGGGGCAGTTGCCGCAGGTCTCGGCGTCCCCGCAGACCTGGTCGCCGCAGGTGCCGCAGGGGCCGCAGTCCTTGATGCAGACCGAGCAGTCCTCCCCGCCCAGCGGGTCGCAGAAGCCGTCTCCGCAGGAGCCCTCACACTGGCCGCCGCAGTACTCCAAGTAGCTGCCTACGCACCACTGGTCCCAGGCCACTTCGCAGCAGTAGCTGTCCGTGGTGCAGACACACTCCTCTGCGGGGCACCCGCCGCACCCGGGCTCGCCCGTGGCAACGCATGGGTCCGCGCCGCAGGGCCCGCAGTCCTCGGAGCAGGACGTGCAGGTTTCTTCGCCATCGCACTGCCCGTCGCCGCAGCCCGGACAGGGCCCGCAGTCCTCGGAGCAGGACGTGCAGGTTTCTTCGCCATCGCACTGCCCGTCGCCGCAGCCCGGACAGGGCCCGCAGTCCTCCGGGCAGGACGTGCAGGTTTCTTCGGCATCGCACTGCCCGTCGCCGCAGCCCGGACAGGGCCCGCAGTCCTCGGCGCAGGACGTGCAGGACTCCCCGTCCTCGCACAACGAGTTGCCGCAATCGCCGCAGGTCCAGACGCTGCCGCCGCACACGCCGTCCTTGCAGATCTCGCCGGTGGTACACGCGTCGCCGTCGTCGCACAGCGTGTCGGACAGCGGGGCATGGGAGCATCCGGAGGAGGGGTCACAGGAATCCTTGGTGCAGGGATTGGCGTCGTCGCAGTCGACCAGGTCACCGGAGCAGGTGCCCGACTGGCACGAGTCTGCGGTCGTGCAGAGGTCCTCGTCGTCGCAGGGCACGCCCGACGGCTTGGCAGAGGTCTTGCAGGTGCCGGTGGCGGGCTCGCACACGCTTTGCTGGCATGAGTCCAGCCCCTGCTTCGGGCAGACGACCACGCTGTCCGGCACCACGGAGCAGAGCCCTTCGATGCAGTCCAGCACTCCGTTGCAGAGGTTGTCGTCCTCGAGCGGAGCGCATTCAGCGGCCGCGTTGCAGGCGCACATGTTGGGGCCCGGAACGCACGCTCCGCTGCCGCACGCGTCGCCGGAGGTGCACGTGAATCCATCGCTGCAGGGGGTACCGTCCGGTGCGTGCACGACAGAGCACTCTCCGGTCTCCGGATCGCAGGTGTTCTTGGCGCAGCCGGTATTCGCGGACGGGTCGCAGACGACGGTGTCCTCGCCCGTCGCCACGCACATCTGGTTGACGCATGCCATGGTCTGCACGCTGCACGCGCTGCCGGTACCGAATGCGAGGCAGTCCGCGTCGGACTGGCAGGGGCAGTCGGACGGCGCTCCGGTGCACACGCCGCTCTCGCACGCGTCGTCTGCGGTGCACTGGCTGCCGTCGTCGCAGGGGGCGGTGTTGGGGGCGAAGACGCAGCCCTTGGCCGTGTCGCACGCGTCGTCGGTGCACGGGTTGCCGTCGTCACAGACGAGGCTGAAGCCGTTGCCGCATGCACCCGACAGGCAGTAGGTCTCCAGCGTGCACTCGTCGTCGTCCAGGCAGGGCGAGTAGTCCTTGACGTCGCCCAGCACGCACGTCTGCTCGACGGAATCGCACAGAGCGACCTGGCACGGCCCCTTGTCGGGGAAGGACTCCTCGCAGTCAGCGTGGGTGAGGCAGGCGACGAAGGTGTCTCCTGGAACGACCTCCGTCTCGCCCATGAAGACCTCGGTGTCCGCGGCCGGGGGCGCGTCGCCGGCCACCGGCGTGGGACCGTTGCTGCAAGCGGCCTGGAGCAGCATCAAGCACGTCAGAAGATTCGGGCGAATGGTCATGAGGTCCTCCGGAGGTTGCGTCCGTGCGTCGTGTGGCGCGGCCGCGACCGGGGTGGATGGTAAGGTGGGCAGGATGCGAAGTCAAACCAGGACCGGCCCGGGGTCCGCGGGGACGACCGGATCGCAGCTTCGCCTCGCATGCAGCGGATCTCGAAGGCATGTTCGGGGAGCGGATCGAGGCTCAGTGGACCTTGAGCTTGTCCAGTCCGGTCTTCTGGAACCAGTCGGTGGACCGCACCCTGCGGAGCCTGCTTGCGAAGAGGTAGTCGCGGTAGTTGAAGTTGCCCCGCGTGCACTCCGAGTGGCCCTGGTCCGTGTGGATGAAGATGACGTTCTCCCGGGCCAGGCGCTTTCGTTGGAAATCGGGCTTGGACATCTCGCTTTCCTTGAGCGAGGCGTAGCGCACGCCCGCCTTCTTCAGCATCTGCATGAGCTCCTTGTTGCGCTCCACGGGCTTCTCGCGGAAGAACACGCTGACGAACCTGCGCCCCTTCTTGCCGCCCTTGGAGATCCACTCGAAGAACTTGTCGGTATGGGAGTAGAGGCTGTCGAAGAGGAAGACTTCCGAGACCTCGATGCCGCCCAGCGTGATGGACATGGCTGCAGCCCGGTAGCCGCCGGAGTGGGAGGTGACGACGATGCGGCCGATGCGCTGCTTCCGGCCCACGACACCCTGCTTCTGGAGGAAGGCGTGGACTTCGTTCATCATGCGGGCAAACCCACCCTTGGACTCGAGCTTCCCTGCCGCGGAATCGATGGCGTTGACCGGGCCCTGGGGCACCACGAGGATGGCGTTCTGGAGGCTGAGGGAGAACTGCTCACGCAGCTTGTGGTTATTGAGAGCCTTGGCCACGGTGTTGGAGTGGCCGTGGAAGTGGACGACGTAGTCCACCCGGGTCACGCGTTCGACGCGGGTGCCCTTGGTCTTGCGGAGCGCGTCGAAACGCGACGAGTCATAGCACTCGAACCGTGCGGTTCGGCGGCCCTTTCCCGACTTCTGGCTCACCCGCATGAGCACGGGGCAGAAGTGCCTGGGCACGAACACTGCGATGGTGTTGTCCTTGTACTCCGACCCGGGAACCGGGAAGGGGGCGTTCTGGAACCGTCCCCAGTACGTGGTGCCGTAGTCCCCCTTCTCGCGTTCTTCCAGCGAGCCTGCAGACACGGGGCCCGCGAGCACCAGGACCAGACATGCGAGAGCCAGCCGTTCCGGCATCCTTGACCACCTACCACAGCGGCCTCTATAATACCGGCCAATGCGCGCTGGAACAACACTTTTGGCCGCGTTTCCGCTCGTCCTGGCGTGCGGCGCCCGCTGTCTCGCCCAGACGCCGACCGAGCAGTTCGAGCTCGCGGTCAGCGCGTTCGAGTACCAGGACTACGACAAGGCGATTTCGCTGCTGCGGCCGCTGCTGGAGCCGGAGCCGACGCTGCCTTCCGCGGGGCTCGTGCTCCGTGGACGGGAGATGCTGGGAGCGTCCCTCTGGTGGAAGGGGAAGAGCAAGGAAGCCCAGCTCCACTTCACCAAGCTCCTGGTGGCCCGGCCGGACTACGAGTTGGATTCATTCTACTATCCGAAAGAGATGGTTTCGGAGTTCGAGGTGCTCAGGAAACGGCTGGCGGAAGCCGGGATCATCGAGAGCCGGGATCCGGTGCGAGCGCCGGGGGTGGAATGCCCTGCTGCAGCCCCGGCCCCGGAAGGCCCGCTGGTCAGCCTGGTGCCCTTCGGACTGCCGCAGTTCTTCCAGGGCAGGACCCTTGCGGGCAGCCTGTTCCTGTCCGGCCAGGCCCTGTCCCTGGGGACCAACGTCGGGGCGTGGGCCTACATGTACTACTCCGGCGCGGTGGGAAGCGACCGCGACCTGGCAGTCGACGTGATGTACGGGTCCGTGGCGGTGTTTGCCGCGCTGTACGTGTGGGGCATCATCGATGCGCTGGTCGCAGCGCCCGCGGCGACCGCGCCCGCGCCGACCCTGCCGGCACCGGACAAGGCCGTGCCGGGCCCTGCCCCGTCTCCGGGACCTGCCGGCCACGGTGGGCCGGGAATACTGCTTGACATGACGTTCTAGACATGATCCGATAGGCAGCGTTCCGGGACCGACGCTCTTCCCGGCGCAGGAGGTACCGTCATGCCGTCGCTGGTGCTCTTTCCGCGGCCGGGCGTGCGCACCCGGCTCATCAACATATATCGGCGCATCACGACACTGGGATGCGCGACGGACAACGACGTGGTGCTGGAGGACGGCGACATCCGTCCGAACCACTGCCAGATCTTCTATGATGGAAAGACCTACCTGGTGTCGTCGTTGGACAAGGACGGCGACGTGTACGTCAACGGCAAGAAGACGCGCAAGCAGCAGCTTGCCGACCAGGACGTGCTGCGCATCGGCAAGTGCACGCTGCAGTTCAGCCTGCTCGACATCCCCACCGACGAGTTCACGAGCCAGGACATCGGGGCCCGGGACTCGGTGCGCAAGCTGATGGAGTTCACGGCTGCGCTGGTGGAGGAGCGGAACCTGGAGAACCTGTTGAACCTGATGCTCGACAAGCTCATCGAGCTGTCGGGGGCCGACCGCGGCTTCGTCTTCCTGCTGGACGGCGACCGTGCGACGCTGCACGCTGCGCGCAACATGGAGCGGGATGCCATCGGCGTGTCGGACGCGGGGTTCTCCGACTCCATCGTGAGGCACGTGCTTTCCACGGGTCAGCCCCTGCTCGTGTCGGATGCGCTCAACGATGCACAGTTCCGGATGTCGCAGAGCGTGGTGAACCTGAAGCTCTGCTCGGTGATGTGCGCGCCCATGACGGCCCGAGGAGAGACGGTGGGCGTCCTGTACCTCGGAAACGACAACGTGGTCAACCTCTTCGAGGAATCGACCCTGGACGTGGTGCAGGTGTTCGCAACGCAGGCCGCTCTGCTCGTCCGGAACGCGGTGCTCATCAACGAGCTCCAGCTCGGCAACCGGAAGCTGCACGAGCAGCTGGAGGAGATCAAGTTCGGCCGCATCATCGGGTCGAGCCAGGCGATGCGGGACCTGTTCAAGCGGATCGAGAAGGTCGCCACGACGGACATCGGCGTCCTGATCCGCGGGGAGACGGGGACGGGCAAGGAGCTGGTCGCGCACGAGCTGCACACCCGGTCGTCGCGGGCCGCCGGACCCTTTGTCGCGATCAACTGCGGGGCCATACCGGAGAACCTGCTGGAGAGCGAGCTGTTCGGCCACGAGAAGGGTGCATACACCGGCGCTCACGCTGCGGCCCCGGGCAAGTTCCAGTCCGCTCACAAGGGGACGCTGCTGCTGGACGAGATCGGGGACCTGCCCTACGCGCTCCAGGCCAAGATCCTGCGGGCCATCGAGCACAAGCAGGTGGTGCGGGTGGGCGGCACCCGGGCCGAGGACGTGAACATCCGGATCCTCGCGGCCACGAACAAGAACCTCGAGGAAGCGGTGGCGCGAAACGAGTTCCGCCAGGATCTCTACTTCCGGCTCAACGTCGTGACGCTCACCCTGCCGCCGCTCCGGGAGCGGGAGCAGGACGTGCAGTTCATCGCGAACTACTTCCTCCAGCGGTTCACCACGGAGTACAACTCCAAGGTCCGGGGGTTCTCGCCCGCGGCCGTTGCGGCCATCGCTGCCCACACGTGGCCCGGCAACGTGCGCGAGCTGGAGAACAAGGTCCGCAAGGGAGTGGTGCTGTGCGACCGGGACCTGCTGGAGCCCGAGGACCTGGAGCTGCAGCAGGGAGGCCTGCAGGTGCTCCCCCTTGCCGATGCACGGGAGAAGTTCCAGAAGGACTACGTGCAGAAGGTGCTGGACATCAACAAGGGGAACAAGGCGCAGACGGCTCGGGACCTCGGCGTGGACCCGCGAACGATCTTCCGCTACCTCGAAAAGGAGCGGGAAGAGGAGCAGTAGAGAAATTTCCCATGGGCGACACCCCCGCCCCGATTCCCCGGGTTCCTTCGCCGGTCCTTGCATTCGATGAGCCCTTAAAGTATATGCGATAACGTTGAGAACCCATGGTGGAACACCGGCCCGCGCGGGCTGGCATGGAAACGGGCGGTCACGTGGCACGCAGGTTGCATCTATGCTGGTCAGCGGCGCTATCCATCGGATTTCCGATGGTTGTCGCCCTGGCTCTTTGGCAAGCTGCGGGATGCATGGTCCCCCCCCCGGAACCCGAGCCGGACCCGGACAACCTGCCCCCGACCCTCGAGTGGAACCTTGCGGTGCCCCAGTCGTTCTGGTGGCTGCACAACAAGACCAAGAGCGCGCCGGGAGAAGCGCCTGACACTCTCTCCTTCGACATCACTCAGGCGGTGTCGGACCCCGAGGGCGACAGGCTCTCCTACATCTGGTACTGGAGCACGGGCTCGAAGGACGACAAGACGCTCAGGCCGGAATACGCGCGCAACACCATGTCCCTGCGCCCCTGCGAGCAGGTTCCGCTGCAGCTGGCGGAAAGCGTGCAGGTGGTGGTGGTGGTGAGCGACAGGGAGCTGACGTGGATTGGTGGCACGAAAGACTCCGGGCAACCGGTGGAGGTGGTCCCGTTGGAGGGGGAGGACCCGCTGGACGCGGCGCAGCGCCTGGCGTACCGGTCGTGGCACGTGTATTTCACGAACCCGGCCGGTTGCCTGTAGCGCGAGGAGGATGGCGGTGAGCGGTTCGACAAAGACGGCAGCAGCGATTGTTCCGCTGGTGGTGGCTGCGGTCCTGTCGTGCGACGTGGTGGACGAGCGAGTGGAGACCGACGCGCCGCAGATGGCCGCGTGGTGCGACTCGAGCGCGGACTGCATGTCGGACCTGGTGTGCGACGAGGAGATCCACCTGTGCGTGTTCCCGTCGCCGGTCAAGGTGAACGCATGGCTCCGGCTGGTTCCGCCCGAGAGCAGCATCTCCGCGGTGGAGGAGCAGTACCCGGAGATGTCGTTGCACAGCCAGAAGCCGGTGACGCTGACGCTGAACCTCCCGGTGAAGGTGGTGGGCCGCGTGATCCTCAAGGGCGACGACCTCAAGGGCAGCGAGGTGGCCGACATCGTGGCCGTGGCGGACGGCGAGATCCCGGATCTGAAGATCGAGGCGTACTCGTTTGCAAGCCAGGTGGTGTCCGACGAGATGGGCATGGCCAAGGCGGGCTTCGAGTTCCTCGTGAGCCAGGACAAGCTGTACGACGTGCACGTGTATCTTGCCGACGTGGCCGGAGGGGCGCAGATCCCGCCCTACCACGTGCGCCGGAAGTTCGCACCGGACCAGTCGCTGGCAGACCCGTACGTGGTGGAATGGAACGTCGAGGTGCCGCCGGTGGAGCAGTACCGGGAAATCACCGGGCGCATCGTCGGCGCGACCGGCGGCAAGAAGCCGTGGTCCGGAGTGACGGTGTACGCTTCCTCGCAGCAGACGGGCAACCAGTCCACGGTCGCTGAGACCGACTCGGACGGGCGCTTCTCGATCCGGGTGCAGCCGCCTGCTTCGGACCCGGGGTCCGACCTGTACGACCTGCGCATCGCAGCATCCGCGGCAAACGAGATGGTGCCGGCCGCGGTGCTGACCCAGGTTCTGATCCAGGACGACCCGTCCGCGGTCCCCAGCGAGGAGGACGCGGAGGAAGACGGAGTCCCGCAGGCAGCGGAGGTCGAGGATCTTGGCAACCTGGAGATCGAGGGGTTCGGCTCGGCCGAGTCGGTGGCCGTGGAGGTGGCGGGCGGCAACGGAGCATTCGAGCCGGCATCCCTTGCGGGCACGGTGGTGCGGATTACGGGAAAAGTCGGGCCCGGGTTGCTGCAGCTGGAACGGGTCCTGGATGCGGCGGGCGCAGCAGCCTTCAGCGTTCCTCCGGCAAACTACGTGGTGAGCGTGCTCCCGCCGGCCGTGGCTGTCTCGGGAGAGGCGCAGCAGTACGGCATCTTCCAGCAGGCGATCCAGGTGTACCCGAGGGACGAGGTCTTCCTCGTCAAAGCAGGGCTGTCTGCCATGCCGGAGCTGCACGGGGACATCGTGGCGCCGGACGGAGGCCCCGTTGTCGACGCCCACATCCAGGCCACGTACACGGGCAAGGGCGAGTACCCCGAGGTGCCGCTGCCGACCCGGGAATACTCGACCGACAGTGACGAGTCGGGCCGGTACGTGCTCAGGCTCGACCCCGGCCAGTACACGCTGGTGGTCGATGCGCCGCTGGTGGCGGGCCTGCCCCGGCTGGTGCAGCGGGAGGTCTACGTGGGCAAGTCGCAGCAGCGCTCGTTCGAGATCCCGCCTCCGTCCGCGGTCTCGGGCACGATCGTCGGGTACGGTTCCGTGCAGGCGGCTGCCAGCAAGTCGGCCCCTGCGTCCGGGGGAGCGTCTCCGGCTCCGGAGGTGTACGGCGACATGGAGCAGGGTCCCATGCCGGGCGTGCGGGTGGAGATGTACGACAAGTTCGATGCGAAGGACGGGACCGACGGCACCATGCCGATACCCGTCGCGACCGGCTACACGGATGCGGAAGGGAAGTTCGTGCTGGTCGTTCCCGCCAAGTAAGGCGCCCCTGGCGGATCCCCTTGCTGCATCCGGCTGAGAAGCGGCACGCAAGCTACTTGCGAGTCTTGGCTCCGGCCAGCTTGCGAAGCAGCTTCAGCTCCTGTGCGTAGCGCTCCTCGGCCAGCGGGGTTTCCAGGGTGCCGGGGCGGTCTGCGAACCGTGGGTCGCGGACGAACCGGACGATGGGAGCCGCGGTGAGCAGCCCCTCGTCGATCTGCTCGTGCCGGTCCACACGGCTTGCCAGCGCCTTCTTGGAATCGTTGAGATGGAATGCGAGCACGCGGCGGAGACCGACCGCATCGTCCAGAGCGGACACGAAGGATTCGTACCCGTCATCGGTCGTGAAATCGTAGCCTGCGGCAAACGCGTGGCAGGTGTCGATGCAGACGCCCAGCCGATCCGGGAAGCGGCATGCAGCAAGGATGTCGCGGAGGTGGGACAGGTCGTGTCCGATGGCCGAGCCCTGCCCCGCGGTGTTCTCCAGCAGGATGCGGACCCTGCCCGCGCTTCCGGCTTCTTCGATGATGGCATCGAGCCTGCGTGCGATGTTGGCGACACCGCGGTCCACACCTGCGCCCATGTGCGCACCCGGGTGGAAGACAAGGAACTCGACGCTCAGCTGCTCCGCCCTGCGCACCTCGTCCACCATGGCGGCCACGGACCTGGCCTCGAGCAGCGGGTCCTCGGTGGCCAGGTTGACCAGGTAGGAAGCATGCGCCATGTTCGGTCCGATGCCGGTCTCTGCCCGCAGCTTCCGGAACAGGGCAGCTTCCTGCTCCGAGATGGGCTTGGAGTCCCACCGGGTCTGGTTGCGCGTGAAGATCTGCATGCACTCCGCGGTGACTGCAATGGCTCGGTCGAACGCCTTGGAAACTCCTCCGGAAGTCGAGACGTGGCCTCCTAGTCGCATCGGATTCCTCGCTTCAGGTCCACGTAGTCCACGTCCAGGATTTCGATGGAAAGATCCCCGAGGTGGGCCGCCATGTGAAGGCCGTCCTGCGTGTCGAACACGATGTGCGTGGCATCCACCGGGAACACGCCCCAGGTGGGGTCGAGAGCGACCCATCCCCTGTCGGGGAACCAGGCTTCCACCCATGCGTGGTAGGCAAACGTCGGCGGCGTGTCGGATGCCAGGGCGATACCGGAGAGGGTGCGTGACGGGATGCCGATTGCGCGCAGGAGCAGGAGCAGTGCCTTGGAGAACTCGGTGCAGTCCCCTCTCTTTTCCTTAAGGATCTGATCCGCGGTACCGCCCCCCGCACCCAGCTCGTACTTGAACGAGTCGTGCACCCAGGACGAAAGGGCCCGCGCCTTCATGAGCGGGTCTTCTTGCTTGGAAGCGAGCTTCCGCGCCAGGTCGACGTGCTCCTTTGCATCGCACGGGACGTCTGCGTTGCACGCGGTGTACTTCGCGTCCGCCTCCTTTTCTGCCGTCTTCTTCGGGCAGGCGCTGATCACCACGACTGCGCTGTTCGAGTCCTGCTCCGCGATAGCCTGGCGCGGGTGTGCGGGCATATCGATGGCGCTGCCCGCCTTGAGGCGCACCTTCATGCTCTCGACCCTGGTGACCTTGGCATACGAGATCAGGCCCGTGGCCGTGACGACGCTGCTCGAGTAGAGGTCCGGCACGCCCTGGTCGAGGCGCATGGCGGTGTCCTTGTCCTCCATCACGATGCGGAGGCTCGGGCCGAGCGCGCCTTCCAGCACGACCCCTGCGGGGGTGACGGTGGCGTCCAGGCGCATGCCCGTCTCGTCTTCCAGCAGGATGACCGCGAGGTCCCCCTGCACGCCGAGCACGGCCTTCTTCTCGCGGGACTTGAGGGTGGCCTTCTGCCAGTGGGTCTCTCCGGTCATCTCGTCGAACGTGGCGGAGCTCACGTGGTCGCCGGGGCTCATGCGTGCAAGCCCGGCCCAGGGCAGCGCGTACAGGAGCTTGTCCGCATCGGGCGGCACGACCATCTCCCGGGTCTTGCCCTGGGTATCGTACGTGTAGACGAGCTTGCCGTCCCTCGGCCTGCCGGTGATGGTGGTGCGCTTCCCGGCCTCGTCGCGGGAGGAGTCGTAGGAAACGAGGGAGAAGGGAGGCTTGTCGGAGAAGCAGAGGGTCTCGACGACGGAGATACCGGTCTCCTTGCCGAGGTAGGAGAGCGTGACCTTGAACTCGACCGCGTCGCAGATCGCGCCGTTCTTCTGCGTCCAGACGTCGGTCTGCCACCCGGCTTTCTGCCCCATGACGTAGACGCCGTACCAGCGCTGGCCGACCTGGTGGGTTGCCATCTGGAGTATCTCGTCGTCCGTGGGGACGACTTCCTTGGCCGAGGCCCCTCCCGCAACCGCGGCCACAATCGCCACCGAGGACAGGAGCACGGACACACGCGCGAAGCGGGACGACATCGTCACCTCCGGGTCCGAGCCATGTTAGGGGAAGCCCTGCCCGGATTCAAGAGCCGCGGCTTTCTGCCGGTCGAGCCGGAGCCGGTCCTCCTGCTCCGGATTCGGGCGACCTCGTGTGCGTGCGGGACCTGCCGATTCCGACGTGGTGCACAGACATACTTCGTTGACTTCGTGGAGTGCCGGGGGTAAGACGGCACTCAGTTCGTTGGAAGGGGGCGTTGTGGCTGGCAAAGCGAAGCAGATAGACATCAATCCGAAGCGGTGCAAGGGGTGCGCCATCTGCGTGGAGTTCTGCGCCTCCAAGGTCCTGGATGTGAAGGACGGGCTCGCCATCGTGGTGGACCTGGAGAAGTGTACGGCGTGCGGCCTGTGTGAGCTGCGCTGCCCCGACTTCGCGATCACCGTGGTTCCGAAGGACAAGACCAAGGACAACGAGGGGAAGGGGCCGGAGGCCGCCTGACCCGAGGAGCTCGTTCCATGTCACAAGAAGTCAGGGTCGTCCCCCAGTTGCTGACCGGCAACGAGGCGGTAGCGCTTGCTGCCATCGATGCGGGGCTCACGTTCTTTGCAGGCTACCCCATCACGCCGTCCAGCGAGATCGCGGAGACGCTGGTGGTGGAGCTCCCCAAGCGGGGCGGCGTCTGCGTCCAGATGGAGGATGAGATCGCTTCCATCGGCGCGGTCATCGGCGCGGCCCTCGCGGGTGCCAGGGCCATGACCGCGACCAGCGGCCCGGGCTTCTCGCTCAAGCAGGAGGGGATCGGATACGCGTGCGAGGCTGAGATCCCGTGCGTGGTGGTGAACGTGATGCGCGGGGGCCCGAGCACGGGCATGCCCACGCTACCGGCGCAGGGAGACGTGATGCAGGCGCGGTGGGGAACGCACGGGGACCATCCGGTGGTCGCCCTGTGTCCGGAGCGCGTGTCTGAGGCCTATGACCTGACGCTCAAGGCGTTCGACATCGCGGACCGGCTCCGGACGCCGGTCACCCTGCTGCTGGACGAAATCGTCGGCCACGTCACCGAGAAGGTCCTGCTGCGGGAGGGGGTCGAGCCCGCAAGCCCCCTGAACCGCAAGACCGAGCTGCCTCCCGACCAGTACCGGCCGTACGGGTTCAGCGGCTCTTTGCCGCCGCCCCTGGTGCCGTTCGGCACCGGCTACCGGTACCACGTGACCGGGCTGATGCACCTGGAGGACGGGTTCCCCACCAACGACCCGGACGAAGCCGCCCGGCTGCTCCACTACCTCCACCGCAAGGTCGAGGACAACCGGGCCATGCTGGTGGACGTGGAGGAGGACGGGGTGGAGGACGCGGACGTCCTGCTGTTCGCGTACGGGGCTTGCTCCCGGAGTGCGAAGAGCGCCATGGCTGTTGCCCGGAAGAAGGGCCTCAAGGTGGGGCTCTTCCGGCCCCGCACGTTGTGGCCGTTCCCGGATGCGGAGCTTCGGAAGGCCGCGGCCCGGGCGTCTCGCGTGCTGGTGGTGGAGATGAACCTCGGCCAGATGACCCACGAGGTGGAGTGGGCGCTGGGCGTCAACAGGGTCGTGCGCTCCCTGCTCAAGGTGGGGGGCGACCCGATCATGCCGGACGAAGTGCTGCACGCGATCGAGGAGGTGTGACCGTGCCCAACATCGACTACGACCGCTACTTGAGGGCCAGCCGCATCCCCCACATCTGGTGCGCGGGGTGCAGCAACGGCATTGCGATGAAGGCCATCATCCGCGCCATCGACAAGCTCGGCTGGCACAAGGACAGCCTCGCCATGGTGTCCGGCATCGGCTGCTCGAGCCGGCTGACCGGGTACATGGATGCCAACACGCTCCACACCACGCACGGCCGAGCGCTGACCTTTGCCACGGGCATCAAGCTGCACCGGCCGGACCTGAACGTGGTGGTGGTGACGGGCGACGGAGACGGCATCGCCATCGGCGGCAACCACCTGCTGCATGCGGCCCGCCGCAACCTGGGCCTCAAGGTCATCCTGTTCAACAACTACATCTACGGCATGACGGGCGGCCAGGGGAGCCCGACCACGCCGTTGGGCAAGAAGTCCACGACCACCCCCATGGGCAACTACGAGCACCCGTTCGACATCGCGGGTGTGGTGGCCGCGGCCGGAGGCCAGTTCGTGGCCCGCACAACCGCTTACAACGCGGTCGAGATGGAGCGCCTGCTCACGCGGGCCTTCGAGAAGAAGGGGTTCTCGTTCGTGGAGATCATGAGCACCTGCCCCACCGCGTACGGGCGCCGCAACAAGCTCAAGACCCCCGCATCCATGCTCCAGGACCTCAAGGACCGCTCCGTGCCCATTGCGAAGGCCAAGACCCTGACCGAGGAGGAACTGGACGACAAGATCGTGACCGGTATACTGGTGGACCGGAACAAGGTCGAGTACGGCGACCTGTACCGGTCGTTTGCCGACAGGCTGAAGGGGGCGGGCGCATGAGCTTCCGATTCGAGGTGCGACTGAGCGGTTCCGGAGGGCAGGGGCTCATCCTGGCAGGCAAGGTGCTGGCTGAGGCCGCGGCCATCTACGAGAACCTGAATGCGACCCAGAGCCAGTCCTATGGCCCCGAGGCCCGGGGCGGAGCGAGCCGCTCCGAGGTGATCATCGCGGACGGCGAGATCGACTTCCCCAAGGCGACCCGGCTGGACGTCCTCCTCTCGCTGACGCAGGAAGCGTGTGACAAGTACTTCAAGGATCTCAAAGGCGAGGGGCTGCTGATCTCGGACTCCAAGGCGGTCAAGGTGCTGCCCCAGGGAGTCGGCCGGACGTTGGCGGCCCCCATCACGGAGATGGCGGAGAAGGACATCGGCAAGGCTCAGACCGCCAACATGATCGCTTTGGGCCTTATCGTCGGGGCGACGCGGGTGGTTTCCGTCGCTTCCGCGGAGATGGCCCTGTCGGCCCGCGTGCCGCGGGGAAGCGAGGACATCAACCTCAAGGCGTTCCGCCTCGGCCTGGCGCACGCCGAGGGGAAGATCTCCTGATTCGCGGCTGACGAAAGCGGGGGGGACCTTGGAAGCGCCGTTCGACAGCCTGGCGAGGCGCTGCCTCCGGTTCGGCAGACACTTCGAGCGCTACATCGCGACCGTCGGAACGCACCTGGAAGCCTTGGAACAGGGGCTCGTTGCCGCCCGGCGCTTCGACTCCGTGGAGCTGTGGACCCTGGCGGGACCCGGAGTGAAGGAGCAGATGCGCTTCGTGCGCGACATCGGCGCGAGCCAGCAGCAGAAGCTCGACTTCATGGCCGCGTACTACTCGCTCCAGTTCCTGCACATGAACCTGGCCGCGGCCGACCGGTTGGAGCTGACGCTCTCCAGCGAGGCGGATGCTTCGGGGGCCTTCCGCTCCTTCATCGAGGGGCAGGCACGGATCTACCAGCAGCTCAACGCTGCCTACATCGACAGCATGCTCGACCTGTTCCTGGCGGGGCGCACGTGTCCCCGCTACACGCTGTGCGTGGTCGGCACGCGCTCGGACCAGGACGACGTGGACGTGATGGTCTTCCACGACGGGAGCTGCGACGCCGGGCCGCTCAACCAGGCACTCGGCCGCACCGTCGCGGAGTTCTTCCGGAAGGCCGGGAGACTGCATTTCTACGTCGCGGAGTGCATGCGCATCCACGGGCTTGCCGCGCCCATCGACGACTACCTGTCCACCTTGCGCGGCAGCCTGACCAACTTCGTGATGATCTCGGAGCTGCTGTCCGGAGAGCCGCTCACCGGGGACCGCGATCTGTTCCTCACGTACCAGCAGGAGATCGTGGACCGCTTCTACGGTCGAAAGCGCCGCTGGCGCAAGTTCCACGAGGGGTTTCTTCGCGGGCTGCTCGGGGAGCTGCACTCCATGCTCGTCACTCCGGTCCGGCCCGACAGGATGGAGTTCAAGCTCGATGCGCTGCGGCTGGCCAAGGGGATGGCCCTTGCCGGCAAGACAATCCACGGCATCGAGGATGCTCAGCCGCTGCCGGTGCTGGACCGCCTGCGGTCCATGTCCAACGCGCAGGCGGACGACTACGCTGCGCTCCAGGAGAACCTGGTGTTCGTGGAAGCGCTGCGGCTGGTGTACCACATGCTGGGGGTGCAGGAGGAGTCGCTCAACCTGGATGCGGACGGCCTGGCCCTGCTTGCGCCCGTGGCCCGGCACATGGGCTTCCGGGAGCGGGGCGGCATGCCGCCCGTCTCGTACCTCGTGGTGCGGTACTTCGAGGCGGTGCAGCGCATCCGCGACGCGTGCCGCCGCATCATGCCGGAGCTCGCGGACTACGTCAGCGGGCTTTCCAACTACTCGTACCTCCCGGGGTCCGGGGAGAAGAAGAACCTGGCAACGGAGCTTGCCGGAGCGGTTCGGGTGTTCGCGGGTCACATCTTCTTCGACGACGTGCTGGGGGCCCTGTCGCGAAACAACGGGGCAGCGGCACGGCGCCTGACCACCGACGTCTTCCGGCTCACGGGCCGCAAGCGTGCCGAAGTCATCGAGAGCTTCGCCTCCTTCGCAGGGTCGGACGCCACCACGCTTCTCCGGCTCATGCTGGTCGTGCGCCAGGTGGGGACGCCGCAGTCGCTGGAGCTGTTCGACACGCTGTTCATGGCGCTGGTGGGGCAGCTCCAGGGAAGCGACGTCAAGGTCTCCCGCCTGGTGGACGCGTTCGGGTACAGCCCCGGACTGTTCAACCGGTTCGTCGAGGCATTGACCCGGACCCAGCGCTCCACGCTGGAGGAAGCTCTCGACGTGGCGCTCTGGGACGAGGCCGCGCGGGAGGAGCTGGCCCGGCTCAAGAAGTACATCCGGGTCCGCACCGCGGGCAGCGAGTTCTACCGCCGGGTGTTCCGCCGGGTCACCGCGCACTCGCCGCAGTTCATCGGCTACCTGTCGGACACGGATGCGCTCAAGCGCTTCGCTTCCGGGTTCCTTGCGGACATCGAGTCGTCGCCTGCGGAGGTTGCGTCGGACGCGCTGGTCCGCTACTTCGACCTCGCGTGGCTCTCCTCTGCCATCGACGCGCTCAACTCCGTGCCCATCGAGCGGTACCGTCCCGCATTCGTGGAGATGATGGACCGCTACCTGGCGTGCGAGTTCTCCCTGTGCCGCTCGGTCACGACCGCGGCCATCGGGGCGCCGGAGCCCGACCGGTTTGCGGTGTTCGCCGCGGGCGGATTCGCGCGGCGACAGGCCTTCGGTGACGATATCGACCTGGTCATGCTGCTGGACTCGGACGACCCCGTGCAGGCTGCCTACTACCGGAAGCTCTGGGCGCGGATGCACCGGGACCTGGTGCGCCGGGGAGCCGTCCCGCAGTACCGGTTCGCGGACCACTTCGGCGAGTATGTCGTTCCCTTCTCGCTCTTTGCCGAATGGTTCTCTTCCGGCCGGGCCGACACGGTGGACCTGACACAGCTGCTCGGGTTGAGGCGCATCATCGGCAGCCCGCGGGTGGAACGCATGGTCAGGGAGCAGATCGTCCGGCGGCACTTCGTTCCCCGTGCCGCGGACTACTGCCGGGACATCGCGGTCGACATGGCCGGGCGATGGGCGGACAGCAGCGTGCTGCCTCACGACGTCATCGACATCAAGGAGGCGCCCGGCGGTCTGCGCGACATCGAGCACCTCCTGTTGGTCCTCAAGGCGTCCACCCCCGAGACGGCAGTGGGGCCGACCCACGAGGACAGCGAGCTGGAGGCCGCGTTTCCCGCGCTGGCCGGAGAGGTGCGCACATTGCTTGCCTGCAGGGACTTCTGCCGCCGGGTGCGCGACCTGTATCGACTCGCGGTCGCTGCACGGGACGACATCGCGGTGCAGCACCTTGCCGTGGTTGCGAGGATCCTCGGAGTGACGGGGTCCGACTCGGAGCCGGACTGGGCCGTGCTGGCGCGGCAGGCGCGCGCGGTCATGGCGGACGTGGTAGGCGTCGCGGAGCGCATCGTGCCGCGGCTGACTCGCGTGCTCCTGTCCGCGGGCGCCAGCACACCGGACACGGGCGAACTGCCGCGGTGAGCAGGGGCCTTGGTTCCGCGCTGCGCGGAATTAATCCATTGCCGTAGAAAGGATTAAGTTGTTGCTCTCTCCGTGCGGCTCGTGGCAGAATACCAACGGGGAAGGGTTGGGGAACGGCCCCTGTCCCGCGCGTTCCCGGGGGCCTTCGAAGCGGAGGTTGACGCCATGAAGAGAATTGCCACGGCAATCGCGGCGTTGTGTCTGCTGGTTTCCTGCGGCTCCTCGTCGACCGCGGATGGCGGCGGGGACGGCTCCCCCGTCATCCCTCCCGGCGGCGATTCCACGGTCCTTCCGAACGATGACGACGGGGCCACGACCACCGAAGATGCGCTGCCTCCGGATCCGGACTGCGAGGACAAGGACGGCGACGGGTTCGGGGTCAACTGCCTCAAGGGTCCCGACTGCGACGAGACGAACCCGCACCTGGCCGCGTACTGTCCGCCCTGCGACGCGGCGATCTACGCAGGCTGCCCCTGCGTCAACGAGGGGGCAAGCATCGCGTGCTATTCGGGCGACCCCGCCTATCTCGGCATCGGTGAGTGCGTGCCCGGCCAGCAGCAGTGCGCAGGCGGCTACTGGACGGAGTGCGTCGGCAGCGTCGAGCCCGCGGTCGAGACGTGCGACGGGCTGGACAACAACTGCGACGGCGAGACCGACGAGGGCGTGCTCTCTCCGTGCGGGGACTGCAACGAGAAGTGCGAGCACATGGGAGCCGGGCCGGGCAAGAGCTACAAGTTCGGGCCCGAGAAGGAGAACTCCTCGGGCGTGTCCGAAAACGTCGACGGCTACATCGTGCTGGACTCGGAGAAGGTGAACATGCAGTTCATCTGGATCGCCAACTCGGGCGAGAGCACGGTCTCCAAGTTCGACACGGCGACGGGCATGGAGATGGGTCGCTACAACGTCTGCTCCAATCCCTCTCGAACCTCCGTGGACCTCTACGGGGACGTCTGGGTCGGCTGCCGCAACGACGGCGGCGTGGCCAAGATCGGCGCGTACAAGGGCAAGTGCCAGGACAAGAACGGCAACGGCAGCATCGAGACGTCCGAAGACAAGAACGGCGACGGGCACATCAGCGGCGACGAGATGATGGGCGGCGATGACGAGTGCATCAAGTTCGTCGTCCACCCCGGAGGCTCGTGCATCCGCTCTGCCGGCGTGGACAAAGACAACCACGTGTGGGTCGGCGACTGGGACGGCGCGTCCCTGCACCGCCTCGCACCCGCGGACGGCGCCAAGGTCGACTCCATCGACATCAG
>Ga0233425_10002987_pt1 | contig 31874 bp, 20 predicted proteins | sample Watercolumn_Towu_2_FD_181712 | JGI IMG/M metagenome (GOLD analysis project Ga0233425, IMG submission 181712) | Freshwater microbial communities from Lake Towuti, South Sulawesi, Indonesia - Watercolumn_Towuti2014_140_MG | ecosystem: Environmental > Aquatic > Freshwater > Lake | place... | reverse complement strand
GCGGCCGCAGTGCCCACTGCAGATGTGCCTCCCTCACTGCGACCTCCCCCATCGGGGGAGGCTAGGAGGGGGGATCTTGCCTCTTCCCCCTACAACCCACTGCCTCTGCTCCGCCCCTACCAGTGGGAGCCGGAGTTCGCGGCCACGACCTGGAACCAACTCGCATTCGGCCTGACCACCGGGGGTGCGGACCCGGCCGGGCTGGCATCGTGGGTGCTGGCCGGACGGTACGACATGGCAACGGAGGACGGCAGCATGGCGCTGTCGGCTTCGGCCAACTTGTTCCAGCCTTCGCTTACGACGTACGGCTCCTGGTCGAGAAGCTCTCTCTGGGCGCGCATCGGGGACGAGTTCAAGACCTACCGGCAGACGGATTGGTATGCAGCCGCCACGCTGGGGATTCCGCTCCTTCGGACCCGGTACTCCTTCCTGACGAGCTTCTCCTACGCGTTCGACCGTTTCCATGGCGGGATCGAGGGGCCGTGGGAGCACGATCCGGGCGGGCCAGTCCCGTACATTCCCCGTTCCGGCCAGCTCGGCAGCCTGGCAGCGAGCGTCGCATTCGATGATACCGAGTCGTTCGGGTACTCGGTCACCACGGAGAAGGGGTGGCGCCTGTCTTCGGAGGTGAAGGTCTCGACCCCCTTCCTGGGAAGCAACTGGACCGAGTACCAGGTGAGCTGGCGTGCGACGAGGTTTACTCCCATGCCCTGGCTCTCGCACCACGTCCTGATGCTCCACCTGCGGGGGGGGATTGCGGGCGGTCGCGACGAGTATCTGCGCCGCTTCTCCGTGGGCGGGTATCCGGACCAGGACATCGTGGCGGACCTGATGGCCAACACCGGAGTCGGGGGAACCTACCTGAGAGGGTATCCTCCCACCGCGCTGCGTGGGCGCCAATACTACTTCGGAACCGCAGACTACTACTTCCCGATCTGGCGCATCCGCCGGGGATTCCAGACGTTTCCGATCTTCGTGAAGGATCTCTATGCGGACGTCTTCGGCAACGGAGCCGTGGCGTTCGACTCGTTCGATCCTGGTGCGTTCCTCTGGGGAGCCGGGGGCGAGCTTCGCCTGACCACGACCCTGTCCTACTACGTGGATTTCACCCTCATCCTCGGCGCTGCCTACGGCTTCCAGGATCCGGGGGGATTCGGCATGTACTTCCTGGTCGGCAAGTAGGCTCCGGCGGCCGTGAACGGCCTGTCCGTTGCGTTTCATCGGCCGGTTGCCCAATGGGGCGCAAATCAAACACATGGTGTTGAAACTGCGGCTGCAGGGGAGTATGCTCGTGCCGTTGCCCGAGTTTCGTGCCGCTGCCGACGGAGGTGTCGCATGGGACGGAAGCTGCTCAAGGTGCTCGAAAGGCTGCGTACGCTCCTGGTCATGGGGGTGCTCATCGCGGCCCTGTCGGTGCTGAACTTCTTCATGGGATGCGAAAAGGAGGAACCCAAGCCGCTGTACGGGGTACCTCCGGATGCCCTGCCGGGCGATCAGTCCGACGAGATGCGGGTCTACTACGGTCCGGTCCCGTTTGACGGGGGCGGTGACGTCGGCCCGTCGGACGATGTTCCGGAGCCCGTTCCGCTCTACGGCATCCAGCCGACCGACGTGGTCGACACGGAGCCGGAGAAGGACGTCCAGCCCGAGATGGCACCGCTGTATGGCGTGCAGCCCGTCGACGTGGTCGAGACCATTCCAGGCGATGCGGAGCAGGAGATTGTCGACAGGCCGCTCTACGGTGTGCCGCCGACCGACGTGGTGGAGACCGTGCCCGAGGATGCTGCCGAGGAAATTGCGGTTCGTCCGCTCTACGGTGTGCAGCCGATGGACATCGTGGAGGACACGGCCAAGGACGTCGAGCAGGAGGTTTCGGCCTGGTACGGCCCGGCCCCGCTCTACGGCGTTCCCGGCTGCAACTAGTCCACCCCTGGCCCTTTCTGACGGATGACTGATGTCACTTCGAACGAAGATCAAGAACTATATCCTCTGGCAGCGTCACAAGCTGCGTGTGGCGGAGCTGTACCGCACCCACCCGCTGAAGTACCTCTTCCTCGAGGTGACGCGGCAGTGCAACCTGGCCTGCCTGTACTGCGGGAGCAGCTGCACCGGTCGGCCGCCGGCCAAGGAGATGTCCATCCCGGAGTGGCGGGAGGTGGTCCGGCAGGTCGCGGGTGACTTCGATGCCCGGAGCATCATGGTCGCCGTTACCGGCGGAGAGCCGCTCATGAAGGAAGGGGTGTTCGACCTGTTCCGGGAGCTGAAGGCTGCCGGATTCCGCTATGGGATGGTGTCGAACGCAAAGCTGCTGGATCAATCGGCCGCAAGAGAGCTGGTGAAGGCGGGTATCGGCTCGATCTCGCTGAGCATGGATGCCCTCCCGGAGATCAACGACAAGCTGCGTGGACCGGGGGTGTCCAAGGGGGTGGAGCAGGGAATCAAGAACCTGCTCGATGCCGGCTACAAGGGGAAGCTGGAGATCATCTCCACCATCACCAAGCCTGCAGTGGCCGGGCTCGACCAGATGCGGCAGTACGTGTCATCGCTGCGGGTTCCTCTCTGGCGGGTGGCCCCGGTCATGCCCATCGGTCGGGCGGCCGAGCACCCCGAGCTGATCCCGGATGCCGGGGATGTCCGGACCATGCTGGAGTGGATCCGCAAGTCCCGGCAGGACCGCTTCTTCCCCTCTCCGGAGTTCAGCGAAGAAGGGTTCGTCGGGTATCGTTTCGAGGGGCTCGTGAGGCCGTACCTATGCCAGTGCCGGGCCGGGATCACGGTGGGAGGCGTCCGGTACGACGGCCGTCTGAGCGCCTGCCCCGAGCTGACGGATGCTTTCGACCAGGGGCGCATCCAGGACGACCGCCTCAAGACCGTCTGGGACGAGAAGTACCAGGTCTTCCGTGACCGTTCCTGGACCCGCAAGGAGGAGTGCAAGGACTGCGAGTGGTGGTCCATCTGCCTGGGGGGGAGCCTGCATCTCTATGCCGACACGAACTCCCACATCCTCCGCTGTCTCTACCTGATGTGCAAGGATACCGAAAAGGTCTGAGGCAAGGCCTCACTCCCGGGTTGGCAACGGTCGATGGTCGCCGGAGCAACGATCGAAGCACGCATCTCAACTCACTCTTCCAACGCCCGGAGCACGCTTCGGACCGCTTCGGCAACGGCTGCGCGGGTCATGCCCAGCTTCTCCATCACGGTTTCGCACGGCGCCGAGGCCCCGTACCGGTCGATGCCGACCGCCAAGCCGTGATCTCCGACGTAGCGTTGCCAGCCGAACGTGACTCCGGCTTCCACCGAGACCCTCGCCTTGATGGAGGGCGGAAGGACGCTGTCCCGGTACTCTCGAGGCTGCCGCTCGAACAGCTCCCAGGACGGCATGGAGACCACCCGCGCTCCAATCCCGCCGTCGGCCAGGAGGCCGGCCGCGGCCAGGGCCACATGGACCTCGGAGCCGGTGGCAATCAGGATGGCCTGGACGGGGCCCTCGGCGGGATCCTGGAGCACGTAGGCCCCCTTCCGGAGCCCGGCGGCATCTCCGACCCGGCTGCGATTCAGGATGGGCAGAGGCTGCCGTGACAGCACCAGCCCCACCGGCGCGTCCTTCGTCTCCACCGCCACTTTCCAGGCCTCAGAGGTTTCCACTGCATCGGCCGGGCGGAGGATGACCAGTCCCGGGATCGACCGCAGCGCGGCCAGGTGCTCGATGGGCTGATGGGTCGGTCCGTCCTCGCCCACGGCCACGGAATCGTGGGTCCAGATCCAGATCACCGGGAGGCGGTTCATTCCGGCCAGTCGCAGCGCCGGCCGCATGTAGTCCGAGAACACGAAGAACGTAGCCGTGAAGGGCTTGACCCCCCGGTGGTAAGCCATGCCGTTTGCAATCGCGGCCATGGCATGCTCGCGAACGCCGAAGTGGATGTTTCGCCCCTCCCCGGTCTGCCCGTCGAAATCGCCCAGCCCATGCAATGCCGTGGTCGTCGAGCACGACAGGTCGGCATCACCACCGAGCAGCCAGGGGATGTTCTTTGCCAGCGCGTTGAGAATCTTTCCCCCCGCTGCGCGGGTGGCGATGGCATCACCGGCCTTGAACTGGGGGAGGTCCTTGTCCCAGCCGTCGGGAAGGTCTCCGGAGTGGAGCTGGTCCCACATGCGGGCCAGCTCCGGGTGCTTGTCGGCCCACTGGGCAAAGCGCTTGTCCCATGCCTTGGAGCGCTCGACTCCTCTCGCAAGAGCGGTGCGGAAGTGGGCGAGGACCTCGTCGGGGACGTGGAAGTGCCTGTCCGGATCGAGTCCCAGGGTGCGCTTGATCTCGGCCACGCCGGCCGCTCCGAACGGGCTTCCATGGCAGGAACTTGTCCCCTGTTTGGTCGGAGAGCCGTAGCCGATGGTCGTCTTGACGACGACCAGGGAGGGATGCGCAGAATCGGCTTTGGCTTGCTCGATGGCCCGGTCGATGGCGGCTACGTCGTGGTTTCCGTCCTCCACGTACAGGACCTGCCACCCCGCAGCCTCGAAGCGGGCGGCGACGTTCTCGCTCATGGCCAGCGCTGCAGGACCGTCGAGGGTCACGTCGTTGGAATCGTACAGGCAGATGAGCTTGCCCAGGCGCAGATGGCCGGCGAGCGCTGCCGCCTCGGCCACGACCCCCTCCATCATGCAGCCGTCGCCGAGGATGCAGTAGGTGAAATGGTCGACCACGGGATAGCCTGGGCGGTTGAAGAGCCGGGCCAGGACGCGCTCGGCCATGGCCATGCCCGTCGCGTTGGCGAATCCCTGCCCCAGCGGACCGGTGGTCGCTTCCACACCCTCGGTGAGATGGTATTCCGGATGCCCCGGGGTCAGGCTGCCCCACTGCCGGAACTGGTGAAGGTCCTCCATGGACAGCGGGTAGCCCGTGAGGTGGAGCAGGCTGTAGAGCAGGGAGCTTCCATGGCCCGCCGACAGCACGAAACGGTCCCGGTCGGCCCAGTCGGGTCTTCCCGGGTCGTGCTTCAGGTGGCGCTGCCAGAGGGCGTAGGCCATGGGGGAGGCCCCCAGCGGCAATCCGGGGTGGCCGGAATTGGCCCTCTGGATCACGTCGATGCACAACGCACGCAGGGTGTTGATGCTCAGCAGATCCAGCTCGCTTCCGGTGAATGGGTTCGCCATGGTCCGCTCCGTGGCTTGTGGCCGACCCCGGCAGCGCCGGGTCCGGCGGGAATTCGGCGCATTATAGCAGGATGACCGCGGTTTTCGACCGGAATGTTGAGCGTTGCCTGCGCCGTGCAACCGTTCTACACTGAAACTGTGCAGGTGGAGGGGGTCATGGGGAAGCAGGTGAGGAATCCGTTCGAATGAGCTCCTACCACCTGATACGGCTGCTGTCCATGGTGTTGCCGCTGGTCTCCTGCACGCACGGTGATCCAGCGGCACTGCCTGGGGGGAAGAGTGGATGCACGGCGCTGGTGACCGGGGACGGCGGTCCGGCAGAGGGGGCGTCAGGGAGCTGCCCATGGACCGTGGCTGAGGGCAGCGCTTCGTGCATTCCGTCGGTGCATGCGCTGGCCGCGATGAGCGGTGCGATGCTTGCAGGCATGGACGGCCGCATCGACGATGCGGTGGCCCAGGCCCGGCTGGCCGTCGAGGAGGTCCGCAACTCGCTTCCCCCGGAGCACCCCCTCCTCGTGGAGCTGCTGACGAGGCAGGCAACGGTACTCATGGCGGCGGGAAAGACCGGGGACGCGTCGCCGCTCATCGACGAGGCGCTGGGGCTCGCGCACAAGGTCTACGGCCCGGAGCACCCCGGCCTGGTGCAGGCGCTGAATCTTTCCGCTGCCCGCAACTACCAGACCGGGACGCCCGAGCAGGTCGAAGCCGACTTCCGCAAGGCCCTGGCGATCAATGAGAAGGCCTATGGACCGGACTACCCGGGCAACGCCGTGCTCTTGAACAACCTGGCCCTGCTCCTCACGTCGTCCATGCGGTATGACGAGGCCGAGCCGCTGTTCCGGCGCTCACTGGCCATCGACGAGAAGTCGCAGGGGCCGGACAGTCCCAGCCTGGCACCGACGCTCAACAACCTGGCCATCCTGGCCGATTCGATGGGAAGGCCGGCAGAGGCTGAGGTGCTCTATCGCCGCTCCATCGACATCCTGGTGAAGGCGAAAGGTGCGGACCATGCGGAGGTGATCCGCAACCAGGGGAACCTGGCCACGCTGCTGTTCACCCAGGGGCGGCCGAAGGAGGCCTGCGACCTCCTGAAGACCGCCCTGGCCGCGGCCGATCGCTCGCTGCCTGCGGTTGACTCCGACCGAGGCCTTCTGCTCATCGGGCTGGGCGACTGCCTGGCCGAGCTGTCCGATGCTGCGGGGGCCCTCGCAGCCTACGAGCGGGGGCTGGACCAGCTCGGCTCGACGCTCGGGCCCGAGCATGCCTACACGCGGCTGGGTCACGCACTCATCGCCGAGCTGCTCGATTCCATGGGCGAGGCGGAGAAGGCCGCCGAACACCGCAAGCTTGCGGGGGACATCGCGCCCTACCCGCTGGAAAGCTTGGTCAGTGAGTAGCAGGGGGCGGGGCGGTGGCCTCAGCCGCAGAGGGCACCTTTGTCCGCACAGCAGGGGCCCTGGGTGGGCCAGCCGCAGTTCCAGTCGCAGTCGCACCCTGAGCCCAGATCCTGGCCGCAAGCGTTCTGGCAGGTCTGGGTGCCGCATGCGCCGCGGGCATTGTTGCAGCAGTCGTTGAAGGTGATGCACGCGTCATCGCAGTAGCAGTTGCCGCCCGATCCCTGGCACTCGGTGTCCGACTCGCACGAGTAGCACCCGTAGTTGCATACCTTGCAGGCGCTGCTCGCCCCCGAGCCGCCGCAGCAGTCACCGTAGGTCACACAGGCCGGATCGCAGCCGCATCCGCCCGAGCCGATGCTGCCGCACATGTTGCCCGAGCCGCACGTTCCCCACTGGCAGCTCGCGGAGCAGACTTGCGCCTTGCACGCATCGCAGGCCTTCTTCTCCCCCGGCTTGCAGACTCCCTGGTTGGAGCAGGAGCCCTGGACCCAGGCGCAGGAGCCGGAGCAGGTGTAGAGGTACTGGCCGCAGTTGCCGCATGAACCTTCGTACTTGGTTGAGCCGGCCTTGCAGATTCCCTGGTTCAGGCAGGTGGAGGTCTGCCACTGGCACGAGGCGGAGCAGGAGTACTGCTGCTGCCCGCAGTTGCCGCAAGTTCCTTCGGTCTTGGTCTGGCCGACGGAGCAGACGCCCTCTCCCGTACAGGCACCCTGGACCCACTGGCAGGAGCCGGAGCACGAGTACTGGTACTTGCCGCACTTGCCGCAGCTTCCCTCGGTCTTGCTGCTTCCCGGGGAGCAGATCCCCTGGTTGAGGCAGGTGGACGGCTGCCACTGGCACGACGCATTGCAGGTGTACTGCTGCTGTCCGCAGTTGCCGCACGTGCCTTCGACCTTGGATTGGCCGGGGGAGCAGACCCCTTCGCCCTGGCACAACTCCCACGGGCCCCAGGTGCAGGCACCGGTGCAGCTCGAGTTCTGGGTCCCGCAGTTGCCGCATTTCTGCGACTTCACCTGTCCGACCTGGCAGGCGAAGATCTCGTCGATCTTGCCGTCGCAGTTGTCATCCATGCTGTTGCACTGCTCGGTGGGAGCAGTGGGGCAGGACAGGACGCACATGTCCTCCATGACGCAGGTCGTCCAGTTCTTGCAGTTCTTCGGGGCCATGGCGGAGCAGACGCCCCAGATGCCGCCGTTGCACTTCTTCTTCCCGTTGCCGCACATGGTGAAGCAGTCTTCTTCCATGCCGTCGACGACGCCATCGCAGTCGTTGTCCTTCCCGTCGCATTCTTCGGGCTGCGGGAAGACGGTCTGCTGGCACGTGAGGGTTCCGTTGATGCACTCGAGGGCACCGAGCTTGCATTCCCCCTTGAGGCCCTGCACGGTGCAGGGACCGCCGCCGCCCGGGTTGTTCTCGTCAATCTGGGCATCGCAGTTGTTGTCCTTGTTGTCGCACACCTCGTTGAACTGGTTGGGAGCGATGTTGGGCTTGCAGTTCAGCGCTCCGTTGGTGCACTGCTGGACACCGGGCTGGCAGAGGCCGGGAAGCCCGCTGTCACAGGGCTGTCCGATGCCGATGGCCCCTTCGTCGGTTTCCTTGTCGCAGTCGTCGTCGAAGCCGTTGCATTCCTCGGGCTTGACCTCGAACTCGCAGCCGTCGAACGGAAGCTCGTTGCAGTCCTTGAAGCCCGGCTTGCAGGCGGAAACCACGCACTGGCCCCCCTCGCACTTCTGGAACGTGACGTTGGGCAGGGCGCAGACGTTGCCGCAGAAGCCGCAGTGAGTCGGGACGGTGTTGGTATCGATGCACTTGTCCGGCTCGCATTCCTGGAGGTTGGGCTGGTCCATGGGGCAGGCGCAGGTCCCCCACTGGCACTTCTTGGGAGGCTTGCAGTCGGAAAGCGGATCCTCGTCCACCTGGCCGTCGCAGTTGTTGTCCACCATGTCGCACAGCTCGATGTTGGCAGTCTTCTTGCACTCGCAGCCGTCCCACGGCATCTTGTTGGTATCGAAGAAATCGGGCTGGCAGCCCAGGATGGCGCAGTTCTTGTCCGTGCAGCCATACTGCTTGACGTCGGGCCATCCCATGGTGCTGCAGTCGTTGCCGCACCAGCCGCAGTTGGCCGGGTCGGTGGCCACGTTCTTGCAGCCGGCATCGCCGCAATCCATCACGTTGGGGTCATCCTTGGGGCACTGGCAGAAGCACCCCTCGCAGATCTTGGGAGGAGCGCAGTCCGACATGGGCTGTTCGTCGATTTCGCCGTCGCAGTCGTCATCCACGCAGTTGCACATCTCCTGGATCACGGTCCATTCGCAACCGTCCCCCGGCTGCAGGTTGCAGTTGGCAAAGCCGTTCTTGCAGGTGATGGGAGTGCAGTTGCCCCCTTCGCAGCCGTGGACCGCGGTGTTGTCGAGCGCACACTTGTTGCCGCAATAGCCGCAGTTCATGGGGTCGCCGAAGTAGTCCTCGAGCGGGACGCACATGCCGCTGCAGTAGTCGCACCCGGCGGAGCACTGGCAGATGCCCTCGACGCAGGTTCCCTTGCAGTCGCCCTTGCCGGGGCAGGTTTCCTCGCCCTCGTCTACGGCACCGTCGCAGTCGTTGTCCTTGCCATCGCACAACTCGGGCAGGATGGGGCATTCGCAGCCGTTGGGGTACTCCGTGTCGAAGTTCTCGAAGCCGGCCATGCACTTGACGATCTTGCAGATGCCGCCCTGGCAGGTGTAGGTCTCGACGTTGTCCGCGATGCAGGGCTGGTTGCACTGCCCGCAATGGGCCACGCTGCTCAGGATGTCGATGCAGGTGCCATCCTCGCAGTCGAACAGTCCGTCAGGACACTGGCACGAGCAGTCCTGGCCCGCACATTTGCACTGCTTGCCGCCCGAGCAGATGTCCGCGTCCTCGTCCTTCATGCCGTCGCAGTCGTTGTCCTTGCCGTCGCAGATCTCCTTTTCCGGAGTGGCAGCGTCGCACGCAGTCAGTCCGTCTTCACCGCAGTAACGCTCACCGAGGCACTTGCCCAGGTCGTTCTCCACGAAGCAGGCCGTCTGGGCCTGCACCGACTGGAAGTGCGGGGTGCAGACGCATTCGTCGGTCGTGGGCATGCACAGGAGGGACGTGCCTCCCTTGACCTCCACCTCCAGGCAGGAGAACCCATTCGGGCAGTCCTGCGAGGTCGTGCAGCCGGTTGCGCAGAACAATCCCTCGGCGCCCCAGTTGACGCACAGGTTGCCGGACGTGAAGCCTCCCTGCTGGCATTCCGGGTTGCTCATGCACGGACGGCACAGGTCGAGCCACCGGGAGATGCAGACGAACTGGCAGTCCGGGCAGGAGCCGGGAACCTGGGCGCAGCTCCATCCCTGCGGGCATTCGTCCACGCAGTTCATGGTGCAGACCTTGCCGTCGGGGCCCTCCACGCAGAATCCGGAGAGGCAGTCTGAGTTCTGGGTGCACGTGCAGCCGAACGGGTAGGGGGCAGCATCACACTGGGGCTTCTCGTCAGGGACGAGCTTGTCGGGCTGGAACCAGTCGGGAAGCTCCCACTTGCCCTCTGAGGCCTGATCCGCCAGGAGATCCGGCTTGCGGATGTGAACATCCGTCACGGTATCACCGGCATCGCCCGGGATGCGGCTTTCCGCTCCCGGGACGTCCTTTGCATCTCCTTCGGGAGACACGGCGGTTCCCGTACTGCACCCCATCCCAGCCAGCAGAATCGCCGCGAGACTCAACCAAAGGCATCTTGTCGTCATGGAATCCTCCCCCGAGTCAGCGGCCTGATTATATAGTAGCCACACGCGCGTTGCAACGAACCGGCCGGCCTGATAGGATTGTCAACCGGCTGAAGCCATGCGAGGGGAGCCATGAACATGTGTCACGTCCGCCGATGGAGTTCCATCTGCATTCCGCTGTGCCTGGCCGGTGCGCTCGTGTTGCTGCCCAACCGGGGATGCCCGCAGGACAAGCCGGAGGCCGTTCCGGGGGTTCCGTCGACGGAGAACCTGGTGGGTCAGCTCGAGGTCGGATACAAGACCTACGCATCGGTGCTGAGCGGCTTCTTCGGCAAGCCAGCGGAGGCGGAGCAGGACTTCGAAGGGGTCCGCTCCGCGGTGGTGACGCTGGCGGCCGAGGGGGTGGAGAAGGTGCTGGCGGGGAACGGGAGCGGGCATCGGCTGCTCGGGTGCCTGACCGACCTGTCGCAGGATGGTGTCCTGGCGTCCCACCTCGCTTCGCTGGCGCGGCGAAGCGGGCGGCCGGCGTTCATCAAGGAGTACCTGCGGGCGTGGTGCAACGTGCCGCTGGCGACTCCCTACTCGAAGGGCAAGGTGGCCGTCCCCGGAGCGAAGGTCGGGCGCATGACCGGGGACGTGGTCGCGGACAAAGCGATGGTCTGGCTCAGCGCGGATCGGGGGTTCGTGGGAGGGATGAACGGTGTGGCCGATCCGGGGGAATGGGTCGACTTGAAGTTTTCGATCACGAACCGCTCCAAGGGGCAGGCGTACCGGGCGGCCACGGCGCGGCTCGCGGTGCGTGGGGACAAGGACGTGCTTTGCCCCATCTGGCCGCCGCTGGATTCCGAGGTGCCGGTTCCCGCACCAGCGGGTTGCGGGCAGGCGGTGGTCGTCGGGCCTCCGGCGGAGCTGGGGGACATCAGTCCGGGCGAGCGGGTGACCGTGGGGACGTTCGGGCTGGTGATCGCGCCGGAGGTGAAGTCGGGCCTGGTGACGCTGGCGTTGCTGGTGGAGGCACCGGGGACCGCTGCCTCGACGACGTTCTTCACGCTTCCGGTGGGGAAGCCTCCGTTGCTGGAGGTGGCCGGACTTGCCGTGGATGACGATGGGGCCGGGCAGTCCCGGGGCAACGGGAACGGGCGCATCGAGCCGGGGGAGCGCATCGAGCTCAAAGCCCAGGTCACCGCGCTGGGGGTGAAGCAGCTTTCGAAGGTGGCGGTATCCGCGCACCAGTTCAGCGGGTTCCTCGACCTGGCTCCGCGGGTGCTTGGGCTCTCGGCGCTGCCGGAGAAGAAGCCGGTGTCGCTGGGGGGGGATTTCCAGTTCGAGGTTCCGACCATCGAGTCCATGGCCGCGGTTCCGGCCGACCGCCTGGACCGTCAGTTCTTCATCGACCGCGAGGTCAACCTGTGGATTGCAGCGTCCGGGTGTGCCGGCAAGGCGGACGTGCCCCGGGACTGGGCCTCGTCGACGCCGTCTTCCTACCTGTGCCCGGCCGGGGCACCGGGGTACCGGTACGTGCTGCCGGTCTCGCTGTCGATCGAGTTCGACCAGGTCCTGGTGATCAACACGGTGCCGGTCGGGGCCCGGATCAAGGTCAACGGCGTGGCGGTGGGGGAGACGGCCCGCGGGGTTCCCGTCGTGTTCACCCAGATCGCACCGGTCCGGAACAGCATCCTGTACTACCAGGTCAGTGCGGAGGCCCCGGGGTACGAGACGCGAACGGTCGAAGTGCCGGTGATCTTCAAGGACCGGACTGCGGACAACCTGACCGCCTCGCTCAACCTGGAGCTGGAGGAGACCCGCACGGCCTCAGTGGAAGCGCCTCCGACCGAGGTCGAGCAACCCCCGTTCTGGGAGGAGGCGAAGCCGAAGTCCGAGGCCGAGCCGCTCCCTCCCGAGCCCGAAACCGCGGGAGGGTTCTTCCTGCATGCCGGAGGTGCCTGGCGAGCGCTGAAGCCCGGGTTCGACCACGACGAGCTGTTGAAGTACGGGAAGCCGGGGATACAGACCTCCGGGTTCGAGATTGGTGGAGGATACCAGTTCGGCCGCTTCTTCTTCCTGTCGCTGGATTCCTCGGTCCTGTTCCCGGTGGAATCGCCCGCAGCCCGGTTCTATGCCCCGCTGCCACAGGAGAACGGGGCCGGTGAGACGGGCTCGACCGGGGGCGGAGGGGTGGTCTACTACGAGATCGGTTCCCTGGTGGCGTGGACCCTGTGCGCACAGCCGGGCTTCCAGGCCTCAATGGGGCCGGTGTCGGTGCAGGCTGCGGCCGGGTTCCAGCTCGAGGGGGTCGATGCGGATGCTCCGGAGCAGATGTCGGGCGACGGGATGACGCCGGTGAGGCTCTCGCAGCTCGGCTACTCGGCCCGCCTCTCGGCCGGGCTGGCCTGGCGGATCGTGGACGGTTTCGGCGTGTATGCCCGCGGTCTGTTCGCCATTCCCCGCAACGGTTTAGACTGGGGCGCGACTGCCGGAATCCGGCTCGATCTCTTCTAATTGCCTTGACTTCACGGGCGTGATCCTCAGAATTCCCGGGAGAGATTCCGGGCCCGTCGTGGGCCGAACCGCAGCTTTCGGGGGGTGAAATGACACTCAAAGTGTTCAACACGATGTCCGGCAGGAAGGAGGACTTCGTTCCGCTGCAGGAACGGCGTGTCGGGATGTACGTGTGCGGCGTCACCGTGTACGACTTCAGTCATATCGGCCATGCCCGCTGCTACGTGGCCTTCGACGTGGCCTACCGCTACCTGCGGGCCTCGGGGTTCGATGTCCGCTACGTGCGGAACTTCACCGACGTGGATGACAAGATCATCAACCGGGCAGCCCAGACCGGGGAAGCGCCGGTGGATCTCGCCACCCGCAACATCAAGGCCTTCCACGAGGACATGGATGCCCTCGGCTGCCTGCGTCCCGACGTGGAGCCACGGGTCACCGACCACATCCCGGAGATCATCGGGCTGGTCGAGCGGATCATCTCGAACGGACATGCCTATGCGGCACCGGACGGATCGGTGTACTTCTCCATCGACAGCTTCCGGGAATACGGGCAGCTTTCGAAGCGCAACCTGGATGACATGGTGGCCGGGGCGAGCGAGCGGGTGGACGAGGATCCCAACAAGCGCAATCCGCTCGACTTCGTGCTCTGGAAGCCTGCAAAGCCCGGGGAGCCGTGGTGGGAATCCCCCTGGGGACGGGGCCGGCCGGGCTGGCACATCGAGTGCTCCGCCATGAGCGCCCGCCACCTGGGCGACACGTTCGACATCCACGGCGGCGGCAAGGACCTGGTCTTCCCGCACCACGAGAACGAGATTGCCCAGTCCAGGGCCGCGTCGGGGCGTGAGTTCGTCCGTTACTGGCTACACAACGGGTTCGTCAACGTGGACCAGGAGAAGATGTCCAAGTCGCTGGGCAACTTCTTCACGATCCGGGACGTGCTCGTGAAGTACCACCCCGAGGCCATCCGGATGTTCCTGCTCTCGACGCACTACCGCAGCCCCATCAACTACTCGGCCCGGAACCTGGAAGAGGCAACGGGGCGCATCGAATACATGACTGAGACCGTGGCCAAGCTGGATGCTGCCATCGCGGAAGGGGGACCCGAGGGGGGTGACATCGCACCCGAGCCGGCCCGTGTGAAGGCTGCCATCCGAGAGGCCATGGATGACGATTTCAACACCGCGGCTGCGCTGGGGCACCTGTTCGAGCTGTGCCGCGTGGCCAACGAGCAGGTGGCTCGGAAGAAGAAGACGCCGGGCCGAATCGCCACGCTTGCCGCGACCCGGCAGGTGCTGACCGAGGCCGCCTCGATCTTCGGGATTCTCGAGAATCCGCCGGCCAGGGTGCTGGGGGAGATCCGGGACCGGGACGTGGTGCGTCTCGGGCTCGACGTGGCGGAAATCGAGAAGGTCCTGGCGGAGCGGTGGGCAGCCAAGCAGGCTCGTGATTTCGCCCGGGCCGATGCGTTGCGAGCCGAGCTTTCGTCCCGAAACATCGACGTGATGGACTCTCCGGTGGGTTCCACCTGGAGAGTCCGCCGGCAGACGCAGGAGTAGACTCATGGCACGCCTGGAGCTCAGGACATACCCCGACCCGGTCCTTCGGGAGACCTGTGTGGAGGTGACCCGGTTCGACGAGAAGCTGGAGAAGCTGGCCACCGACATGCTCGAGACCATGTACAGCCACGACGGCCTCGGGCTGGCTGCACCGCAGGTGGGGGTGAGCAAGCGTCTCATCGTCCTGGACATTGCGCCGGCGGAAGAGCGGGGCAAGACCCCCATTGTCCTGGTCAACCCCAAGGTGGTCGAGTCGGAAGGCACGATCGAGTGGGACGAGGGGTGCCTCAGCCTGCCCGACCTCAACGTGGTGATGCAGCGCAAGGCCAGCATCGTGGTCCAGGCGCAGAACATCAGGGGCGAGCCCGTGGAGTTGCGCTGCGAGCAGCTCCTTTCCGTGGCGGTGCAGCACGAGCTCGACCACCTGGAAGGCAAGCTGCTCCTGGATTCCCTGCCCCCGCTCAAGCGTCGGATGGTCGCCCGCGATTTCCGGAAGAAGAAGGAAAAGGAGCTGGAGGACATATGAGCCTCGTGTTCATGGGTACACCGGACCTCGCCGTGGTCATCCTCAAGGCGGTGGTGGAAGCGGGGTACCCGGTCGGAGCGGTGGTTTGCCAGCCGGACAAGCCCCGCGGCCGGGAGTGCAAACCCATGCCCCCCGCGGTCAAGGAGTTCGCCTCCGACGTCGGCCTGTACGTGTGCCAGCCCCGGCGCCTCAAGGGGGAGTTCCTGGAGCAACTCCGGGACATGAAGCCGGAGCTGGCCATCGTGGCCGCGTACGGTCGAATCCTGCCTCCCGAGATCCTGGCCCTGCCCGCCCGGGGTTGCGTCAACGTGCACGCATCGCTCCTGCCGGCCTACCGCGGGGCTGCTCCGATCCAGTGGGCCATCGCCAACGGCGACCGTGTGACCGGCGTTTCCCTGATGCAGATGGATGCCGGCCTGGACACCGGAGCCGTGCTGGCCACAAGGACAGTCGAGATCGGCCCGGAGGAGACTGCGGACCTGCTCCACGACCGGCTCGCCTCCGTTGGTGCCGAGTTGCTGCTGGACCACCTTCCGGACATCCTGGCAGGCCGGGGGCAGGCGGTTCCGCAGGACAACGAGCGGGCCACTCAGGCACCGATTCTGACCCGTGACCATGCGAGGGTGGACTGGACGCTGTCGGCAGCCGGGCTGGCAAGTCGAGCCCGTGGCTTCCACCCCTGGCCCGGGACCGAGACCCGGCTGGAAGGAAAGCGGCTCAAGCTGTTCCCCCCGATGATTGCGGAGTCCTGGGATGGCAGCGAGTCGCCCGGCACGGTGCTTGCCGCGTCAGCCGATGGTCTGCTCGTCCGCTGCGGTGACGGGGCCGTCCGGGTTCGATGCCTTCAACTGGAAGGGAAGAAGCGGCTCCCGGTCCGCGAGTTCCTCCAGGGTGCGAGAGTGTCGGTCGGTCAGTGCCTGGGCTGAGGAGGTATCCCCCGGAAAGCCGGTCGAATCAGAGGCGGGCAAGCACCCGATCGATGCGGCGGATCACTTCGTGCATCTGGGCCACCGACGGGATGCTGACCCGGACGTAGTTCTCCATTCGGGGCAGGCTGCTGCGGTCCCGCACGTAGACACCTTCTTCTTCCAGGAGGCGGCAGAAGCGGGCAGGGTCGGGCACCTTCAGGTTGACGAAGTTGGCCGGGGTGATGATGACGTTCAGGCCCCGCCTGGCCATCTCGGACCGGAAGAGCTCCTTGGCCTCGGTCACTTCACGCACGAAGGCATTGTAGTAGTCGAGATCCTCGAGGCAGGCCATCGCCGCAATCTGTCCCAGGCGGTTGACGCTCTTGGGATTGAAGAGCTTCTTGAGCTGGCGCATGGCGGAAGGCCCGGTGCACAGGTAGCCCATGCGCAGGCCGGCGATTCCGAAGCACTTGGAGAAGGTCCGCGTGACGACCAGGTTGTCGTACCGGCCGACCAGCCCCATCACGGTCTTTCCGTGGAACTCGAAGTAGGCCTCGTCCACGAGGAAGAGCGTCCCGGGGAACCGCTCCAGGAGGGCAGCCACCTGCTCGGCCGGGTAGGTCACGCCCGTGGGGTTGTTGGGGTTGACGAGGTAGACGAGCTTGGTATCCGGAGTGAGGACCTGGGTCAGCTCGTCGATGGCCGCGTCGAAGAGGTCGCTGGAGTAGAACGGCACCACCTGGGCACCACGGGCTTCGACGTACACGAGGAAGTGGGTGTAGGTGGGCATGGGAACGACAACCCGATCGCCCGGCTCGAGATAGGACTTGCACACCAGCTCGAGCGCGTCGTCGGAGCCGTTGGTGACCAGGATCCGGTCTTCCGGAAGATCGACGTAGTTGGAGATGGCCCGGCAGAGGCTGTGGCTGCCCAACTCGGGGTACCAGTTGAGGTGGTTCGAGTGGCTGAGGAAGTTGACGATTGCCCGGTAGACCCCAGGTGCCGGCGGGATGGTCGACTCGTTCCAGTCAAGCTTGAACGGGACCTGCTGCGGCTTTGCCCAGATCTTCTCGAGCGACGAGACCGGGTCGTAGGGGGCCAGGTTGTCCAGCCAGCGGGCGGGCTCCGGGTGTGTCTCAGTGCCACGCACATCGGCGTCCCTGACGACCTTCAGCCTGCTCTTGCCCGGTTCCGTGGAACCTCTCATCCCGCACCTCCCAAGGGTCACGTAACTTGCCAGCGTTTGAGCCGTTTGTCAACTACCGGAAAGGCCCCGCTCGCCTGCAATGCAAGCAACAATCGTACCACGACAGAGCCGAATCCCAAGAAAAGCGGTCGGGCAAGAGGGGCGAGCCGGTTTTCTGCCTGGCGGATTGGGGAGGGCGGTCGAGCTGCACCCCGCACCATTGCTTGCGCTGACGACATCCTGGCGAATGGGCGACGCCCCCTCGCAGGTGAACGCGTGGAAGTCCCCTGTTGCCGGGCCCCCGCCCCCGGTCTCCCGGCGCAGCAGGCATGATCCGCCATCGACATGGAGCAGGCGTACTCCAAACGGGGGGAACCCTACTCCAACTCGGGAGTTGGGGCTGCAATCCCGGCGTTGACGGGGGGCGGGGCGGATGCCACACTATGGGTGCGGAGGGGGGACATGGGGATTGTCTACAAGGTACAGCTTCTAGCCCCGGCGACTCTGAGACAGGTCCTGGAGAGCTACCTGACCCTTGGGGTGTGCCCGGTCCGTGCATCGCCGCTGCCCAAGCCGATGGCGCAGGTGGAGATTGAGATCGTGTTCCCGGGGGGGCGGTCGCAACTCTATCGCGGGGTTGTGATCCGCCATATGAGTTCCTCCCAGTGCCTGGTGCAGATCTCGACAGGGTTGGACCTGGCGTCGATCCGGGCCGCGCTGGACGAGGCGGAGCGTGCGGTGAAGGCCGGCGCCGCTTCGGGTGAACGGGGTGGGGAAGATGGAGCCGGTGAAGGCGGTGTAGGTGGTGGGGGCGGGGGCGTAGCCTCGGGTGAACGGGGTGGGGAAACTGGAGCCGGGGAGGGCGGGGAGGGCGGGGAGGGCGGGGAGCGGGCACCGGAGGCGGTCGACGCGTACAAGCTGCTTCAGACCGCCAACGTGGCGGAGAAGCAGAAGCTGGCCCGATCGGGGAACCAGATGCTGCGGAACCTGCTGATCCGGGATCGGATCAAGAACGTCCACGTCTTCGTCCTGATGAACCCTCGAATCACCAGCGAGGAGGTGGCCGAGTACTCCAAGCTTGCCGGTCTCTCGAAGGATGCCATCCAGATGATCGCGGGCAACCGAGTGTGGAGCTCTTCTCCGCAGGTCGTGATGAACCTGGTCCGCAATCCTGCAACGCCGCCCGATCTGCTGCCAAACCTCCTGCGTCGCCTGTCCCAGAACCAGCTCCGAATGCTGGCCAAGAGCTCGGACGTGAGGTCCCAGGTTTCGACCCTGGCCCGCCGGATGCTGTTCGGGTAGAGCCGTGGTCTGCTGACGGGTTCGCCGACGACGGGAGTCCAGCCGTTCACTGCTCCAGGGCTACTCTCCGGGGCCGACGTCGTCCTCGCCCGCACCGCAAGGCAGAGGGACGCTGACTGTTTCCCTGGCGACTTCCGGCTCCAGTGCCCAGAAGCCGTAGTCGTTGAGCACCTTTACCACGACCACCGCGGCCAGGAAGATGCTGACCGTATAGAAGGTCCAGAGGATGAGCACGATGAAGGTGCTGAGGCTCCCGTACAGCGCCGAGAACTGGGCGATGTGCTGCAGGTACAGTGAGAAGACCCACTTGGCCAGCTCGAAGAGCAGGAAGAACAGGGTCGCCCCGATCACCAGGTACTTGAGCCGGAGGCGTCGCCGGCAGAAGTAGGTCACCAGCCCGAGGAACCCGACCAGGGTACCCGCGTAGGCAAGCAGCTTGCCGAAGAGCGCGTTGCTGTAGAGGTATTCGTGCAGGGGGCGGCCGCCGGCCGCTGCGGCAAAGGAATCCGCGAACACGAGGACGTAGTGGCTGATGACCGCAAACACCCCGAGGCTTCCGATGAACCCGATGAACAGGAGCTTGGATACCAGCAGGTGGCGGTTCCGGGTGACCCCGAAGATCCGGTTGAGAGCATCCTCGATGGCGCGAAACACGAGGCTGGAGGAGAGTGCCAGGGCGACGAGGCCGACGATTCCCATGGCACCACGGGCATCGATCAGCTCTCGGAGCCGCTCCGCAAGATCTTCCTTGATGAACGGGATGACGTGGCCCGTGGTGTTGAACACCGACTTGATGAACTCCTCCTGCGAGGAGTAGTCGGCCCCCAGCGCGTGCATGACGAACCCGAGTGCGGAGAGGATGAGAATGAGGAACGGAAGCAGCGACAGCAGCGCATAGTACGAGATGGCTGCTGCCGAGCGCATGCAGTCGTCCGCCCGGTAGAGCAGGAGGGTGAGGCGGCATGTCTGAGCCACCGAATCCACGACGAGGCGCAGCTTGTCCGGCCATGTGCGTCGGGTCGTCACTTCATACCTCCGAGCCGACGCGACTCTAGCGGAGGGGCGGCCGCTGCGCAAGCGAAGAGAAGCCCCGGAGACCATCATGAGCTTGGCGCGTGGGAGGGCATTGAGTAATATCGCCCCGGCAGTCGGACTTCTCATTGCGGGGTGGACCATGGCTCGTGATTCTCTCGTCAACAATCGTGCGTGCGCAGCAGCGTCGGGTTTCCCTGGTTCGGGTTGGAGGTTGGCGGTGGCGGCGATGGGGCTGGCGGTGCTGGTGGCGACCGCTCCTCTGCCGGTGAGCGCCGGATGCCCGGTGATCGGGACGTTCCACTGCGACGAGACATTGACGGGAAGCCTGGCCGGTGCCACCAACGCGGTGAGTGAGTATGCGTGCATGCCGTTCCAGTCCTTCAGCGGCCCGGAGGTGGCCTTCCAGTTCGTGGCCTGGCAGGATGATCTGTTGACCATCGAGTTCTGGGGCAAAGGGGTCGGGGACCTCATGGTGCTGGAGGATTCCTGCGACGGCACGACCTGCCTCCAGTGGGGAGGCGGGCTCGTGATGCAGCCGGTAAAGGGGGGGCACACGTACTATTTCGTAGTCGAGGCCTGGGAGGGGGTTCCGGCCGTGAGCTTCCAGATGAAGCTGAAGTGCCAGTCTACCTGCAAGAAGATGTGCGACGGCAAGGAGTGCGGGGACGATGGGTGCGGCGGGTCGTGCGGGGAGTGTGCGCCCGGTGGGTCGTGCTGGAACAGCGTCTGCCTCGAAGGGGACGGATGCACGGAGACATGGGTCCCCGGTTGCAACGGGTGTGCGTGCGAAGGGTGCGTCTGCGCCATCTACCCGCACTGTTGTGAGAAGGGGTGGGACTTCGGATGCGTGGAGATGTGCGCGTTCCAGTGCCAGGGGTGCGGCCTGCTGGAGAACTGCGGAGACGGGGTCTGCCAGCCGCTGGAATTCGAGAAGTGCGACACGTGTGCGGAGGATTGCGGTTGCCAGCCGGGCGAGAGCTGCTTCAACGGGGCGTGCTGCCACCCGAGCTGTGACGGGAAGGCGTGTGGAGATGACGGCTGCGGGGGATGGTGCGGCGACTGCGGGACCGGGGTGTGCAGCAAGGACGGGCAGTGCCTGACCGGCCCCGGGTGCGAGTACTCGGATGTGCCCGGATGCGGCGGGTGCATGTGCGAGGCTTGTGTATGCGCAATGGACCCGTTCTGCTGCCAGACTGCGTGGGACGGGCTGTGTATTGACGAGTGCGTGAACTGGTGCGAGGGGTGCTCCAAGCCCAAGAACTGCGGAGACGGCAAGTGCCAGCCCGACGAGTTGGAGTCGTGCTCGACCTGCATGGAGGATTGTCCCTGTCAGGTCGGGGAGAAGTGCTACCAGGGGAAGTGCTGCCACCCGGATTGCACGGGCAAGGAATGCGGGGACGACGGCTGTGGAGGCCAGTGCGGCGAGTGTCCCTGGAACGAGGCCTGCGTGGATTTCGAGTGCGGTCCCAACGACGGGTGCACGGTGTGGAAGCAGCCCGGATGCGGCGGTTGTCTCTGCGAGCCCTGCGTGTGCGACATGTACCCCTGGTGCTGCTTCGACGGGTGGTTCCCGGAGTGCGTGGACCTGTGCCAGTGGGAATGCGGGGGCTGCGGTCTGCTCGAGAACTGCGGGGACGGCCAGTGCGATTCCGTTGGAGGGGAGAACTGCGGGAATTGCCCCGGGGATTGCGCCTGTGACGGTGACGGGATCTGCTTCAAGTACTCGTGCTGTTACCCGTCCTGCGACGGCAAGGAGTGCGGGGATGACGGCTGCGGCGGCTGGTGCGGCGACTGCGACTTCGGGCTCGGTTGCGACGGGGGGCAGTGCGTTCCCAACGACGGCTGCCTGACCTGGCCCTCGGCCGGATGCGGCGGATGCCCCTGCGAGGGGTGCGTCTGCGGCATGGACTCGTACTGCTGCCAGGTCCAGTGGGACAGCCTGTGCGTGGACGAGTGCCAGTTCCAGTGCGGGGGGTGCATCTCCATGCTCAACTGCGGGGACGGGCAGTGCCAGCCCTTCGAGGGGGAGACCTGCACGACCTGCAAGGAGGACTGCGGCTGCAAGGCGGGGGAGAGCTGCTTCAACGGGGCCTGCTGCAAGGGGAGCTGTGACGGCAAGCAGTGCGGAGCCGACGGCTGCGGAGGGTCGTGCGGCAAGTGCCCCTGCAAGGACTGTCCGCCGGAGAACAACGCGTGCAGCCCGGATGGCCAGTGCATTCCGGACACATCGACTCCGTGCAAGAAGTTCATGGAGTGCCTGATGTCGTGCGAGGACGACTGGTGCCTGGAAGGGTGTTCCCAGCAGGTCGGTCCCGACGGGATGAAGCAGTACGAGCTCTGGATGAACTGCATGCTGGCCAACGGCATCGAGGGATGCTGGGACACGGTGTGCACGTTCCAGGTGTGGGAGTCGTGCCTCGCGGAGTTCAACGGGTGCACGGGCGGGGGGGCATCGTGCCCGACCGTTGCGGAGTGCATGATGGGCTGCGGTTCGGACGGCAAGTGTGCGAACAAGTGCCTCCTGGAGGGAAGTCCGGAGGCCAACGAGGCTCTGTGGGGCTTCCTCATCTGCGCGTTCGGATACTGCACAGGCGGGGAGTTTGACGGAGGGTGCCTGGAGAAGATGGCGGCCGGTCAGTGTGCGGTGGAGTACTCGGCGTGCTCCGAGTCGTGCATTCCGAACTGTGCGGGAAAGGAGTGCGGGCAGGACGGATGCGGCTGGATCTGCGGGGAGTGCCCGCTAGGGGTCGAGTGCCAGCCCGGAGGGACGTGCGAAGATGTCTGCGAGCCGCAGTGCGACGGCAAGGAGTGCGGGCCGGACGGTTGCGGAGGCAAGTGCGGCGGGTGCGACCAAGGGGAGCACTGCACGCCCACCGGGAGCTGCGAGCCCGACTGCGTGCCCGAGTGCGACGGGAAGGGGTGCGGGGACGACGGCTGCGGCGGCTCGTGCGGCACCTGCGCCGAGGGGGAAAGCTGCAGCGACGAAGGACAGTGTGTGGCCACGGTCGACGAGCAGCCTGAGGTTCTGCCTGACGCAGCGGAAACGGATATGACCCCCGGCGTGGACCTGGCCGAGGTGGCTCAGTCGGACCTGGTCGGCGACATGGGGGGGGAAGATTCGGTCAGCGGCCCCGAGGCCACCGTGAGCAGCAGCACGAGCTGCGCGGGTTGTGCAACCTCCCGGCCCAACGGAGGGGCGGCCCCGCTCCTGGTCATGGTGCTGTCGGCGTTGCTCTGGGCCGGAGCGCGGCGGGCCTCACGCAGCCGCTGCCGGGAAACGAATCTGCGGTAGCATCCCCGCCTTCAGTCAGAAAGCGGCAACGTGACGTGAACGGTCGTTCCGACCGACGGTTCGCTCTCCACCTCGATGTGCCCATGATGTCCCTGCACGATGGCGAGGCAGATGGTGAGGCCGAGGCCGACGCTGTTGGCGCTCGGGTGGGTGGTGAAGAACGGGTTGAAGATCTGCGGCATGTGGACCGCCTCGATTCCCCGGCCCGAATCCCGGACCTCGATGCGGGCGCACTGGCGTTCCTTTCGAGAGACGACGGTGATGGTGCCCTTGTCGGCCCGGGTGGCCTCCAGCGCATTGAGGATGAGACTGTTGAGCACCGCGCCAATCTGGCTCCGATTGCCCGGCAGGGGCGGGATCTCCTTGAGCTGGAGGCGCAGCGTGACGCCGGATTCCGCCAGGGGTTTTTCCAAGTCGGAGGCGACCTCTTCGATCACGCGGTTGAGGTCGAACGTGCCGGGTTCATCCCGGGCATCGATGCGGAGTCGGGCAAGCTTCTCGAGGACACGACCGGTGCGCCCTGCGGCTCCCCTCAGGTCGTCGAGGACACGGGTGCAGGAATCGCCGGCCGCTTCAGCCGGGGTGCACTTGGTGGCCAGCAGCTCGAGGCCGTCCCGGACCAGGTTGACCCCCCTCTGGATCTCCTGGAGGATGACGGCAGCCAGGTTGCCCACGGTCGCGGCCCGGTCGGCCCGAAGCAGCTCGCCCTGGATGTTCCGAAGGGCTTCCTCGGCGAGCTTGCGCTTGCGGGCCGCCTCTTCCATCTGGAGGTAGGTATGGCGACGTTCCTGGGTGGCGAGCTGCTCCCGGGTCACGTCACGCACCGTGATGACGAATCCCTGGGTGCGGCTGCCGCGGCAGATGGGGTGGATGGCATCTTCGTAGTAGCGGTAGTCGGGGAAGAAGACCTCGAAGGCCCCCTGCTTGCCGTTGGGGTAGTGGAGCACGGGGCAGGCGTTGTCGTGGGCCCGGTGGTGTGCGAACAGCTCGCAGCAGGTGAGGCCGACCATGCTGCGGACGTCTCTTCCGAGCAGCTCTGCCATGGCCCGGTTGACGCGGCGGATGCGGCCGTCGGTCTCGGTGACCACGATGCCCTCGGAGATCGCGTCGAATGCGGCCTCCCATTCGGCCTTGGCTCTCTGGAGCACCTCGTTGAGCTTCTCACCCTTTGGATGCTGCTGTTCCTTCTCGTCTGCCACGCTCATCCTCCGACCGGGGAACGCCTGCCTGCTGGCGTGAATTGATTTAACCCGGCGTGCCCACTATAGTCAAGGACCGCGACGAGCCAGGAGGGCCGGGTGGATTCGAAGGGGCTGGAAGACGGCGGGGCAGGCGGCCCGGAACAGCGACCGGAAGTCCAGAGGGGGCCTGCAGTCGGGGCCTCGGGAAATCGGCCTGATGTCCGCGGGATTCCTGTGGGTCAGGGCTCTGCGATTCCTGTGGGCCAGGGCTCTGCGATTCCGGTGGACGTGGACAAGCCCTCCGGTTCCGTGGGTTCCGGAGACTGGCTCGGGCACCTGCCCCTGGCGACGCTGGCGCTGGTCATGACCATGGCGGCCCTGCACCTGTGGCTCGAGGCGGAAGCCGGGGATGGGACCGACCGCCTGATGTTCTCGCTGCTGGTGGCCGGGGCCAAGGTCAATGCGCTGGTCGAGGGGGGGGAGTGGTGGCGGTTGATCTCGTCTGCGTTCCTCCACGGCAGCTTTGTCCACCTGGTGGTGAACTCGGTGGCCGTGCTGCTGCTGGGTTTCTACGTGGAGAAGACCGCAGGATGGAGCTGTCTCCTGCTCGGGTTCCTGGTGCCGGCGGTGACGGGGAGCCTGGCATCGTTCGTGCTGGGCAAGGGGGCGTCGGTGGGCGCTTCGGGAGGGATGTTCGGTCTCCTGGCTGCGATGCTGGTGCTGTCACTGCTGCGGTGGAAGCGGCTGTCCCCCTTGACGAGGCCGTATGCGGTGGGATTGCCGGCCGCGGTCGGTGCGGTCTCCGTGGGGTACGGGTTAGTGGCGGGCAACGTGGACAATGCGGCGCACCTTGGGGGGGCGGCGGGCGGGGTGGTGGTTGCTCTCCTCGTCCATGGGGCTGAGCGGGCTCGGCCGTTGCGCGGGGGCCTCGTAGTGGCAGCTCTGGCCGCCCTGTTGGCCACTTCCTATGCGGTGACCGTGACCGGGTTGCGGATCTCCGGGCGGTTCGAGCTGCAGGAACCCAGGCTGGTGGTGGTCCCTCTGCCCGACGGGAAGGACGTGCACGTGCCGGCATCCTGGCAGATGGGGGTGATGAAGGAAGGCCGCTGCGAGCTGGGGCGACCGGTGGAAGCGGAAGGGGTGGTCTGCTTCGTGGACCCCTACTTCAGCATGTTGCTCATCGCTTCGGGGCGACGGCTGGAGGAGACGCCGGTGAGGGCGGAGTACCTGCGGCGTCTCCGGGGGGAGGAGCCGGCCGAGTATGCCCAGGACACGATCTTCTGGGGTGCGGACCGCGAGCGTGGAATTCAGTTTGCCCTGTTGGCCTTTGATCGGATTGCGGACAGTTACGGGCCCCTGTTCTCGGCGATTCAGGCGGCTCCACCCAGCGCAGGCAGGTAGCGGGCCAGCATCCGGTGGAGCGGTGCATACTCCGGAAGCATCTCGAAGGCCGATGCGACGTAGCCCAGGGTCGGCTCGACCCAGCGCAGGAACGATGGGTTTCCTTTCACCCGATCGATGAAGACGAAGCGTCCGGAATCCTTCAGCTTCCGCTGCAGGGTCTGGAGGTGGAAGAAGGTCTCGAATGCGCCCTCGTCCGGGAATGGGAGCAGAGGACGGGCCGCGACGAAGTACTCGTGCCGCAGGTGGTCGAGGAGCGGTTGGGGCAGGCTCACGTAGCTGTCGCGAAGCAGGGAGACCAGGTCGTACACCGGCGGTCCCATGAGGGTATCCTGGAAGTCGATGAGGACCATCCGCCCGTCCTTGAGCATCAGGTTGGTGCTCTGGAAATCCCGGTGGACGAGGAGATAGGGCACTTCGAGGATACGCCGGACGATGTCGTCGAAGGCATCGGAGAGCAACCGGTTTTCCGCAGGTGAGAGCCTGGCACCGGCACCGGCGACGAGCCCCCACTCGGTGAAATGCTCCAACTCCCAGCGGAGAAGCTCGGCGGAAAAGCCCCTCGAGTACCCGATGCAGGCCGACGGATCGACCGTGCCGGACTTCGTGGCCTCCTGGAACCGGACCAGGAGCCGGATGGCATCCCGGTAGAGCGTTTCGGTCCGGTCGGGACTTGCCTGCATCTCGCGAAACATGGTGGTCGGTCCCAGGTCTTCCTGCAGGATGAACCCGTCGGCCGCGCAGTCTGCGTAGAGCTTCGGAACCGGGAGGCCGCGTCCCTGGAGGAATCGAAGAACCGAGCAGAAGGGCAGCTCCTGCCTCCCTCCGCCGGCCGAGGCCTCTTCCGACGCGAACGGATCGTCCGGTAGCTGGACGAGGATCATCGAGCCGGGGGAATCGGCTCCGGCCAGCGCCAGCCGGTGGTAGACGCGGTTGGATGCCTGTCCCTCGAGCCGAACGCATTCGTGCACCGAGACATCGGGGCCGAACAGGAGTCTAAGCTGCTCACCGGCCTTGGCGAGGATGTGGACGAGACGGGGTTGTTCCATGGTTCAGCCGCAGATTCCCGACGGGATGTGGAGGCAGGAGTTGCCCTGGCACTTGTCAATGGTGCAGGCATCGTTGTCATCGCAGTCTTCGTCGTGGACGCAGCAGTCCTCTTGCGGGACGTAGACGCAGTTGCCGTTGACGCAGAACGGGGTCTTGCAGGTTTTGGGCTCGCACCAGGAATCGCTGGTGCAGCACTCGGGCTTTTCACTGTACTTGCACTTGCCCTTGTCGTCGCCGGGGGGGATGTCGCACAGGTCGATGGTGCAGACCTCGCCGTCGTTGCACATGCCGTTGTTGGCGCAGCAGTTCTTCTCGAGGGTGTTGGAGCACTTGTTGGCCGCGGTGCAGACGTCGGTTGTGCAGGGGTTCCCGTCCGCACAGTCGTCGTCCACGAGGCAGCAGTCCTTGACCGGGTTGTAGTAGCAGAACTGGTTGGAGCACGAGTAGATGGTGCAGGCGTTGATGACGCAGTTCTCGCCGATGCACTTGGGCGGGTTGACCGTGTGATCGACGGGGCAGGAGGCCCCGGTGACGAGGTTGAGGCAGGGGAGGCAGTCGTCGTTCTTCTCGCAGCAGCCGGTGGTGATCATCTGCCATTCGCACAGGCCGTTCTGGCAAAGGTCGATAGTGCACGGGTTGCCATCGTCGCAGACCACGTCCGCGCTGTCGGGGGTGCAGCACTTGGCACCGACGGGGGTGTGGGCGCACTGCCAGTCCCTGCACTCGTCGATGGTGCAGCCGATGCCGTCGTCGCACTCCTTGGCGCTCTTGCAGCAGCCGGGATTGGACAGGATCTGGTAGTTGCAGTCGTTGCCTTCGCACTTGCCTTCGGTGCAGATGTTGCCGTCGTCGCAGTCGGTATCGTAGTTGCAGCAGTAGGGGTCAGCCGTGTGCTCGTGGCTGCAGATCCCTTCGATGCACTTGTCGTCGGTGCACGCGTCGCCGTCATCGCAGGAGGAATCGGCGACGCAGATCTTCTGCTTGTGGTGGACGCAGGTGTACATCTTGCAGAAGTCGTCGGTGGTGGGATCGGAGTCGTCGCACTGGGCGGTGGCGCCGCAGCAGTCCGTTTCCGGCGCCTTGTCGTACTGGCACTTGCCGTCGAGGCAGGAATCGAGCGTGCAGGCGTTGAGGTCGTCGCAGTCGATGTTGCTCTCGCACCCGCACTGGAGGTTGAGGCTGTCCTGGGGGTGGACGCACTTGCCGGACAGGCAGATGTCCATGGTGCAGGGGTTGTCGTCGACGCAATCCTTGTCACGGGCGCAGCAGGTGAGGTCGGTGGGGGTGAACACGCACTGGTTGGCGACGCAGGTATCGGTGGTGCAGTCGTTCTCGTCGGTGCAGTCGGAATCCTTGTGGCAGCAGAGCGGATCGAGCACCTCGTACTTGCAGTGGAAGTCGATGCAGGTATCAACGGTGCACGGGTCTCCGTCCGGGTTTTCGGGCGTGCTCTGCGGGTTTCCCGGGTCCTGGCAATCCGAGACGAAGGCGCAGCAGCCGACCGCTTCGGTGCTGGAGTAGACGCGGCTGACGCAGCAGCCGGCCTCGCACGCGTCCTTCGTACAGTTGTTGCCGTCGTCGCAGTCGGACTGGAACGTGCATGGCAGGCACTGGTCGACGTCGGTCGAATCCGGAGTCTGGACGACCTCCTGGATGCACTCCGAAGCCGTGGCAGTGCACTCGTCTTCCGGCAGGCAGGAGCAGCGCGGGACGCAGCGCTTGTTCTCGCACTTGAAGCTCTCGTCGCAGTCGGCCGCGGTCTTGCAGCCGCCGCCGTCACTTGCGCATGCCGAAGCCAGGCCAACCAGAAACAAGCAAATCCATGCAATCCGCACCCTGCGCATTTGGACCCCCGAAAGCACGGTGGCTGCCAGTCCGAAGCGACGGCAGTCTATCGCACGCGTGGCGGTTTTTCAATCCGTATCGACAATCAGTACTTGCCCGCCGCAGCGGGTTTCTGCCCGGTCACGATGGCGATGGACGCGCTCGCACCGACCCGAGTGGCACCGGCCGCAATCATGGCCAGGGCTGTCTGCTGGTCCCGCACTCCACCCGAAGCCTTGACCTCCACGTCGTCGCCGACGACGGCCTTCATGAGCGCGATGTCCTCGGTCGTCGCTCCTCCCGGTCCGAAGCCGGTTGAAGTCTTGACGAAGCGGGCCCCGCCGGCCTTGGACAGGGCGGAAGCGATGATCTTCTCGTTGAGGGTCAGCATGCCGGTCTCGAGAATGACCTTGACGGGCTTTGGATGGGTGGCCTCGACCACCTTGCGGATGTCGTCGAGCACGGCAGCGTAGTTCTTGGACTTCAGCTCGCCGACATTGATGACCATGTCGATCTCTTCGGCCCCGGTGCGGACGGCTTCACGGGCCTCGAAGGCCTTGGCCCCGGCGGATGCGGCCCCGAGGGGGAAGCCGACGACAGCGATGACCTTGGTGTTGCTGCCGGCAAGCAGGTTGCGGCAAAAGCGGACGTTGGACGAGTTGACGCACACGGAGAAGAAGTTGTACTGACGGGCCTCCTCACACAGCTTGCGCAGCGATTCGTGGTCGGCCTCGGCCTTGAGCAGCGTGTGGTCGATGTAGCGGGCCAGGTCATTGGGAACCGCTCCGACCCTGGGGCCGGTTCCGACGCGGACGGCTCCCAGGGAGATGATGTTGCGCATGTCCCCTTCGCGCCTTACCACGCAATGGCCGCAGGACGAGCAATCCGAAGATCCGGCCTGGCACTGCGAACAGGTCCCCGCTGAGGCGAGTCGCTCCCTGACCCGCACCGCAATCGATTCGACCAGCTTGTCCAGCTCCTTCTGTTCCATGTCCCACGCCCCTGTCTGTCCCGTTGTCCCGGTTCGGTGAAAGCCGCTACTTTTTGAGCAGCTCTGCGATCTTCGACTTCAGCGCCGCCTCGTTGTAGCCGACCTGGAGGTAGACGATCTTCATGGTGGCGAGGTCGACCATCATGTTCATGGGGGTGCTCTCCACCTTGAAGTAGTCGCCGAGCTGGAACTCGGTATCGAGGATGGTCGGATAGTTCGGCTTCATGGTGGCCATCCACTTGTCCCAGAAGGCCACGGTGGCGGGATTCCCCTCGTAGTCCTGGAAGAGGGTGAACCAGATCTCGAGCCCCTCGGTCTTGTACGTGTCATAGACCCCCTTGAGCGCGATGGCCTCCTGCTTGCAGGCGCTGCACCAGCCCGCGGACGAGTTGATGACGAGCAGCTTCTTGTCCGGGTGCTTGTAGAGGTCGGACAGCTTGACGACCTTGTCGGCGGCGGGGTCGAGGAAGGAATGGTTCTTGATGGTGTTGCCCGTGGTCTGCCCGTACGGGGCCGGCGGGTAGTCGGTCTTGGGCGGTACGTAGGCTTCCTCGACCGGAACGTCGTCCGGGTTATCGGTCGTGTCGGGCGGCGCAGCGGATTCATCGGGAACGGCGATGTCCGCCGGTGAATCTGCGGTCTCCTCGGCAGCCAGATCCGGGAGAATGTTGCCGGTGTCGGGCGAGCCGTTGTCCGAGTCGCAGGCGGTGGCGAACAGGCCGAGTGTCAGGAAGAGGACGGAGAAGGACAAGACCGTTCGTTTCATGGGACCTCCTCGAGCCCGGTCGTCGGGCTCGGTCGAAACTGCCGAACTATACCATTAAGCAGCGTGTGCGCGTCAATCCAATTTGTCCCGGGAGTTGTTGACTTGCAGGGGGTGATCTCCTACCCTTGGGCGGCCGAAGGGCTCAGACACTCGGCACCTGGCGGGTTCCGGATGGGCAGACCGTTGGACAAGATTCTGTGCGAGGGCAAGTTCTACCGCTACGTGGTTGCCTGCATGCACAACTGTCCGAACCCGCATTTCTGCCGGGAGTTCTGGCACTTCTTCGACGCGGTGGGCAAGACCCCCGCGGAGTATTACAACGAGGACGGGATAGGAGAGCGCGCCATGAGAAGAGTGGTCTTCGACTGCGACCGATGCGGGAAGCGGGACATCGAGGAGATGTTCGGGCTGTACAACACCGGAGGGGAGGCCGACGAGTTCCGGATCACCCCGGAGGAGCGGGTTCGGAACGTGGAGAAGCTGGGCTACTCCACCCCGGACGTTCCGGCGGTGAGCTACGCCATCCTGGCCGAGCTGGAGAAGGTCCGCGGATGGCAGCACTACTGCGGGAAGTGCTTCCAGGCCGTGGTGGACTCGGCCGGCAAGATCCTGAACCTCGTCCCGAAGATCGACGGCGGTGCTCCCCGCAAGAAGCCCGCTGCCAGGAAGGCCTCGACGGCCGAGGGCGGTGCCGGTGAGGAGGGGGAGGCGACTTCGGAAACCGGGACGGAGAAAGCCCCGGTGGCGGTTCGCCCGGAAGCGCCGGCAGCGGCAGCCCCGGCCCAGCCGCACGCGATTCCGGCGGACATCCCTGTTCCCCGGTCCAAGGGACGAGGCATGCAGGTCCGACCGCAGGATGCGGTCAAGGGCACTGAGCCGGCCGGTAGCGTCGGGGGCGCCTCGCCCGGGCACAAAGGGGGGGGGAAGGGCGCACCGGTGGAGCCTCCGCGGGCAAGTCGCACGGCCGGAAATCCCGCTCCTGCGGCAGCGGCTCCAGGAGCCGAAGAGGCTCCGCCGGTCCCCGAGCGCCGCAAGCCTGGGCGTCCCCGCAAGGTTCCGCCGACCCCGACCACCCTGCCGCTCAAGTCATGAGCCGGTGCCTGCCCTGCATGAATGCGGGCTGGGGGAAGCGGTCAGTGCCTCGATGATCTGGTCCTCGGTCGTGGCATTGGCCAGTCGCTCGGCCACCGCCTTCAACCTGCCGATGTCGGTGATGAGCCCGTAGCTGGAAAACAGCTCCTGGATCCGGCCGTAGTTGCGCTCGACGTCCCGGAACACGGTCACGAACCCGAACCGTGCGGCCTCGGCCCGCTTCCAGAAGCTGAGCGGGTTGATGGAGAAATACTCGGAATCGCTCTCGGCCGGTTCCATGACCACCACGTCCCCGGTGAAGCTCGGGTCGTTGCGGAGATCCTCGATGGCCAGCGACAGTCGCGAGTAGAGCAGGGTCCGAATCGACTGGTCGATGATCTTCGAGAGCCCCATCTCCCCCATGCTCGAGTACTTGGCCGAGAGGGTCTTGGTGGGGGCGTGGTGGAACGGCCGGAACGGGTTGTAGCAGATGATCAGGTCCGCTCCCTTCTGCTTCACCAGCTCGATGGGGGCGGTCTGCTTGGCGGAGCCGTCGATGTAGTACCGGCCGTTGATGAGCGCCGGCCGATAGAAGCCGGGAAGCGCGGTGCTCGCCTGCACGGCCTCGGAGATGGAGGCATCATTCCGCTCGTCGGGGCCGAAGATGACATCCTGCGCGGTATCGAGATCCACCGCGTGGATGTACAGGCACTTCTTCCGCTCTCGGGCCAGCAGCGAGAAGTTGTTCGGAACCCTCGCCCGCAGCAGGTTGCGCCGCATGTAGCGCTCGATGCTCGCGTTGTCGAACACGCCGGAGGGCACGAAGCTGGCCAGCGACGGGAGCTGGTCCGCGAGGTTGGACAGCTCCTTGCGCTGGCGGTCGAGCAGGTCGGTCCCGGTTGCCCCCTTCCCCTTGCCGAACAGGTGCCGCAGCTTGCCCGCAGCGAGCAGCCCGCTCTTGCTGGCGACACGGGCCGCGCTCCACAGGAGGTTGGGATAGATGGCAGCGA
>Ga0233425_10002986_pt1 | contig 31874 bp, 23 predicted proteins | sample Watercolumn_Towu_2_FD_181712 | JGI IMG/M metagenome (GOLD analysis project Ga0233425, IMG submission 181712) | Freshwater microbial communities from Lake Towuti, South Sulawesi, Indonesia - Watercolumn_Towuti2014_140_MG | ecosystem: Environmental > Aquatic > Freshwater > Lake | place... | reverse complement strand
CATGGATGTCGACCTCAAGCTGGCGAGCCGCGTCACCGGCATCGACGCCATCCTCGGCGGCCACACCCACGACGGCGTGCCGGCGCCCACGGTCGTGAAGAACGCCGGCGGCCAGACGCTGGTGATGAACTCAGGCTCCAACGGCAAGTTCCTCTCCGTACTCGATTTCGACGTGCGCGGTGGAAAGATCCGGGGCTTCCGCTACAAGCTGCTGCCGGTGTTCGCCAATCTGCTGCCGGCCGACAAGGACATGGCCGCCTACATCGACGGGGTGCGCGCGCCGCACCAGACGAAGCTTGAGGAGAAGCTGGCCGTCAGCGAGGGCCTGCTCTACCGCCGCGGCAACTTCAACGGCAGCTGGGACCAGCTCATCCTCGACGCCATGATGGAGGTGAAAGGCGCGCAGATCGCCTTCTCGCCGGGATTCCGCTGGGGCACCTCGATCCTGCCCGGCCAGGCCATCACCTTCGAGCATGTCATGGACCAGACGGCCATCACCTACCCCTACTCGACGCTCACCGACATGAGCGGCGCGACGATCAAGGACATCCTCGAGGACGTCTGCGACAACCTGTTCAACGCCGACCCCTACAAGCAGCAGGGCGGCGACATGGTGCGCATCGGCGGAATGAGCTATGTCTGCGACCCGAATGCGGCGATGGGCAAGCGCATCCAGGACATGCGGCTCGACGGCAAGCCGATCGAGGCAAACAAGACCTACAAGGTGGCCGGCTGGGCACCGGTGGCCGAAGGCGCGCAGGGCGAGCCGATCTGGGACGTCGTGGCCAAGTGGCTGCGCGACAGGAAGACCGTGGCGCCACGCAAGCTCAACGAACCGAAGCTGATCGGCGTCGCCCGAAACCCCGGCATTTCCTGAAACAATCCATTACATAGGCTCGCGCCATGGCACGGTAAAATCCGCCGTGTCATGGACACTGACTTTTCCTGGACGCTGCGGCGCGGCATCCTGATGGCATCGCTTGTAGCGGTGCCGGCGCTGGCCGCCGACCCCTTTGGCACCCTGGAAGCCGTGCCGCCCATCGCCGGCCTGCGGAACACGCCCGCCCCCTGCCAGCCGGCAGATCTCGCCAGGCCGCTCGATCTCGCCAACATCGTCGATCTCGCCCTCTGCAGCAACCCGCAGACGCGTCAGGGCTGGGCCAGCGCCCGCATCCAGGCCGCCCAGGTCGGCGTGGCGCAGGCCGCCCTTCTGCCCTCTGTTTCGGCAGACGCATCGGTGACGCGCATTCGCAACGAGGCCGTGCGCGGCAACGATCCCTACACGCAACGCTCGGCCGGCATCGACCTGGCCTATGTGCTGTTCGATTTCGGCGTGCGCGCTGCCAGCCTGGAAAACGCACGCCAGCTGTTTTCCGCTGCCGCCTTCTCGCGTGACGCCACCGTGCAGACCATATTCCTAGCCGCCGTGCAGGCTTTTTTCCAGCGTCAGGCGGCGGCCGCCGTGCTGGAAGCCACGCAGCAGTCGGAGAAAGCGGCGCTCGAATCGCTCAACGCCGCCGAGGCGCGCTACCAGGTCGGCACGGCGACGCCGGCCGACCGGCTGCAGGCGCGCACCGCGCATGCCCAGGCCGTGCTTAACCGCATCGGCGCCGAGGGCGCCGTGAAAACCGCGCAAGGAACCCTCGCCAACGTCATCGGTACTGATCCGACGCGCCCGCTTGAACTGGCGCCGCTGCCGCCTGCCGCGCCGAACGCCGGCTTCGAGGCCGACGTCGTCCGGCTGATCGACGAGGCGCGCGCGCGGCGCCCCGACCTCGCCGCGGCGGAAGCGCAGTTCCGCGCCGCGCAGGCGAACATCGAGGCGGCGAAGGCGGCCCATTTGCCAACCTTGTCGCTCGGCGTGGGGGCCGGTCGCAGCCAGATCGCCGGCCAGCCGGCCTATGACAGCTCGAGCATCGGCCTCACCCTGAACATCCCGCTCTTCAGCGGCTTTTCCACCACCTACAAGGTGCGCGCGGCCGAGGCCCAGGCCGACCTGCAGGCGGCGCGGCGCGAGCAGGTGCGCCTGCAGGTGGCGCTCGACGTGTGGAATGCTTACGCCAATCTTGCCACCGCCACGCAGTCGGTGAAAACCGCCGGCGAGCTGCTGGAGAGCGCAACGCAGTCCGAGCGCGTCGCCGCCGGCCGCTACCGCGCCGGCGTCGGCAGCATCCTCGATCTGCTCAGCGCGCAGGCCGCGCTCGCCAACGCGCGGCAGCAGCGCATCCAGGCCGGCACCAGCTGGTTCGTCTCGCGCACAACGCTGGCCCAGGCGATGGGCGCGCTGGATGCAGGACTGCTCGCCGAACTCGCGCCGACCGCAGCGGCACCCGTTTCGCAGAAGGATCGTCCATGACCCGCAACACGCAAATCGCCCTGCTCGCCGGCGCTGTCTGCCTGCTCGGACTCGGCTATTACCTGTTCCAGAAGCAGGCGGCGGCCAATCCGGAGACCCGCTACAAGACCCAGGCCGTCACGAAGGGCGAGGTAACACAGACCGTCTCCGCCAACGGCACGCTCAATCCGGTCACCTTGGTCAGCGTGGGCACGCAGGTCTCCGGTACCGTGAAGAAACTTCACGTCGACTTCAACGACCAGGTCAAGGCCGGCCAGGTCCTCGCCGAGCTCGACGACGCCATCTTCTCGGCCCAGGTGCGGCAGAGCGACGCCAGCGTCGCCAGCGCGCAGGCCGCGCTCGGCCTGGCACGCGCCAGCGAGGCGCGCCTGAAGTCCCTCTTCCAGCAGGAATACGTCTCGCGCCAGGAGCTCGACCAGGCCGTGCAGGCGCGCGAGGCGGCGGAGGCGCAACTGCGCCTGACGCGCGCGCAGAATGACCGCGACCGCGCCAACCTCGGCTATTCGGTGATCCGCTCGCCGGTCTCCGGCGTGGTGGTCGACCGCCAGATCGACATCGGCCAGACAGTCGCCGCCAGTTTCCAGACACCGACCCTGTTCAAGATCGCGCAGGATCTGACGCAGATGCAGATCTACACCACCTTCGCCGAGGCCGACATCGGCAACATCCGCGTCGACCAGCCGGTGCGCTTCACCGTCGACGCCTTTCCCAACCGCAATTTCCGCGGCAAGGTGAAGCAGATCCGCCTCAACCCGACGACGCAGCAGAACGTGGTGACCTACAACGTGGTGGTCGCGGTGGAGAACCCCGAGCAGATACTCCTGCCCGGCATGACCGCCTATGTCAGCATCGCCGTGGCGCAGCGCAAGGACGTGCTGCTGGTGCCCAACACGGCGCTGCGTTTCAAGCCGGCCGATGCCGACAAGGGCGACAAGGCCGGCGAGAAGGCGAACAGCGAGAGCTCGAAGGCAGCAGCCGGCAGCCGTCCCGGCGGCCAGCCCGGCGGCGGCGAGCGCCGCCGGCGCGAAACGGGCAGCGGCACGGTATATGTACTTGAGGAAGGCCAGCTCAAGCCTATGAAGGTCGGCACCGGCATCACCGATTCGCGCGTTACCGAGCTGTCCGGCGGAGAACTGAAGGAAGGCGACAAGGTCGTCACGGGGGAGAACCTGCCGACCGCGACAAACGCCGCTTCCTCCTCGGCCTCCAGCACCTTCCGCATGAGGCTGTTCTGATGGAAGAAGCGGTCATTCGCGTCGAGGGTTTGTACAAGGACTACGACACGCCGGCCGGCCCCTTCTCGGCACTGAAAGATGTCGATCTCGCCATCCTCCCCGGCGAGTTCGTTGCCATCATGGGCCCTTCCGGCTCGGGCAAATCCACCTTCATGAACATCCTCGGCTGCCTCGACCGTCCCACTGCGGGAAAGTATTTCCTCGCCGGCCGCGACGTCGCCGCGCTCGACAAGGATGAGACGGCGCGGCTGCGCAACCGCACCATCGGCTTCGTCTTCCAGGGCTTCAACCTGCTGCCGCGCATGAACCTGACCGACAACGTCGCCCTGCCGCTGGTCTACTCGGCGATCAGCCACGACGAGCGCCGCGCCCGCGCCCAGGCCATGCTGGAGAAAGTCGGCCTCGGCGGCTACGCCCATTCCCTGCCCAACCGCATTTCCGGCGGCCAGCAGCAACGCGTCGCCATCGCCCGGGCGCTGGTCAACGACCCGCGCCTGGTTCTCGCCGACGAGCCGACCGGCAACCTCGACAGCCACACCGGCGAGGAGATCATGGGCGTCTTCAACGCCCTCAACGAAGAAGGTATCACCGTCGTGCTCATCACCCATGAGGCCGACATCGCCGCGCACGCCCGGCGCCAGGTGCGATTTCTCGACGGCCGCGTCGTGCACGACGCTCCGACGCAGCCGCATCGGCGCCCGCCGAGCGAAGCGAGCCAACGTCACCCCCTTCCGGGGGAAGGGGGGCGGGAGGAAGGCGCCTTATGCTAGGCGCGATGCTGCAGGAAGCCTGGCGTGCCATGGGCGCCAACCGCCTGCGCACGCTGCTCACCATGCTCGGCATGGTGATCGGCGTCGGCGCCGTGGTGCTGATGATGGCCATCGGCCAGGGCGCGCAGTACGCCGTGGCGCAAACCATCAGCACCATGGGCAGCAATATCTTCGTCGTCCTCTCCGGCTACACCTCGGTCGGTGGCGTGCGCAGCGGCAGCGGCAGCGCGCCGACGCTGACGGTGGTTGATGCCGAGGCCATCGCCGAGCTCGACGGGGTGGAACTCGTCGCGCCCGTGCATATGGGTTCGGTGCAGATGGTTTACGGCTCGAACAACTGGAACGTCTGGGTGATGGGCTCGACGCCTCCGTTCTTCGACGCGCGCTCGTGGGCGCTGGCCGACGGCACCGTATTCACGGATTCCGACGTGCGCGCCGCCACGCGGGTCGCCGTGATCGGCAAGACCGCCGCATCGAACCTGTTCGGCGAAGAGAACCCCGTCGGAAAGACCTTCCGCATCGGCCAGGCGCCCTTCACCGTGCTCGGCGTGCTGGCGCCCAAGGGGCAGAACCTGGAGGGACGCGACCAGGACGACGTCCTCGTCATGCCCATCACCACCGCCCAGCGCAAGGTGTTCGGCACGCCTTTCCAGGGTTCGGCGCGACAGCTCCTGGTCAAGGCCTCCTCCGGCGAAGCCATGCCGGCGGTGGAAAAAGGGATCGAGGCGCTGCTGCGACAGCGCCACCGGCTGCGCGACAGCGCCGATAACGACTTCACCATCCGCAACCTCACCGCCGTGGCCGACACGGCGGCCGAGACGACACGGGTGATGTCGCTGCTGCTCGGCGCCATCGCCTCGGTATCGCTGCTGGTCGGCGGCATCGGCATCATGAACATCATGCTGGTCTCGGTCACCGAGCGGACGCGGGAGATCGGCATCCGCATGGCGATCGGTGCGCGCGAGCGCGACATCCTCGCCCAGTTCCTGCTCGAGGCCGTCATCATCTCCGTCATCGGCTGCGCCATCGGTCTCGTCCTCGGCATCGGCGGCGCCGCGCTCGCCAACCAGCTGGCGAAAATGACCGTCGTCGTCTCCGGCAGTTCGGTCCTCACCGCCTTCGGCGTGGCCGCCGGCGTCGGCATCTTCTTCGGGTTCTATCCGGCGCGCAAGGCGGCCCGCCTCGATCCCATCGAGGCGCTGCGTTATCAGTAAGCGAGTTGGGCGATAATGCCCCTCTCATGAGCGACGAAGTCGAGATCAAGCTGTCCCTGCCGGAATCGGCGCAGCGCGCCTTTCTGCGCCACCCGCTGCTGAAACAGGCGGAACCGCTGCCGACGCGCAAGCTGGTCAACATCTATTACGACACCCGCGAACTGACCCTGCACGACAAAGGCATAGCCCTGCGCACGCGCCGTCAGGGGCGGCACTGGCTTCAGACGGTGAAGTGCGCAGGAACCGCGGCAGGCGGGCTGGCCGTGCGTCCGGAATGGGAGCAACCCTACCGCGGCCGCTTCGAATTCGATGACATCGACGACAGCAAGGTGCGAGAATTTCTCGAGCGTCACCGCGTCCGCTCGCATCTCGAGCCGGTGTTCGAGACGGCTTTCTCGCGCCGCTGCTGGCGTCTGCGCCCGTCGCGCGGCGCCAGCGTGCTGCTCATGCTCGACCGAGGAGCCATCGTCGCGGGCGACAGGCGCGAGGCGCTTTCCGAAATCGAACTTGAGTTGGAGCAGGGTGACGCCGGCGCCTTGTTCGAACTCGCCCGCGTGCTCGCCGCCGACCTGCCGGCGTGCCCGGAACTTTTTTCCAAGGCTGAACGGGGTTACCGACTGCGCCTCGCCGCGCCGCTCGTTCCGCGCAAGGCGGCGCGCTCCACCCTGCAGGCCACGATGAGCCCGGCGGAGGCCTTTCGGCTGATCGCGCAGGACTGCCTTGCCCAACTGCAGTGGAATGCATTGGGAGCAAACGCGCAGGACGCGGAATTCGTCCATCAGATGCGCGTCGCCCTGCGCCGGCTGCGCTCAGGCGTACGCACCTTCCGGCCGGCGCTGCCGGAAGGCTTCGAGGCGGCCGTGGCGCCGCCGATCCGCGCCCTGGCGCGCACGCTCGGCGCGGCGCGCGACTGGGATGTGCTCGCAGAGGAAATCGTCGCGCCGGTGCGGCAGGCTTTCGCCGAGGATGCCCGCCTCGACGCGCTGGCTGCCGCTGTCGAGCGCTTGCGGGAGTCGGCGCGGGCGTCGGTGCGGCGCGCGCTGGCCGATTCGGCGTACGCGATCTTCCTGCTCGACTTTGGCGCGCGGCTGCATCGCCTCGAAGCGGCGTCAGCCGCCGGGAACCTTGCCGGCTTTGCCGCGCGCCGCCTCGATCGCCTGCACAAGAAAGCGCTCGCCCTCGCCGACGCCGCGCGGGCGCAGGCACCCGACGCCCTGCACGCGCTGCGCATCGGCGTGAAAAGGCTGCGCTATGCCACCGAGTTCTTCGCGCCGCTCTATCCGGCAGGCGAGGTGCGCAGCACGCTCGCGGCGCTGACCTCCCTGCAGGATGCGCTCGGTGCGCTGAACGATCTCTCCCGCGCCGGCGGCCTGCTCGCCCAGTGCATGGACGACGATCCTGCCCTGCGCGAAGCCGTGAGCCTGCTCGGTGGCTGGCACGGGCCGCGGCACGCCGAGTTGGGCAGACTGACTTTGCAGGGCATCCGGCGCCTGCAAAAGATGCATCGCTTTTGGAGGGAGTAAACGTCATGAACGACAAGCCCGCCGCTGCCGACCCGGCGATGGACCTCATCCTCTGGCGCCATGCCGAGGCAGAGGACGGAACGCCGGACGCGAAACGCCAGCTGACCGAACGGGGCCGAAAACAGGCCCGGCAGGTTGCGCGCTGGCTGAAGAAGCGCCTGCCGTCCGGCGCGCGTATCCTCGTCAGCCCCGCCGTGCGCGCCGTGCAGACGGCCGAGGCGCTGGAACTGCCTTACGAAGAACAGCCCAAGCTCGGCGCCGGCGCCACGGCCGCCGGCATTCTCGGCGCGGCCGGCTGGCCCCGTACCGGCAGCACGGTCGTCATCGTCGGCCACCAGCCGACGCTGGGACGCGCGGCCGCCCTCCTGCTCACCGGCGACGCCGCCGACTGGAGCGTGCGCAAGGGTGCACTGTGGTGGTTCACCCGCCGCGTCCGCAACGGCGCGGCCGAGACCGTGCTGCGCGCCGTGGTCGCGCCCGATCTGGTATAAGAGCTCCGTACATAATGAATAGACCGGCGGACATCCTCTTCGACCTCGACGGCACGCTGATCGACTCCTCGCCGGGCATCCTGGCCTCGTTCAAGCGAGTGCTGGACGCCAACGGGCTGCAAGCCGCGGTGCCGCTGGAAGCCTCGCTCATCGGGCCGCCGCTGGGCGAAACCCTGCAGCGCATCAGCGGCATCGCGGACGAGGCCGTGCTGGCCAGGCTCATCGAAGCCTTCAAACAGGATTACGACACAGTGGGCTACCGCCAGACCTTCGCCTTCGCGGGCGTGCCGGAGGGCCTGCGCCGGCTCGCCGAGTCCGGCGCGCGGCTGTTCATCGTCACCAACAAGCGCATGGTGCCGACGCGCAAGATCCTCGATGCGCTCGATCTCGCGCGCTATTTCACCGGGGTGCATACGCGGGACGAGTCCGTGCCGATGTCACCCTCGAAATCCGCCGTGACCCGGCGCGTCGTCGCGCAATACGCGATCGCCCCCGGCAATGCGCTCTTCGTCGGCGACTCCGAGGAGGATCGGCGGGCGGCGACGGAAAACGGCATGGCCTTCGTCCATGCCGCCTACGGCTATGGCGACCTGTCCAGCGCGGCACCGGCCGCATTCAGCACGCTGGCCCGACTGACCGACTTGCCTGCATTGGCCGCAACGCTCCTTTCGGGTGCGCACACATGATCCTCGACCGGATTCTCAAGACCATTTTTTCATCGCGCGGCCGTTCCGAGAAGGCGCTCTCGGCCCTTGACGAGGCACGACGACTGATCAATCTGCGGCAGACGGAGGAAGCCGGCCGCATCCTGGACGCGCTGCCCGAATCCGAGCGCGCCTCGGCCCAGGCGCTGAACCTGCTCGGCGAAGTGGCCTTCTACCGCAGGGAGGACGAGCGCGCGGAAGAGTATTTCCGTGCGGCATTGGCGAAGGAGCCGGAAAACATCGAAGCGCACTACGGCATTTCCAAGCTCCTCTTCGAGCGGGAACGCTTCCAGGACGCCGTGCTGCATGCCCACTATGCCCAGACGCACGACAAGGCCAACGGCCATTACGCCGCGCATGCCGCGCTCTGCTTCATGGCGGTCAGCGACCTCAGCCAGGCCTACTGGTCGGCCCAGCGCGCCGTGTCGCTTGAGCCGATGGTGGCGCGCTACTGGAACGACCAGGCCATTATCTACCGAATGATCGGCCGTCTCGATGACGCCGAAAGGGGATTCCGTCATGCCTTGGCGCTGGACCCGGATTTGACCCAGGCGAGCGAGAACCTGGCCAGCCTGCTCTCGGAAAGGGCCTGCGATTCCACGACAGCGCCGCAGCAGTCCGAGGAAGCCCACACGGCCGCTACCGCATCGGCCGCGGTCAACTCGGATAGCTCACAGGAGCAGCAACTCCGGCAAAAGACCGAGGACGCCGAGCGCCTCTTCGCCGAAAGCCCGGAGGACCTCGACAACGCCCTGGGACTGGCCAGGCTGCGGGAGCAGCTCGGTGAGCTTCAAGAGGCCATTGACGTCCTCAGCGTGGCCCTAATCCACCATCCCGACAGCCTCGACATCCGCAAGCTGCGAGGCAGGCTCTACAAGCGCCTCAGCCATCCCCGCAAGGCCGTCATCGACCTGCTCAAGGTGCTGAAACGCCTGCCGGACGACCCCGAGGCGCTCTTCCCCTTGGCAGAGATCTATTCCAACGACGGCAAGTTCGAGGAGGCCATCAAGTACAGCAGGCGCTGCGTCGATGTCAGGGGCCTCGTCGAAGACAAGATCACCCTGGCGAACCTGTTTGTCTCGGCCTGCCGCTACGAAGAGGCCATCGCGCTGTACGAGCGAATTCTCGAGGAGCATCCCGAGGCAAAGACCCAGATCGATCTCGGCTACGGCGTCTCGCTCAGTTTCCTCGGCAAGTTCAAGGAAGCCGAGTCCTACCTCGACCGGGCCGTGCAGTTCATGCCCTACAACTCGGATGTGCGCTTTGTCCGTTCCAGCAACAACCTCCTGCTGGGTAACTACGCGGCAGGATGGGAGGACTATCATTACCGCGTCTACGCCGATCAGCGCAGTTCCATCCGCCTGCTGCCGATGCCGTTGTGGGAGGGTCAGCCGCTCGAGGGCAAGCGCATCCTCCTGCTGGCCGAGCAGGGCCTCGGCGACCAGGTCATGTTCGCTTCCATCGTTCCTGATCTGCTGGCCAAGGCGCCCCAGCAGGTCGTCATCGAGGCGCATGAGCGGATCGCCAAGACCCTGGAGCGCTCGTTTCCGACGTGCGTGGTGATTCCCTCGAAGCAGTCCTCCCGCTTCGACTGGCTGAAGGAACTTCCGGACATCGACTACTACCTGCCGATCGCCGAACTGCCGCGCTTCTTTCGGCCCAGCGCGGGAAGCTTCCCCAGGCACCAAGGCTTTCTCGTAGCGGATCCGGCACGGGTGGCTTACTGGAAAGACCGGCTCGCCAGCACCGGCACGGGCAGAAAAATCGGCATTTCCTGGCGCGGCGGAACCGAGCGCACGCGGCAAGTAGTCCGGTCAATGAAACTGCAGGATCTGGCCACCATCCTGCATACCCCCGGCCTGGATTTCGTCAACCTCCAGTATGGCAAGGTGGAAGCAGAAATCCGCGAGGCGCAAGGCGCCCTCGGCGTTCCGATCGTGTCCTGGCCTGAGGCCATCGAGGATCTCGACGAGTTCGCCGCGCTCATTTCGGCGCTCGACCTGGTCATCACGGTCTGCAACACGACGGTGCACTATGCAGGCGGATTGAATCGTCCGGTGTGGGTGATGACTCCGAAGATTCCCGGCTGGCGCTATGGCCTCGCCGGCCACGGTATGGACTGGTATCCGTCGGCGCGCATGTTCAGGCAGCCTGCCTTGGGAGACTGGGAAAGCGTGCTGAACGAGGTCGCCTCGGCTCTCGAAGCTTGGTCACGATCGGACGAGCATTCGCCTCGATGACGACTGCGGCGGACAGGCCGGAAGGCAGGGAGGAAGCCGAAGCGCTGGCCTGGGAGGGGAACCGGCTTTTCCAGAAGGGCGATTTCGCCGCGGCCATGCGCGCCTATGAACGGGCTCTCAGCATCGAGCCGAGCCAGCCCAGCGTCGAATATCATCTCGGCCTGCTGTGGCTGAAGCAGGGAGCCGACGAGCAGGCCATGGCACATTTCCGGGCTGCCGTTGCGCTGGATCGAACCTACTACAAGGCGCATGTGGCGCTGGCGGAAGTCGAACTCAGGAAAGGCTTGCTGGGTCTCGCCCGACAGCACTTCGAAACCGCGGCCGCGCTGCAACCGGAGAGTGCAGGCGTGTGGTCACGGCTCGGCAAGCTCGAATTCCTCAGGGGCAACGCAAAAGGGGCGGCCGACTGCTACGAGCGCGCCTGGCGTGCCGACGGCAAGGCGCATGCAGCGGCCAGCAACTATCTCTACTGCTCGGCTTTCCGTAACGACGTCTCCCCGAATGAACTGGCTGAAGCATGCGTCCAATGGGGGCGGCAATTCGACCGACCCGACGGCGCTGTGGGCAGATCGGAGGTGCTCGACCGGGATGCCGATCCGCAGCGGAAACTGCGCATCGGCTATCTTTCCCCCGATTTCCGCGAGCATTCCCTGCGTTTTTTCTTCGAGGCCATCGCCAAACACCACGACCGGCGTCGCTTCGCGCTCTACGGCTACTGCGACACGAAGAAATCAGACGGCATCAACGCCGGATTCCGGGAGCACGCCGATGCCTGGCGCGACACTGCCGGGATGGCCGACTCGGAGGTCGCGGCAATCATCCGCCAGGACAGGCTGGATATCCTCGTCGAACTCGCCGGCCACACGCGAAACAACCGGCTTCCCATGCTGGCCGAGCGCCTGGCGCCGATACAGATCACCGGGCTGGGTTACCCCTGCACCACGGGCCTTGGCAGCATCGATTACAAGCTCTCCGACGCCGTTGCCGATCCGCCCGGCGCCGAGGCGTTCTACTCGGAATCCCTGCTCCGCCTGCCCGAATGCTTCTGGTGCTTCACGCCGCCAGCCGGTTCGCCCGGCGTCGCGCCGTCGCCCTGTCTCGCCAACCGCCGTGTCACCTTCGGTTGCTTCGGTGAGCCGTGCAAGATTTCCGACGTGGTCCTGCGGAACTGGCGCTTGATTCTGCATCAGTTGCCTGAGGCGCGCCTGCTGGTGAAGTTGCCGAGGTGGGGTCATGCGGACAACGTCGCCTACCTGTCGGATCGCCTTGCGGAATTCGGCCTGCCTGTGGAGCGCGTGCAATTGCAGGGGCCGTCAGTCCCTATCGACGCCTTCCTGCAATCCTATGGCCAGGTCGACGTCATTCTTGACACGTTTCCTTTCAATGGGGGCACCACCACCTGCATGGCATTGTGGATGGGCGTGCCCGTCGTGACGCTCGCCGGAAACCATCTGGCCTCGCGCATGGGCGCAACGATACTGACCCATTGCGGACTGCACGAGCTGATCGCCGAAACATCGGCGGAATACATCGCGAAGGCGGTAGCCCTGGGGAGCGATCCTGTCCGCCTCTCCGCCCTGCGCGCCACGATCCGAGACAAGATGCTCGAGGCGCCATTGACCGACGGCAGGCGCTACGTCTCCCACCTGGAGTCGGCCTACCGGACGATCTGGGCCGATTGGTGCCGCAAGTTGCACTAACCGGAACCTGGCAGTCTGGCGGACAGGCGCTCCATTCAGGCGGCACGGTTCGTCTGGCATGCCTGTTGCTTATAAGTAGCCGGCATCCTGCCAACATGATCCACTACACAGGAGTCTCCTCTATGAAGAATGCAATGCAGCGGGGCTTCACGCTCATCGAACTGATGATCGTGGTGGCGATTATCGGCATCCTGGCCGCTATCGCCTTGCCCGCCTACCAGGATTACATGATCCGCGCCAAGGTTTCGGAGGTCGTGCTGGCTGCATCGGCACAGAAGACCGGGATCACCGAGAAAGCCCAGAACGACGGTGGGTGCGGCTCTTGCGGTAACGGTTTGGTTGTTGTCTCAGGCGGTTACGTCGGCCAAGGCAGCGTGACCAGCGCCGGCGTGGTGAACGTCAGCGCAGCGTCCACCATTGGCACGCCGGGCATTACCGTCACGCTGACGCCGTCGTGGAACTCCAATGCAGGCACAGTGATCTGGTCCTGCACGGGCGGTCCGACGAAGTACATGCCAGCCTCCTGCCGCGGCTGATTTTTGCAATGCAACAAAAACGCGCGCCATCGGCGCGCGTTTTTTGTGCCAAATTTGTCACATGATGTGACGTAAACCGTCATTATCCGCTGCCGTCCGATGACGGTTTGATCCCGACAATCCGCATATCCCTCGGTTCACGCAATTTGAATTGGGCCGGTTCCTGGCGGACATCGACCAGGCCCGCCTCGCGCATCAGGCTGGCGAGGCTGTTCGGCGTATAGGCCCAGCGATGGGTCATGAGTGGATCCTGCCAGGCAGGGTCGCCGTAAAACACCCACATGCTCCTCTGGCCGCGCGTATCCCCGGCGCTGGCATTTTCCGGATCGCTCAGCAGCGCCTGGCAAGCCGAGATCAGGTTGGGACATTCGAGAATCATCTTCCCGCCCGGCTTCAGCACCCTTGCCCATTCCCTGAGTATGTCGAGGACCTCCCAGCGCCAGAAATGCTCGACGACGTGCACGGCCAGTATTTCATCCGCCGAACCGCCGGCAAACACGCTCAGGTCGTGCAAATCGCACAACACGTCCGGGCGCAGCCCGCGCCGGCTCGGTGCCACATCGACATTCACGTACCCTTCCAGCACCTTGTCGCCGCATCCCAGGTTGAGCCGGACCGGCTTCTGGGCAACTTCAACGGCTAGCGCCGGCTGGGTGTTGATGGGCGCAGTTTCAGGAGCCGCAGCAGATCTGCCATGCTCGCCGGCCGGAAGCCGCATGAACGCCCCTTCCCAAGCTGCCGCGACGGCTTCGACCGAGCAATTCCTGGCCACCTGCTCCTGGCCACGCCGAATTCGCTCGAGAACCTCATCGGGATGGCCGACCGCCCAGCGGATACCTTCCGTCAGATCCTCTCCCAGCCAGGCACTGTCCTGGTACTCCATATAGGCCGGCACGGGCGAAGCCACGACGAAACGCCCGCACTGCAAGGCATCGGTCAGCCGGTTGGCGGTTTTGACGCTCTTGCTTGAATCCTTTAGGTCGGAGGGAATCAGAACGATGTGGCATTCAGCGACCAGTTCCCACACCGACTCCGCCTCCCACGGCATGAATTCCATCGTCGCCGCCGGCGCAAACCGCGCATTGAAATCCGCCGCGAAATTCTCGATGCCGATTCCTGGCAGCGACACCACCCGGATCATCAGGGGCTGTTCCTTCCGCAATCCGGCCAGCCGATCCATCCAGGCCTTCATGTTCGGCCAGTTCGGCGCGTTGCCGTACCAGACCAGCCGCAATCGCGGTCGCGGTAGCAGCTTCGGCAACAGCGAACCCAAGGCCCGGCGCAATCCGCCGTCGGCCTGGCTGAATGCGACGGGCTCGCCACGGGGCGAGCCCAGCGGATCGCCGACAACGGACGAGGGCGTGTCGCAATAGCGCCGGACCGCCTGCGTCATGGCGGAAGAACCGGCGATCACGCCATCCACCGCGGCGACCAGCGCGCGCAGATACCCTCCGCGCTTCTCGTCGCTGAAAAAGTCGTCGTTGATGTCGGCGAATGCCCGCGCGCCCTTCTTCCTGACCCTCTCGATCGCCGCGATAACCGAAGCGCCGAGGCGCTCGTAGCGACCCGCGTCGCCCTGCAACCGGGGCAGCAGCTTGCCGATCACGACGACATCGGGGTCGCCCTTGCCCAATTTGTCGAAATCGGGGGCAACCCACAATTCCATGGGAATCAGCTTGACCTTATGCCCCCTCGCGCCAAGGCCCTGCGCGGGCAGGATGGCGCGGTAGCGATTGGTCGCCAGGGAGGCGAGAGGAGCGCCGGAGTCATCCACCGCAACGCCGTCGACAATCCAATGAATGAGCATGCCAAGAGATCAATTCGAGGAAACGCTTCCGCCAGACAATGTGCAGTTTCGCCTATATCCTGCACGCATCGGCCTGACGGTCGGCCTGCACTGCATATTAGCATTGCAATTTGACCGGAGTCACAAAATAATAGCGCTGGTTCGTCAGGGAGGATCGGATGGGTTTGCTTTCCATATTTTCAAGCCGCGAGATCGACGAGATGGCACAATCGCTCGTCCAGGAACTGGTGAAGCGCTACCCCCCCTCTCTCGACAAGCCCGGGGCGAGGAAGCTGTCGGTCGCGCGCATCACGCGCATCCTCGAGGATCTCTATGGACGCGCCGCCCGCTTCCAGCAGGAGCGCCGTCTTGGCCTCTACAAGAAGGCCCGGCTGAGCAACACGTTCAAATGGGCTTTGAAAGAACAGGGGTACAGCGATGCGTTCGTCGATATGGCGACCGAGGGGCTTGTCGTCTACATGACGCGGAAGGCGTCTCCTCAAACGAAACAGAGTGGTGGGGAATCCAAGAAAAACAAATAGCGATCCCGCTACGGCCTGTTCTCTGAACTGCAGGAAGGTGGCTGATTCGCCAGCCATGCTTGCCAGAAGTGCCGGAAAGCGGCTTCCAGATCCCGAGTGAACTGCCTGTGATTCAATAGTGGCGAACTCCTGAAATGCCCACGTAATCCGCGGCGCAACTCCTCCAGACGTGCCGTATCGTTGGCCAATGTCACTGCAATCTCGACGTATTCATTCGGGTCACTGGCGATCAGATCGCCCAGTCCGAGATTCTTCAGCATCGAAAGCGTCTGCCGCCCAGCCAGATGCTCTTGCTCCAGCGTAACTACTGGAACGCCCATCCAGAGCGCATCGAAACTTGTAACCCCTCCGCAAAAAGGAAAGGGATCAAGCGCGATATCGATTTCGGAGTAGGTTCCGGAGAATTCATCGATTGGCAAGGCATCCCTGATATCGAGGCGTTCGCGCCCGATTCCGTGCGCCAGGCATGATGCAATAAAGCGCTCCCTGTTCGGCCCGTCCCTCAAGGTTGTGCTTTGTATGAGAAGCCTGCTTTCACGCACCCTCTCGAGTATCCGCGCCCAAAGCCGCAAGACATCCGGATTGAGTTTTGCAATATTGTTGAGACAACCGAAAGTCAGTCCTCCTGTCCTTTTGCATGGAAGCTCGCTGACCTCCATCATGTGCGAATAGGGCACATAGCAGATCCTGGTCTCCGGCAACCGATAGAGTCGCTCGATGAACAGCGCGTCCTGATCGCTCCCGGACGAATGGATGTCCGTGATATACCAGTCCATCGTTGCCAAGCCGGTGGTGCAGTAGTACCCGAGCCACGATACTTGCACCGGCGCGGGTTTTCGAGCGAAGACCAATGGCCGTGCATAAGCCGTATGACCGGACAGATCCACGAGGATATCGATCTCGTCGGCGCGAATTTGGGCGGCGATTTCCTCGTCGCTCTTGTCAAAAAGATGACGCCACAGATCGGCGGACCGCGAAATACGCCCGCTCATCTCATCAAAGCGCGGTTCGACGTGGTAGCAAACCGCGAATACCTTGCTCCGATCATGCCTCTCCAGAATGGGCAGAAACAACATTCCGACCACATGCTGACGCAAATCCGGCGAAAGATAACCGACCCGCAGAGGTTTTCCCGGCGATCGGTCGTTTTCGTAGGAAGGGCGGTTCGGATAGTAACGTCTTGCTATTGATTGCTCCCATTTGGACACCGCTTCTTGATAGGAGCCCAGTGTTTCCGAGGAGCCGTAGTTCAGACAATTCAACGCGCTGGAGAAGGCCTCCGGAAATTCCGGCGCGAGCAGATAGGTTGCGTAGTAGTGATCTGCCGCCTCAGAAATCCGACCAAGCTTGGTCAGGCAACGCGCTGCATTATTGTGGTAGCCAGGATGATCGGGCTTCAACGCGATTGCGTTTATGTAAAGCGCGACCGCATCCGAGAGCAGGCCTTGCGCCTCGCATATTCTCGCCAGAAGCGCTATGGCTTGAATCTGCTCACCCGCGCTCCAATCATGACTGCTTAAGCATTCCTTCGCTCGGATGAGACAGTGCTTATCGCGGCGCCGCACGCCATCCTCGGCTAGCGCTGCTGCCCAGGCAAGGCGATTGCGCTCGGATGATTCAAGGGAAAAAGCCCGCTCAAGAGCACGCGCCGCCTCTGTATATCGCCCGATTTGCTGATACGCCAGGCCCAAATTGACCCACGCACCAAGATAACCCGGTTTCCGTACGCAAGCCCGGTCGAACGCCTCGATCGCCGCGGTCAAATCGCCATGCGCCAAACAGGCATTCCCGAGGTTGAAGTGATACAAGGCCACATCTGGGCGCGTCCTTCCCGCCGCAGCAAAGAAGTCGCGCGCCCTTTCATTCTCGCCCCGCTCAAGCGAAACAAGTCCAAGCAGATTCAAACAATCGGCATCCTGTCCGTCTTCTCGTAGCAGTCCGGCAGCGATTCGCTCGCATTGCTCGAGTTCGCCTGATTCGATCAGCTCGAATGCTTTCTGCAATTGCACTGATCGTGTGTTGCTGTCACGGCGCAATAGGTTTCGTATTGCCTTGGAAAACATCACACCCGGAATTTCCTGGAGGAATTTCAGCCGATGCCGGCACTAACCGGGTTCGGTTGTCAAGGCCAACTTCAATTGCTGAAGTTGCTGCGGCGTAGCCGGGTTCTTGAAAGCGAATGCGCAGATCTCATAGGGGCCGGGGACAAGCCAAATCTCCTGGAACCCTGCCTGGTGCAGTTTGTCGCCGAGACTTCTCTCCGTAAAGCCTGTCCTGTGCGCCATGAAATCGCTTCCACCGCGCTCGATCAAACGGGCGGATCCATAGATCATGTCACGAACGGAAATCGGCCCCGCTGCTGATACGTACAGTTCGTCTTCGATATCCATGCCTTTCGACAGCATCCGTTTCATCGCCGCAATCAAATCCGGCACGCGAATCTCGGCAAAGCCGTTCGGCTTCAGAATCCTGAGGAATCCTGCAAGGACACGCGGCACTTCGTGATGGTAGTAGTGCTCAAGGTTGTGCGAACAATACACCGCGTCGAACTGCGCGGCTTTTTGGTGCACGAGTTCCCGTGCATCGCAAACAATATCCGCACCTCCGCTCGGATCGATATCGAGCACGAGGTGGCGCCAGCCAGAATAATGCGCGGGAATGGGTATTTTCTTGCTGTGCCCGCCGACATTCAGAACGGTAGGCTGGTCATCCCGAATTTCGGGCTCCACAGTGGCACTACCAGGCTTGGCGTAAATCGAGGTTCGGTTCAGGCTTCTAAAAAATCGACGCAGCATTGGCAAACGCGCTTACGCTTCTTACTTGGTTCGGAAGCCGGGAATCCTGTCTTCATCCACCTCGTCGATCTGCACCGGATCGAGAAACCTGTCGGCATATCTAAGGTAGACCTTCTGCCGGACGAACACGTCGAAGAGGTCGGGATCGATGTGGCCGTTCAGCTTGAACTTGCCGAGGATATCCAGCGATTCGGAGAGCGTCTTGCCGCGCTTGTAGGGGCGGTCGCGCGCCGTAAGTGCCTCAAAAATGTCGGCTATGCCCATGACGCGCGCCTGGACGCTCATCTGGTCGCGGCTGAGCCCCTTCGGGTAGCCCTTGCCGTCCATCCGTTCGTGGTGGCCGCCGGCGTATTCCGGCACGTTGCGCAGGTGCTTAGGCCAAGGCAACTGCTCGAGCATCTTGATGGTGGCGACGATGTGGTAGTTGATCGTATCGCGCTCGGCCTGCGTCAGGGTGCCGGCACGGATGTTGAGATTCTCCAACTCCTCGTCGGTGAGGAAGTTGGCAGCCTTGCCGTCAACGTCGATCCAGCGGTAATCGGAGGCAATCCGCCTGACGCGCTCCTGATCTTCCGGGGTCATCAGCTCGGAACCAATGTTGGCCTGGCGCAGAAAGGCGCGGTCCGACTCGAGTTGATCGAGATGACGCTTCAGATCCGCCTCCAGCGCCGCCACCGCATGCGCCTCGAGTTTGTCGCCTAACCCCAACCGGGCCTCGAGCATGGCGATTCGCGCGTCGCGCTTGAGCACCTCGAACCGCGTATCGACAAGATGAATCCGATCGAACAGTGTCTGCAGTTTGGTCGCCTTGTCCACCACATGCACCGGCGTCGTCACTTTGCCGCAGTCATGCAGCAGGCCGGCGATCTTCAACTCGTAGCGGTCCTTGTCACTCATCCTGAAACCCGCCAGCGGGCCCACGGAGGTCTCGTTGACGGCCTCGGCCAACATCATCGTGAGGATTGGCACACGTTCGCAATGGCCACCGGTATAGGGCGATTTCTCGTCGATCGCCACGTTGATGAGCTGGATGAAGGCCTCGAACAATTCTTCCAGCTGCGAGATCAGCTGCCGGTTGGTGAGCGCAATGGCCGCTTGCGAAGCGAGGGATTCCGCCAGGCGCTGGTCGGCCGAGGAGAAGGGAACGACCTGCTTCGTGTCCTCGTCAATCGAGTTGATCAGCTGGAGGACGCCGATGACCGCGTTCTCGTGGTTTTTCATCGGCACCGTCAGAAAGGACTGGGAGCGATAGCCGGTGTGTTCGTCGAATTTGCGCGTGCCGGAAAAGTCGAAGCCCTCGGCGACATAGGCGTCGGCGATGTTGACCGTCTTCTGGTGGATGGCAGCATAGGCCGCCACCATGGAATTGTTGTCCTCGCCCGATTCGGTGTGCAGCGGCAAGGGCGGGAAGGGGATGGGGTTGCCCGAGGTGCCGCCCATGGCGATGCCCAGGCTGTCGTTGCGCACGATCTCGAAGCGCAGGCTCTGCTCGTCCTCCGTCACGCGATAGAGCGTTCCGCCGTCGGCATGCGTGATGGTCTTGGCGGCGATAAGGATGTTTTCGAGCAGGGTGTCGATGTCGCGCTCGTTGGACAGCGCGGCACCGATGGTGTTCAGCTGCTCGAAACGCCGAAAGAGATCTTCGATGGTGTCCATTACTTGATGCAGACCGCCCTGACCTGCTTCATGTCGGTGATGCCCTGCAGCACTTTCTCGATGCCGTCCTGCTTCAAGGTGCGCATGCCATCCTCGAGCGCGCAGGCGAGTAACTCGGCCACTCGCGCGTGCTCCTGGATCAGCTTCTTGACTTTGTCAGAGCCGACCATCAATTCATGCAGGCCGACACGCCCCTTGTAGCCGCTGTTGTTGCACTTGTCGCAGCCCTTGGGGTGGTACAGCTTGAACTGACCCTTGTTGTCGGCGTAATTCTTCACCCATTCCTTGTAGACCACTTCGTAGGAGGACTTGGCGTCCTTCTTGAAGGCAGCCGTGTTGAGCAGTTCCTCGCAATACTCGGTCAGCAGGCTCTTCATTTCCTCCGGCGAAGGCGTGTAGGCCTGCTTGCAGTCCGCGCACAGCCGCTTGCCCAGGCGCTGCGCCAGGATGCCGAGCAGCGCATCGGCGAAGTTGAAGGGGTCCATCCCCATGTCGAGCAAGCGGATGACGGACTCCGGCGCGCTGTTGGTGTGCAGCGTGGCGAATACGAGGTGGCCGGTCAGCGAGGCCTCGATGCCGATGGAGACGGTTTCCTTGTCGCGCATCTCGCCGACCATGATGATGTCGGGATCGGCGCGCAGGAAGGCGCGCATGATGGTGGCGAAATCCAGCCCGGCCTTGCGGTTGATCTGCACCTGGCGCAGACCTCTCTGCGTAATCTCGACGGGGTCCTCGGCCGTCCATATCTTGGTATCGGGATTGTTCAGGTGCTTCAGCACCGAGTGCAACGTCGTGGTCTTGCCCGAGCCGGTCGGTCCGCAGACGAAGAACAGGCCGTAGGGCTTCTCCACCACGGATTTCAGGCGCTCAAGGTTGTGCGGCAGGATGCCGAGTTTCTCGAGCGGAATCGGTTCGCCGGCGGCGAGGATCCGCATCACGACGTCCTCGACCCCGCCGGCGGAAGGAATCGTCGCAACGCGCAGCTCGATGTCGATCGGGCCGAATTTCTTGAACTTGATCTTGCCGTCCTGCGGCTTGCGTCGCTCGGAGATGTCGAGGTCGCACATGATCTTGAGGCGCGCCACCAGGGCATTGCGGTAGCTTGCCGGAATCTCGATGTAGTTCACCAGCGAGCCGTCCTTGCGGAAGCGGATAAGGGTCTTGTCCTTGCCCGGCCGCGGCTCGATGTGAATATCCGAGGCGCCCTGGTTGTAGGCGTCGATGATGACCTTGTTGACCAGCTTGACGAGCTCGTTGTCCGCCGCCGCCGAGAGATCCTCGCTGGTGAGATCGCTGACGCCCTCCTCGCCTTCATCCAGCCCCGAGAGAAGGTCGCCGACCGTGCCGTAGCCGGAGGTGGCGCCATAGAACTGGTCGAGCGACTGCCTGAACTCCTGGATGGTGGTGACGAGAAAGACCAGCTTGCTCTTCGGGAAAACGTTGTTGACGACACGCGAACTCTTCACCTGCTCCGGGTCCATCGTCAGGATGACGACACCCTCTTTCGTCTCCTCGATGGGCAGCCACTGGTTTTCCTCGAGGTATTCCCGCTTGAGGTTTCTCAGCAGATCCATCGGCTTGATGCGGTCGGCCTTGAACGGCTCGTAGGGGACGGCGAAGAACTTGGCAAGCGCATGCCCGATGGCCGACTGCTTGACCTGGAACTCCTGCTGCAGCACGTCCTCGATGTCCATGCCCTTGCGCCGGGCCGAACGCGTCGCCAGGTCGAACTCGGCGGCGGACAGCACGGCATCGGCAACCAGATGGTCATATTTCGACTTGACGACATGTGCTGGCCTCTGCCGCTGATTGAAGGCGATCGCCAGCGTTTCGCACAACCCCTTGGCGCCGTCCTCGGCCACCTGGGAGAACGGCGTCCCCGCCTTGTTGTTGATGAGTTGGACGACGCCGAGCAGTTCGCCGCTGTGGGCGTCGATCACCGGCGCCACCAGCATCTGCTTCGTGCGATAGCCCGTGCGCTTGTCCACTTCCTGCAGGAAACGCAGGCTAGGCGTGTGCGATTTCAGCTCGGCATCGTCGTAGACATCACGAATGTTGATCAGCTTCTTCGACAGGGCGACAAAGCCCGCGATGCTCTGATCGGCGATGGGCAGTCGAAGGTCCTTGAAGGAATTGAGTCCCGTCTTGACCTTGGAAACAATGGAGGATTTGTCCTCGCTGACCACGTAGATGGTCAATCGGTCGGCGTTGAACAGCGTGCAGATGTCCTGCGACAGCTCGAGCATGATTTCGTCGATGTTGGCCGTCGCGTGGATCTTGTTGGTGACCGCCTGCAGGTTCTTGAAAAAAGCCAGGCGGCTCGCCACCTCGCCGGCCCCGCCCGCTTCTTGCGCCGCGCCTAGCACCGCACTCATATCGTGTCACCCCACCGAGCCATAGGGAACCTCTTGTCAGACCAGATTGGCGCGCAGCCCGCCTTCGAGTAAATATGCCTTGTAGCCGCGCTGTGAGAGCAGGAACGCCGCCGCCGAGCTGCGCCGACCGCTCTTGCAATAGACAATATACTCCTTGCGATTGTCGATCGAACCGAACAGGTTGCGTATCTCGTTGAGCGGGATGTTGATCGCCCCCGGAAGCTTGTCTGCGTTGTATTCCGCGGGGAAACGCACGTCCAGCCAGACGGCGCCGGCCGCGACACGCCGTTCCGCGTCTTCCCGGGTAATCCTGTGCACCAGCGGTTCCTTGAGTAGCTCGACGAAATCCGCCTTGGCGAGACGCAGCAGCACGCCGTCGGTTTTCATCGACACGCTGGCATTGCGCCGCGCATCGGCAACCAGGGCCTCCTCGCCGAAAGCATCGCCCGCCTTCAACTCCGCCAGCTCGACGCTGGCGCCGCCCACCTGCCGCGTCACCTGGCCGCGCCCGCTTTCGATGACATAGTAGTACTCGCCTTCCTCGCCCTCCCTGACGATGACCTCGTCGCGGCGCACCTTGACGCGATGGAAGCGTCTGAACAGTTCGTCGATATTTGCCGAGGGCAGGCTGGCGAATATGCCCCGGGTGAGGTTTTCCGCCGCGAACATGCCGGACATCGTCCGCCAGTCGGTGCGATCCGCCGCATCTGTCTCCGCCTTGGGCTCGGCCACCGTCTGCCTGACCGCCGCATGCGTCGCCGCGATCTGGTCCCAGGTCAACATGATATCGAGCACTTCCTCGTCAATACGGATCAATTCGACGTCGGTGATAGCCTTGGCGACAACAAACGCGGGCTTGCGCTTGTCCAGAGCGCGCAGGGCGGCCTCAGTGCCGCCGACCAGTATCTCCGAGCTTGAATCCGGATAGTCGAGCTTGAGCTCGCCCTTGACGAGATAGACCGCCTGCCCTTCTGGACCTTTCAGTCGGAAAGGATCCTGGTTGCGGCTGACCAGGTCGACATAGCACATGCGCGACAGCTCGCGCAGGCTGTCAGGCGACAGGGAACCCAGCGGCTCCAGCCTGCGCAGTAGTTCGACAGAAAGGGATCGCGCATTCATCGACCGAATCCTAAAGGTCAAAGACCTGGTTGTTCTGCAGCATGCGCGGCTTGTACTCGCCGATGTATTCCTCGATCTCCTGCATGGTCAGCTCAATCTGTCCAGGCTTGAGGTGGGTGATATAGATCTCCGGCTCGCGCTGCAGCTTGAGCAATTCTTCCTTCAGCATGTCCGGGCAGAGATGCTTGGAGGCGACGGCCAGCTTGCGCTCACGGTTGGAGAAGGCTGTTTCGATGATCAGGTAGCGCAAGTTGCGGATCCTGTTGACGGCCTTCCACAGCTCGTCGCACACCGTCGTGTCGCCGCTGAAGACAAGACTGCCCTCGCCCGAATCGATGCGGTAGCCGACGGCCGGCACGGTGTGGTTCGCCGGGAGGGCGGTGATTTCGCGCCCTTCAAGCTTGACCCCCTTGCCAGTCCTGATCTCCGAGTAGCGCATGAAGGGGTTGTCGCGGTTCGGGATTTCGGAGAAATCCGGCCAGATGGCCCAGTTGAAAATGTGCGCCTGGATGATCTCCAGGGTCGCCGGCGTGGCATGCACCGTCAGCGGCTTGTTGCGCATGTCGCCCACCGTATCGACCATGAAGGGGAGGCAAGCAATATGGTCGAGATGCGAGTGGGTGATGAAGACGTGATCGATCAACGCCAACTCGGCCAGCGACAAGTCGCCCACACCGGTGCCGGCGTCGATCAGGATGTCGTGGTCCACCAGCAGCGAGGTGGTGCGCAAGTGACGCCCGCCGATGCCGCCGCTGCAACCCAGTATCCGAACCTTCATTTATTTTCTCTGCTATTTGGTGTCGAATTTCCACACGCCCTTCCAACCGGGCTCGGGCGGCGCTTTGCGCAACTGTGCGACCCGGTCCATGTATTTCGCGTACAGCGCGCAATCGGGCGCCATGCGCGTCAGGTTGAGCAGCGCCACTTCGGCCTGATCCCATTCCTGGCCGCGGTAGTAACGCAAGGCCTGGTTCCACAGCTTGAGTTCCTCGTGCTCCGCCTTGCCCACGTCGCTTTCTTGCCCGATCGGCTCATAAATGGCGACCGGTTCCTCCTTGCCCTTCACCTGGACACGATCCACCTCGCGGAAGACGATGTCCTTGATGGCCTTGCGCGTCCCCTCACCCACCAGGATCCCGACGCCATACTGCTTCGTGATGCCTTCGAGGCGCGAGCCCAGGTTCACCGCGTCGCCCATCACAGTATAGGCCTTGCGCACGACGGAACCCATGTCGCCGACCGTCATGTCCCCGGTATTGATGCCGACGCCGATCCGGATTTCCGGCCAGCCCTTGGCCGAAAACGCCTTGTTCACCGCCGGCAGGGCAGCCTGCATGGCCATGGCGGTCAGCACGGCATGGCGCGCATGCCGCGCGTCGGCCACCGGCGCCCCCCAAAAGGCCATGATGGCGTCCCCGATATATTTGTCCAGGGTGCCGCGGTTCCTGCGAATCACCTCGGTCATGGCGGAGAGGTATTCGTTCATGAGGTGGGTCAGCTCTTCCGGCGTCAGCCCTTCGGAGATCGTGGTAAAGCCGCGCACGTCGGAAAACAGCACCGTCAGCTCGGCCTTGCGGCCGTCCATGCTGTAGGCCTCGGGATCGCGGCTCATTTCCTCGACCAGTTCGGGCGGCACATATTGGCCGAACAGCTCCGTGAACTGACGTTTGGCACGCGACTCGACGAAATAGCCGTAGGACATGTTCAGGGCAAACAGGGTCAATACCAGCAACAGGCTGGAGCCGAGCGGCAGCACCAGATTGCCATATCCCCAGAAAGCCAGGTTGATGGTCACCACCAGCAGCAGAACGATCAGGGTGAACACGGTGGCGCGTAGCGGGGAAAGCAGGGGCAGAAGCAGGGCCATTGCCAGTCCCGCGAGCAGGAGCAGAACCACCTCGGCGCCAAGCACATAAGTCGGCTTCAGCTTGATGCTGCCATCCAGCATGCCGGTGATCAGGTTGGCATGGATTTCCACCCCGGGATAGGCCTCGCCGACCGGCGTGGCCCGCAGGTCGAGCAGGCCCGGTGCAGTGGTGCCGATCAGGGCGATCTTGCCTTTCAGTTCCCCCGGCTTGACCCGGTTGGTCATGATGTCCGCGATCGAATAGTACTTGTAGCTGCCCTGGTAGCCGCGGTACGGGATCAGCGCGGCGACGTTTTCGTCGACCGGGATGCGCATCGTGCCCCGCACGGTGGGCAGATCGATGGCCTCCATGCCCTGGTAGCCCTTGTTGGAAAACCAGCGTTCCTCGGGGAACCAGGGCACCACCTTTGGCTGGCCGACGAGCGCGCGCACCATGGCGAGCGAGAGCGCCTCGTAGTATTCCCCCTTGTACTCCGCCAGCAGCGGCACGCGCCGCGAGATGCCGTCGAAATCGACCAGCGGATTGAAATGCCCGCCCGAAAGGGCCGCTTTCTGGAATTCCGCCAGGTTGCCGCCGTGGTTCGCCCACACGGTAAAGGGAATGGTGCGACCGGTGAAGCTGCCTTGCGGCAGCACCGGCGCCGGCAATGCGCCGCTCGATACCCCGTCGCTGCGACCGGACAGGTAGTAGCCGAGAATCACCGGCCGTCCTTTCAGCGTTGCCACGAAACGACCGTCGTTGTCGAGCTGGGGGCGCAGTTCCTTCAGTGCGGCCTGGTAGGCCGCGTTGTCCTTCAGCTCGCTCCTGGCCAGTTGATCGAGCGCCTTGAGGCCGGAGCTGTCGTCAGGCTCGGCGAACACCACGTCGAAACCGAGCAGCAGGATGCCGTGCTGGTCGAACAGCTTGGCGACGAGCTGCGAGACGCGGTCCCGGCCCCAGGGCCAGCGCCCGATCTCGCCGAGCGACTTCTCGTCGATGTCGAGTATGACGACGCGCTCATCCACCGTCTGCGGCATGGTGAGCCGCACCTTGGTGTCGTAGATGATGGCGTCGAGGCGGTTGATGAAGCCGAGCTGATAGAAGCGGGCGGCATGGCCGAGCAGCGCCAGGAGCACGGCAAGGCCGAGCGCGTACCTGACGATGTGCTGCTTCAATACCGCCTCCCCTCGTAATTCCCCGTGCCGGAAGATTGTAGGAAGCTTCGCATGCCGGCGGCAGGAACTATGTCACGTTGCCTGACGCCGCGTCGTCGACCTGCCGCAGCCGGTCAGCTCTTGAGGAAGAATTCCATCTTGACGCCGGCGAGCTCGATGACGTCGTGGTCCTTCAGTTCGCGCGGGTGCGCATCGAGGGCGGTGCCGTTCACGACAGGATAATTCGCACCCTCGACATGGGTGATGAAATAGCCGTGCGGCCGGCGCGTGATGACTGCTACCTGGACGCCCGGCTTGCCCAGCGTGGTGAGATTCTTGGTGAGCTCGAGTTCCTTGCCGGCATTCGAGCCGGTCAGGATCTGGATGGCGGCCCCGGCAGCCGGCGCCGGCGCGGCGGGCGCGGGAGCAGGCTGGGGCGGCGGCGCCATGCCGGCATGCGTGTCGATCGCCTTCATGCCGACATGGGTATCGGTCGGCGAAGCCGCCTTGGCTGCCGCCTGCTCGGCCGTCTTCTTCATGAGATCGGGGCGCAGCACCATCGTCTTTTCGAAATCGGCGGCCGTCGTCTGGGAGGGTGTCTCGTTGATGTACTTGAGCTTGTACTTGCCCAGCTCGATGACATCGCTGTTCTGCAGGAAGTGCTTCTTGATCGGCTGGCCGTTCACATAGGTGCCGTTCGTGCTGTTCAGATCCTCGAGAAACGAATCGTTGAGGATCGTCACGATCACGGCATGCTCGCCGCTGATCGCCAGATTGTCGATCTGGATATCGTTGTGCGGCTTGCGTCCGATCGTCGTACGCTCCTTGGAGAGAGGTATCTCCTTGAGCACCAGGCCATCCATGCTTAGGATCAACTTAGCAGCCATGTTCGGTCCTTCCCGTTAAACACTACCTGAACCATTGCAAGAAACGCGCCCACCATCCGCGCGCCGCCGGATACTCGCGGGCAATGCGCACGAGTATCACCGAAATGTTGTCGCGACCACCGCTGTCGTTGGCGGTCTGCACCAGCTGCGTCGCCGCCAGGTCGAGGTTGGCCGAAAGCGCCTGCAGCGTCAGCGCGATCTCCTCGTCCTCGACCATGTCGTTGAGCCCGTCCGAGCAGAACAGGTAGATATCGCCCGGCATGGTATCGTAATCTCGGATCTCCGGCTCGACGACCGGATCGACCCCCAGAGCCCGCGTCACCAGGTTCTTGTTCTGCGAGCGACGCGCCTCCTCCACCGTAATCATGCCGCTGTCGATCTGCTCCTGCAACAGGGAGTGATCCCGCGTGATGACCTGAAAGTCGTCGCCGCGCAGCCGATACAGGCGGGAATCTCCGATGTGCGCCACCGACATCATGTTGTCATAGTACACCGCCATGACCAGGGTGGTGCCCATGCCGGCGTACTGGGGCTGACTTTGCGCCGCCTGGTAGATGGCGGTGTTGGCGCGGGCGATCTCCGCCTCCAGCACGGTATGCGCATTCAGCTTTCCCGCCGCGTCAAGGCGCTGCGGCTCGGTCTTCTGGAAGGCTTTCTCCAACTCGCTGCCGAGCAGGGTGGTGGCCATGCCGCTCGCCACCTCGCCGGCGTTGTAGCCGCCCATGCCGTCGGCCAGGATGGCGAGGCCGCGGGCAGGGTTAATGTAGACCGCGTCCTCGTTGTGCGAGCGCACCATGCCCGCATCGGTGCGGCTGACCATCTGCAGGGCCTGGCTGAGGTCCATCGTTCCTCTCATAGGTTGAAATCGACTTGCGGCGCGGCGCCCTTGCCGGCGCCCAGCCCGATGCAGGCCCGCAGGTCGGCGGAAAGTTCTGCACCGCCTTGGTAGCGCTGGCCGCTGTCCTTCGCCAGTGCCTTGTCGACGATTGCGGCCAGGCACTCGGGTGCCTGCGGATTGACGGCGCGCAGGTTCGGATGGGGCTCATTGGCGATCTTGAACATAAGCTGAGCCATCGACTCGCCCTCGAAGGGCAGCCGGCCCGTGACCAACTGGAACAGCATGACGCCAAGCGAGAACAGATCGGAGCGCCCGTCGATCTTCTTGCCGGCCAGCTGTTCGGGCGACATGTAGCTCGGCGTGCCGAGCACCATGCCGGTCTTCGTCTTGGAGGAATCGGTGATGCGCGCGATGCCGAAATCGGTCACCTTCACCGCATCCGAATCCGGCTCGTACATGATGTTGGCCGGCTTGATGTCGCGATGAACGACGTGGTTCTGGTGCGCGTACTCCAGGGCGTCGGCTACGCGGGCGACGATGTCCATCGCCTTGGCGAGCGGCATCAGATTGCCGGGTTTGGTATAGGGCACCAGATCCTTGCCCTTGAGGAATTCCATGGCGATGTAGGCGAGATCGTGCTCCTCGCCGGCATCGAAAATGGTGACGATGTTCGGGTGGTTCAGCCGGCCGGCCGTTTCGGCCTCGCGGAAGAAGCGCTCCTTGACGTCCTTCAACTCGTCTTCCTCGAACTCCTGCGACAGCGCCATGGTCTTGATGGCGACGACGCGGTTGATCTTCGGATCGCGGCCGAGATAGACCACCCCCATGGCACCCTTACCGAGCTCCTTCTCGACCTGATAGCGGCCAAGCATCGGCTTCTCCACCTGACCGCCTTCGAGGATCATGGTGCCCTGCGCGGTGGAACGGCCTCCGCCGCCCAGCATGACGGTCTCGGACATGGCCTTGGCGCGGTTGAGACGGGTTTCCAGATCGCGGAATTTCGGATTGAAGTCCGCCATGTAGCGAAACACCGACTCGGCCTTGTTGAACTGGCGCTTGCGCTCGAAGTCCAGTGCCAGGTTGTAGAGATTTTCCATCAGTGCATTGTCGAGCGGGCACTTGCGGAACTTGTCGAAGGCCATGTCGAGTTGGCCCTGCCCTTGGAAGGCGAGGCCCAGCATGCGATTCGACTCGGCGGACTCGGCTTCCGATTTCTCCTTGCCACGCTCGGTCACCAGGAAGCGCTTGGTGGTCAGCAGAGCATGGCCCACCAGGAGCAGGGTGGCGGGAACCATCAGCTGCAGCCACATCAGCTGCGTCGTGATCAGCACGAAGTGGGCGGCCACCAGCAGCACCAGCAGGCCGGCCGTCACGCCCGCGCCCATGCCAGCCTTCAGCCGCGGAAGCAGCGCAATCAGGTAGGCGGCGACGAGCAGGAAGGCCAGTCGCTCCACCATCCAGCCCCAGGTCGGCACGACGAAGAAATGCTCCTGCAGGACGCTCGACACGGCATGGGCCTGCATCAGCACCGCCGGCATGGCCGGCGACACCGGCGTGACGAAAATGCTGCCGATGCCCGCCGCCGTCGGACCGATCAGCACGATCTTGTCCTTGTATTTTTCAGGCGGGATTTTCTTGCTCGCGACGTCGAAAAAGGAATCCACCTGAAAGGCCGGCTTGCCGTCGACATCCTTGTAGAAGAAAGTATTCATCTGCATGGCCGGATCGGTGCCGATCTTCAGATTGCCCAGTCGCACCGAGTCGCCCAGTTTCAGCTTGATGTCGGCCACGCCGAGGTTGAGACTTCTGGCGGCGATCATCAGCGACAGTGAGGGATAGATTTCGTTGAAGTGGGCCAGCACCAGCGGCTCGGTGCGGATGCCGCCGTCCACGTCGGGATTGACGTTGAGGTGGCCGATGGCGGCTGCGCCCTTGCCGAGGGTCTCGACCACAGCTGCTTCGACATCGGAAGTCAGGAGCGGCGGGAAGTCCCCCTGCTCGATCTGGGTGATGCCGTTCTTGCGGACGAAATCGGGCAGCGGCTTGTCCGGCCGGCCGCGCGGCTCGCCCAGGCGGAACAGCATGGGAAGGACGACATTGCCCGCCTTGGCAACGGCTTCGCCCATGCGCCGGTCGGTATTGAGCTTTTGCTCTGCTTCGGCCAGCACCGGCCCGAACTGTCCCAACGGCGGCAGTTGGGCCGCCAGCGCCTCGGCCGAGCCGGTCAGCGGCGCACCCCCGGCCTGGCCATAGAGTTCGATCAGCTTGTTGATGTAGGTGAGGCCCGGGTCGATCTGGGGCTCCGAGAAGAACACCGTCGAGGCGATGACCTTGGCCTTGGCGGCGGTCAACTCCTCGATCATCCTGGCGTGCACCTCGCGCGACCAAGGCCAGCGGCCAAGGTTGTCGATACTCTGCTTGTCGATGGCGATGACGGCGATCTTGTCGCTCGGCTGGCGCGTCACCGCGCCGACGCCCAAGTCGTAGGCCTTGCGCTCCAGGCTCTGCAGCAATTCGCCGCCGCCCGCGAAGAGCAAGATGAGGCTCACGGCCACGCCGAGAAACCAGTCGGTTTTCCAGAAAGTCTTCGACACGCTGTGCTGTCCTCTCCCGCCGATATTTTGTCTTTGTCGGAGAAGCTCGCTTGTGCAGACAGGCCGTCCGAACCTGCATTTCTTGCACAATCCAATCGTTCAAACAGCCGGCTGAACCGGCACCCCTGGCAGTTCAACCCAAGTAGAAACAGTGGCTTAATCGTAATTCTTACAGGCAAACATGAGGTTAGTCAAATATTTCTTCGGTTTTTTTGAGCCACAAGCGCCTCATTCTGCCGAGGCATAAAAAAACGCCGCCCGAGGGCGGCGGCGTCGCTGTCAGCAAGGCTGTTCAGAGCACTGACTTGAGAAGTTTGCCCATCTCGGCCGGGTTTTTCGTCGTCCGGATGCCGCAGGCTTCCATCACCGCCAGTTTCTCCTGCGCCGTGCCCTTGCCGCCGGAGATGATGGCGCCGGCGTGGCCCATGCGCTTGCCGGGGGGCGCCGTGACACCGGCGATGAAGCCGACCACCGGCTTCTTGTTCCTGCACTCCTTGGCATACCACTCGGCGGCCGCCTCCTCGTCGGAGCCGCCGATCTCGCCGATCATGATGACGGCGTCGGTGTCGGGATCGTTCATGAACAGCTCCAGCACGTCCTTGTGCTTGAGCCCGTTCACCGGGTCGCCGCCGATGCCTACCGCCGTCGACTGGCCGAGCTTGAGGTCGGAGAGCTGGCCCACCGCCTCGTAGGTCAGGGTGCCGGAGCGTGACACCACGCCGATGCGGCCCTTCATGTGGATGTGGCCGGGCATGATGCCGATCTTGATCTCCTCCGGCGTGATGATGCCGGGGCAGTTCGGGCCGCACAGGACGGTTTTCGAACCGGCCTTGCGCATGCGGTCCTTCACTTCGACCATGTCGCGAACCGGAATGCCCTCGGTGATGCAGATGACGAGGTCGAGTTCGGCCTCGACCGCCTCCCAGATCGCCGCGGCGGCGAAGGGAGGCGGCACGTAGATGACGGAAGTATTGACGCCCGTCTGTTTCTTGGCCTCCTTGACCGAGGCGAAGATGGGAATGCCTTCGTAGGATTCGCCGGCCTTCTTCGGATTCACGCCGGCGACGTAGCAGTTCGCGCCGTTGGCGTACTCCTTGCTCATCTTGGTGTGGAACTGGCCGGTCTTGCCTGTGATGCCCTGCGTGACGACGCGGGTGTTCTTGTTGATCAGAATGCTCATGTCGTTCTTCCTTACTTGCCGGAGACCGCGGCGACGATCTTCTGCGCCGCATCGGCCATGTCGCTGGCGGAAATGATGGGCAGGCCGGAATCCTTGAGGATCTGCTTGCCGATGTCCTCATTGGTGCCGCGCATGCGCACCACCAGCGGCACGGAGAGATGCACTTCTCTGGCTGCCGCCACCACGCCGGTGGCAATGGTGTCGCACTTCATGATGCCGCCGAAGATATTCACCAGGATGCCCTTCACCTTCGGGTTGGCGAGCATCAGCTTGAAGGCCTCGGTGACCTTCTCGGTGGTGGCGCCGCCGCCGACGTCGAGGAAGTTGGCCGT
>Ga0233425_10002985_pt1 | contig 31883 bp, 30 predicted proteins | sample Watercolumn_Towu_2_FD_181712 | JGI IMG/M metagenome (GOLD analysis project Ga0233425, IMG submission 181712) | Freshwater microbial communities from Lake Towuti, South Sulawesi, Indonesia - Watercolumn_Towuti2014_140_MG | ecosystem: Environmental > Aquatic > Freshwater > Lake | place... | reverse complement strand
TCGGCTCATCGAGGGGCTCCGTGTCGCGATCTGTCGAGAACGTGCCGTTATTTTACCTTATCCACCCTCACTAAGACCTACAAATCCACCTCACCGGCTAGGGCAGAAAGTCCGACAGACTCCTAGAGGCACCTTAGGGAGCCTCCGGAGCGGCCAGTCTTGCGCTGATTCTTTCCCGCGTTAGCGATTCGCCCTCAAAGTCACCGCGTCTGATTTCCCGCTCGCGGAACTGGCACAACACCGTTACCGGAAGATCTATGGGCAAACTGTCCGCCAAGATCAGGGAAACGGTTTCGTCGAAAGTACCGGTTGTGCTGCACGAGTCCGTGAACAGTACCTCTCCGTAATCATTCGCCCCATAACTGAGCCGGGTACCTTTCAACCTGATCAACAAGCCCTTGTCGACGCTACCGGAAACCTTCATCACGCTGGCCGGTATGGTCTTCGTTTCCGCGCACCCCTGATCGAGGCACTTCTCTTGGAGATCGGTCCAGGTCGCATTCACGGAGGTCTCGGTCAAGCTGGAATCGACATCCGCGTCCTGACCGACCTCGCCATTGAACTGATAGAGCCCTACGCTGAAGGATACCGACAACCCTCCCTCGGCGGCAGCGGCGAGGACACTCGCCAAATCCACTTCCAGGCTGCGCAACGTCGCGGGTGAAATGGACAAGGTGAGATTGAACTTGCCGGTAGTCGATATACCGCAGAATCTCTCGCCCAAACTCCGGTCCATCCCGCATTTCAGTTTGTCGCTCCGCGTCTCCGTCAGCCGCAAAGAATCTGCCCGAACCGCGGCGGAAGTCAGGACCAGCGCCAACGCGGCGAGCGACAGGCAGAAGCAGCAGCGAATGATTCGTCCGAACAGGTTAAGGGATTGCATGACGTCTCTCCAAGACTTTACGGGTGACCGCTGGGAGTCTAGAAGAATTGGGCGTCGCCTGTGTGATCGCGATCGCACTTCGCCGCTGAGCTCTGCGAAGGGTTTCAGCGCCGGCCGTTTCCTCGCTCCCGCGCCGTTTCCGGCAACGACTTCCCCTTCGGGAGCCGCCGCCGCACTGACGCGGAACCCGGACGGCCCTCGCCCATACCAGCGCTACCGGCGGGTTGATAGCTTGGTACCAATTGGCGCTTGCCGTTGCCGATCAGATCCGCGCGGCCCATACGCCGCAGTGCATCTCGCAGGATCGGCCAGTTTTCCGGGTCGTGATAGCGCAGGAAGGCCTTGTGCAGTCGGCGCTGCTTGGCTCCCCTCACTACGACCAGTTGTTCGCCGCGCCGCCTCACCGGGCGCAGGGGATCGCGGCCAGTGTGGTACATGGCCGTCGCAATGGCCATCGGCGAAGGCAGGAACAACTGTACCTGATCCGCGCGAAAGCCGTTGCGCTTTAGCCAGACGGCGAGATTCAGCATATCCTCATCGGTCGTTCCCGGATGCGCCGCGATAAAATAGGGGATCAGGTACTGTTCGCGGCCTGCCTCCTTGCTGTACCGATCGAACATGTGCTTGAAGCGATCGTAGGTTCCGATACCGGGCTTCATCATCTTCGAGAGCGGACCCGATTCCGTATGTTCCGGGGCGATTTTCAAGTATCCGCCCACATGATGGGTCACCAGTTCCCGTACATATTCCGGCGACTCGACCGCCAAGTCATACCGCAATCCCGACCCGATCAGGACCTTCTTGATTCCGGGCAGGCTCCGCACCCGGCGATACAAGCGGATCAGGGGGCCGTGATTAGTGTTCAGGTTCTTGCAGATTCCCGGATAGACGCAGGAGGGCCGCCGGCAACTCGCTTCGATTTGTGGGGATTTGCAGGCGAGCCGGTACATGTTGGCGGTGGGACCGCCGAGGTCGGAAATGACTCCGGTAAAGGCCGGCGATACATCGCGAATGGCTTCCACTTCACGAACGATGGAATCCTCGGAGCGGCTCTGAATGACGCGACCTTCGTGTTCGGTGATGGAACAGAAGGAACAACCGCCGAAACAGCCCCGCATGATCGTGACCGAGTGCTGGATCATCTCAAATGCCGGGATCTTGGCGTCGGCATAGGAGGAGTGCGGCAGCCGGCTGTAGGGCAGCCCGTAGACTCCATCCATCTCGCCAGTCGTCAGCGGCGGCGGCGGCGGGTTGACCCACACCTCCCAGTCCCCATGCCGCTGCGCCATGGCGCGTGCATTTCCGGGATTGGTTTCCTGATGGAGGACGCGGGAGGCATGAGCGTACAGTATGGGGTCGTCTCTGACCTTGTCATACGCCGGCAGCCGGATGACCGTAGTGGCCCGATCCGCCCGTGCGGCGATGCGACGGAATTGGATTACATTCGGTGGACTCCCTGTCTGCGCGCAGCCGGCGACGGCAGTTCCGCCATAGGGATCGCGATTCACGTCGAGCTCGCCCGGTTCATCCACCGAGGAGGAATCGAGAACGGTCCAGCCGGCGGAGATGGTTCTTACGAGTACCGCCGTCCCGCGAATCCCGGTCAACTCGGTCATCTTCTCCCCTCGCGCCAAGCGGTGCGCGATTTCAACCACTTGCCGCTCACCATTACCGAACACCAGGAGGTCGGCCTTTGCGTCCACCAGGACGGATCGTCGCACCTTGTCGGACCAGTAGTCGTAATGGGCTAGACGACGCATACTGGCTTCTATTCCCCCCAGAACGATGGGGACATCCCGATAGGCTTCCCGGCACTTCTGAGCGTACACCAGCACGCAGCGGTCCGGCCGCTGGCCGGCGCAACCACCGGGGGTATAGGCGTCATCGGAGCGTATCCTCTTCTCCGAGGTATATCGGTTGACCATCGAATCCATGTTGCCGCCGGTAACGCCGAAAAATAGGTTGGGCTTGCCGAGCCGGCAAAAATCGTCACAACCGTGCCAATCCGGCTGAGCCAGGATGCCAACCCGAAATCCCTGCGCTTCGAGCAATCTGCCGATCAGCGCCATACCGAAACTGGGATGGTCCACGTAGGCATCTCCGGTGACTAGGATGACGTCACAGGAATCCCACCCGAGAGCATCCATCGCCTGACGAGTGGTCGGCAGCTGTTGCGCAATCCCGAAGCGCTGTGCCCAGAATTTGCGATAAGAGAACAAGTCGGGAACGGAATTCATAGAATGGCTTGCAGGCGGCGTCTTCCGGTATTTTGACGTGGCGTCGGGAAATATTCCATTTCCACCTCTCCAAGTTGGTCAGAAACGGTATGAAACGGCAGTAAAGCACAACGTTGGGACGACTTGGCCTTGCACCGCGGGACTCGCCAAATCAATCGGCCGCCCCATACATCCGTCCTACGCATGTGGCCGACAATAACTTCCCGAAAATCCCCGACTGATGTTTCTGAGCAGTCAGTCCCGATGGGATCGCATTGAAGCCCCTCTCCCTGCGGGAGAGGGGGTGAGGGCCTGGGCGCCTTGTGCTTGCGACAAGCCCGTTGAAACATCAGGCGCTTTGGCCCTCACCCTGCCCTCTCCCGCGGGGAGAGGGTTCCAGATTTCGATCCGATGTGCCCTGACTCCCTCCCGCAAGAATTCGGGGAAGTTATTTTGGACCAAATCCTAAGGCGCCGAGGCCGAACCGGCGGAGGACCGCCCCGCACCGGAAGCGACAATTTGCCACACCCCAATTTTCCCTTGGACTGCTAGACTATTTTACAGTTCACGGATAACGGACTGGCGTTCATTATTCGGACTGACCTTTGTACGTTCTGTTTTCCTCTCCTTCGGCCCGAGTCAGCGCTCGGGCCTTTTTTGTTTGGCGCGAGACGCAAACAGACTATTCACCGCAATCGTCGCGCGACAATTTGCCACATTCAAAATCCCAGATACCGTTGCTAGTATTCGTTTCAACTTAGTTTCGGACAGCCTCCTGAATTAAGTGACTGACGCACGTTAGTGTGTTCACCTCCTCCTCTCTTCTTCCAAATGCAGGATCTCCCCAGCGGAGTTCCTGCATTTTTTTACCTTACGTCCTTTCGTACGGGCCTCTTTATCAGACGAGAGGACATTTACAGGAAATTGAACGGCCCTGAGCGCCTGGTTGATTCAGCCGGTGCCATTCCGGAGATGAGCGGGCGATGGGATGGCATCACGCCATGGTTCCGAAGAAACAGGGAAAAAGCGGCCCAACTTTCGTACCGCAACCGCGATGTGGGCAGAATAGTCGACAGCCCCCACCGCCATGGCCTACGATGCGTTGTGCGAGTCGGCGAGCAGCGGGACGATCCCCTGATGCGGAAGGCGGCACAGTGCATATTGTCGGCGGCCGACAATCCATGATTTGCGGTGGCGTCCGGGTCACTGGTCGGATGGTCACGATACGGCAGCTCCGCAGGGAGCCATTGGCGAATTCATCGCGTCCCTATCCCAAACTGTTTTCCCCCGAAGCAACATGTCCGCGCACCTAGCCCCAAAGCCCGGTTCCCTGGTCCGGGTGATCGCTCCCGCCCGATTGCACATGGGCTTTCTCGATTTGGGCGGCAGTCTGGGACGGCGCTTCGGCAGTATCGGGATCGGTATCAACGAAATCGCCACCCGCATCGTCCTCTCGGCTGATGCCGAAACCTCCGCCCATGGTCCAGATTCCGAGCGGGCTCTCCAGGTTACCCAGCGCTTCTTCGAAGCCGCCGGATTTCATAGTCCCGTCGCCATTCGGATCGAAGAAGCCATTCCCGGCCACATCGGCCTCGGCTCCGGAACTCAACTGGCCTTGGCGATAGGCACAGGCATGGCGCGACTTTTTCAGCGGGACTGGTCACCGCGCGAGGTGGCCGCTGCCGTCGCCCGAGGCGCCCGATCCGGAATCGGGATTGCCGTCTTTGAGCAAGGAGGGCTGGTCGTCGACGGCGGCCGCGGAGCCGAAACCGTTACTCCGCCGGTGCTGTGCCGTATGCGCTTTCCCGAGGACTGGCGTTTCATCCTGATCCTCGACAAACAGTACCAAGGCCTCCACGGCAAGGGGGAAGCCAATGCCTTTGCAGCCCTGCCGCCATTTCCCGCCACCGAATCCGCGCGCCTCTGCCATCTGCTGCTGATGCGGGCATTGCCCGCCCTCGCGGAGGCGGATATCGATGGGTTCGGCAGCGTGATCACCGAAGTGCAGTCTTCCATCGGCAATCATTTTGCCTCCGTCCAGGGCGGTTGCTTCACCAGCGCGGAGGTCGGCCGTGCCGTCGCCTGCCTGAAGAAACTGGGGGCCGTCGGAATCGGCCAAAGTTCCTGGGGACCGACGGCGTTTTGCCTGGTCCCAAGCGCGACCGTCGCCGACCGCCTGATCCGGCGGGTGGGGCCGCAATTCCCGATGGTCAGGCTGATGCCGGTGAGCGCCCGCAATCATGGTGCCGACGTGATCGAAGATGCCCCCATAGCGACAGCCGCCAAGCGTCCGACCGCGGCGATCCAACGATAATCCTCTTCGTATCGGGGATGTCCGCAAATCCGGACGTGCTCATCGTGGCGCAGTCGGGTCGCATGCTGGCGGCATCCGCCCAGCGCGGAGGTCTCAAGTCCTACGTCATCGACTTGTTCGGCGACGACGATACGAGAACGTTTGCCGAAGGCCTGGTCACCGTATCAGATCTGACCCCTGCGCAGGTGACGAACGCTTGCCGCAGACTGGCGTGCAAACCCGACCGGACTGTTTTGGTCTATGCAAGCGGAGTCGAGCACCAGCCCCGACTGATCGCACTCCTCTCCCGGCAATACCCTCTCAGCGGCAACTTTCTGCCGGCCTTGCGGATGGCAACCGATCCCAGACGCTTCTTTCCGCTGCTCCGGCGCTTGGCCATCCGCCACCCCGAAACCCGTACGGAGCGTCCTATTGAAGTCACGAACTGGCTCGTCAAAGTGCCTTGCAGCGAGGGCGGTAAGGGTGTAGCCTTCTGCGCCAATTTTCGCCGGACACCGGCGGGGGCCTATTATCAACGGCTACAGCCGGGAACCCCCTGTTCTCTGCTGTTCGTCGCCGATGGCCGCAGAGTCCGGCCCATCGGCTTCAATACTTTGTGGCACGATTCCGCCGATTGCGCCTTGCCATTCCGCTTCGCCGGGGCAGCTAACGGTGCCGATCTGGGCCGCTTGCAGCGTGCCGAAATGGTGGAAGCCGCAACCAAGTTGACAGCAGCCCTGAAGCTGCGCGGCATCAACGGTCTGGATTTCATTGCTGACCGGCATGGCGTCTGGCTGCTGGAGCTGAATCCGCGCCCGAGCGCGACCTTGCAGTTGCACGATGGGGATTGGGAGGACGGCCTGCTGCGGTGCCACATCGATCCCGATGCAACCGCCTCGGCCCCGCCGCGAGCAGTCGTCAAGCCATTGCCATTGCGGGCCTTTCGTACCGTGTTCGCGCCATATGACCTCCGCATCCCGGATGCGATGAATTGGCCTCAGGGCTGTTCCGACCTTCCTGCCCCCAATTCCTGCATCGCCCGCCAAGCGCCGATTTGTACGTTGCGAGCCCAGGCGGAGCGCAAACACGAAGTATTGCACCAACTGCAACGGCAAGAGGCGGAACTGCTAGGCCGCCTGGTCCCGGCAGACGGCACGCTTGCGGGAATTCGCGCCAACCGGCACCTTTCCACTCGACCGTAAGGAACCCAAGCACTTATGTCCAAACTGCTCAGCGTCAACGGCCATGCCCTGCCCATCGTGAAACATCTCATCACCAATGCCGAACGGCTGCGCCTGAAGGTCAGCAAGCACAGCAACGGCGCCACGCTGATTGATGCCGGCATCGAATGCATCGGCGGTCTCGAGGCCGGCCGACTGATCGGCGAGATCTGCATGGGTGGATTGGGGAAGGTCTCATTGACCCATTCCTGCCAATTCGCACGTTGGCCGATGATGGTGAACGTGCATTCCACCAACCCGGTGATCGCCTGTTTGGGGAGTCAATACGCCGGCTGGAGCCTGTCCCACGGCGAAGGCAAGGCCGCGTTCTACGCACTGGGTTCCGGCCCGGCCCGTGCCTTGGCGACCAAGGTGAAGGAAGGCGAAGTTCTGCCGGTGGAAGAATTGTTCAAGGAACTGAATTACCGGGATGTCTGCAGCGAAACCGCCATCGTCATGGAGGTCGACAAGATTCCCCCGGTCGAAGTGATCGACAAAGTGGCCAAGGCCTGCAGTCTCGACCCCTCGGCGGTCAACGTCATCCTGACCCCGACCCGCAGTCTGGCCGGCGCCATGCAGGTGGTTTCGCGGGTGTTGGAAGTGGCCTTGCACAAGGCCCATTCGCTCCATTTCCCGCTGGAACACATCATCGACGGCAGCGCCTCGGCGCCGGTCTGCCCACCCCATCCCAACTTCGTCGAAGCCATGGGCCGTACCAACGATGCCATCCTGTTCGGCGGTACCGTGCACTTGTTCGTCAAGGACTCCGACGAGGCTGCCGCAAGCCTCGCCAACGAACTGCCCAGCTCTACCTCCCGCGATTACGGTAAACCGTTCGCCCAGATCTTCAAGGAGTACAAGTACGACTTTTTCAAGGTGGACGCCATGCTGTTTAGCCCCGCCCGAGTCATCGTCACTGCGGTGGATTCGGGGCGCAGTTTCCATGCCGGCCAGTTGGACGAGGAACTGCTGAACCGTTCCTTCGGCGACGAATAAGTGACCCGGGTAGCCATCGTCACCGACGACCCGGGCTGGCACGGCGCGCGCCTGCGCCAGGCGCTTGCCGTCCGCGGTGTCGAGTCCAGCTATGTGTCGCTAACGGACTGCCGTTTCGATCTGGCGGAACCGGAACCGCGGGTCGTCATGCCGGGCTTTGACGCCGGCGCGCCCGACGGTGTTTTCGTGCGGGGAGTTGCCGGAGGCAGCCTGGAGCAAGTCACGTTTCATCTCGCCATCCTGCACGCCCTGCGGCGCCTCGGGGTGGCTGTCTACAACGACGCCGGCGCCATCGAACGCACCGTCGACAAGGGCATGACCAGCTTCTTGCTGAAACGCGCCGGCATCGCCACGCCGCCGACCTGGGTAACCGGCAGGCGCGACCAAGCCGAGGGGATCGTCCGCCGCGAACTGGAAGCCGGACAGCGCATGGTGACCAAGCCTCTGTTCGGGTCCCAGGGCGAAGGCTTGCAGCTGCTGGAAAAACCGGACGCTGTCGCGGAGCTGACCGATCACAACGGGGTCTTCTATCTCCAGCGCTTCGTCCCTTCCGGCAACGAACCCCACGACTGGCGCGTCTTCGTGATCAACGGCAAGACCGTCGCCGCCATGCGCCGGTGCGGGGTAACCTGGCTCAACAACGTTGCCCAAGGCGCACGCTGCGAACCGGTTCGCCTGGACGATCTGCTGCTCTGCCGCATCGCCGAAGACGCGGTCCGCGCGGTCGGCATGGCCTACGCGGGAGTCGACATCATCCGCGACCCGCAGGGGCGCTACTGGGTGATCGAGATCAACAGCGTACCGGCCTGGAAAGGCCTGCAAAGCGTCACCGACGTGAACATCGCCGAAAGGCTGGCGGAGGATTTCCTCGGCCGCTGTGCCGCAGCAGCCCCTCCGGCGCAAGCGATCCGATGACCGCGCCGCTCCGGGCCGCGCAGTTGCAAGACGCCTACTGTCAGGCCTGTGAAACCGAACTGCGGGCATTCAAACCGGGCAACGTCAGCGTCTACTCCGCCACCCACGACATGAGCGTCGACGACTTTCGGCTGAGCGCCGCCGCCAGCGCCACTCCCCTGTGCGACTTCCGGCGGCCGCTGGGAGAACGCATCTTCCGTGCCGTATCCGCAACCCGCGAACGCGTTCGCTGCAACACCAACCTCGGCATCGTGCTGCTGGCCGCACCGTTGCTGCAGGCCTGTATCGCGAGAGCGAATAATGAATCTCTTCGTGAGAGCCTAGGCAGGGTCCTGAACTGCACCACCCGCGCGGACGCCGACTGGACCTATCAAGCCATCCGACTAGCGGCTCCCGGCGGGCTCGGCGAGGCCTCCGACCAGGATGTCCGAGCCGCCCCGCGAGTGACCCTGCTGGAGGCCATGGCGCTCGCCGCGGAACGCGACCGGATCGCCTGGCAATACCGCTACGGCTACTCCGATATTTTTGATTTTTCGGTTCCGGTTTATCATAACGCGCTATCCCGATGGGGAGATGACGAGTGGGCGACCGTCGGCGTATTCGCCGCCTTGCTCAGATGGATTCCGGACAGTCACATCGAGCGCAAGTTCGGGACCCGGTTCAGTCCCGTGGTTGCCGAAAAGATGAAGCTGGTGAGTCTGGCCTTGTCCGAGGCGGACCACCCCGAACCGGTAATGGAACTCCTGCGGGAGGTGGATAGTGAGTTCAAGTCTGCCGGTATCAATCCGGGAACCACGGCTGACCTAACGGTGGCGAGCCTGCTGGCCGTGAAACTGGATGCGCTGCGTAACCCATGGGGACTATCGTCACACGGCGCGGCAGCGGACGGATCAGGGGCGCGGAAACAATAATTCCGATGGAGTCACGGCAATGTCATTAATCAAGAAATTTTTTTCTTTCTTTACCAAAGAGGAGATAGCAATGGGAAAAATCAACAAATTGTTGGTCGGCGAAGCCCTGTGTGGCGGCGGCAACGAGGTCGCCCACATTGATCTGATCATGGGGCCCCGCGGTTCGGCTGTCGAAACGGCGTTCGCCAACTGCCTGACCAACAACAAGGATGGATTCACCTCTCTGCTGGCGGTGGTTGCCCCCAACCTGCTGTGCAAGCCGAATACCGTCATGTTCAACAAGGTCACCATCAAGAACGGGAAGCAGGCTACCCAGATGTTCGGACCTGCCCAGCGCGGCGTCGCCATGGCGGTTGCCGATTGCGTCGAAGACGGCACCATCCCGGCCGACGAGGCGGACGACCTGTTCATCTGCGTCGGCGTCTTCATCCACTGGCTGGCGGAAGACGATGCCAAGATCCAGGATTACAACTACGAAGCCACCAAGCTGTCCATCAAGCGCGCCGTCGCCGGCGAGCCGAAAGCCGTGGACGTGGTCGCCAGAAAGGGAGCGGAAGCCCATCCCTTTGCCGCACATAGCTGATACCCCGGGAAACCGGCAAGCTTCTAACCCTGGCCCCACAACAAAAAAGCGCCCTCGGGCGCTTTTTTTGTAGTCGGCCGCCGCTGCCATGACGGAGTCGGAAAGCTCGGCGGCAGGCGAGGCGGGCCGTCGCCGTACCATGATTGCGGTCTCCCCGGCACGCCCGCGTGCCGCTTCCATCTCTCCCAGAACCGAGACCGTGCTGCTTGTGATGCGCTACGACCCAGGCATCAGACTGCCGTCATGCAGGCTGGAGGCAACCAGCACCTTGCCGATCCCCATGGTTTCCAGTGACAGGAGGTCGGACCATCCCCTCACGCCGCCGGCGGCGACGATCCGCTTCGAGCCGATCCGCTCCTGCAACTGGCGCAAGCCGCCGAGATCCGGCCCCGCACCGGTGCCAACCCGGTTCAGATTCATATGGATGACCAGTTCCGGCCAGCGCTGAGGCTGTTCCAGGATTTCGGGCGCGCCGCGAAACCGACCGTCCAGATGATCCAGCGACAGAATCCAGCGGCCGCGCAGCGCCTGCACCTCCCGCCAACCCTTCGTGTCGAGAGACTCGCTGCCCACCACCGGCGTCCAGCCACAGCCCTCGGGCAGCGGCCAGCCGGCGTCGACCCAGAACTCCAATCGGGGAAAGAGGACCTGCAGCCGTCCAATCAATTCCCGCTGCAGCGTCTCTCCCTGGATCGCATCCAAATCGGCGAGGTAAAGGGTGTGGAAGTCGGACAGCCGCAGCAATCCGGCCACGACATCTGCGGGGTCGGGGGTCGGGCTGAGGCGGCTGACCAGCGGTTGGTACTGGGCGCGCTGGCCCGCCCGGGCGTGAACCGCCTTGGCACGCCGCAGGTCAACGACAGGGATGATTTCCATGAAGAGAGTCACGCGCGTTGGGTCGGATGAGGATACTGGTCTTCGAATATGTTACCGGAGGCGGACTGCGCGCGGAGCCGCTACCGCGGGGCCTGCTGCGCGAGGGAGAAAGCATGCTGCGGGGCCTGTTGGCCGACCTCCTCGGGATCTCCGGAATCCATCTCCTGGTTCCCCGCGACGACCGCCTCCCCACGCCGCTACCGGGCGATGTCCGGCTGCAGTGGATTCCCGTCGGCGCCGGCCCGGGCTACGGTCCGGCCTGGCACGACGGGCTCCAGCTCTGCGACGCGGTTTGGCCGATCGCACCGGAAACCGGCGGAATCCTGGAGCGACTCTGCCGGGATGCGGAAAGCGCCGGCAAGCCTCTGCTGACTTCCGGCTCGTCCGCGGTCCGGCTTGCCGCCAGCAAGAAAGCCACCACCGATCGGCTAACGCGGGCCGATGTCCCCGCCGTACCGACCTTCCGCTGGGAAGAAACCCCGGCCGACCTGTCCTACCCCCGTGTCATCAAGCCGGACGATGGCGTCGGTTGCGAAGGTTTGGCCATTTTCCCCGAAGCACGGCGCTGGCCGGAACATCCGCCGCACCGAAACAGCGTGGTGCAGCCATGGTTGGACGGCGACACCCTGAGTCTGTCGGTCCTGTTTCACCACGGCCGGGCCCAACTCCTGAGCTGCAACCGGCTCGAACTGCGGCACCGGGGCGAGGGACTCGTACTCACAGCCTGCCGCGTCAACGCCTTCGCCGACCGCGACGGATCCTGGCAAGACCTGGCGGCTGCAATAGGCGAGGCCGTTCCCGAGCTCTGGGGCTATGTCGGGATCGACCTGGTCGCCACCACCACCGGCCCCTGCGTCCTCGAAATCAATCCCCGCCTCACCACTTCCTATGCCGGCATCCGCACCGCCACCGGCGTGAATCCGGCTGCCCTCGTCCTGCAACGGCTGGGCTGGAATGGATTGCAACCGCTCGCTACCAGCGCCACCGGCTGTGTCCGCGTTCGCCCGGGAGTGTCCCTTGGCCATTGAGTTCCTTGGCTGGGATCTTGGCGGGGCACACCTGAAAGCCGTCGCCCTGGACAGCGACGGCAGCGCCCGAGCCGCCCAGGAGCCGACGCCCCTGTGGCAAGGCCTGGAGGAGTTGCGCCGCGCCATCGCTGCCATCCGCGCCGGCCTGGAAATCGGCCATACCTGCCGGCACGCCCTGACCATGACCGGGGAGCTGGCCGACTCGTTCTGCGATCGGGAAACCGGGGTCAGCACCCTGATCGAGGCTTTCCTGCAACACTTCCCGGCCCGATCCGTAGCCGTCTACGCCGGTCCGGCCGGTTTTCTGAGGCCTGGCGAGATCGACCGCCACCACCTGCTGCGCATCGCTTCCGCCAACTGGCTGGCCACCGCCACCTGGGTGGCGCGCCGGGTGACGGACGGCATGCTGGTGGACGTCGGCTCCACCACCAGCGATCTCGTCCTGCTCGGCGGCGGCCGTCCGGCCCAGCGCGGCCATACCGATACCGAACGCCTGCGCTACGACGAGCTGATCTATACCGGGGTGGTGCGCACCGCGCTGATGGCCTTGGCCCGCCGCGCACCCTGGCACGGCGAATGGACCAGCGTGATGGCGGAGCACTTCGCCACCACCGGCGACGTCTACCGCATCACCGGCGAACTCCCCGAGCACGCCGACCAGCATCCCAGCGCCGATGGCGCGCCGAAAACGGTCGGCGCCAGTTGCCGCCGGCTGGCCCGCATGATCGGCTGCGACGCCGACGCCGGCGACGGCGTGCCCTGGCAGGGCCTGGCCCGCTATTTCCGGGAATGCCAGCTCAGCCTGCTCCAGCAGGCTTGGCAGCGGCAGCTTTCCCGCGGACTGGTGAAAGTGCAGTGTCCGGTCGTCGGCGCTGGCGTAGGGCGCTTTCTGGTGCAAGAATTAGCAGCACGTATGGGTCACCCTTACCAGGACATTGCCGAACTGTTTCCCTCGCAGCGCGATCCCCGCGCCCCGTCCGTCTCCGACTGTGCGCCGGCGGCGGCAGTGGCGTGCCTGCTGAGGGAGGCGTCATGAGCGAGCTGCGGCCACGTATCGAGGAATTGCCCTACTTCGAGGACAGCGCTGCCCTGTTCATGCCCTGGGCCGACCGCCGCTGGTCGGCGTTTCTCGACAGCAGTTTTCCCCATTGCCATCAAGGCCGGTACGACATCATCGCGGCCGATCCCTGGTGCACGCTGGTCACCCGAGGAAACCTCACGGAAATCCGTGCCGACGGCCAGATCCGGCTGTCCCCCGAGGATCCGTTCCGGCTCCTTCGGGACTGCCTCGGACCGGCCATACCGCACGATTTCGAATTGCCCTTCTGCGGCGGCGCCATCGGCTATTTCGGCTACGACCTCGGGCGTCGCCTGGAGGCGCTGCCGGAGCAGGCGGCCGACGATGTCGGCGTCCCCGACATGGTGGTCGGCCTATACGACTGGGCAGTGGTGGTCGACCACCTGCAGCGCCGGAGCTGGCTGGTCGGACTGGACCGGAACCCGACGACGGCGAGCCGCTGGCCCTATCTGGTCCGATCCTTTAGCCAGATCCAGACCATCGGCTGGCAGCGTTCCGACTTCCGGATCTGCAGCGAGATCTTGCCGGGGATGAGCAAATCCCACTACGCCCAGTCCTTCGCCAAAATCCAGCAGTACATCCGTAATGGCGATTGCTACCAGGTGAACCTGACGCAACGCTTCTCCGCCTACTGCGAAGGCAACTCCTGGACAGCCTATGAACTGCTGCGGCAGATCAATCCTGCCCCGTTCAGCGCCTATCTGCATTATCCGCAACTAGAGATCCTCAGCTCTTCACCGGAGCGTTTCCTCAAGGCCAGCGACGGCCTGGTGGAAACCAAGCCGATCAAGGGCACCCGGCCGCGTCACGACGATCCGCTGCGAGACCAGGAGCAGTCCGCGGAACTGCGGGCCAGCGCCAAGGATCGAGCCGAGAACCTGATGATCGTCGACCTGCTGCGCAATGACATCGGCAAGAGCTGCGTCCCCGGCACGGTGCGGGTGCCGGAACTGTTCGCCGTCGAGAGCTACGCGACGGTCCATCACCTGGTCAGCACCGTCCGCGCCACCCTCCGGGAGGACCTTCACGTCCTGGATCTGCTGCGGGGCTGTTTCCCCGGCGGCTCCATCACCGGCACCCCGAAGATCCGCTCGATGCAGATCATCGAGGAATTGGAACCTTCTCGCCGCGGCGTTTACTGCGGATCGATCGGTTATGTCGGCTACGACGGCAACATGGACAGCAACATCGCCATCCGCACGCTGACACGGGCCGACAACCACATCCACTTCTCCGCCGGCGGCGGCATCGTGGCCGACTCCGAGCTGGATTCGGAATACCAGGAGTGCTACCACAAGGCCGCCGCGCTGCTGCTGCTGCTGGACCGATTCCGCATCCGCCGGACCGGCCACCATGTGGGTCGTTAAGCTCGGCGGCAGTCTGGCAGACAGCGACGACTTGCCGAACTGGTTGCGCTGCCTGAGCCTTCAGCGGCTGCTGGTGGTCCCGGGCGGCGGCCCCTTCGCCGAGGCCGTACGCCTGGCTCAACGGCGCTGGTCGTTCGCCGATTCCGCCGCGCACGACATGGCGCTACTCGGGATGCGGCAATACGGCCTCATGCTGGTGACGATGCTGCGCGCACTGAATCCCGCGGTTCGACCGTGGCAGATCGGCGAAGAGGTGGACTTGCCGGCGGTTTGGCTGCCGGTGCCGGAACAACTGGCCGACGCCGGCCTACCGGCTTCGTGGGAGGTAACATCGGACACCCTGGCAGCCTGGTTGGCCCTACAGGTAGGTGCCACCGATCTGTTACTAGTGAAAGCTGGATGGCAACATCCCACCGCTCCGCCGGCAAGAACGCAGGAAGTCGCGGTGACCGAATTGTGGCGGGAGGGGTTGATCGACGGCGCCTTCCATGGCCTCATGCGGGGGGCCGGTTTGCGCTGTTGGCTGTGCGGCGCCTCTCAAGCGGCTCGGGCCGTCGCCGGATTCGGCGCCCCCGCCGCGCATTTCGTCCAGATCCGCTAGAGCTGGGCCAGCCGCAGACTACCCAGCAACCATTCAGCGGGCCAAGGCAGCGGCCTTGCTGGTGATTTGTTGCAGCCGCTTGAGCGCGGCATCGTTGTCGGCACCGGGCGCCGATGGGTCCGCGATTTCCGGTACCGAAGCGATTCCCCCGGCGATCTGGAGCAGCGAAGACAGCCGGGTACAGGACTGGCCGATGAGTTCGGTCACCCGGTCCTGGAAATTGATGACCGCCAGGACCTGGATCAGATCCCGCTCCAGTTCGTCACTACCCTCCAGCATACCGCGTCCGGATCGCTTGACGTTTTCGTCCATCTCCGCAAGCTGGCCCATCATGTCATCGACGTTCTTTTTGGAATGCAGCGCGTAGTTCATGTCCTTGGCCGAAATCTCCAGCAAAGCATCGTCGGCGACCTTCAGGGAATGACTCACGCTGCCCACCAGATCCTTGATCTGATCGGCGAATTCATTGGACAGGACGGAAAGCTTGCGCACCTCGTCCGCCACCACCGCGAAACCGCGACCCGCCTCACCCGCTCGCGCCGCTTCGATAGCGGCGTTGAGCGCCAGCAAATTGGTCTGGTCGGCAATGTCGCGCAACGGGCTCAAGGCTCCCAGAATGCGGCCGACATCGCGCTTGACGTCATCCATGCGATCGCACAACTCCATGGCCGTTTTTGCATTTTGGACGATGTTGTCGACCAGCATGCTCAAGGTGGTCGCGGTGTCGTCGAGAAAGCCCTTGAGTGTGATTCTTTCGCAGAACTTGAGCGATCGGCGGCCGGAATCCGCGGTCTCCGCACCGAGAAGATCGCCCTGGCTGGCGGCCACGGCGAGCGCCATTTCACGCTGGCGGCGATGCGCGACTTCCAGCGTTGCGCAGTTCTCTTCGAGCCTCGAGATACCGGACTTCAGGACTTCGCTCGCCTGCTGCAAATCCGCGATCACGGATTCGGCATTGGAAGCGACGGCCGTACCGAATGCCGACAGGGCTCCACCCAATTCCTTCGACAACTCCGGAACCCGCAGCGCGACCGGTTCGGCCGCCACCATCTCCGCGGCCACCGGAACGGCGACTGGAGCGACGACCGAAGCGCAGACCCGAGCCAGAATCCACAGCCAGGCAACGCTGATCCCGAACAGCAGCAGTAATTCCAGAACAGCCTGAAGTTCGTGCGGCGAGAGCATCCGGATCACTGCCCAGCCAAGAACATTGGCAGTAACCGCGGCCGCCACCGCCCCGGCTGTTTTTCGATCGCGAAGTAAGGCGAAGGATGATAAAGCCATAATCACACTCACGTTCCCTTGTAATCAGTCGAAAAAGAATCGGCAGCGGAAGACATCGGATGCGTCAGCGACAGCCAAAGCAACCACCGAAGGATTCGGCGCTTCCCGCACTTCCCCACTCGGCGTCCACCGGCACCATAACCCTGACCGTAGCGGGATCGCCCGAACGTCCCGGCCCGAACCGACCTAGTCAGCGGTGATCGGCTCGAGCCTCTCTCCGGCGGGAGAATCTCGATCGCCGTTCAAACCGAGCTGACGCTGAAGAGCTTGTTGAAGTTCGCGATTTCAAGGATCTGCCGAATATTTTCGCGGCATCCGACGATCCCGATCGTTGCACCTTTCTGGGCCGCCCGATCTTTCAGGAGCAGCAAGATCCCGAGGGCGGAACTGTCCAGGTAGTCCACATCCCTCAAGTTGATCTCGATCTCGCTCAATTCGTTTTCTTGCAACAATCGTTGCGTGGTGTCGCGAAATTCCTTGTGCAGGGTGAAATCGAACCGACCGACCAAGGTGATGGTGGCCTTTTGATTCGCAACATGGCTATGAATACTCATGGGTCGGTCTCAGCTACAGGATTACCGGGGCTCGGAGCCTCGACCGATAATAGTAGTATGGTTCCATGGACGGCGTGGCGGCACGGCCGAAGGCTCGGGTGTCGTTCGAACACGTCATTCTGGATACGGCAACCGGACAGGCGGAGACAAGATGACGGTCGTTCACCGCAATGGTCGAGCAGGGAGACTTTGCCGCCCGTCCGGCCCAGGCGGCTGGCATCAGCGCTGGGGCGAGACGGTCAGAGAGAAGGTAATACGGCTCTGCCCACGTCGGGCTGAACGAAAAAAAAGCCCAAACGCAACCGTTTGGGCTTTTGTCACTCAATTTTGGTTCTTAGGCTTATTGTTCGATTGCTGCTGACTTGCCCGCTTGATGAAGCAGATCAGATTGCGCCCAGTAACGTATCGGTCAAAATTGATTCAGAGACTTACAGGCTCGGAGAAACAGAGTAGCTGACCTTCTGCTTGTCGCCGTCCGGAGAATTGCCGCAGCCAACCATCGCGACGGACAACAAGGCAACGCTGATGACGCACAGTACGATCTTTTTCATAAATCCTCCTCAATCATTTTTTGGACAAACATGGTCTTCTTTTGAGTGCCAAGGGCACGGCGCTTTTATAAAGAAGATTCTGGCAAATTGCAATAGCCGCAATCCGGGCCATCGTCACTGTTCCGACGCCAAAGCCAGCCGCAACTTCTTCAACGCACCGTTTTCGATCTGGCGAACGCGCTCTGCCGAGACCTGGTGGCGCTGCGCCAAGTCCTGCAAAGTCAGCTTTTCCTCGTTCAGCCACCGCGCAGCGAGAATGTCGCGGCTGCGGTCATCCAGGACGGCTAGCGCAACGGCTAACCTCTCTTGCTGGCGATGTCCCCACTCCTCGGCGGCGAGTGTCAGCGCCGGATCATCTCCTGGTTTGCTCAAGTACTGGGCCGGCGCCAGCGTCTCGCGGTCATCACCGTCGTCGTCCGACGGTTCGAAGGGGACATCCTGACCTGCCAGCCGGTTTTCCATCTCGTAAACCGCATCCAATTCGAGACCAAGCTCCTCGGCCACGGCGCTTGCCTCCTCGCGGCTGAACCAGCCCAGTCTGTTCTTGAACTTTCTTAGATTGAAGAAGAGCTTGCGCTGCGCCTTGGTGGTCGCGATCTTGACGATACGCCAGTTCTGGATGATGAATTCATGGATCTCCGCGCGGATCCAGTGGACTGCGAAAGAAACCAGCCGCACGCCGACGTCGGGATCATAGCGCTTGACCGCCTTCATCAGCCCGATATTGCCCTCCTGGATCAGGTCCGGAAGCGGCAGGCCATATCCCAGATAGCCGCGGGCGATATGGACCACGAACCGAAGATTGGCCATGACTAGCTGCCGCGCCGCGTCCAGGTCGTTGTCGTCGCGAAAGCGGCGAGCCAGCGAGGATTCTTCTTCCGCATCCAGGCGCGCAATCGCGTTCACCGATCCGATATAATCGTCGATGGAACCCAGAGCCAGGGTGGATGGCAGTGTCAACGCAGTACTCATGTTCGACTCCACTTAGGGTAGTGACCGGAGGTGATATTAGCACTCTGCGGGTTTGAGTGCTAACGGCGCCGACGGTTCCCGATCCTGCCCAGCTGCGGTGCCGGAATGGCTCCAGGCGGCACACCGCCAGACCGGGGTCCATTCCGATTTCATCTCCTCACCCAACGATTTTCATGACCGAACTCGAAGCCGACTGCCTCTCGTCACCCATTCCGAAATCCGTCGGCATCGTCAACGCAGGGGTCTTTCTCGCTGTCATCGCTCTCGGCGCCGTGGTCTACCTGACACCGTTGAAGTCGTGGCTGGCTGAGGGCGAGCTGATCAAGCAGGAACTGGCCCGCTTCGGCAATGCCGCGCCGCTGATGTTCGTCCTGGCGGTAGCCATGCTTGCCGCCATCGGCGTGCCCCGCCTGCTGCTGTGCACCCTCGGCGGGTTTACCTTCGGCTTCGGCGCCGGCCTGCTGTGGACCGAAATCGCCACCGTACTCGGGTCGTATTGGACCTTCGTCTTCGTGCGACAGCGTGGACGCGATTACGCCCTCGTCCGCTATCCGCGCCTGCGGAAATTCTCCAAGCAGATGGAAAGCCGCGGGATCCTGGCGGTGATCGTGCTGCGGCAGATGCCCATGAACGGGTTTTACAACAACGTTTTCCTGGGATTGACTCCGGTTAGTCACCGCGATTTCCTGATTGGCAGTGTCATCGGATTCTTGCCCCTGGGGCTCACCGCCTGCCTGATCGGAGCCGGGCTACTGCAGCCCGATTTTTCCAAGAGCATGCAATACATCATGGCGGCATTGGCCGTCTCCTTCGGCGCCGGGTTGTTGCTGAAAAGCCTGCTCCACCGGCGCCGGCGGCGTGCCGGCCGCTGATGCCGAATCTGGCAATTCCACGCCGCCGCTCCCGGCAGGAGTGCCGAGCTGCTCGCGACGTCATCGGGCACAACGGAGTCCGGCCTCGCCGCACCCATCCCTGACCCATGGCAGCACCGAGATCCATCCTCTTCATCCGCCTCAGCGCGATCGGCGACGTAATCATGGCGTCGGCGCTGATCCCGGTGTTCCGCGCCGCGTTTCCCGATGCCAGACTGGCCTGGCTTGCGGACGCCAGCACCGCAGAGCTGCTGCAGGACAATCCGAAGCTCGACCGCGTCCTGATCTGGCCACGCCGGCGCTGGAGCGGTTTGTTCCGAGCGGGGCAATACCGGCAGCTCAGGCAGGAATTCGGCCAACTCCTGCAGGAACTGCGCGAGCCCCGGTTCGACTGGGTCATCGACCTGCAGGGCCTGATCAAGAGCGGGCTGTGGGCATGGCTGAGCGGATCGCCCACCCGCATCGGGCTGGGTTCCCGGGAAGGCAGTCAGTGGCTGATGAACCGGGTCATCGACCGCAACGACCCCCGGCTGCTGATCGGCATCGAGTACCGGAAGCTGGCGGAGGAACTGGGGCTGAACCTCGACTCCTTCGCCATGGACATCGCGGTGCCGCCGGCGCTACGGACGGCCATGGCACAGCGCCTGAAGGAACTGGGTGCCGCGGGCCCACTAACCGTGCTGGCCCCGTTCACGACCCGGCCGCAGAAACACTGGCTCGACGAACACTGGGCGGAACTGGCGAAGATGGTGATCGCCCGCGGTGACGCCGTCGTCCTGCTGGGGGGAGCGGGCGACCGCCAGCGTGCCGGCACCATCGCCGCGGCAGCACCGGGAAGCATCGACCTGAGCGGTAGCACGAGCCTGCTGCAAGCGGCAGCGGTGATCGCCGGCGCCCAACGGGTGATCGGTGTAGACACCGGCTTGACCCATCTGGGGATCGCCCTGCGGGTCCCGACCCTGGCGCTGTTCGGCTCGACTCGCCCCTACCTCGACACCGGAGTCGATTTCGCGCGTGTCCTCTACGCAAACCTCCCCTGCTCCCCCTGCCACCGCCGGCCGACCTGCGCCGGCGACTTCACCTGTATGAAACAGCACACCGCGGCCGGGGTGCTGGCAGCTGCCGATCTCCTGGAACGCCCTACGCCATGAAAGTCATGCATGTGGAATTGGGGCGGCACCTCTACGGCGGCGCGCGCCAGGTCGCTTATCTGCTGAACGGGCTGGCAGACTTCCCGGACCGACACGTCCTGGTCTGCGCGCCGGGAGCGGAGCTGGCCGGCGCCATCGAGCGACCCGAGATCCGCATCCTTCAGCCCGCCTTTGGCGGCGACGCCGACCTCGCCTATGTGGCACGCCTCCGCCGCCTGATCCGCTCGGAACAGCCGGATCTGCTGCACATTCACAGCCGCCGCGGCGACTGGCTGGCCGCCGCGGCCGGGGCCCTCGAAAAGTGTCCCGTCATCCTCAGCCGGCGGGTCGACAACCCGCCGCGCTGGTTCGACGTCAGACTCAAGTTTCCCCTGTGCCGCCAGATCGTCACCATCTCCGAAGGGATCCGCGAGGTGTTGGCGGCTTCCGGCATCCCCGCCGAGCGGCTGCGCTGCATCCCCAGCGCCGTTGACACCGACCGTTTCCGGCCCGGCGGCGACCGTGCCGCGGTCGCTGTGGACCTGGGGATTCCCCCGGAACGGCTGCTGGTAGCCATCGTTGCCCAGTTGATTCCGCGCAAAGGCCACCGCGTGCTGTTCGAGGCCCTGCCGGCGGTAGTCGCCCAGCATCCGTCGTTACAGCTCCTGGTATTCGGCCAGGGTCCCCTGGAAGCGGAGTTGCGGCAGACCGCGGCAGGCCTGTCGCAGCGGGTCCTGTTTGCCGGCTTCCGGGCCGACCTGCACCGCATCTTGCCGTGCCTCGATCTGGTGGTGCATCCGGCCTTCCTGGAGGGACTCGGCGTATCGCTGCTGGAAGCGGCGGCCTGCGGCGTGCCGATCGTCGCCAGCCGGGCCGGTGGCATGCCGGAGATCGTACGGGACGGCGAGAACGGTTATCTGGTGGAGCCGGGGGACGCTGCCACTCTTGCGAATCGAATCAAGACCCTGCTGGCGGATCCGGCTCTGCGCCGGCGCATGGGCTCGGCCGGCCGGACACTGACATTGGAACGGTTTTCCATCCCGCGCATGGTCGAGGACAATCGCCGTCTGTACATGGCGATCGCCGCCGGAGCGGAACCGCATCGCGGTTGAGCTTGCGCCGGTCGCTGTGACGGCAGCCGGGTGAGCGATTCCGCCCAAGACGGGATTGGCTGGAAACCGATTGACCCTGTATCGTAGTGCGTCCCTTGCCACCGAGGCTTGGTGCGGGGCCCTTTCACCCTGGCGCAGGAAGACCATGCCGACTACCCGCAGCGACAGCTCTACCGTTTGCATCTATTGGGTCGCTTCCCCTCTGCAGTATCTGGCCGCACGGCGCATCGCCACCCAGTTCGAAAGAGGCGCCCGCCAGGTCCTGATCTACTACAAGAAGGGGGTCGCGCCGGTGGTTCGGGCCGACCAATGGGACGCCGTGTGGTATATGCCTTGGCCGCGCTTTCATCCCCTCCCCGGATGGTTCGGGGTTCACCGGCGGCTGCTGGAAAACCTGAGGCGAGTGGCAGAACTGACCGGATCCTGCGCGAGCCTGCGGCTGCATGCCGCCATGTACGACTCCGAAGCGACCAACTACTTTCTGCGCGCCCTGCCCCGACTCACCGGGGCCAGCACCCAGCAGGCACGCATCCTCCCGGATGGAATCATCAGCGTGCGCCGCTATCCCCTCAGCCCTCTCAAGCGCACGCTGCAGTACACCCGCAAGCTGCGCAGGCTGGTCTCGCCGCAACTCGACTACTGGTGCTTTCCAGGCGACCGCCTGGGGACGGATGCCCCCTTCGTCGACCGCATCTACGTCTTGCCGGGATTGCCGCACCAGTATCCACCGGAAAAGGTGGTAGTGCTCCCTCCGCTGGTGGACGTCGCCACCGCCGGTTCCGGCGGTGGCGAAGGGGGAGAGCTGCGCGCGCTGGTCATCGGTCAGCCACTTGTTGGGCGCGGCCTGGTCGCCCCGGAAGACCTGGCCGCGATCACCATCCGCATCCACGACTGGCTCCGCCAGCGGGGGGTGGTGTCGATCGATTACAAGGGTCACCCCAAGGACGCCAACAACGAACTGATGGATCCAGAGGACCATCCCCTGGTGCTGGAGGAGCCGATCGAAACTTATATGACCCACACCCCCTACGACTTCGTGGTCGGCGTCCGCTCGTCGGCGCTGCTGTTCGCTCGCCAGATCTATGGTTCCAACACCCAGGTGGCGGCCTTCGCCTGGGACCGGTTGCGTTTCAAGAGCGACGCGGAACGCCGCGACATGGAGACGGCATTTCTGCAATGCGGCGTACAGATGCTGTGATGCCGGCTGCCGCCACCCGGCACCTGTCCTCCGTGCGGCGGCGGGCGCCGCTGCTGGGTGTCGTCGCCTTGCCGCTGCTCATGCTGTTCCCCAGCGCCGCCGGCTGGATGACGGCGCCGCTGATCGGCGGCGGCCTGGTTCTGGCGGTCCGGGAACACCGACTGACCCCGATCGACTGGGAGTTCCTGCTGGCAACCGCCGCCCTTCCCCTCGCCTACGCGGTCAACATGGCGCTGTTCGGCGGCGGCCTCAACCTGCTGGAACGGCCCGGACACCTGTTACGGGCTTTCTTGATCTACTATGCCGTCAGCCGGCTCGGCCTGTCCCGCGCCAGCCTTACTGCCGGGCTGGCGCTGGCGGCACTGACGGCCTGCGGCATCGCCCTGTACGAGACCCGCGTCCTCCACGAGGCGCGGGTATTTGGTTTCCGCGGCCACTGGAACGCCGTTCCCTTCGGCAATTTCTCACTGCTGCTGGGGCTGCTCTGCGGACTGGCAGCACTGTGGCCGTGGCGCCAGGCGCGGATGGCCTGGAAGCTGGTTGCCGCCTGTGCCGGAGCGGCGGGACTCGCGGCATCGCTGCTCTCCGGCAGCCGCGGCGGCTGGATCACCCTGCCCGTTCTGCTGCCGGCCCTGGCCTGGCTCCACCCGACCCCGCTGCCGCGCCGGCTGGGGACGGTTGTGGTGATACTCGGCCTGTTGGCCGTGGCCGGTCTCGGCACCCTGCCGGCGGTACAGGCACGGCTGACGGAGGGAGTCACGGAGGTACTCGCATACTGCGACCGGCCCGACGACACCCGGACCATGAGCACCTCGGTCGGCCAGCGCCTGGCGATGTGGCGCTGGGGCCTGCAGCGCTTCGGCGAGCATCCGGTGGCCGGCTTCGGTTTCGCCAACTTCCCGGCGGAACGCGCCGCCGCGGTCCGCCGCGGTGAACTTCCCGGCGCGGTGGAATCCATGAAACTGGCCAACGTCCACAACGAACTGATCGGCACCCTGGCCGGCGGCGGTATACTGACCGCGGCGGGGCTGCTCGCCTTCTGGATCGCCGGTTGGCGGTTCTTCTGCAAACGGCTCGGCGCCGGAACCGACGAAAGCTACTTCGCCGCCTGCGGTCTCCTGGTGCTGCTGGCCACAGGCTTGTTTTCCATGACCGAAGGGCTGTTCGGAACCGGACCCGGCACCAAGGCCCTCATGCTGCTGCTGGCGCTGCCAGCTGCCGGACTCGCCCAGCGCGAACGCATCCGCCAAGTGCCGAGTTTGCCCCCCTGCCACTGACAGGTTTGCCCATGCCGGACCGGCCCAAGACCCTGATCATGCATCATCGCAGCGGTATCGGCGACCTGGTGTGGCACATCCCCTATTTCCGGGCCATCGGCGCCTCCAGCCGCAACGGCAAGGCCAGCCTGATGGCGCGCCCTTCCGCCCGCGCCGCGGATCTGCTGGCGGCCGAAGACTGGCTCGAGCAAATCATCGAATTCGACCGCCGCCCACGCCGGCAAGAAAGGCGGAGTGGACGCCACGACGGACTGTGGGCCCAGTTGGGGTTCGCGGCCGACCTGCGTCGTCTGCATTTCGATCGGGTTTTCATCTTCTCCGGAAGGGTACGCTACGCCTGGCTGGCGGCGCTGGCCGGCATCCCGCGCCGCAGCGGCTTCGGCTTCAGCCCGTTGCAGCGACTCTGGCTGAATCAGCCGCCCTATATCGCCCCGCACTCCGGCCCGGGCAACTGGGTATACCCGGAGGCCTCCGCCTTCGCCATCGCCCACGGCCTGGTCCAGGCCCCGCTGCTGCCGCGCATGCAGGTGCTGACCACGGCCCTGGCGGAGACCGGAAAGAGGCTGGCACCGCTGCCACGCCCCCTGGTCGCCTTTGCCATCGGTGCCTCGGAGGCAGCCAAGAACTGGGGGGGCACCCGCTTCGGCGAGCTGGCGGATCACTTGACGGCCAGCGGCTGCGGCATCGTCCTCTTGGGCGGTCCGGCGGAACAGGCATTGGCGGAACAAATCCGCAGCGGGGTCGCCGCCTCCTGCCAGGACGGAGTGCTGCCGATGGCCCAGCCCTCGCTCCAATCCAGCGCCGCGGTGCTGCGGCTCAGCGATTGCTGTGTCGGCAACGACACCGGAGTCCTCAACATGGCGGCAGCCTGCGGATGCCACGCCGTCGGACTGTTCGGAGCGACCCCGAAACTAAACCATGATCCTTTGATCGATGGGATCGAGGGACAGGGCATGGACCGCATCTCGGTCGCGATGGTGGAACGGCGAGTGCTAGACCTGCTCGGGAAACGCTGACGAAAATTCGCCGGAATTCCTCGCCTTGGGCCTCGGCAAACCGCCACGGCTACGCCAAGCACGGAAAAACTGAGCTACGCTTGTGGTCTGTCCATAAGGACCGCTGCGAGAGACCGACCCATGTCCGACATAGAACGCATAATCAAGGACCGGATATTTGCCCTGCCGAATCCCACCACCAGCAACCTCGAATGGTTTTGCATGGCGCGCGAACGCATACTCGGCCCCTACCCGTCCAGAGACCTTGCGACCTTGGCCCTGAGCGACTTCATCAAGTCCTGTGAGCAGCGGGGCGACACCGGCGGCAGAAGCGAAGAAGACGAAGTGGAATTCCACAAGTGGCTGGAAGCGGAGGCCAAGCGCATCCAGGATCAGGCCAGCAAAGGGCCGAAGGCGTAACATCCGGCCCGGCGTTGCCGGCGCCCTCGCCCGGCAGCGGCGCGTACCGCGGCGTCCGAGGCTCGGGTTTCACCGTCACGGCGCTGAATTCCCTGCCTGGCCGAGCGCCTGGCTGACCAGATCCTACTTCCCGATGCAGAACCTGGCGAAGATCTGACCCAGCAGGTCATCGCTGCTGGAACTGCCGGTGATTTCCCCCAGATCCTGCTGCGCCAGGCGCAATTCTTCGGCGAGCAATTCCGCCGTTCCTTCCCGCAGGCGCGCCAAGCCATCCCCGATGTGGGCCGCCCCCCGCTGCAGTGCCTCCAAGTGGCGGCGGCGGGCGATGAACACCGGATCGTCCCCGCTCTGATACCCGGCGGACTCCTTCAAGTGCCGGCGCAGCTCGTCCAGTCCGGCTCCGGTCCGCAACGACAGCCGCAATTGCAGCCGCCCCCCCCGCTCGCACAGGCCGGGCGGATTTCCGCTCAGATCGATCTTGTTACGGACCCAGAGGAGGGGGGTATCGGGCGGGAGGTCGGGCGGCAACTCGGCCTCGTCGTCGGGCTCGCGGTCGTCCTGCAGCCACAGGATGTGGTCGGCGTGGGCAAGCGCCGCGCGGGCGCGCCGTACCCCTTCCCGTTCGATGACGTCGTCGCTTTCCCGCAGGCCGGCGGTATCGACGACGTGGAGCGGCAAGCCGTCGATCTGGATAAACTCCCGCAGCAGGTCGCGGGTGGTGCCGGCGATCTCGGTAACGATGGCGGCATCGCGCCCGGCCAGGCAGTTCAGCAGGCTGGATTTGCCGGCGTTGGGCTTGCCGGCGATCACCAAGGTCAGTCCCTCCTGCAGCAGACAGCCTTGCCGGGCAGTGCGGCGGATCCCCTCCAGGAGTGCCAGCAATTGCTGCAGACGCTGTTCGATCCGGCCCTGGGCGAGGAACTCGATATCCTCGTCGACGAAGTCGATGGCCGCCTCCACATAAGCCCGCAGTTCGGTCAGGGCATCCACCAGGGCCTGCACGCGACGGGAGAATTCCCCCTGGAGGGAGCGCAGGGCGGAGCGCGCGGCGCGTTCGGTGGAGGCGGCGATCAGGTCGGCGACCGCCTCGGCCTGAGCCAGGTCCAGCTTGCCGTTGAGGAAGGCGCGTTCGGAGAACTCGCCGGGCCGTGCCAACCGCGCGCCTAGGGCCAGCACCCGGCGCAGCAGCAGATCCAGCACCACCGGACTGCCGTGGGCCTGCAGTTCGAGGACGTCCTCACCGGTCAGCGAGGCCGGGGCCGGAAAATGGATGGCGATGCCACGGTCCAGCAGAGAGCCGTCGGCATCGCGGAAAGAAGCAAACCGGGCCTGACGCGCCGGCGGCATCGACCCCAGCAGCACCAGCGTCAGATCCGGCACCGCCGGGCCGGACACCCGGACGATGCCGACCCCGCCGCGCCCCGGTGGCGTGGCGACGGCGACGATGGTGTCCTGGGAGACGATCACCCCGGCATCCCCCACTCGCGCCGCCGGGCGGACGGTTCCTTTAATTGCCGGGCACCGCCTCAGGCGGTCTTGGCCTTGCCCTCGATCTGACGGGTGATCACCCACTGCTGGACGATGGACAGGATGTTGTTGACCACCCAGTACAGCACCAGCCCGGAAGGGAAGAAGGCGAACATGAAGGTGAACATCACCGGGAACCATTGCATGATCTTGGCCTGCAGGGGATCCGCCGGAGCCGGGTTGAGCTTCTGCTGGACGTACATGGAGACGCCCATGATCGCCGGCAGCACGAAATAGGGGTCCATGGAGGACAAATCGTTCAGCCACAGGGCGAAGCTGGCCTGGCGCATTTCCACGCTCTCCACCAGCACCCAGTAGAGCGAGATGAACACCGGGATCTGTACCAGAATGGGCAGACAGCCGCCCAGGGGATTGACCTTCTCCTTGCGGTACAAGTCCATCATGGCCACGTTGAACTGCTGCTTGTCCTCGCCGTAGCGCTCCTTCAATTCCTTGAGCTTGGGCTGCAGCTTGCGCATGTTGGCCATGGACCGGTAGCTGGATTCCGACAGCTTGTAGAACAGCAGCTTGATCACCACGGTGCCGAGGATGATGGCCACCCCCCAGTTCTTGAAGATGCGTTGGAACTGTTCCATCAGCCAGAACACCGGCTTGGCGATGAAGGTCAGGTTACCGTAGTCCACGGTGAGTTCCAGTCCCGGCGCGGTGGCTTCCAGCACCCGCTGCAACTTGGGCCCGGCGAACATGCGGGACTGGAAGACCGCCTCAGCACCGGCCGCCACCTCCTGCGCCGGGCTCATCGCGCCAATGACGAACAGGTGATCGCCCAGGGACTTGGTGTAGAAGCTGTTTTCCTCACCCGGCTGCGGCAGCCAGGCGGCGACAAAGTAATGCTGAATCATGGCGACCCAGGAGTCCTTGCCCTTGCGCGCCAGGTTCTTCTCCTCCATCTCGTTGAACTTGATCTTCTGGTACTTCTCATCCGGGGTGTAAATGACGCCGCCGACGAAGGCGCGGTCGGCCGACGAGGTCGAGAACACCGAACTGACTTTCTTGACCGGCTCCTTGCGCTGCAACTGGGTGTACTGCTGGCCGCGCCAGGGCGCCGCCGACCGATTGTTGACCCGGTGTTCCAGGGCCACCACGTAGCTCCCCCGGTGGAACACATAGGTCTTGGTTACCGCCACGCCGGTGGAACCGGTCCAGGTCAGGGCCACCCGCAATTCATCCTGACCATCCGCCAGACGGTACTCCGTGGCGGCCGCAGTCCAGCTGCTGTAATGATTGGGCGCCGACTCCTCCTTGCCCAGCAATCCGCTCTGGGAAACGAACAGCTCCGCCGGTTCGCCGTTGAGCAGCCGCACGGGCTGATCCGGCTCGTCCTTGTCCACCGGGTAGTTCAGCAGATCAAGGACCTTGAGGTCGCCCCCCTGGGTATCGATCTCGGCCCGCAGGGTATCGGTGCTGACGCTGATCTTCTGGCCCGGGCGCGTCTCCGCTGCGGGAACGGCAGCAGCGGGAGCCGACGCTTCCGCCGGCGGACCGCCCGCAGCCGTCGCCTCCGGCGCCTTGGGACCGTAGTCGAGCTGCCACTGCTCGTAGATCTGGAAGCTCAGGAACAGGAACAGGACGAACAGTACAAACCTCAGGTTATCCATTGGAGCCACCGAATTTATTGGGTACCGGATCGAGCCCGCCCTCGTGCCAGGGGTGGCATTTCGCCAGTCTTCTTAGAATGAGATATCCGCCTTTCCAGACGCCAAACCGCTCGAGGGCGGTGATCGCATAGCTGGAACACGTGGGATGAAAGCGGCAGTGGACGCCCAGCCAGGGGCTCAGAACGAGTTGGTAGAGCTTGATGAGTCGCAGCAGAAGGAATCGCATCGCCGAACCAGGATTTGCCAGTGCCTTTCGAGGGATTTGCTGATGATCAGTCGATCCGCACCGCACGCCGCCGGCTTGGCCATCACCACGAAATCCAGGTTGCCGAGATCGCGCCGCCGCAGCCGAAAACTCTCGCGCGCCAGGCGCTTCAGACGATTGCGATGGGCTGCCTGGCGGACACTCTTCTTGGAGATCGCCAGCCCGAGACGCGCATGTCCTTTCGAGTTGGCACGGGCCAAGACGGTCAGGTAGGCGTCCTGGGAACGCTCCGGTCGCTCGAAGACGAAACGGAATTCCGCCGGCTCGACCAGGCGAAGGGCGCGGGAAAAGCCGAATGGCGCCGACTTCAAGCCGCTAGACGGTCAGCTTCTTGCGGCCCTTGGCGCGCCGGGCGTTGATCACCGCGCGGCCGCCCCGGGTCTTCATCCGGGCGCGAAAGCCGTGCGTGCGTACACGCTTGATCTTGCTGGGCTGATACGTTCTCTTCATGGGTCTGCCTGGCGGAGGGTAAGAGTTTGAATCGCAAAAAAGGCAGGCATGTTAAGGGAACCGTCAAAACGATGTCAATGCTGTGGATAACTGCCGTTTGGCGTATAGTACGCCCCCTACCCGCCCCGCGTCTTCGACCGTTCCGGTTTGCCCTGTCCTGAACATGCCCGCTTTGCCAGCCGAGGTAGCCCAGCGATGAGTACTTTGTGGAGTGCGTGTATCCGAAAACTGGAAGGCGAGTTGCCGGCGCAGCAGTTCAACACCTGGATCCGGCCGCTGCAGGCGGTGGAATCCGGCCAGGAACTCCGGCTGCTGGCCCCCAACCGCTTCGTCCTCGACTGGGTCAAGCAGCATTTCTTCGACAAGATCGAAGAGGCGGTCTCGACCCAGAAGCCGCAGCCGCTGCCCCAAGTGGTGCTGGAGATCGGCAGCAAGGCGGCGCAGCTAGCGGCCGCCGAGCGCCCGGCCGGGCCGCGCAAGCTGGCCGGCAAGGCCAAGCTCGCCAACAACCTCAACGCCGCCCACATCTTCGCCAACTTCGTGGAGGGCAAATCCAACCAGCTGGCCAAGGCGGCCTCGATGCAGGTGGCGCAAAACGTCGGACGCGCCTACAACCCGCTGTTCATCTACGGCGGCGTCGGCCTCGGCAAGACCCATTTGATGCACGCCATCGGCAACGAAATCCTGCGCACCAACCCTTCCGCCAACATCGTCTACCTGCATTCGGAACGGTTCGTGTCGGACATGGTGAAGGCACTGCAGCACAATGCCATCGCCGCCTTCAAGGAGTTCTACCGCAACGTCGACGCGCTGCTGATCGACGACATCCAGTTCTTCGCCGGCAAGGAGCAGTCCCAGGAGGAGTTCTTCCACACCTTCAATACGCTGCTGGAGAACAAGCACCAGGTGGTGCTCACCTGCGACCGCTATCCCAAGGAGATCAAAGGACTGCAGGAACGCCTGAAGTCCCGGTTCGGCTGGGGCCTGCCGGTGGCGATCGAACCGCCGGACCTGGAAACCCGCGTCGCCATCCTGATGAGCAAGGCCCAGGCCAACAACATGGACCTGTCTCCGGAAGTGGCGTTCTTCATCGGCAAGCGCATCCGATCAAACATCCGCGAACTGGAAGGTGCCCTGCGCCGGGTCATGGCCAACGCCCACTTCACCGGCCGCCCCATCACCCTGGATTTCGCCAAGGAGGCCCTGCGCGACCTCATCGCCCTGCAGGACCGCATGGTGAGCGTGGAGAACATCCAGAAAACGGTGGCCGAATACTTCAAGATCAAGCTGTCGGACCTGCTCTCCAACAAGCGCACCCGCTCGCTGGCCCGTCCCCGCCAGATCGCCATGGCGCTGGCCAAGGAACTGACCAACCACAGCCTGCCGGAAATCGGCCAGATGTTCGGCGGCCGCGACCACACCACGGTGCTGCACGCCACCCGCAAGGTGCAGGAACTCAGGGAGGGCGACAGCAAGTTCCAAGAAGATTACTCCAATCTGCTGCGCACCCTCTCCAGCTAAGGGCGCGGCGCTCACCCTCCCGGCAACGCAGGCAAGGCTCGCCATGAAATTCAGCACCTCCCGTGAAAACCTCCTGACCCCGCTACAGCAAGTGATCGGCGTCATCGAAAAGCGCCAGACCCTGCCGGTACTGTCCAACGTCCTGATCAAGCTGGAGGGGACACGTCTCGAGTTCACCGGCACCGACACCGAGGTCCAACTGCTGACCCACTCCAGCGCGGAATTCGGCGACCACGGCGCAATCACCGTGCCGGCCCGCAAGCTGCTGGACATCTGCCGGCAACTGCCCGAACACGGCACGGTCAATGTGGAATGCAAGGAGGAAAAGTTCAGCCTGCAATGCGCCCGCAGCCGCTTCACCCTCGTCACCCTGCCGGCCGACAGCTACCCCAATTTCGACAGCGGCGAAGCGGAGGCGGAGATCACCCTGCCCAGCCGCCTGCTCAAGCGCGCCATGGACAAGACCCTGTTTGCCATGGCCGTGCAGGACGTCCGCTATTACCTCAACGGCCTGCTGCTGGAAGTGGGCGGCGGACTGGTGCGGGCGGTGGCTTCCGACGGCCACCGCCTGGCGATCTCTGAGGAGGCCGTCGATACCGGCGACGCGCCGCCGCGCCAGATCATCGTGCCGCGCAAGGGTGCGCTGGAATTGCACCGGCTGCTGGCGGGCGACCTGGACGAAGCTCTGACCCTGCAGATCGCCGCCAACAACGTCCGGGTGCTGCTGCCCGACTTCAGCTTTGCCGCCAAACTGGTGGACGGCCGCTATCCCGATTACCAGCGGGTCCTGCCCAAGGATGTCAACCGCATCGTCGCGGTCACCCGCGACGCCCTCAAGGCCGCCCTCACCCGGGTTGCCATCCTGTCCAACGAGAAGTTCCGCGGGGTGACCCTGGAACTGGACGCCGAACGCATGCTGCTGCGGGCCCAGAACCCGGAGCACGAGGAAGCGGAGGACGAAGTGGAAATCCGCCTGGAAGGGGAAGGCGTGGAAGTCGGCTTCAATGCCGCCTATCTGCTGGATGCGGTGAGCAACTGCGACTCCGACGAGATCCGCCTGTCCCTCAGCAACACCACCCACAGCTGCCTGGTGGAGGACGTGGAGAATCCGCGCTTCCGCTTCATCGTCATGCCGATGCGGGTGTAACCGGGAGGGGCCGGCCCCGCTG
>Ga0233425_10002984_pt1 | contig 31884 bp, 22 predicted proteins | sample Watercolumn_Towu_2_FD_181712 | JGI IMG/M metagenome (GOLD analysis project Ga0233425, IMG submission 181712) | Freshwater microbial communities from Lake Towuti, South Sulawesi, Indonesia - Watercolumn_Towuti2014_140_MG | ecosystem: Environmental > Aquatic > Freshwater > Lake | place... | reverse complement strand
CCCCAGGAACGATCCCGGTATTTGTAAACTCGACTACATCAGACCTGGGATGCCTCTCCTCCCGGTCACACTCAAGGTGCCGTCTCGACCGTTTTTTGATGTTTTGCATAGTGCATCCCGGTATCTCGTGTTTTCCAGACGATTGGTGGAACGCCTCGAGGACGCTGAAGTAACGGGCGTGCGCTTCGCGCCGATCGACCACGCGAAGTTCGGAAGAGGAGACCCGCGCAACAAGGCGCCTATCCCGATCGACCTGGAGCCGGAGACCCTCGTCGATCTCCTCGCCACCGAGGTGGGTGAGTGCCCCTACCGGCTCGGCCTCGTGCACGCCATGACGGGCAACCCCATCGGCGTGCTCGAGACCATCGACGAGGAGACCGGGTTCCCGATCCTCGATCTTCGAAACCGGAGGTTCGAGCTCGCTCGCTCCAACTGGCCCGAGGTAGATTTCTCCATCCTCGAGACCACAGCCATTGTTCTCGTTACCGACAGGGTGAAGAAGATCATGGAGAGCATGCCCGCTCCGAACGTCGTGTTCGAGCCTTTTCCGTTGGTCGATGAGTGAGGGCGGTCTCCCCCCGTCGCGGCGGAGGCCGGACCGCCGCGGGGAGGACGAGTGGTTTGGATGACCAACGAGTGGAACAGAATGACGGTTTCCCACCTGGTCCGCTTCGAGTACGACCCCTTCGCCCGGCGCACGCGTAAGACCGTGGTGACCGTGGACGAGACCGGCGCCGAGCAGATCGCCTCGGACCGGCGGTTCGTCTGGGACGGCCATACGGTGTTGCACGAGCTCCCGTCCGACGGCGACCCGATCACCTGGTACTGGGAGCCTGGCACGTTCACGCCCGTGGCCCGGGAACAGGCCGGCCGCCTCCTCTCTGTCGCCTCCGACCACATCGGCACCCCGACCGAGATGTACGCCGAGACCGGCGCCCCGACCTGGCAGATGCGCCTCGACGTGGACTGACCCCTCCCTCGTCGAAGGTCCCGCCCCACTCGCCCCTCCGTTGCGCTATCATGGAGCCCACGAACGAAAGGGAAGGTGATCCTCGTGAGGAAAGCTGCACTCGTTGTCGTCCTCGTGGCTGCGCTGATGTCGAACGCGCAGGAGTCGTGGGCGCAGACGGTCGATGAAGCCGGGCTCGCGCTGGTCAGGCAGGTGAGCGTCTCGTCGGCGGGCGCGATCCACGGCCTCGATGTCGACCCGGACACCGGCGACGTCTTCTTCATCGCCGACAGCGGCCGCGACATCTGGGTCCTGCATACTGACGACTCGTTCGAGCGTGTCGTGAACGACGCCGGTTACTGGGAGGGACACCTCTCGGACCTGCGGCTCGGGCCGGACGGCTTGCTCTACGCCATCACCTCGAGCGGAGCCATGGCGGGCCGCATCCAGCGCTTCGAGCTCGACGGCACCGAGGTCGCGCCACTGGCCACGATCCGCGGGTCCGGGCCGAACGCGTTCGGGCTGGACTTCGATTGCGCCGGCAACCTCTACGCCAGCGACACGGGCGCGGCGCTGTACCGGATCGCGCCCGACGGCACGGTCACATCCTTCACGCCCGGCTTCACATGGGACGACCTGGACAACATCCAGGCCGGGCACGACAACTGGCTCTATATCCACGACGGGTCATCGAGGGCCGCGGACAGCGACAAGGTCTTCCTGGTGTCGCCCGCGGGCGTAGTCACGGTCTTCGCGTCCGGCCTGCCCCTGAGCTACACGGGCGCGTACGACTGGAGCACAGGCGACTACCTGGCGGTCGCGTACAGCGGGAGCCAGATCTACCGTCTCCACGACGCAGACGGCAACCGCTCGATCTCCGCGGCGGAGCGGACGCTGCTGGCCCACGGCTGGACCGGCGGGAACATGACGAACGCGGCCTGGGGGCGCTCGTCGGACGACCCGGACGTGTACTCGCTTTACCTCGCGTACGACACCCGCAGGGTCATCATCGAGATCTCCGGCTTCGATCCGCCACTGGATGACGGCGACTGCGGCGGCTCGGTCGATGACGACGACGACGGGTTCTGCGAGGACGGCGAGGACCTGAACGGCGACGGCGACTGCCTCGACCCGGACGAGGCCGACGGCGACGTGGACTGCGACGACACCGACGACGAGGTCTTCCCGGGCGCGACCGAGCTCTGCAACGGCGTGGACGACGACTGCGATGCCACGACGGGCGACGGCGTGGACGAGGCGTGGTTCGACGCCGCGTGCGACGGTGCCGACGCCGACCTCTGCGCCGAGGGCCGCGAGCAGTGCGTCGCCGGAGCGCGGGTGTGCAGCGACGTGTCCGGCGACAACCCCGAGCTGTGCAACGGCCTGGACGACGACTGCGACCCGGCGACCGCCGACGGATCGGCCGAGGAGTGGCTCGGCGACGCCTGCGACGGCGACGACTCGGACCTGTGCGTCGAGGGCGTTCTCGAGTGCTCCGCGGGGGGTCGCGCATGCACCGACAGGTCCGACGGCACGATCGACATCTGCAACGGCGTGGACGACGACTGCGACCCGACGACACCCGACGGATCGGCCGAGGAGTGGCTCGGCGACCCCTGCGATGGCGCCGACGCAGACCTGTGCGCCGAGGGCGAGCTGATCTGCGCCGAGGGTGCCCGGACGTGCACCGATACGACCGGCGACGTGGCGGAGCTCTGCAACGGCCTGGACGACGACTGCGATCCCGCGACGCTCGACGGCGCGGCCGAGCCCTGGCTGACCGCGGCCTGCGACGGGCTCGACGCCGACCTCTGCGCTGACGGCGTCGAGGTCTGCACCGACGGGACCCGGACCTGCACCGACGACGACGCGTCGGTCGCGGAGCTCTGCAACACCCTCGATGACGACTGCAACCCGGAGACTCCCGACGGCTCGGACGAGGACTGGTTCGGGGCGCTGTGCGACGGCGACGACGTGGACCTATGCGAGGACGGGCTCCGCGACTGTATCGACGGGATCGAGACCTGCGTCGAGGTGGGCGACGACGTCGAGGCGTGCAACGGCCTCGACGACGACTGCGACGGCGACGTGGACGAGGACTTCCGCGACGTGGACGACGACGGCGTGGCGGACTGCGTGGACGACGACGATGACAACGACGGATTCCCGGACGAGGCGGACTGCGGACCACTCGATCCGGACGTCAACCCGGACGCCGAGGAGGTCTGCAACGACATCGACGACGACTGCGACGGCGACGTCGATGAGGATGAGGTCTGTGGAGCCGCCGACGGCGACGCCGACGCAGACAGCGACGGCGACGGCGATGGCGACGTGGACGGTGATGGAGACGTGGACGGCGATGGTGACGTGGACGGCGACGGTGACGTGGACGGCGACGGCGATGTCGATGCCGACGCGGACGGGGACGCCGACGCGGATGAAGACGGCGAACCCGGTGCCTCCGGCGGCGGTGGCTGCGACTGCGACGCCGCGTCCGCTTCGGATCGACCGTCGATGCTGCGCCGGCTCCTGAGGATCTTCTGAGACTCGGCCAAAATCCCGTAGGGGCGGCCCCCCGTGGCCGCCCCGTTCCACGGCCCCCCGTGGCCGCCCGTTCCGCGGCCCCCGTGGCCGCGCGGGTTGTCATCACACAGGAGACGTCGGGCGGCATTCGGCAGGTGTGCACGTTCCTGGACCTCAGCAGCATCCACCGCTGAGGACCACGCAGCATATTGGGCCTGCTTATGGCCGGAAGTGGAGGAATGTGCCGTTCTCGCCCACGGCCCAGACGTCGGCCGCGCCGCTCCCCCAGAGGCCGGTGAGCTGGTCGCTCGTACCGATCGACGTCGCGGACCAATCGGTGCCGTTCCAGTGGAGGAGCCAGCCGCGGCCCGCGGCCCAGACATCCCTTGCAAAGCTCCCCCAGAGCGCGGTCAGGGTGCTCCTCCCGTTGGTCGCAGCGGTCCACGCCGTGCCGTCCCAGTGGAGGATGGTCCCTCCTGCGCCCACGGCCCAGGCGTCGCGGGGCCTGGAGCCCCAGACCTCCTCGAGGTCCGAAGTCGTCCCGCTCGACACTGGCGACCAGGTCGTGCCGTCCCAGTGCAGGAGCGTCCCTCCCTCGCCCACGGCCCAGACCGTGTTCGGCCCGCCGCCCCACACGCCGGAGAGGCGCGCGGTGGTGCCGCTCGAGACCACGGACCACGCCCGCCCGGCCCAGTGCAGGATCGTACCCCCGGCGCCGACCGCCCAGACATCGGTCGGGCTCGAGCCCCACACATCCGCGAGGTCAGCCGTCGTGCGACTCGCCACGCGCGACCACCGGCTCCCGTCCCACCGCAGGATCGTCCCATGCCCGCCCACGGCCCACACGTCCTGCGACCCGCTCCCCCACAGGCCATCGAGCGTGGTCCGCGCTTCCGAGAACGCGGTGGACCAGTACCCGCCGTTGAAATGGAGGATCTCGCCGTCCTGACGCAGGGCCCATACATCGTCGGCCGCGCTCCCCCACACCGCGGTCAGGTCCATCCCCGTGGCCGCGGGGCGCTCGGAGCGCCACGAGCGGCCGTCGAAGCGGAAGATCTCGCTGCCCACCGCCCAGGCGCTGTCCGGGCCGCTCCCCCAGAGCGCATCAGCGTTCCAGCTCACATCCGGCACGATGGACCAGGCGTTGCCGTCGAAGTGGAGGAGGTGCTCCTCTCCCACCGCCCACACGTCGTGGGGGCCGCTGCCCCAGACCGCGTCGAGCACGGTGATGTCGAGCTCCATCGGGTGCTCTTCGCTCCGGTCGGGCCACCCGGTCCCGCGCCACTGGGCGCGCTCGATGGGCGACCAGCCGTGGCCGTCCCAGTGCGCGATCAAGGGGGAATCGTCATAGAAGCGATCGAAGCTCCACTCGTAGGCCATGACCGCCCAGGCGTCGTCCGCGGCGCTCCCCCAGAGGCCGTGGATATGCGACCGCGTGTACGAGGACCACGACCAGGCGCCACCGTCCCACCGCCCGACCAGGCCGCCGCTCCCCACTGCGCGCACATCTGTGGGCCCAGTGCCCCAGATCGCGCGGATGGCGTTGCTCGCCGTCCGCTCCACCCACGACCAGTCCCGGCCGTCCCAGTGGACCAGGGTCCCGCCGCGACCGCCGGCCCAGACGTCGTCACGACCGGAGCCCCAGATCGCATAGAGTGGCGCCGTGGTCCGGTTCGGCACCCGCGTCAAGCTCCGACCGTCCCAGTGGAGGACGACGCCGCCCTCGCCCACGGCCCAGGAGTCGTCGGCCGCGCTGCTCCACACCCCTCTCAGATCCGCGTCTGCAGGGCCGTCTGCCGGGAGCCACTGCCGGCCGTCGCGGTGCAGCATGAGGCCCTTCTCGCCGACGGCCCACACGTCCGCCGGCCCGGAGCCCCAGACGCTGGCGAGTGTCCCCTCCCAACGAAGCCTGTGCCATGAGGGGGGCCGGCGCGCCTCGGCCCGGACCGGGCCCGGGGCCACCGCGATCGCCAGCGTTGCCGCCGCCAGGAACAAGCGAGCCCTCCTGTGTCGCACCGTGATCCGATGTCTCATTGGTCGGACTATAATATCCCGAATCACAATGTGGAGAGCGCGAGAGATGAAAGCACCAAGGGTCGTGCTCCTCCTGAGCCTGGTCGCTGGCTTCGGGGCGTGCAGCGCGGCTACGCCCGAGGTCGCGCTGCCTGGGAACGAACAGGCCGCACCGCCCGACGCGGGCGAGGGCGCGGCCCCGCAGGCGCTGCTCGACACGACCTCCACGGAGCCGACCGTTGTCGATCCGGCGGAGCCGATCGCGGACGCGTCACCCCAGGCTGGGTTCGCACCGGCAGATGGCGGGCCTCGGGAGGACCCTGTACCCTGGGCTTCGCTGGACTCGAGCTTCTCCTACTCCACCGACGAGGACGCCGTCGCCGTGGACTATATCGACCTCGACGGGGACGGGCAGGAGGAGCTCATCGCCATCCGCTCCCACGCCGATGGGCTCGACTCGGTCGTGAGCGAGACCCTGGTGGCGCGAAGGATCGAAGGAGGGTACCGGGTGATCCACAGCGACGTCGATGACCTCTCGCTCGTGAGCCTCCCCGGCGGGCTCCGCGGCTTGCTGGGCGACAGGGGGTTCTGTGGTGCCGGCACGTCCTTCGTGGTCTACACGCTCCAGCGCGGCAGGAACCGGCTCACCGTCGTGTTCGAGCACACCTACAATAACGAGACCGATCTCGCCGCGACGACGTGTACCGATGGCGCGGGGTACGAGTACCACCCGGCGATCGAGGGGTCGCTCGTCTTCTCGGAGCGGGACGACGTCAGGGTCCTCGAGGCTGTCCAGGAGGACCGCGGGTGCCCCGGGAGCCCGCTGATCACCGAGATCCGGTTCGACGACATGCTGCGTCGCGCGGGCCTGCTCGCGCCGGAGTGACGAGAGCTCCTCGAGGAGCGGGTGAACACCTCCATGGCGCTGGCGGCACGCGCATCGACCTACTGGCTCGTCACGGGCTCTGCCGCCCGCGCCCGCTCGATCGCGCGCTTCATGCCGTGCCGGAGCACGACGTACGCGATCGTCGCGGCGAGCGCGAGGCTCGACGCCGTGGCCGCGACGGATGCGAGCGCCGCGGGCGGTTGGTCGATGTAGAGCAGGGCGACCGTTGCCGCCACGGCAACGACGCAGCCCGCCACGATCCCGCGCTTCAGCCATCGGAGCGGAGGCAGGTACCGTGGCGCGAGCTCCGTCGCCCACCGCCACAGGAGCTGCTCGTAACGCCAGTAGGTGTAGATGACAGGGATGATCTCGAGCGTCAGGAACGCGCTCGTCACGAGCCCACCGACCATCGGCGCCGCGATGCGCCGCATGACGTCGGCCCCGGAGCCCTCGGCCCACAGGAGCGGCGTCAGCCCGATCATCATCGTGCCCACGGTCATCAGCTTGGGCCGCACCCGCTGGATCGTGCCCTCTGAGTGGGCCCGGATGATGTCCTCGAGCGACTCGATGCGGCCTTCGCGGAGCCGCCGCTCGTACGCGTGGTCGATGTACACGATCATCACCACGCCCGTCTGCGTCGCCAGCCCGACCAGCGCGATCACGCCGACCCACACGGCCGTCGACAGGTTGTAGTCCAGCAGCCAGAGCGCCCAGACGCTGCCCACCAGCGCGAACGGCACCGAGAGCAGCACGATGAGCACCTCGGTGAAGTTGCGGAACTGGAGGAAGAGCAACACGACCACGATCAGCAGCGCGACCGGCAGCAGGACCTTCATCCGGTCTTCCATGTCCGACAGGAGCTCGTACTGCCCGGTCCAGCGCAGGTACGAGCCTCGCGGCAGCCGCAGCTCTCCGGCCTCGGTCGCACGCGCCACGGCCCGCCGCGCCTCGTCCACGTACGTCCCGACGTCGCGGTCGCCCGTGATGTCCACGTACACATAGCCCACGAGCATGCCCGCCTCGTCGCGGATCATGGCCGGTCCGGTCGTGATCCGCACGCCCGCCACCGTGCCCAGCGTGATGTGCGCGGCCTCCGCACCGCTGGCTGGCGCGCCAGCACCACCCATCGCGTCGTCGCCGCCGCGGCTCATCGCGCCGGCCGGGGGCAGCGGGACCAGCGCCTCGCGGATCCGCTCCAGGCTCGATCGGTAGTCCTCGGCGTACCGGAGGTTCACGGTGAAGCGGTTGCGCCCCTCGACCGTGGTCGTGATCGGCATGCCGCCGAGCGCGGTCTCCACCACGTCCTGCACGTCGTCGATGGTGAGGCCATGACGGGCGAGGGCGTCGCGGTCCGGCTCGATGTCGATGTACGCCCCGCCGGTCTGCCGCTCGAAGATGACCGAACGCGTCCCCGGGAGGCCGCGCAGGAGCGCCTCGAGCGCAACCCCCGCCTCCTCGATCGCGTCGAGGTCCGAGCCGTAGATCTTGATGCCGATGGGCGTTCGGATCCCAGTCGTGATCATGTCCACTCGGTTGCGGATCGGCTGCGTGAACGCGTTGACCCAGCCGGGCATGCGGAGCGCCTCGTTCATCTGCCGCACGAGCTCCGCGTGCGTGATCGGCGCCTCGTCGGGCCACAGCCGCCGGAGCACCGGCCGCAGGAAGCCTGGGGCCCAACGCGACCACCACCGGTCGACGTGGTGGCGCCGCCACTCGTCGCGCGGCCGCAGCCGCACCACCGTCTCGACCATGGACAGCGGCGCCGGGTCGGTCGGCGAGTCGGCGCGACCGGTCTTGCCGAGCACGGTCAGCACCTCGGGGAACGACCGCAGGATCGCGTCCTGCCGCTGGAGCGCCCGGCGGGCCTCCTCGATCGAGATGTTCGGGAGCGTGGTCGGCATGTAGAGGATGTCACCCTCGTCGAGCGGCGGCATGAACTCCGAGCCGAGCCGTCTCGCGACGGGCACGGCGGAGACGACCGCGAGCAGACCGATGGCCACGGTGGTCAGAGGCCGTCGCAGCGCCACGTAGACGAACGGCTCGTAGACCGTACGGATCGCGCGGGAGATCGGGTGATCGACCTCCGATCGGATCTTTCCCCTGATCAGGAAGTCCCGGAGCGCGGGCGCGACCGTGACCGACAGGAGCGCCGCCGCCAGCATCACGAAGGTCTTGGTGTAGGCCAGCGGCCGGAACAGGCGCCCCGCCTGGCCCGTCAGGCCGAACACCGGGATGAACGACGCCGCGATGATGAGCAGCGAGAAGAAGATGGCCGGCGTGACCTCCCGCGCGGCCTCGGCCAGCAGGCGCTGTCGCTCGGCCTCCGGCAGGTCGGCCGGCGCGTGCTCCAGCTTCTTGTGCGCCGCCTCCACCATCACGATCTCCGCGTCCACCGTGGCGCCGATCGCGATCGCGATGCCGCCGAGCGACATGATCGTGGCCGGGATGTCGAGCAGGTCCATCGGGATGAACGCCGCGGCCACCGACAGCGGCAGCGATACGATCGGCAGCAGCGCGCTGCGGAAGTGGAGCAGGAACAGAACGATCACCAGCGACACGACGATCATCTCCTCGGTGAGCGCGTGCCGGAGCGTGTCGATGGCGCGCAGGATCAGGTCCGATCGGTCGTAGACGACCTCGATCTCCACGCCCTCGGGCAGCGTGGGCCGGAGCTCGTCAATCTTGGTCTCCACACGGCGGATGACGTCGAGCGCGTTCTCGCCGAAGCGCATGACGACGATGCCCGAGACCGCCTCGCCCGTGCCGTCGAGGTCGGCCGCGCCCCGCCGGATCTCGCCGCCCATCCTGACAGAACCGATGTCCCGCACCAGCACCGGCGTGCCGTTCTCGCCGACGCGCACGACGACCCGCTCGAGGTCCGCCACACCGCCGAGGTAGCCCCGGCCCCGGATGAAGTGCTCGCGTCCGGACATCTCGAGCAACCGTCCGCCCACATCGCTGTTGGACCGCCGGATCGCGCCCGCCACCTCGCCGAGCGAGATGCCGAGGCTGCGCAGCCGGTTCGGGTCGACCGTGACCTGGTACTGCGGCTCGAAGCCCCCCACCACCGGGACCTCGGCCACCCCCTCGACGCTCGCCAGCGCATACCGGATCGTGAAGTCGTGCAGGGTCCGCAGCTCGCCCAGGTCGTGCCGTCCCGTCCGGTCCACGACCACGTACTGGTAGACCCACCCGATGCCCGTGGCGTCCGGGCCGATGCGGGGCGTCACCCCGGGCGGCAGGCGGCCCTGGATGGTGCTCAGGTACTCGAGCACGCGCGATCTGGCCCAGTAGATGTCCGTGCCTTCCTCGAACACCACGTACACGAAGCTCATCCCGAACATGGTCTGGCCCCGGACGTCCTCGACCCGGGGCGCGCCGAGCAGCGCGGTGACGAGCGGATACGTCACCTGATCCTCGACCAGCGTGGGCGAGCGGCCCATCCACTCGGTGAACAGGATGACCTGCGGGTCCGACAGGTCGGGGATCGCGTCGAGGTCGATCTCCCTGATGGCCCGGTAGCTGAAGCCGGCCAGCACGATCGCGCCGAGCAGGACCAGGGCACGGTTCCTCGCCGCGGCATCGATGAGCCGGCCGATCATCAGGTCGCCCCGTGCTCGTGAGTGATGGATGCCGCCAGCCGGCTCTCCGAATCGACGAGGAACGCCCCTCGCGTGACCACCACGTCGCCCGGCGAGAGACCCTCGACGACCTCCCGCTGCTCATCGAACAGCCCTCCCGCGCGCACGGGGCGCGGCTCGAGCCGGCCCTCGCCCCGATCCACGAACACGTACTGGTGCTCGCCCGTGTCCACCACCGCGTCGCGCGGCACGACCAGCGCTTCACGGCCCGGCAGGTCGATGAGGATGTCGCCGTACTGACCTGGGCGGAGGCGGAGATCGGGGTTGTCGACCGCGAGCCGCAGGCGGGCCGTGCGCGTGGTCGCGCCCACCTCCGGCTCGATCAGCTCGACCACGCCCGCGACCGGCTCGTCTCCCGTGGCAGGCACGAACCGGCCGCTCATCCCGGCCCGGACGCGGGGGATGTCGGCGGGGAACACGCTGCCCACGACCCACACGCGTGCCTGGTCCGAGATCTCGTACAGCGCCATCTCCTCGGTGGCGTACATGCCGAGCACTGCCTGGATGCCGACGACGTACCCGGCCGCGGGCGCGCGGACCGGGACGGCGCGCATGGGCTCGCCAGTCCGGAGCACCGCGTCGATGTCTTGCGACGCCATGCCCCGGAGCTCGAGCGCGGTCCGGCCGGCGGCCGCGACCTGTCGCATCCGGCCCTCCTCGACGGGGACCGCGGCGCCCGTCGCGTCAGGAGCCCCGCTCCACCGTCGCGCGGCCAGCAGCTCGAGCTGCGCTTGATACAGCTCCGGGCTGTAGACCCAGGCAAGCGGCTGGCCGCGGCCGACGCGCACCCCGGTCTCGCGCACGGCCACGCGCTCGACGAACCCCGGGGTCCGCACGTGCACGTGGGCCAGTGACGTCTGAGGGGCCTCGACCGCGGCCGGGAGCCGCAGCGTCCCGCCCACGGCCCGCACGACCGCCGGGCCGGTCTCGATCCCGCCAAGCTGGCGCCGGTCGAGCGCGAGGGTGACCGGCGTGACGCCGGGCACAGGCGCCAGGCTGCTCGGACCGGGCGGCGGGCTCTCTGCGCCGTGACCTTCGTGACCTCGCTCGACGGCTCCGCTGCCCTGTTTCTGCATCTCGGGCGGGATCGGCACGAGGTCCATGTGACAGATCGGGCACTGCCCCGGGTCGGGAGACTTGACCTCGTGGTGCATCGGGCACCAGTAGCGGTCGGCTCGCGCCGAGTCCTGCTCGTGTGACTCGGACGAGCAGTACGTGGACACGCTCGCCACGGCCACGAGCGCCGCGGCCGCGAGCAGGCTCCATCGGACGAACGCCATGACGCGCACTCCGCGGGGCGGCGTCTCTGCTCCTTCCGGCGCCGACTCCGTCTCTCGGTCCTCGGTCTCCGTGGTGTCATTGACGGTTTCATCGTTCGATCGATTCATCGTTCACCTTCCTCTCCGGCCGTCACCTGGGGCAGCGGCTCGCCCACCGCCTCCTCGAGCTCGGCCACGGCCATCGCGAGCTCCATCGTCACGTCGATCTCTTCCATCCGGACATCGAGCGCCATGCGGAGCGCGTCGATCCACGGCAGCAGGTCGGACCGCCCGGCCACGAAGGCGGCGCTCATCGCCTCGACGGACCGCTCGGCCGCGGGCCGGACCTGGCTCCGGAGGACTGCGAGCTCGCGCTCGAGGCCCGCGAGGCGGGCGAGCGCTCGACCGACCTCACCCCTCGATTCGGTGATAGAGCCTCGGGCCGCGGCGTCCTCACCCGCTTCGAGCTCCGCGGCCGCGGCGGCTCGCTCGCGCGCCCTCCCCGTGGCCCAGGGCAGCGAGACCGAGACCATGCCGCCGACCCCGGCGTCGTTCCCCATCGGTGAGTACCAGGCCGTGACGCCGAGCATGACGTCGGGCCGCTCCGCCTCGGTGCGGGCGGCCTCGGCGCGTGCCCGGGCCGCGTCGATCCGGGCGCGGCTGGCACCGAGCACGGCCCGCGACCGCTCCATGCGGGCGATCAGGTCCTCGAGCGGGAGGTGTACCGTGCGGGCCTCGGCGTCCACAGGCTCTCCGAATGGCGCGCCGGGCGGGCGCTGGAGCAGTGCATTGAGCGCGGCTCGCGCCACGGCCGCGTTGCGATCGACGCGTTCGATCCGGCGTATCACGCCGGCACGCTCCGCCTCGAGACGGACGACCTCGTCGAGCGCGGTCCCCTCGACCGTGTGCCGGGCTCGAGCGACCTCGATCATCCGGCCGAGGACCTGGTCGAGATCGGTGAAGACCGCCCGTGACCGGACGGCCGCCGTGAGCTCGGCGTGCCGTTCCGCGACCATCACCCGCAGCTCCTGCTCGCGGCCGGCGATCTCGGCGGCCATGGCGCGCGCCTCCTCGGCCATGGCCCGGCCCATCGCGTCGCGCACGCCGCCCGGAGGGAACGCCTGGCGCAGCTCGAACATCACCATGTCGAGGGTGCTCACGTCGTACGGAGGGGTGAGGCGGAGGTTCCAGACCTGAACGCCGAGCTCGGGCGGCGGCAGCTCGGTCTCGGCGCGCCCCACGTGGAGCATGGCTCGCGCCTGGTGCGCCATGGCCGCGAGCTCCGGATCGCGCGCCACGGCCATTCGCTGCAACGCATCGAGCTCGAGCTGCAACGACTCGTCGAGTGTCTCGGCCTCCGAGCTCGTGGTCGGGAGCGAGCCTCGCTCGATCGCCGGCTCGCGCGCGACCTCGTCGATGAGGTCGCGAGCCCGCTCGGGCACGCAGCCCCCGAGGACGAGCAGCACGAACCAACCGATGTTTCGCAGCACGTTCATGTTCGACGGCTCTCCTTGCGTTTCCCGATCGGTGGAAACCGCGTCGCCGGAAGAGCCAGCAACAGAGGTGCCAGCCACGTGTTGCGGCGAGGTCCGGCGTCATCCCCGTCCACACCGTCCACGCCGTCCACCGTGTCCACCTCGACCGTTCCCCGGTGGAGAGTATTCACCAACAGGTATGGAGGATATCGGTCAACGCGGTCTCAAGAGTTGCCGTTGGCCGGGAGGAACACGGAGAACCTGACGCCGAGCCCGGCGTTGGCCGCCTCGATGTACCCCCCGTGCTGCTCGACGATGCGCGATGCGATCGACAGCCCGAGGCCCGTGCTCCGGTCGTCGCCGCTGCGGAACGGGTCGAAGATGTGCTCGAGCATGTCCTCTGCGATGGGCGGGCCGTCGTTCTCGATGTGAAGCGAGTAGACCCTGCTGGGCTCGCCACCCGCCGCGTCGATCGACATGCGGATGAGCCCGCCCCTGCCCTCCAGCGCCGCGATGCCGTTGATCACGATGTTCATGAAGACCTGGGCGAGCCCGTCGAGGTCGCCCTCGACGATCGCGGGCCGGTCGCGGGGCACGACATCGAGCCGCACGTCGTGCTTGCGCGCCTGGGCACCGACGAGGTCGGCGACCCGGTGGGCCACGTCGCGCAGGTCGACCGGCCCGAGATCAAGCGGCCGTGGCTTGGCGAACGTCAGGAACCGGTCGGCGATCCGGCGCAGGCGGGCGATCTCGGCCACGTGCAGGTCCCACATCCGCCGCTCCTCGGCCTCCGGCGGGATGAGGGGATCGACCACCTCGGCGGTCCCGGCCAGGGCGTGGAGCGGGTTCTTGATCTCGTGGGCGATGCCAGCGACGACCTGGCCGAGCGCGCTCAGCCGGCCCGCGCGCACGAGCTGCCTGGTGAGCCGCTGCTGCTCGTCGAGCGCGGCCTGGAGCGCGAGCTGCCGTCGCTGCGCGGCGCTGGCGAGGTAGCCCGCCACGATCCCGACGACGAGGTAGAGGACGATCTCGAGCGCCTTCTCCAGGCTTCGCCCGGGGTCGTGGTGGACCGGGTACATGAAGGCGTGCGGGAGATACGTCACGGAGACCGCGATGGCCGCCGCGAGCCCGCCCCTGAGCCCGAGCTGGAAGGCCGCGACGATGATCGGGAGGTAGTACAGACGCCGGAGCACGTCGTGGACCCACCCGTGCTCGGGGCTGGTCCCGTAGTGCAGGACGCCGATGACCACGATGCCCCCCCACACCCAGACCAGCATGGTGCGGGACAGGAGCCTAGGGTCTGCGGATGCCATGCTTCTCCATCCTGTACGTCAGGATGTGGCGAGGGATCCGCAAGTACCGCGCGGCCTGCGACACGTTCCATCGCTCGCGCACGAGCACGCGCTCGATGACCCGCCGCTCGAGCTCGATCAGCGAGAGGCCACCGTCTGGCAGTGGGGGCCACTCGTCGCGCGGGCCGTCGTTCGGCCGGCCGGCCGCCGGATCGCTCTCGATCCGCTGGGGTGGCAGGTCGTCCGGCGACAGCTCGTCGCCCGCCGCGAGCAGCACGAGCCGCTCGCAGACGTTCTCGAGCTCCCGGACGTTCCCGGGCCAGGCCCGCCACTTCAGGTCGTCCAGGAGCTCGCGCGAGACGGCGAGGTCCCGGTCGCCGCCGAACCGCGCGACGAAGTGATCCACGAGCGGTGGGATGTCTTCCGGCCGTTCCCGGAGCGGCGGGAGGGCGAGCTCGATCACGGCGAGCCGGTAGTAGAGGTCCTCGCGGAACACGCTCTGCTCGATCCGCTGCCGGAGGTCCTTGTTCGTCGCGGCGATGATCCGCACGTCCACGGGAGCCGGCGTGTCGCTGCCCACCACGTCGACGACCTTCTCCTGGAGCACGCGGAGCAGCTTGCTCTGCATCTGCGCAGGGATCTCGGCGACCTCGTCGAGGAAGAGCGTCCCGCCCTCGGCCTTGCGGAACCGGCCCTGCCGCGCCCGCGCCGCGCCGGTGAACGCGCCCTTCTCGTGGCCGAAGAGCTCCGCCTCGAGGAGCTCTCCGGGCACGGCCGCGCAGTTGAGCGCGACGAACGGGCCCTCCGCGCGGTTGCTCCGCACGTGGATCCTCCGCGCGATCAGCTCCTTGCCCGTCCCGCTCTCGCCCGTGATGAGCACCGTGGCTTCCGACCGGGCGACCCGGTCCGCGGTCTCGACGAGCCGGCGCATGGGTTCGGACGCGCAGACGAGCGGGCGCTCGATCCCCGAGGCCTTCACGCGGAGCCGGCGCACCTCGCGCCGCAGGCTCCGGTCCTCGAGCGCCTTGCGCACCGCGAGCACGAGGTGGTCGCGGTTGAAGGGTTTCCCGATGAAGTCCTGAGCGCCGGTCTTCATGGCGTCAACGGCCAGGTCCACGTTCGCGTAGGCCGTCACGACGATCACAGGGACGTCGGGCTCCGCGCGCTTGACCTCGGCGAGCACCTCCATGCCCGACCGTCCGGGCATCCTGAGGTCGGTGATCACGAGGTCGTACCGGCCCGACGTGAAGCGGCGCAGCCCCTGATCACCGTCGGGGGCCGTGTCCACCTCGTACCCGGCCCGGGTCAGGTTGAACTGCCCGAGCTCCCGGCTCGAGTCGTCGTCCTCGATCAGGAGGATACGAGGCATGGTGTCGTCCATGTCGCGCCCGCTGTGCTTCTATCGCCTCCAGCCCGGCGGTCGCGGCGGGGCGGCGGGACGAGGCACGTGAACGCGGGGTGGACGGACCACCACGGGGCGAGGCCGGACGACCGGTGCGGGCCGCACGACCACCGGTGCGGGCCTGACGACCGGTGCGGGGCGCACGACCACCGGTGCGGGCCTGACGACCGGCGGACGGACCACGACGGGCGCGGGGTGCACGACTACCGGGACCGGACCCACGACCGCCGGCCTCACGACCGTCGTGCGATATCGGACCCGCGCCGGTGAGTACCGCACGCGCGCCACCGGCCAGCCGGGATGCACCACCACGACCCGGTTGTAGTAGGCGCGTGTCGCGGCGCGCCTGGCGACCCAGGCCGGGGTCACGCGGTAGGTCGCCACGTGGTTCGCGATCACGACCCGACGCGCCGCCGGGGTCACCCAGACGTACCCGGGGCGGTAGAGGTTGGCCACGAGGACCCCCGTCCAGAACGCACCGGCCGGCCGGTAGCCGACCGGGTACGTGTACGTGTAGTACTCGTTCACTCCGTGGCCCTCGATCCGGGCGCTCACATCGGCCGAACTCGTGACCGCGCCCGTGGCCGGGTCGACCGCCGGCGGCTGGCCGGGCTGCGTCAGGATCAGCGCGAAGAGCTTGTCGTCGCTGTCGTCGTCGATCACGCCGTCGTCGTCGAGGTCTTCCCACGCCTCCGTGTGCTGCTCGTTGCCCACGTTCTGCACCCGCAGGAGGATGACGTGCTCGCCCGAGTAGATCTCGTTGATCCGCAGCTCGAGGTCCTCGAGGCTCGTGGCCTGGTCGATGGCCTCGCGCACCGCGTCCATGTCAACGAACCCCGAGCTGCTGTCCTCGGAGATGTCGGCCGAGACCCCGACTCCTGGGTCGACCGGAGGTGTCGCGGTCCCGCCGGCCTGGGCGACATCGCCAGCGACGTCTCCGCCGGCCGCGAGCTGGTTCGCGGGCGCCGCCGGCACCGCGGGCGGGGCGGTGGCGACACCCGGGGCGGGCTGCGCCGGCTGAGGTGCGGCTGCCGGTGGTGTCGCGGCCTGTGGCGTCGCGGCCTGCGTCTCGGCTGCCGGGACCGGGGTCGCCTCGTCGCCTGGCAGACCGCAGCCGATCGAGAGGGTCAGCATCCAGGCCACGCCGACGATCGCGGCCGGGATCGGACTCCTCGATCCCGCGAAGCGGTCGTTGCTCGCGTTGCGTGCTCTCGGTGGTGTCATCGCGTGACTCCTTTCTCCGTCCCCCTGAGTGTGTCCGGTCCGGCAGGTTGGGACAAGGGGGCATCGCCACGTCCAAACGGTTGTCCTCTCGCCGCGAAGCCCGCGAGGCGGCTTCCGAACGACTTTCCTCTCGCCGCGAAGCCCGCGAGGCGGCTTCAAAACGGTTTTTCCTGCGCCTGGGGATTCCCCACACGACCCCAGAACGGTTTTTCGAGCGCCTGGGGATTCCCCACACGGCTCCCAAACAGTTTTTCGAGCGCCTGGGGATTCCCCACACGGCTCCCAAACGGTTTTTCGAGCGCCTGGGGATTCCCCACACGGCTCCCAAACGGTTTTTCGAGCGCCTGGGGATTCCCCACACGCGATCCCAACGGGTATTTTCGAGCAGTTAGCCGTCTCGGCGAGCTACTGTGGCGTATCTGACACGTTTTCCGTGCTCTCCTCGGTCGTGTCGGGCTCGGGCTCGCTCTCCTCGACCTCGGCCAGGACGCCCGCCCTGCGAGAGGAGGGGCGGACACGGGAGGCGAGCTCGGTGGCCCCGGCGAGCTCGAACGTCGCGACGATCCACTTCACGCCGCGGCTGAACGCGAGGTCGTTCTTGCTCATGGCGTCCCACTTGGCGGCGAGGGTGGCCTCGGCCTCGCGGTCCTCGCGAAGGACCGTCTTCATCGATTCACCGAGAGCGGTTGCAGACTTCTCGATCTGCGTGGCGAGCGCTGCGCGGTCGATGGTGAGGCCGGCGAGCCTCGGCTTGGGGAGCTCGACCTTCTTGTTGCGGAGAGCCGCTGCCGTACGTTCGGCGAGCTTGCGGAGCTGCCCCGGATCCATCGGGGTCTGGCCTTCGAGACCGAGCGTCTTGAGCGCGACCTGGCCGAGAAAGCGCTCGACCATGGCGCGGAGGTCCGTCATGTCGACGCGCAGCTTTGCCACCTTGTCGTCGCGGTCGGACTTCGGTTTCACATCGTCTTTGAGCTCCTTCTCGTGTGCGTCGCTGGCATTGTTCAACGTGTCTGTTGCGCCGGTCATGGACCTGGACACGAGGTCCAGTGCGAGCTCGAAGTCGGGCATCTTCTCGCCCTTCTTCAGGAACGGCGAGAACCCTTCGTCGAGGGCCTTCCCGACGCTCGTGCCGTGCGTCTCCACGGCCTTCTCCACGGCCTCCGTTGACTTCACGCGTGCTCGAACCTGCTTGTCAGCCATCTCTCCTCCTCTCCATCATCAATCCGTGAATGTACATCGTCTTGGCTCGCAACCCCATACTAAAAGGTGGTATCTTTCGAGTTCGTGATGTCCTGCCCATTCCCTAGTGTTCTCTCATGAAGACACCGAGACGTATCAGCGATTTTTCTGCTTGACAAGAAAAAAAAAAAAACGCTAACGTGTAGCTCAACACAGCCTGAAGGAGGCATCATGGCGGGCAAAGTCATTCGTGTGCTACCTATGCGGAAGTTCGATTACAGCTCGGATCTACCTGCGAGCAAATCTCAAACTTTCATGGTCGCTGATCGGATTGACGTCAGCCAGTTCAAGGAGGTCGTTCTCTGCTGTCGTCTTCATTCATGGGGGTCGGGCCAATCTTCCCATAAGATACAGTTCGACCTTCTGTTCGATGGCCACACCGATGAAGACCCAACTCTCATATTTCAGAAGGCCAGTGGTGCATCAAGCATAACATTCACTCAGGGTATCAACCTCCCTGGAACTATGGACACCATTGTGGCATACTCTTACAACGGGATTCCAAATTTCATTACCGTTAAAGTTACCCTAATCCAGGGGACTCCCGCGGGAGCTTATTCCACAACCGTCAGCGCTGACATCATCCTGAGAGACTGACGCGCTTGCCCGCGGATCAGTGGCCGATCCCATCCCCCGGGGTCGAACGAGGAAGGAGTAAACGCTTCAAGTCGCTGTTGATTACGATGTTCGCCACCACCAACAGGGAGCGATTAGTGATCTGGTTCCGTACGAATACTTTGCCCCCGACCTCAACCCCATCGAAGAGTCACACCCAACCAACGCCGCCAGTGGTTAGCTCACGCTGGATATTCGGTTCGAATCAGGAACGAGGAGAAGCCATATGAGTATGAACATCATCAGTGTTAAGGATTATGAAAGATATTACGGTGATATCGGTCTAGGTAACTCTTATATTGATACCTTGGTATTCCAAAGAGCAATTAGTGAATCAAACGGTCGTACATTAGGAATTCCGGCCGGGACATATTACATCAATGAAACACTTTTATATCAAACAGATGACCCTGAAGCGCCGGGGCTTACTTTATTTGGAGAAGGTATGCGAAATACCACCCTTGTCGATAATGTTATTGATGGGCCTTTGCTGAGGTTACAAGGAGGTGAAGGCATCGATGGTCATAAACAGTGGGGAGGCAGAATAGCTGACTTTTCGATTGTCAGGGGCGAAACTAGAGAAATTGGAATAACGAGTAGTGGTATTGTGTTTCGCTGCGTGTGGCACTGCGATATCGAAAGGATCCGAATACAGGGGCTTGGTGGCTCCGGGATTCACGTCATGAGTCATGATAGGACGGGAGGGGGAGGCGACGCAGATTCAAGCGCCTATCTCCGCTTCAAGAACTGTTGGTTTGGACATAACAATGATTTCGGGATGCGTTTCGAATCAAGTCCAGGCACCTTGGGAATTTCACAAACTTCCATTGAAGGTTGCGATATCACAGGTAATGCTTTGGGAGGAATCAGGGGAGTTGGAGTGGGTATCTTCACAGTAAGAGGTTGTGGAATTGCAGCCAATGGAGGAAGAGGAACAGATTGCTATGGTGGAGTTCATGTTGGTTATACAGACGGGGCGAATTCACACCATATAGTTATTGAGGAATGCGAAATAGGTAACAACAATTTACCTGCTTCAATATGGCTAGAGACATCAATAGTTGGAGAAATTAGCCGAAATCGATTTGTAAAAGGAGCGGCTGACCACGATAGAAAAGGAGTTTATATTGGCCCTTCTATTCTTCCTGGCCATTCAACAGATGGGTCCGTAAGGGAGCTCGCCTGCCGACAGAACTGGTTTGGCGCTTACCACAAAGGTAAGGTACCAAGTACGGTGCCTCCTACTAGGTCTATAGTAAACACAATCCCCATAGATTCATATACTGCTTTTGACGTTACAGGCACCGCAAGAAATATGTATATTGAAAAAACATGGTGGAGCCCTGACTTTGAGAGATTTTCAACTTTCCTAAAATTGAATGAGGAAACACCAGGAATGGTGTCTTGGGATCAAAGGCCTCCACCATGAGATTGGGATGAATCGTAAAAATGGGGACCGCCTCGGAGAATCGACCTACTCTGGCGTACGATCGAAGACCGCCGTGAAGCATGCAGCGCCGAGGCGGTCGCCTTTTTCCGGATATTGTGGCATATTCACTGGAGCGAGGTGGGAGTAAGAAAATGAAGAATTCAGAGCTTGCGCTGCTGGTGATGCTATGGACGGTAGCGATGATCATGCTCTCAGGGGCGTGTGGCGGTGATGGCGACGAGGAAGTCGATGGTGACACGGACGGCGACGCTGACGGGGACGCAGACTCCGACACTGACGGCGACGCAGACTCCGACACTGACGGCGACGCAGACTTCGACACTGACGGCGACGCAGACTCCGACACTGACTCAGACGCTGACTCAGACACTGACGAAGACGATGACTCAGACACCGACGAAGATGCAGACTTAGAAATCGACGACGACGCGGACGGCGATGTGCCGGGTGACTGGGTGATCGTCCGCGCCGGTACGTTCACCATGGGCTCACCGCCGGATGAGTGGGGGCGGCGAGACGACGAGACACAGCACGAGGTCACGCTGACCCGCGACTTCGAAATCCAGACGACGGAGGTGACGCAGGGGCAGTTTCAGGAAGTGATGGGTTACAATCCGTCGAGGTACACGAGTTGCGGTCGAGTTTGTCCTGTTGAGAATATGAGCTGGTTCGTGTCGGCCGCCTATTGCAACGCGTTGTCAGAGATCGACGGGCTGGCGCGATGCTACGAGTGTTCAGGAAGCGGTGAGTCGGTGAGCTGCTCGCCGAGCAGCTCGTACACGACACCCTACGACTGTCCTGGCTACCGTTTACCGACCGAGGCAGAGTGGGAGTACGCGGCGAGGTCAGGGACTACGGCAGCGACCTATGGTGACCTCTTTGCAGTGGCCTGGTACTGGGACAACAGTGGAATGCCAGACCATGGAACGACACACAGGGTGGGGACGCGCGAGGCGAGCCCTTGGGGCCTGTACGACATGCTGGGGAACGCGTACGAGTGGTGCCACGACTGGTATGCCAGGTACCCTGAAGGCTCCGTGACCGATCCGTCCGGTCCCGAGACGGGATCGTACCGAGTGGCACGCGGCGGCTCCTTTCTTGTGATGGCCAATGACGTCCGGGCAGCGACCCATTGGTTCTCGGGCAGGCCTGGCAGAATATACCGTGACCAGGGATTCCGACCCGTGAGAACCCTCGAGCCCTGATACACAATGCCCCCCTGTTCTTGCCCGAGGACCCTATTGCAGGGGGTATGATCTTTTTCCCGGTCACAGGATCTGTAGGGCCGGGGCTCGTCCCCGGCCGTCACAATGGGTTCCGCATGTTGCATATGCGGCGGGGGATAAACCCCCGCCCTACCGCCGGGTGGCGAATCGCACCCAATTACGGGGATTCGCGCGCGCCGAGCATCCGCGTTCTGGTCCCGGGAAGGAGATTCGCAGATACTTCCTCGTGGAGGTCGATGAATGCGCTGGTGCCTGCTCGGGGCCGTGGCCGTGCTGGCTTCCGCCGGCGGCGCGGGATGTGACGACGGTGGCGACGGCGACGCCGACGCGGACACCGACACCGAGACTGACGCCGAGCCCGACGCGGACGCGGACAGCGACCCGGACGTCGATCCGGACCAGGAGATCGACGCCGACATCGACCTCGACTTCGAGACGGGCCTCGACGCCGATGGCGAGACGGACCTCGACGCCTCCGACGGCGGCGAGGCGGACACAGACACGGGGCCGAGCTGCCTCGACACACCCCTGCTCGGCGAGATGGTCCAGGAGAGCGTGAACGTCCTCCGCCTGCTCACCGACCCCGGAACCGGGCTCGCCCACGAGTCGACCGCGGCGCGGCCCGGCGCAGGGTGCCGGATGGCTCCGGGGTTCTGGGTGATGAGCCAGGCCCCGGGTTTCGACCTCGGAGACGTCTGGAGTGGCCTGGACGGGGCCGTCGAGGCGACGTGGGACGCCCGGTGTCCGAGCTGCGGCGTCGTGATGCGGCTCGACTTCGACCTCCCGACTCCCGAAGCGTACGCCGGGATCACCCTGCCGCTCGGTGGGCTCCCGCGGCACGGAACGACGCTGAGCGCCGTGGACCTACACCGGTTCGACACGCTGCGGATCCGGTGGTGCGTCGAGGCGGGCGCCGAGTCGCTCGACTCGGTGGAGGTCAAGCTCCAGGCCCTGACCCCGACGTGGGACGCCACCGACGAGGTCGTGGCCCCGCTGCTGCTCACCGAGTCGTCCGTCGGCGGGTGCTGGAGCCCCGATGCCTGGACCGAGACCGACATCCCCCTCTCTGCCTTCGGCGACGCCGCCCGCCTCTCGCGCGTCACGAGGATCATCTTCGGCGCGAACGGGGCGCGGATCCGCAGCGCGAACGTGCTCGTCGACCGGATCTGGTTCCTCGTGACCGACGCCGCGAGGAGGGCCTCGACGACGGCCTCCTGCACGGGCACCGAGTACCCTGACCTCGCGTGTGGTGCGAGCGTGACGACATCCGACACGGCCGCGCTCTCCCTGATGGCCATCGCCGCGGGGGTGGAGCTCGGGCTCGTGCCCCGGGCGACGGCCCTGGACCTCCTCGAGCGGGCCATCACGAGCCTCGAGCGCCTGCCGCGCTGGACCGGGCGACCCGGGGAGATCACCGGCCTCACGGCGGGCTCGGAGGGCGCCCCGGTCGAGGGCCTGCCGCCCGATACGTTCGACCCGGTGAGCCTGAGCCAGAGCCCGCGGGACCGTGAGATCAACCTCTCGCACGCGGCCGACGAGGTCGCGGCCTTGCTCGCGCTCCACGCCATCCTCGAGGACTGGAGCGACGAGGCGCTCGCCGCGAGGGCCGAGACCCTCGGCCGGGGAGCGTGGGCGGCCCTGGGACGGCTCACCGAACGAGGCCGTGAGATCCACGGAGGCCTCGGCATCTACGGGACCGTCCTGACCGGTCGTGACATGGAGCACCCGGGATACGCGCCGGGCGTGGTCCCGCTGCGCCACGTCGCCAGGCTGGACGACACGACACTCGGCTCGGCGCTCTGCGTGGGCATCGGCGCCTGTGCCCGCGCGGACTGGGACTCGCAGCTCGCGGCGGTCTGCCCCCCGACGTGGACCCCGGCCTGCCCCGCGCCCTGCGACGACGCGCATCCGACGCGCGACGGTTACCACCCCGGCGGCCTGTGTTTCTGGCAAGCACAGGACGGGACCATGTTCGAGTGGATGCCAACCTGCTTCCACGATGCGTCCCCGGGGTCGCCGTGCGGCCTCGACGTCTCGGGCGATCCGCCGTACACCGCGGCCGGCGGCCTGGCGCAGGCGTTCGAAGCCGCACTGTTCCTCCAGCCGGACGCGCATCCGCTGTCGGGGCTCCGGGCCCTCCCCACGCCCGGGATCAGCGTCGGTGAGTCGGCGCGGACCGCGGCGCGGGCGCAGCTCGCTTTCGCCCGCGAGGTCAGCAGCCCGGCGTGGGGGTGGTCGAACCACGCGAACCCGGCGAGCTGCACGACGCTCCGCGAGCTGATCGGACGCTGCCTCGAGCCGGATGTCGTCACGCCGCACGCGCTCCTGCTCGCGCTCGAGGCCGAGCCCGAGGCTGCGTGCCGGGCGCTGCGCTTCCTCACGACCGACACGCCCCTCGGCGACGACATGTGCCCGCTGGTGCTCCCGGGCGAGGAGCCGGTCTCCGGCAGGCCGATGTCCCGTGACGACGTCGGGCCTCGCGACGCGATCGACCTGTCGGCGTGGCGGCCCGGCATGACCTGCGATGAGGCCCGGGCGGCAGGCGCGATCCGCGACGTCTGGCTCTCCCGCGACGTGGCCCTGGGCGTGCTCGCGTACTACAACCACTACACCGGCGGCAGGCTGCGCGACCTCTTTGAACGCGGGGGGGGGAGCGCGGTCTACGATGGGCTCGGGACGGGGCCGTAGGACTCCGGCGCGTCAGTAGAGGAAGATCTGGTTGAGCTCGCTGCCGGCCGCGTACGCGTACGAGCCGGCGTAGTAGTAACCGTACGCGCTCACGCCGACGAACGCCTCGCCCGACTCGACGCGGTGGGCACCGTCCTCGATGGCGCACACGACCTCGACGAACTGCTCCCCGTCGATCTCGCCGATCGGCATCGGCGTGTCGCAGAGCGGCGTCAGCACGTCGATCCCGTCGAGCGTCACGGACGCCCCCTCGGGCATCGCGATGACCGCATAATTGAGCTCGAAACCCCGCCCCGTGGTGAACAAGTACGTACCCCGCCACTGCTCGAACGCCGGGTAGAGCAACATCGATGGATCGCCCATCGTGCGGCCGTCGACCCACCCTCCGCTTACAAGGAATTGTGCCACGTGCACCGGCTCCGACGCCTCGAGCACGAAGGGCTCGGCCGACTCGAACTGGAAGAATCGGCCCGCGTCGATCGTGAAGCTCGCGGCCGCGCCGCCGAGGTTGGTCGTCACCGCCGTCCCGTCGCGCACGGCCATGACCCGATAGATGTCGACCTCGGGGTATGACGGGGAACGCGGCGGCGACCGGGTCACGACGTAGCGCTTCCCCATGGCCGAGGTCGGGATGATCTGGGCCTCGAGGTGCTCCGCACAGCAGCCGTCCACCTCCGGGGGCGGATCCTCGGGCCCCACGCTCGCCAGGTCGGCGCCGAAGAAGACCGCCACCGGCTGGTTCGACTCGACGATCGTGCCGGTGATCTCCGGGAAGCTGCGCATGGCTTCCTGGAGGGTCAGGAGCGGGGTCTCGAGGTTGAGCAGGTCGAATGGCCCCATGTCCGTCTCGAAAACCTCGCCCGCAGCGATCTCGGGCACGGCCATGCCCATGCCCGAGGTGATGTCGGGCGTCTCGATGCTCGCGGCGATCCGGTACGTCGGGGTCACCTTCACGTGCGTGTCGGGCTGCGTGGCGACGACGGCCACGTACACGCGGTTCTTCGGCATCCCTTTCATGTTGATCGGCGCGTTCGGCGGCCAGCCCAGCACCACGTGGTGCGTGTCGAGGCCGCTCGTTGGCAAGAGCAGCGAGGCGTCGTTCGAGAACGCCTGATCGATGGGGTTGAACTGGTAGGCCACGATCGGCGCCGTGCTCTTGATCCTGAAGGCCCGGCTCGAGAGCCAGGTCTGCGGCCCATCGTCGACGTACTGCGTGACATCTTCGCCGTCGGCGTCGCGGCGCGGAAGCTCGAACACCTCGAGGCCGCCGGGGGCGAGGTCGGCCTCCGCCACGGTCTCGAGCTCGAGCTCCTCGCCGAACGGCGCGACGTTGATCTCGGCTGTGACATGGGCCGTCAGCGCGAGGTCCGTGTTCGCCACGACCACGGCGAACTGCGCGCCCGCCGCGTCGTCGCCGAGGTACGGGAAGCCCGGGATCTGGATACTGTTCTCGGCGTTGTCGAGGTCCACGGCCCAGTACTCGCAGCCGACGTTCGAGCGGCTGGCGACCGCCTCGTCGCAGGCGTTCGTGCAGAAGCCGCCGGAGCACTGGAACCCCTGCGACACGTCGCACTCGAGCACGACGACGCTCCCGGTCCCCTCCTCGTTGCATTCCATCACGGTGTTGTCCTGGCAGAACCGCATCCCCGGCACGCAGGCCGTGCACCCGATGTCCTCCACGCATACTCCGTCGCACTCGGCGTTGACCCACTCCCCGCCGCGGCACTCCTGATACGCCGCGCCCCAGCACTGCCACTCGCCCTCGACACACCCGGCGCCGTCCCCGTCGCCGTCGGCGTCGGCATCTCCGTCGCCGCCGCCCGACGCCGGGCTGCACGAGCACGTCAGGACCACGGCGAGCACGGCCAGGAGCACCAGATGGTTCATCGTCCGCCTCCAGCTCATGTCCTGTCGGACCATATCGCGAGTCCGTCATGTTGTACCATGTTCCACATGCAACGACGTCTCGGCGGTATGATCCTCCTCGCAGCCCTGGGCATCGTGATCACCGGTCTGGCGGTCACGCTCGTCGTGGTGCTGATCGGTCCGGGCGGGACAGCGCAGGCCATCGACGGCGGGACCGGCGGAGCCAGCACCACGGCCCCGGCCCTGCCGAGTGTCGAGACCCCGAGCGATCCCGGTCGCGGCCCGACCGGGCCGCAGCCCTCGCCGGCCGCTCCGATCAAGGCCCGACGCGTCGCGGACCGGGAATCCAGGGAGGCGCTGGTCCGGGCGATCGCCGAGGCCCGGCGCCGGCGCGAGGACGCCGCGGGCGCGGCCAGCACCGCGGGCGGCTCGGTACCGCCGGGAGAGCACGGGACCGTGGACGAGCCGCCGACCGGCCGTTTGAGCAAGGAGTACATCCGCAGTGTCGTGCACGAGGCGACTCCGCTCATCCGTGAGTGCTACGAGATGGCGCTCGAGGAAGACCAGAACCTCGCCGGCACGCTGCGGGCCAGGTTCTCGATCGCGGGCGAGGCAGACGTCGGTGGGCTGGTCGAGACCGTCGGTGTCGAGGCCGACGACGGACTGGCGGTGAGCGCCACCCTCGTCGAGTGCATGCGTGAGACCGTCTATTCCCTCCAGTTCGATCCGCCCGAGGGCGGCGGCCGGGTGGACGTCACCTACCCCTTCATCTTCCGGACGTCCGACGACGAGTGATGCCGCGCCCGTGGGACGTGCCGATGTGGTCGGGGGCGGCTACGCCCAGGGCAGGCGTCCGAGATCGACGTTGCCTCCCGAGATGATGACGCCGACACGCTTGCCCTCGACGTCGAGGCCGCTCTCGCGGAGCGCTGCCAGCGGGACCGCGGACGACGGCTCGATCACGATCTTCATCCGCTCCCACACGAGCCGCATCGTCGAGACGATCGCCTCGTCGCTCGCCGTGATGATGCGTTCGACGCGGTCCGAGATGATCGCGAAGGTGAGCTCGCCCAGCGAGGTGAGCAACGCGTCGGCGATGGTCCTGGGCGAGATCGAGGGGACGATCACGCCCGCCTCGAGGGAGCGCCTCGCGTCGTCCGCGCCCGCCGGCTCGGCGCCGATCACGTGTGCCCGCGGGAGCAGCTCCGTCACGGCCACGGCCGTGCCGCTCAGGAGCCCGCCGCCGCCGCACGGCGCGAGCACGACATCGAGGTCTCCGACGTCCTCGACGAGCTCGAGCGCGGCCGTGCCCTGGCCAGCGATGATCCGGGGGTCGTTGTACGGATGGACGAACGCCGCCCCCGTCCGGGCCACCACGGCCGCGGCCGTGGTCTCCCGTGCCTCGAGGGTCGGCTCGCACATGACGACCTCGGCGCCGTACCCACCCACGGCGGCGCGCTTCACCCCAGGCGCGGTACGCGGCATGACCACGTAGGCCGGTATCCCCGCGAACCGCGCGGCGAGAGCCACGGCCTGGCCGTGGTTTCCCGACGAGTGGGTCACGACCCCGCGGCGTCGTTCCTCCTCGGACAGCAGGCCGATGGCATTACTCGCGCCGCGAAGCTTGAACGCGCCGACGCGCTGGAGGTTCTCACACTTGAAGAAGACGCTGGCTCCGAGCATCGCGTCGAAGAAAGCCGACGTCAGCACCGGCGTCCGGTGGACCAGCGGGCGTATCCGTTCGGCAGCGTCTCTGATGTCGGCCAGGGAGATGATGGATCGAGACAAGGGACCCTCCTGTCCGCTCGGCATATCATCACAGCGTTCGAAAAAAAAAGTGCCGGTCTTGCAGGGTGGGGGGGGACACCCACGAAGACCGGCACCCAGAGAGCCGGCGGATCGGGTGGGGGGAACCCCTCTCCGCCAGCACGATATCAAAGGTTGTGTCGACCCCCCGGGACGTGGGGGGCGCACCCCGAAGGGTCGACACCAAATGAGCCGATCGACCGGGGTGGGGGGGAACCCCAACCGACCGGCTACGCTGTTGGCCGGGGCGGCACTCACGACGTGGGGGGGACACGTCATGATTCCCGCACCCGGCGCACCGGCCTTTCAGGAGGGGGCCTGTCCAACCGGCGATTCTTCCAGTGAGCACCACGCGTGCCAGTCGGGATCCCTGTCGCAGAATAGTGAAAATGCCTGAAATGTCATGACGGCCAGGACCACGGGCGCTCCCGAGGCTTGCAGGATTGCAAGGGCGCCGTTCCGAGTTGAAAATAGGACTCGAGTCGTCCAGGTTCCAGCACACCACGGAAGCCGCATGAATGACGAAGAGCTGAAGCGAGAGGCGGAGCGGATCTTCCAGGCCGGCCTGGCCGCCGTCGATCCGGCCGTGGCTGTACAGCGTCACCTCTCCCGACGCGGTGGACGTGTCGTGGTGTCTCCGCCGACCGGCCCGGAGCGGGAGGTTCCGGTCGACCGAGTCGTTGTGGTGGGAGCCGGCAAGGCCTCGGCGCCGATGTGCCGGGCCGTGGAGGAGCAGCTCGGCGACCTCGTGGCTGGTGGTCTGGTGATCACCAGGACTGGCCATGCCGTCCCGACACGACGAGTCGATGTCGTCGAGGCCTCGCATCCTGTGCCCGACGAGCGCGGCGCGGACGGAGCTCGCCGCGTCCTCGAGCTGGTCACGGGACTCGGCCAGGAGACCCTGGTCGTCGCTGTGCTCTCGGGCGGCGGCTCGGCGCTGCTGCCCCTGCCCGCCGAGGACGTGCCGCTGAGCGCGAAGCAGCGTGTGACCGAGCTGCTCCTCGCCGCGGGTGCGGACATCGGCGAGATCAACGCCGTGCGGAAACACCTCTCGGCGATCAAGGGCGGATGCCTCGCCCGCCGCGCCCATCCCGCGCCGGTCGTCGCGCTCATCCTGTCGGACGTCGTGGGCGATCGCCTGGACGTCATCGCCTCGGGGCCCACGGTCCCGGACCCTTCGACGTTCGCCGACGCGCGAGAGGTGCTGGAGCGGTACGGGCTGGTATCCGCGGCACCGGCGCCGGTCCTCGAACGCATCGACCGCGGCGTCCGAGGCGAGGTCGAGGAGACCCCGAAGCCGGGAGATCCGCGCCTCGAAGGCTGCGTCAACGTGCTGGTCGCGAACAACGCGGTCGCGGTTCAGGCATGTCGCAGGGCGGCCGAGGCCGGTGGATGGCACACCTTGCTCCTGTCGACACGGATCGAGGGTGAGGCCAGGGAGGTCGCGCGCGTCCTGGCGGCGATCGCCAGAGAGGTTCGCCGGAGCGGAAACCCGGTCCCCGCCCCGGCCTGCATCATCTCCGGTGGAGAGACCACGGTCACGCTCCGGGGTGTGGATGGCCTCGGCGGGCGCAACCAGGAGCTCGCCCTCGCCGCGGCGCTGGACCTCGACGGCGAAGACGGGATCGCGGTCTTCAGCGCCGGCACCGACGGCACGGACGGCCCGACAGATGCGGCGGGAGCCGTGGCCTTCGGGAGCACGCAGCGCCGGGCCCGCGCACTGGGGCTCGACGCCCGGGCCCACCTCGATCGGAACGACGCCTACCACTTCTTCGACCCGCTCGGCGACCTGATCCGGACGGGACCGACGTTGACCAACGTCATGGATATCCAGATCGTCCTGGTGTCCTGATCAGGTCACGCGGCGCGGTCAGTCGTGGAGCTCGATGACGTCCCTGTCCGCGAGCACGTGGTCGCGGGGGACGCGCTGGCCGTCGTACTTGCCCGGAGCCCAGATGCGGGCAAAGGCCAGACGCGCGGCGAGCTCCTTGTGGACCTTCTCGGCCAGGTCCATCACGGTCGAGCCCCTGGCCACGACAAAGGGAGAGTCCATGTCGGGTTTCTTACCCGGCTGCTTGGTGTAGACCCGCACGATGTCGCGCAGCTCGAACACGGCTCGCGCGAGCCGGTCGGTCCCTTCTCCGGTCTCGACCGAGATGGGGACCACGGGGAAGCGGTCGCCATAGAGGTCCGCGAGCACCTCCAGGTTGTCTCGCGCTCCCGGTCGATCGAGCTTCGTCCCCACGAGGAGCGTGGGCATCGAGACCCGCTCCTGGGCTGGCCGGGGTCGTACGCCCGGCGCCGGACGGACGAGGTCGATACGCCGCTCGGAGAGCCGATGCTCCGCCACCTCGAGCCCTCCGAGGAGATCAGGGTCGTCGAGATCCGCCACGAGCAGCACCCCGTCGGCCGAGCGGACCAGGGTGGGTACCCACGACTCCATGTACTCCGCGGAGATCGGCGGCATGTCCACGAGCTGGAACTGGAGGTCCTCGTAGCGCAGCATCCCGGGCTGCGGGAGCCGTGTCGTGTACGGGTAGTCGGCGACCTCGATCGGAGCGCCGCTCACGCGGGCGACGAGCGCGCTCTTGCCGCTGTTCGGCGCGCCGACGAGCACGAGCTGCCCCATGCCCTCGGGGTCGACGGACGGGATGTTGCTCCTGGCTCCCCTGGTCTTCTTCTGCGCTTCCTCGGTCGCAGCCTTGATGCGGCGCTTGAGGTCGGCCTGCATCTTCTCCGTGCCCTTGTGCTTGGGCAGGGCGCTGAGCATCTCCTTGAGCGCCGCGAGCTTCTCGCTCGGCGTCCGGGCCTCCTTGAACCGCTTTTCGGCCGCGAAGTAGTCGGGTGTGAGGTTGGCCGTCATCGATCGTCAGAGGGTAGCGTCCACACCGCCGTCCTGATCGCCCGGCGCCGCGTCGCCCGCCGGAGCCGCCTGTTCCGGCGGGGGCCCGTCGGGCTGCAGGAGCGAGCAGTCGTAGCTCCTGACGAACTCCGCGAGCGGCGGCTCCCACCCGCCCGGATGGTCCGAGTCGACATAGCCGGCGTGGTAGCGCATGGCCTCCTCGACCTGCTCCGCGGGCTCCTCGTTGATGCAGCGCCGCAGGATTCCCATGACGAGCGGGGAGCGGTGCATGCCGCCGGCGCAGTGGAAGTACACGTTGCCCCTGGGTGGCGAGCCGCCCGGCCTGATGATCTGCTCGTTGATGAGACGCGTGACGGCCTCCGTGGCTCCGCGGACCTGCTCCGCGTCCGCCTCCCCGTCGGAGGCGATGTCCCGCCACCCGCCGTAGCCCAGGTCCACCCGTGATGTGTCGATGTACTCGGCGCCCAGCTCCTCGGCGATCGCCTGCTCGGCCTCGATCAGGTCGCGGAGCGGGACGTCCCCGTCGTAAAGGTTGATCACGTGTCCGACGTGGCCGGTGAGGATCAGCGAGCGCACGCACGAGCCCTCGGCCCTCGCGTCGGGAGTGGTCCCCGAGTGGAACACCACGAGCGGGTGGCTCGCCCCGTCCTCGTCGCTCCACTCGATCCTCGACAGGACCACCGCTCCGAGGTTGTTCAGGTTCCCGTGGATCAGCAACGTACGGATGAACCAGTTCATGGCGACCCCGGTGACCTGGTCGTGGATCATCTCCCGCTCGCGCAGGATCCGGCGCGAGACGTAGGGCGTGAACAGCGCCTCGGCGTCGCTGGCGAACGTCCCGGCGTCATCGCGCAGCGTCGGTGCGAACCGTCGGTCGCTGTTGCAGGCGATGCTCGCCCGGTCGATGCCGGCGCGTTCGAGTCGGAACGTCATGCGTCCGAGGTAGTCTCCCGGCTCCTGGGGCTCCGTCGGTCCCTGATCGGCCTGGGGTGTCGTGTCCTGCTGGTTGCGGCCACTGCAGCCCACTACCGCGAGTGCGAGCCCGAGGGTGCCCAGGGCAATGAGGTTCTTCATGGAGAAGTGTTGTATCACATGAGGGGGGCGCGTGTGGTGGAGGCGCAGATCCGATTGCGTGCCATGCCGGTGCGACCACGAGGCAGCTACGCACAAACACCACGGGCTTCGGGACGGTGGGATGAAGATCTCGCTCGAGCACCGCCAGCCGCTCTGCCACCTGATCGAAAACTCATGGACGCCGCCTCACCGATGGTACGCCATCGGAACTGCGCCCTCCCTTGCCATAATCGTCGGCTCCAGGCTCCAGGCTCCAGGCTCCAGGGTCTGCAGGCTGCGGCGGGGCGATCATTCTGTGGTGTCCTGGGGACCACCCGCAAGGCGAAGAGTCAGAGGCTGAGCCATGCCAGGTTTTCGCACTGAAGCCTGTAGTCTGTAGCCTGCAGCCTG
>Ga0233425_10002983_pt1 | contig 31885 bp, 30 predicted proteins | sample Watercolumn_Towu_2_FD_181712 | JGI IMG/M metagenome (GOLD analysis project Ga0233425, IMG submission 181712) | Freshwater microbial communities from Lake Towuti, South Sulawesi, Indonesia - Watercolumn_Towuti2014_140_MG | ecosystem: Environmental > Aquatic > Freshwater > Lake | place... | reverse complement strand
GTTCCCACACTGCCGGCCTCGGTGGGGGTGAAAAAACCTTGGAGGATCCCGCCGATAACTAAAAGAAAAATCAGAACGACCCAAATAACTTCCGGGAGAGACCGAAATCTCTCGCTCCAGGTCGACCTCTCCCCTCTGGGGCCCAGGTTGGGGTTGATCCGGCACCAGCCGACGATGACGGTGATAAAGAAAAAGGCGGTCAGCAGACCCGGAAAAATTCCGGCCAGGAAGAGCCGCCCGATGGACAGATCGGTAATAATCCCGTAGACGATCAGGGTCACGCTCGGCGGAAGGAGGATCCCCAAGGTCCCAACCGAAGCCACCACCCCGGTGGACAGTCTCTTATCATATTTGTAGCGGTCCATTTCCGGGACGGCCACACTGGAGAAGGTGGCTGCCGTAGCCGGACAAGACCCACAGATGGCTTTAAAGGTTGAGGCGGCGACAACGGTGGTCATGGCCAAACCGCCGGGGATATGGCCGATGAATTTATAAGAGGTATCAAAGAGCCTCTTGGCCGCCCCGGAGTGGAAGGCAACCTGTCCCATAAGGATGAAGAGGGGGATAACCGTAAACCCATAGGTGTTGACCACATCGAAAAAGTCTTTGGCCAGGAGGTTAAACGCTGCAGTCCAGGATATGAGATATCCAAACCCCAAAAAACCGATTATAATCATGGCAAAGGCCATTTCAATGCCCGTCATAAACAGGCAGAGAACAATGAATAAGCCTAACAACCCAACCGCAACTTCACTCATAGGTCCCTCCAATAATCTTGACGATATCTCCTACCAGGACAAAGCACTGCAGAAAGCAGCAGACCCCAACTCCATAAGAGAAAGGATAAAAAGGTAATTGAATGGTCAAGGACACTTCTCCGGACATATAAAGTTTATTCGAATAAATAAACAGGTTCCACCCGATGATGGCAAAGAGTACAATACTGGCCACTCGGGTGACCAAGTCCAACATTTTTTTGCCGCTCCCTGGTAATTTCTGGGTGAGAAAGTCGACAAAAATATGCCCGCGCTGCCAGCTGGTCAGGGGCAAGGCAAAAGCGATCACGATCGAACCGAAAAACCCGACGACCTCAAAAGTCCCGACGATCGGGCGTCCGAAAAACCGGAGCACCACATCCGATACGGTAAGCAGCATGATAAAGGTCAGGGCACAGAGCGCTAACCCATTCAAAATCTTGCTCACCTTTTCTGTCAACCACATTAATCCCCCCATAGGATCTCCTATATAAACTTAGAATTATTTATTTTTTTCGGAATCCGATCCTTAACTGATCCCAATACCATAGCTATAATATAACCAGCTTCTCCTTGTCAATCATTTTTTCTGACAGAAAATAGGTTGGTTTTTTTTGTTTGATTTTTGTTTGATGGGTTGGCCAAAAGATTTGACTGATCGGGAAATAGGGTTCAAGGAATCCAAAATGGCCGTACTCCTCCGCTTAAGAGTTGGACGTTTCGTGGGTTTGAGTCCCTACTTCTGAGAGGGCTTGTTTCTCTTCCTCGTGGTCGGCAAACTGAAGGGCGATTCTTTTGAATTCTTCATGGATTTCTAAGAAAACGTCAACGACATCGGGATCAAAGAGGGTCCCTTTTTGATCGCTAATAATGGAAACAGCCTCTTCGTGGGTAACCGGCCTTTTATAGACCCGTTTGCTGATCAGGGCGTCGTAAACGTCGGCTATGGCCATGATGCGGCCAAATAAAGGGATCATCTCTCCTTGCAGCCCGTTGGGATATCCGCTGCCGTCCCATTTCTCATGATGAGTATAGGCCATTTCCTTACCATATTCAAGAAAAGAACTGGTTATTCTTTCACCGAATCTGTCTTCGGCACTTTGAAGGGCCTGAAAGCCGTAAATAGTATGCCTTTTCATCTCCTGGAATTCTTCTTCGGTTAAGCGCCCGGGTTTGAGTAGAATGGCATCGTGGACCCCGACTTTACCGATATCATGTAGAGGGGCGGATTTATACAACAGGTCGATAACTTCCGGAGTCAGGATCTTGGCAAATTTAGGACGGGTGGCCATTCGTTTGGCCAGGACCTGGACAAAACGACGGGAGCGAAAGATATGCCCCCCTGTTTCGCTGTCCCGGGTTTCGGCTAAAGCCGCCAGGCACAAAATGGTAAAATCCTGGGCATGGGCCAGCTCTTTGGTGCGCTCTTTGAGTCTTTTTTCTTCCTGCCAATATTTAAGGGCCGTCAGGAAGGAAAAGGTACTTAACAGAGTGAGTAGAGGAAAGAAGGGTGATAAATAGAGGCCTTCCGACTGGAGAAACCAGCCGGAAGTTTGCCAAAGGCTTAGGGCTAAAAGGGCCAAAATCGGGAAACCCCAGATCGCCCCGGTCCAGATCAGGATCAAGGTTGTGCCGATTCCGGATATCAGCACTAAAAGGAATTCCAGGCCGGGCATCCAGTTTGGCCGGGATAAAAAATCTTTTCTGATCAAATTGTCCAGGACCGTAGCCTGGATCTCGACACCAGGGAGAACCGGGTCCAAAGGGGTGGCCCGCAGTTCTCCGAGACCTGAGGCCGTTGTCCCCAAAAAGACGATTTTCCCTTGTAATTGATTTCGGGAAAACCTGTCCGATATAATATCCGCTGCCGAGAGATAAGAAAAAGTCTTGGCCGGTCCTCTATAATGAATCAGCAGGTTGCCCTGGGCATCGACCGGGATCCGGGTAGCCCCAAGCTGAAGGGATTCCATTCCATTGGTGTTCCCCTGGAGGAGGAGTTGTTTGTGCCCGGTGGTCTGGATAAAGGCGGCCAGGGAAAGAGAAGGATAAATCCGCCCGCCATAGGCTATTAGAAGAGGCATTTTTCTTATAATCCCATCGCTGTCCGGCATAACATTGAAAAATCCGGAGCCCGAGGCGGCCTCCGCCAAGACCGGTAGATTGCAGACGACTTCCTGGGCTTGGAACAGATAGGATTTTACAGGGATAGAGCCCTGTTTTTCGATAAGGGCGGTGGAAAGGGGATGGAGCCGACAATCCCTGTGAGGAGGTTTCTCCTGAGGGAAAAGAAATTTATAACCTAAGACAAAAGGCCCTTCCGAGAGGACCCGGGCCAAGTGGCTATCGGTGTTTATGACCTTTTCCGGAAACCCCGAAAAATCTCCTCGGACTTTTAAATCCCGTTCAATTTCCTTCTGGAGGACCTGCAGAGAAGTCCGATCCTCTTCCGGAAAGACCATATCCAGATTGACCGACAAAGCCCCGGCCTCCTTTATCTTTTCCAATAAAAGGGCCAGGCGATAACGGGGCCAGGGCCACTGACCCAGCTGGGAGAGGCTTTTTTCATCGATATCCACGATGACCGGAAGGCTGGAAGGTGATCCCTTAGGCAGGGCGCGGAGCTGTCCGTCATAGAATTTTTGGCTGATGGATATGAAAACGTAAGGCGGGTAGAGAGACAGAATCGCTAGGGCCAGAGAAAGAAGCAGGCCGGCCCCTAAGATCCAGGAGCGACCTTTTTCCGGTTTGCCCAGGAAGGCGTTATGGGCTGCCTCACGACTCAAAGATTTGAAGCCCCATCAGCGAATGGTAATTTCAACCCGGCGATTCTTCGGTTCGGGAACTCCATCTTCCGTTTGAATCAAAGGGTTATCCTCACCATGCGATAAGACTTCGACGATCTGGGGATCGAGACCGCTGCTTATAAGCGTTTCCTTGATAAAATTGGCCCGGGTTAAGCCCACTTTAAAATTGGCTTCTCGGGTCCCGACCCGGTCCGTATGGCCGATGATACTCACATCGGTTGAATTTCGTGCTTTAATGGTTTGAAAAATTTCCGGGAAAAATTTCTTGGATTCATCGGTTAGCTCCGTTGAACCGGGTTTAAAATATAAAAGGAACTGCTGGGCCGGAAGAGGTTGGGCATCCAAGGCCGCCCCGAAGAGGTCGCGAATTTGTTTTTCCTCCATAATAAAGGGGGTTGAAGGGGCTTCTCCGGCCTTGGATATTTCTGTGGCTTGGTTGGGTTGAGTCAGAAGTTGCGATCCAGCCGGATTGGTAATGACGATTTTTCCGGTTTGCCCATCCGGCGAGGGCAAGAGAAGGAAGACGTTCTTCTCCGGAAGACGACAACATCCGTAAGAAAAAAGAACAAGCAAGAAAAAACCGGAGAAAAATAATTTAAGATAATTCATTTCAGACCTTCTTTGATTTCCCTTAGAACGCCGAATCATCCGGTCTGTCCATTAATGGACTCGATCCTATGAGTCGGGTTGGGGGGATTCCATAGATGATTCTTGAATTTTGACGGCAAACTTGGTCCCCCTGATTCCAACGTTGCCCACAGGGGTTTCCAGGCGAACGGATTCAGGTGATAATTTGGCAATAATTCCCGATAAGGAGGCCATGGTTCCCTTCAATAAGCGGGCCACCAGGGATAATTTTCCTTCAGCCGGGGAGAAAAGGAATTCTTTAACCGTAAGGATCGTATTGGGACCCAGGGATAGAAGGGAATTGTCCTTAAAAATTATTCCCAGAGAGCCTTCCGAGTCGGTTTTCAAAGTGTCCCCGATGAATATTTTATCCCCGATTTTGGCTGCCAGCTTTTGGTTTTGCCGTTCCACAAGGGCTGTCCCTTTGAGGGTTCGGATACTTCCCACAGGCCATTCTTCCGCCTGCGTTAAGGAGGGCAGCCATAACAGGATAGCCATAAATGATATTAAAAGTCTCAGCATTTTCCCTCAAATCATTTTCCCGCTCATCAGGCCGGAATAGCAGTGTTTGGGTTTTTTCAATTGATCGTTATACTGTCCGAGTTTCCATGATCGGACTCTGTTTAACCAGATCAACCATAAGTACAAAATGGAAGGGTTATTCCACCTTTTATGGCTTAAGCCATAAGGGTTCTTTCTCTTTTATTCCAGGGCAGAATTTTAACCTAAAAGAAAATGAAAGTCAAAATCTTAAAGTGGCCTTACAACGCAAAGGATTCAGCAATAGGTTCAACCCGTCCAGGGCAGAGCGAACGTGGATATCGGCAGCCATAATGGCCTCCACCGCACACCCTTCCCCTTCGGTGACGGCAATCCCGACCTTGGCTAGTTTTAACATCCGACGGTCATTTTTTCCATTTCCCAGGGCGACAACCTTCTCCGGGCCAAGTTTTTTTAGATAATCTTCTTTTTGGATATTATGGTCCGGTCCATTGAGGATATGGATTCGACAGGGGACTTCGGCCATTTCTTCCTGGACCCGGCCAAAGGTATCCGCGGTCAGTATGTGTATGGTTACCCTTTGGGCCAGAAGGTTAAAGGCCTCTTTGACTCCGGGTAATACCCGGCCATCGACGGAGAGGGTTCCGGTGAAATCGGAGACCAGGTCAGTCAACTGAACCGGGCCAAAACCCGGTATATCTATTTCAATCATGTCCTTTTCCCGAAGGGGGTAGTTGAAATCCAGCCTTTCACTGGTTTTCCCTGAGATAGTCTTTAATTTCCTGATCGTTGGGGTCCCGTTTAAGGGCCTCAATAAAACAATCCAGGGCCTCCTTGTGCTTGCCCAGGGTTCGCAGGACAAGACCCAGAAGCCGGTAGACTTCTTTGGAATATTCTCTCAGGGAAAGGGCTTGTTGCAGGGCATTGACCGCCCTTTTGGGAAAGCCGTTCATCATTAGGGCCTTCCCCAGGTTCAGCCAGTACCCTCCTTTGGATGGTTCGAGACGGGTGGCTTGTTGGCAGAGAGATAAGGCCACTTTGACACTCTCACCCTGCTTAAGATAAAGGGCTCCCAGACTACTCAAGGAAAAGGCATCCTGGGGATTAGCCTTCAAGGCCTTCTTAAAGTAAGTCAGGGCTTCTTTATTTTTTCCCAGGGCTTCTTCATTTTCTCCCAGGACCCGATAGATGAATCCTTTCTTGTCCGGGCTTTCTTCGGCCTTCTTAAACCAAAGGGAGGCTTTGGAAAAGTCCCCCTGTTCTCGGTAAAGCCTTCCCAGATGATAAGCCAATTCAAACGAGCTTTCATGGTTTTTGGCCAGTTCTTCCCAGATGGAAATGGCCTTTTCTGTCATCTTCATCCGGGCATAGGCAAAGCCTAGATTGAAGGAGGCCATGAAATCATCCGGGGAGAGGGTCAGAACCTTCTGAAAGGTTTCGATGGCCTGTTCCGATTGTCCTAAGTTAGCCCGACAAACACCCAGGCTGTTCAGCACATTTATATCGTTCGGGTCGAGATATAAGGCCTTTTCGTATTCTCGGATAGCCCCGGTTACATCCCCATGATTGTACAGGTTGTCACCACTAATATTAAGGCTGACGGCATCAAAGATTACCAGGGACTCGGGACCCAGGAAGGCCAAATGGTCAAGGGCCTTAATAACATTATCCAGGATCTCGACTTTATGGAAGGGAGCGCAAGGGTAATAGGCCAGAACAAAAGAAAGGGGAAGATTTAGGGTTTGTTTAAGTTGGTCCATGATATTCCTGGTCCAGGATTCAGCCTCCTCCTTTCCCAGATCCGGCAGAAAAAGAATAAACCCGTTACGGCCATAGGGTCCGATTATGGCCCCGGCCGGTAACCTTTCTTCAATATTTAAATTCATTTCTTTTTGAATTTCCAGAAGGCTTGTCTCGCCCCAAAGCTTCAAGCGATCGGCATAATCATCCAGACGCCCGATGAGGAGGGAAAATTTTTCATAGACCTTTAAGGCCTCCCTAAATTTCAGTTGAAACATCTGAAAGGATCGGAGAGGACCGCTAGGCAGGATAACCTCTCCTTTAGAATCCCCCATTTTCCCATTGAAAGGAGAGACCAAACGGATCGGATCATTTTTTTGAATGACCAAGCCGGCTTCCTGAAGATAAATGACCTCGGCAATGGAAAGGTTTTCTTGAATCTCCAGGGGAATGGCCTGACCCTTCTCCTTGGCCGGGTCGTCACCGGCAAGAATGGAAAAACGCATAAAAGGGCTGACCCCAGCTTTTTTCCCGACATTGAGGACAACCCGATGATTGGGCAGCAGGTCCATTACTTTCCCGGCCTGATTTAGGATATGGTCATAGCATAAGGCGGCATTCTCTCCCCCATCTCGGGTCAATTCCAAGGCGGTCCAGGCCTTATCCCACCAGTGGTTCAGGACTGAAAATTTTGAGGGATTACCTTGAAAGGTCTCCTGGTCCCTGGGCTCGAAGGGGGCCCATCCTAGATGATACATAACTTGTTCCTCCATCTCCGGAGAGATTTGGAAGGGGAGAAAAGGAGCGGATTTGATGTCTCCTCCGGAGGAGATAATAAATCCGATGACCAGAGGATGATGATGAATCGTGGCTAAAATCGTCCCGGGAGGAAATCCGGCCGTAATAGCTTTAAGAACCTGTTTAGAATCTATCTCCCAAGACGAATAAAGCTGCCCGATCTGATTATTTTTAGGTTGAATGGACAAAAAACCAAGGATCAAGGTCTGAATCGCCTCTCCCTCGGCCAGGCTTAGCTTCTCCGGTCTTCGGTCTCCGACCTTTTGGCCCCATTCTTTCAAGTTCTGGATAATAAATTTTCGAAAGGCCCATTCATGATAGAGTCCGGTAATCGGATCCAACTGAACCTGTTTTTTTAAAACGGCCATTTCCAGGGCCAGATGAGTGAGACGCTCTAAAAGGGTTCTTTCGTGGGGCTCAGGAGATTGACTCAGACCAAAGAGGACCAGATATCCTATGGCTTTTCCCTGTAAGATCAAGGGGCAAAAAAGCCTTTTGCGCTCCGGGTCATAACTCATTTCTTTCTCGGTCGTTCCGAGGATCTCCCCCAATTCTTCCAGTTTCCCGCCCTCCTTCCAGGTTAGGGTCGACTGGGGATGATCGGGAAAATAAAAATGGAGAGAGGTGAAAGGGAAGAGGCCTTGGAAGACCCGGGAAAACAAAGAACGTGAGGCGATTAAGTCTTCCGGAGACAGGCTGGGAGTGAGTGAGAATGGCATAAAAGGATATCCTAAAAAGAGAATACAGGCCAGAGGCACGAGGCCAGAGGCGAGAGAAGAAAAACAGACAAAAGAGTAACCAATGGCCGATAGCCCATTTGAATTATTTTCGTGCTTTAGAGCGCCTTCTAGGACTGAGAGCTTAGTCTGGAAAGCTCCAGACCTTGAAGATATATGGCTCCCTTGAAATTGTCAACAGACAGTTCATCTTCCCTCAAGAAAATTTGTTGTTTTTTATTAATGAGATATGATATATAGCCAACTATATAAGGGCAAAGTGAAACCTAGGGGCTTTCCGGAACCCGGGCATGGATCGGCAACACTCCGAATAAAGGGGTGGTTTTATTTCTAAGGATAAAGAGATCCCCGATTACGTTGGTCACCGAAAACGGTTGAAGGCCCGTTTTATGGGGACCGGATTGGAGTCCTTTCACGATTATGAGGTGGTCGAATTAATTTTGTCTTATGCCCTGGCCCGGAAGGATACCAAACCCCTAGCCAGGAAATTATTGCGAATCTTCGGGTCTTTACGAGGGATTGTGGAGGCCCCTTTCGAAGAACTAAAGAAGGTTAAAGGGGTTGGAGAGCACTCGGCCTTGATTTTTAAACTGATTAAGGCCGCCTCAGAATGGATTCTTCGGGAGCGTCTTTTTCATTCTCCCAATATTCTGACTTCCCCCGGTGATGTCTTAACCTATTGTCAATCCAAAATGGGTTGGTTGAAGGACGAACAATTTAGGCTGATTTATTTAAACACCCGAAATCAAGTCATCGAGGAGGAAGTTTTACAAGAAGGGACCGTAGACCAAACCGTTGTCTATCCTCGTAAGGTTATGGAGAGGGCTATCCGGTTGAAGGCCACGGCCCTGGTCCTGGTTCATAATCATCCCGGCGGTTCCCCCTATCCTTCTCCGGAGGATAGGGAATTGACCAGGACCTTGACCCAGGCGGCTAAAAATTTACAGATCAAGGTCCATGACCATTTAATTATCGGACAGGAAGGGCATTTTAGTTTTTTGGAGAACAATCTGCTCTAGAAACGAAAAGTATGGGGGACGAAAACAAAAAAATGACTCAGGGTGATATCCTAAGAAAAGAATTGGAAGAGATCCTGAAGCATAAATGGATTGAATCGGAAAAAGCCGGCTATGATCTGGGCGATAAAGCCGTTTGGGACTGGGTCGAAAAATATGCCCACGAGTTCAGGGAATACTGGCAAAAAAAGAACTCTCCGTAATTTCCCCAAGCCAGCCTCCAGCCACCCTCTCGGTTCTTTTTTATCCATTGCAAAACAGAAAAACTTGTGTTTAAGATAGGTCCCCATAGGGGCAAATTCTCCTAATCTTGTCTGGTATTGAAACTATTGGCATGGCCCATCCTGGTCAAAAAGACACTTTTCGGGTTAGAGCCAAGGAAGACGGATATCCCGCTCGGTCGGTCTATAAACTTAAAGAAATCCAGGAGAAATATTCGCTGATTCGACCTGGACAGCGTATTATCGACCTAGGCTGTCACCCCGGTTCCTGGCTTCGCTATTGTTCACAGATCGTGGGGCCAGAAGGTCTGATTTTGGGATTGGATTTGAAGCATCCGACGATTCCATTATCTCCGAATATTTCTTTTCTTAAAGCTGATCTTTTTGCCGTCCCGGAAGAACAGATTAAAAATTGGGCCGGGGAAGTGGATCTGGTTTTGAGCGATCTCTCTCCCAAAACCTGCGGGATAAAATGGTTGGATCACCAGCGGTCGCTGGATTTGAACCGCCGGGCCTTGGAGATTGTCTTTCTTCTGTTAAGAAAAGGGGGGGGCACGGTCCTGAAATTGTTTGAAGGGGAAGGCTCTAAAGGATTTATCAAAGAAATGAAAAGAGGGTTTGGGGACATTCATATCCACAAGCCCAAAAGCTCCCGCCAGGAAAGTCCGGAGATCTACCTGGTTGGAAGAGGATTTAAGGGGAAAAAATCAGATTAAGCTCAAGCCGTCATTTTTTCAGGCGACCTGAGTCTGAAAATAGGTACAGGGCGCAGGTCTCAAGGTCGAAGGATTGAAAATAGTTTTCCCGGGACCTTGAACTGGACCTTGAACCGGCTTTTTTTAAGGAGGAAGGTATGTCCGGTCATTCCAAATGGAGTACCATTAAAAGAAAAAAAGGAGCGGCTGATGCCAAAAGGGGAAAGATTTTCTCCAAGGTCATCAAAGAAATTACCATCGCCGCCAGGATAGGTGGAGGGGACCCGGAAGGCAATCCCCGCTTGCGGGCGGCTATCGCCTTGGCCAAGAGCGAAAACATGCCGAAGGATAATATCGATCGGGCCATTAAAAAAGGGACCGGCGGTTTGGATGGGGCGATGTATGAAGAGATTGTTTATGAGGGATATGGGCCCGGAGGCGTGGCCATGTTAGTCCAGGTTTTAACTGATAACAAAAACAGGACCGTAGCTGAGGTTCGTCATCTCTTCACCAAACACGGCGGCAGCATGGGAGAGACCGGCTGTGTCGCCTGGATGTTTGAAAAAAAGGGGTTTATTGTTTTCGAAAAAAGCAAAGTCGACGAAGAGGCCTTGATGGAATGGGGCCTGGAGGCCGGAGTGGATGATATCCGGGAACAGGAAAATGAGTTAGAGGTCATCGTCTCTTTGGAAAATTTTGAAAAAATCCGTTCCGAATTGGAGGAGAAGAAATGGGTTCCCCAGGTGGCTGAATTGACCATGCTGCCTAAAAATACGATTACCCTGGAAGGCAAAAACGCCGAACAAATGTTGCGCCTCATGGAAGCCATGGAGGACAACGATGACGTCCAAAATGTCTATGCCAATTTTGATATCCCCGAAAAAGTCATGGAGGCCCTGGGCTAAGACATGGCACATCGGGAGCCTGGCCGCACCCTGGGAGTCGATCCCGGGTCCCAAGTAACCGGGTTCGGGATTTTAGAGAAAAACGGAACCCGGATCAGGCATCTGCACAGCGGTTTTGTCCGCCTGCCCGCTTCTTCCCTGTCTTTGCGGCTCGGTCGCCTGCATCAAACCCTGCAAAAAGTTATCGAGGAATACCGGCCCACGGATTTGGCCGTTGAAAAAGTTTTCTTTGCCAAGAATGTTCAAAGTGCTCTGACTTTGGGGCATGTTCGCGGGGTCATTTTGCTAACGGCCGTGGAGTCGGGTATGGACATTTTTGAATATAGCGCCCTGGAAATCAAAAAGGCGGTTACCGGTTACGGCCGAGCCGACAAGAATCAGATTCAGGAAATGGTCAAGGTCTTATTAAGCATATCATCCGTGCCGGTACAGGATGTCTCCGATGCCCTGGCCACCGGGATCTGTCATTTAAACTGGTTTTATCCTCTTAAGGGGAAGGGATGATCGCTTTTCTGGAAGGCCGCTTACTATCCAAGACCCCTGAGTGGATTATCGTTTCTGTCCAGGGAATCGGGTATCAGGTGGCCGTTCCCTTATCTTCTTTTTATGATCTGCCGGACCTCGAACAAAACGTCCAGCTCCATATTTACACCCATGTCCGCGAAGATGCCCTGCAACTGTTTGGGTTTCTAACACCCAAGGAAAAAGAAATATTTTTACTCCTTCTGGGCGTTTCCGGTATCGGGCCTAAGGTGGCCTTGAACATTCTCTCAGGCATTTCCTCCCAGGAACTTAAGCAGGCCCTCTTGGGAGAAGACAGCCAACGGATCCAAAAAATTCCCGGGGTGGGCAAAAAAACGGCCGAACGGATCGTCCTGGAACTGAAAGATAAGATAAAAAAATTGAGTGCCGAGTCTTTTCCCTCCGTTAGCCGGGAAGTCCCGGAAGGAACACTTTGGGAAGATGCCCTGTCGGCCCTATTGAATTTGGGTTATCCCAAGATTATGGCCGAGAAAACCTTGGGCCAGATAAAAAATGATACGGAGGGACCGATTTCCCTTGAAGACCTTCTTCGAAGGGCCTTAAAATTTATGTCGCGATGAAAAACGAACGAATCATCCATCCCGAACCTACCGATGAAGAAAGGCGTTTAGAGATAGGCCTCAGACCCAAAGGACTTGCTGAATTCGTCGGTCAGGAAGAGGTAAAAAATAATTTAAGGGTCTTTATTCAGGCGGCCCGGGAACGGGGAGAGGCTTTGGACCACGTGCTCCTTTACGGATTTCCGGGATTAGGCAAAACCACCTTGGCTAATATTATCGCCCTGGAGTTACAGGTCAACCTAAAGGGCACCTCAGGGCCGGTTATCGAACGGCCGGGGGATCTGGCCGCCCTCTTAACCAACTTGCAATCTAAAGACTGTCTGTTTATCGATGAGATTCACCGGTTGAATCATGTAGTGGAGGAAATCCTCTATCCGGCTATGGAGGATTTTCAATTGGATTTGATGATCGGACAAGGGCCCAGCGCCAGATCCATCAAACTGGACCTGCCGAAGTTCACGCTGATTGGGGCGACCACCCGGGCCGGTCTGCTGACTCCGCCTTTGCGGGATCGATTCGGCGTGGTTTTAAGGGTTGATTTCTATTCGTCGGAAGAATTGAAGACCATCCTCTCCCGATCGGCCGACATTTTGAAAATCCCCGCCGAAGAGGCCGGTATTTTGGAGATTGCCAAGCGCTCCCGGGGAACGCCCCGGGTGGCCAATAGAATACTCAAACGGGTCAGGGATTATGCCCAGGTCAGGGCCAATGGTCGTATTACCCAGAGCGTGGCCCAAGAGGCCTTGCACATGTTGGAAGTCGACCGGCTTGGCCTGGATAAGATGGATCGGAAAATTTTACTGACCATCATTGAAAAATTTAATGGCGGCCCGGTAGGCGTTGAAGCCCTTTCGGTAGCCCTCTGCGAAGAAAGAGATACCTTGGAAGATGTCTACGAACCTTTTTTGATTCAGTGCGGATTCCTCAATCGTACTCCCCGGGGCAGGGTGGCCACCCCCTTGGCCTATGGACATTTTGGGAAAAAAGTGCCTCAGGACCTTCAAAGAAACCTGTTTGAAGAAACTTGATATTTCTTTGGTTTTTATGATAGAACCATTATAAATGACCAAAGAGATCGGATCTGGATGAACGCCATAACTTTTTTCAGCATAAAAGGCGGGACAGGGAAAACGACCCTAAGCAGTTCCTTGGGCTGGCTTTTAGCTGAAGAAAACCGCTCGGTGTTAATGATCGATATGGATCCGCAAGGGCACTTAACCCAATCTCTCCGGGGAAAAACAGGCAAGAATCAGACCTCCCTGTATTATTCTCTGATCCATGAACGCCCCCTCACCGGGGCGATCGTCCCCACCGCTCATCCCAGACTTTCTTTGATTCCGGCCACAGAGGACCATCTTTATTTGAATAATGCCTTGATCTCCAAGCCCTGGCGGGAATGGAAATTAAAAGATGCCTTGTCGGCTATGCATCCTTTTCCCTATGATTTGGTCATCATTGATGTCGGGGCCAGTTTGAGTTTGTTGACCTACAATGCCCTATTTGCCGCTCAGATCCTGATCATACCGGTCTTGCCGGACCTTTTTTCTTATCTCAGCCTGAAAAACCTTTTTACCTATTTGGAAAAAACTTGCAAAGATTTTAAATATAATTTTAAAATGATTTGGATCTTGCTTAATAAGCTAAATAACCACCGACCCTTGGATCGAGAAAACCGGGAGGCCCTGCAGAAGTATTATCAGAAATTTTTAATGCCGGTGATGATTCGGGAAGATGTGAAATTTACGCAGGCTACCAAACATCAAACGCCGGTGTCAACCTTTGCTCCGCACTCGACCGCGGCCCGGGACTTGAAAAAAGTAACCCAGTTTTTAGAAAAGCTGTTATCCCAGTCCAGAACCTAAAGCTTTTTATTCAAGGAGATTAATTATGGAAGATATTTTCGAGGCCAACGCGCCCACCCGGTTTCCCACCCCCAAAGAACAACCCGAGATTTCCGCGGAATCCGAAGAAAAGGCCCTCACCCAGGCACCTCCGGTAAAAGAAACGGCCGACCGCTGGAAGAAATCGATCATTGATAAAATACAATATCTGAAAGAAAATTTGGAACTGGCCCATCAGGATAAGGAGGCCCTTTCCTCGGAACTGGACCGGCTCCAAACGTCCTTAAGCCATTCCCAGGGAAGAGTTCAAGAACTCGAAACACAGCTGTCAGAAGCCTTGGAAACGTTTAATACCTTATTAGATGAAGTCTCCAAGGCCTTGGAAGAGTGATTGAGGGCTAAAGGATGGCCCTAAAAGTCCGGCTTGAGGAGCGTTTCACTTGAGGCTGAAGATAAGGTCCTGAAACCTCTTGCCTCAAGTCCGTATTGTTGCGGACGCTCCTCAAACGTAGTGATCTTTCTTTCTACTTCACTTCCACGATCCAATTCCAATCGTCCTTGACGACCCCTTTCTGTATCCCGGTAATGGTCCGGTAAAGGTCGGCCGACAATGTTCCGATTTGACCATTATTGATGGAAATACGTACTCCATCCCAGCTCAGTTCGCCGATGGGGGAAATAACCGCTGCCGTTCCCGTTCCAAAGGACTCATCCAATTTGCCTGCCTTATGGGCCTGGTAAACTTCCTGGATGGAAATTTTCCTTTCTTCTAAAGGAATCCCCCAGGATTTGATTAACCGGATGGTCGAATCCCGGGTAATTCCGGGAAGGATGCTGCCTTCTAAGACCGGGGTGACAACCGTTCCGTTGATCTTAAAAAAGACATTCATGGTGCCGACTTCTTCGATATATTTTTTCTCGACACCGTCCAGCCATAAGACTTGAGTAAATCCTTTTTGGGTGGCTTCCACCTGGGCCTTCAGACTGGCGGCATAATTGCCCGGTGTTTTGACAAACCCCATCCCGCCTTTCACCGAACGGACATACTGGCTCTCTACATATATCTTGACCGGATTGATCCCCTCGGGATAATAGGCCCCCACTGGGGAGAGGATAATAATAAATTTATAGGTATTGGCCGGCCGAACCCCAAGATAGGGGTCTGTGGGGATGACAAATGGGCGGACATAGAGAGACGTCCCTTCGGCTGTCGGTATCCAGTCCTTCTCCACGGAAACCAATTGTTTAATGGCCTCGACCCCAAAGGAGACGTCGAGGGTCGGGATACAAAGCCGCTCATTGGAGCGGTTCATCCGTTCCATGTTCTGGTCTGGGCGGAAGAGCAATATTTTTCCGGCATCGGTTCGATAGGCTTTAAGCCCCTCAAAGGTAATCTGGCCGTAATGGAAAACCATGGTGGAGGGGTCCAGGGATAAAGGGGCATAGGGAATGATCCGGGGATCATACCAGCCCTTTTCCGTTGAATAATCCATGATAAACATGTGATCGGTGAATAGTTTCCCAAAACCCAATTGGGTTTGATCCGGTTTGGGACGAGGCGTTTTGGTTTTTTCGATTTTGATGGATTGCTCCATAACCCATAGTCTCCTTTTGCGCATGATCTAGAATGTTTAATTTATATGAAACAATCATCTAATTGTCAAATTTTTTCCCTTTACTGTAAAGCCGCTCTAAGCCACCCGGAACCTGCTTGACCTGTTTGGCGATCCCTGATAGGATAGCCCAATTTTAATGAAAAGGGGTAATATTATGGCAGAATCTAAAAAGGCCCTGATCAGTGTTACGGACAAGTCAGGGATTGTCGAATTGGCCCGGGAACTGGTCTCCCTGGGGTTTGAAATCCTTTCAACCGGCGGAACGGCCAAGGCCATCCAGGGGGCCGGACTTCCGGTGACCGAGGTCTCGGCCTATACCGGTTTTCCGGAAATTATGGACGGCCGGGTCAAGACCCTTCAACCTAAAATCCACGGCGGGCTGTTGGGACGGCGGGATAATCCCGGCGATCAGGAGCAGATGCGCTCCCTGGGGATTGAACCGATTGATCTGTTAATCGTTAATCTCTATGCCTTTGAAAAGACCGTGGCCAAGCCGGGCTGTACCCTGGAGGAAGCCATTGAAAATATCGATATCGGCGGACCGGCCATGCTTCGGGCCGCAGCCAAGAATTATCAGGATGTAACGGTCTTGGTTGATCCGGCGGACTATCCCCGGGTCCTGGGGGAATTAAAAGCACAAGGCAAGACCACTCTGGCCACCCGGTTTTATCTGGCCAAGAAGGTCTATGCCCTGACCCATCAATATGACGGGGCCATTACCCGCTATCTGGCTGATATCTCCTTACCATGAGTAATAGTTTTTCTTTGCTGCCGGTCGCCGGCCGGGTGGCCTTTGATATTGACGGAGTCTTCGGAGATATTATGGGGCTATTCCTCCGACTGGCTCGAGAAGAGCATGCCATTGACTACCTCCGGTATGAGGATATCACCGAATATTATCTCTATGACTGTCTACCGCTGGATCGGGAACTGATCGATCACCTTATTGAAAAGGTTTCGGATTATCCTCATGCCCTGCGAATGAATCCCTTTGACCACTCGGTGGAGATCCTGACCCGTTATGCCCAAAAGCATCCCTTGGTTTTTATTACGGCCAGAAAAAAACTGGAGCCTGTGCGGGACTGGGTGCTCCGGACCTTGCCAGGCGTGGAGCAAAAAACGATACAGGTGATTTCTTCCCAGGAACATCATTTAAAATTGGGAATCTTAAAAGAGTTAGGATTCGATTACTATGTGGATGATCATCTGGAAACTTGCCGTTTACTCACGGAACACGACATTACTCCCATCGTTTTCGATCAGCCCTGGAATGAAGGGCGTCATAATTACCATCACGTGGCCAATTGGCGGGAGTTGAGTCATGTCCTTTTGAATGGACATTAGGCATGCATGTACCGTTGGAGTTGAGAGTTCGGCGTTTGGCGAACGTGGGTTAATCCTTAACCGTAAACCTTTTTCCTTTACCATTTCTTAAGGAGGGTCTTATGAAAGTTTTGGTGGTAGGCGGAGGCGGCCGAGAACATGCCCTGGTCTGGAAAATCGCCCAGAGCCCTAAAGTCTCAAAGATTTACTGCGCCCCGGGAAATGCGGGGATTGCCGATTTGGCGGAATGTCTGCCCATCAAGGCCGATGATCTGCCTGCGTTGGTTCGGTTTGCCGAAAAGGAAAAGATCGATCTGACCGTGGTGGGACCGGAAGATCCTTTGACCAAAGGGATCGTCGATCTCTTTGAGAAAAAAGGTTTGAAGATCTTCGGACCCAGCAAAAAAGCAGCGATCCTGGAAGGCAGCAAAGATTTCTCCAAGCGACTGATGGTCAAATACAATATCCCTACGGCAGCCTTCAAGACCTTCACCGATCCCAAAACGGCCCTGACTTATTTAGAAAAAGTCGGGGTCCCCATCGTCGTCAAGGCTGACGGTCTGGCCGCCGGTAAAGGGGTGATGGTCTGCCAGAACAAGGACGAAGCCAAGAAGGCCATTGAATTAATTATGGTCGACAAGGCCTTTGGCGAGGCGGGAAACAAGGTCCTCCTGGAAGAGTGCCTGGTCGGGGAAGAGGCCTCTTTTCTGGCCTTTTCCGATGGGAAAACGGTCGTCCCTATGCCTTCTTCCCAGGACCACAAGCCCATCTACGATAATGATCAGGGACCAAATACCGGCGGCATGGGGGCCTATTCTCCGGCCCCGGTGGTGGATCAAACCATATTTAAAGAGGCCATGAACCGGGTCATGATCCCAACGGTTCGGGCCATGGCCAAGGAGGGGAGGCTTTATAAAGGGGTGCTCTATGCCGGATTGATGATCAAGCAGGGGCAGATCAAAGTCCTGGAATTCAACGTCCGCTTTGGTGATCCCGAGGCCCAGCCTCTATTAATGCGACTGCAAACTGATCCGGTGGAGATCTTTGAGGCCGTAGCCAATGGAACTCTGGATAAGATCAAGATTGCCTGGGAGGAGCGGCCGACCATCTGTGTGGTCATGGCCGCAAAGGGCTATCCCGGGACGTACCCCAAAGGACACCCCATTACGGGGTTGGATTCGGTTAAACGAATGAAAGATGTTGTAGCCTTTCACGCCGGAACAACCTTAAAAGGTGCTGATGTGGTGACCAACGGCGGACGGGTGATGGGAGTGACGGCCCTGGGATCGGATATCCCTGGGGCTATAAAAAAGGCTTATCAGGCTGTCGAAAAGATTCACTGGGAAGGCGCCTTCTATCGGACCGATATCGGTCAAAAGGCCCTGAAATACGGCCAAGGGAGTTCTAAAACGGCCCCTCTGGTGGGTATTATCATGGGCAGCGATTCAGACCTTTCCATCATGGAAAAGTCGGCCAAGGTCCTGAGGGAATTTAACATCCCTTATGAGCTCATGGTCTCTTCGGCCCACCGCTCTCCGAAAAAGACGGCTGAATTCGCCCGAAAGGCAGCAGGCCGAGGTTTCAAAGTTTTAATTGCCGGGGCCGGGGCGGCGGCCCATCTGGCCGGTGTTTTAGCGGCCGAAACGACCCTGCCGGTTATCGGCGTGCCCATTGATTCTTCATCTCTGAAAGGCCTTGATTCCCTGCTGGCCATGGTCCAAATGCCTTCCGGCATTCCCGTGGCCACGATGGCTATCGGTTCGGCCGGGGCCAAAAACGCCGCTGTCCTGGCCGTCCAGATCCTGGCCCTGAGCTCTCCAGATCTGGCCCTCGCCCTGAAAAAATATAAAGAGCATTTGGAGGCGGAGGTTCAGGAAAAAAATAAAAAGATTCATACGGTCTGGCCTTAAAAGACCAAAGGGTTCGAGGATTCTAGGGTTCGGGGGTTCAAGTCGGTCGGCTTTGCCGACCTATGGAAAGGTTCTCCTTTTGGGGAACCTGATGGTTTTGCTTCCGCGCCTTTCACTTTAATCCTTGACTCCTCGGCCCCTTGAATCCTTATTCTTGTTTCGTATCGCCCCATGGGCCATGAGGGTTTATTATGAAAATCATCGCCGATTTCCATGTCCATTCGGCCTACAGTCGGGCCACCAGCCAAGAGATGCATCTCAAGATCATGGCTCAATGGGCTGATCGTAAGGGAATCGGCTTATTGGGAACCGGCGATTTCACCCATCCGGCCTACTTTGAGGAAATCAAAACCGATTTGGAAGATGCCGGTTATGGGCTCCTGAAACTGAAAGGGGAGAAGCCTTCGGCGGTCCACTTTATCCTGACGGCTGAAACCAGCCATATTTATACCCAGGGCGGAAAGGGCCGCCGAGTTCATATGATGATCTTTGCCCCTTCCATCCGGTCCGTGGGAAAAATCAATCTTCATCTCGGTCGGATCGGCAATATCCAATCGGACGGTCGCCCTATTTTCGGCTTTTCAGCCAAAGACCTGGTCAAAATATGCCTGGATATTGACCCTGATTGCCTGGTGGTTCCGGCTCATGCCTGGACACCCTGGTTTTCGGTCTTTGGCTCCCATTCCGGTTTTGACAGCCTGGAAGAGTGTTTCGAAGAAGAAACCCCTCATATTTTCGCTCTTGAAACCGGGCTCTCTTCTGATCCGGCCATGAACTGGCGCTGGTCGGCCCTGGACCGGATTACCTTGATTTCCAATTCCGATGCCCATTCTCCGGCTAAAATCGGTCGGGAGGCCAATATATTTCAGAGCGAATTGAGCTATGCCGGCCTAATAGGGGCCATTAAATCCAAAGACCCGGCCCGCTTTCTGGCCACCATCGAATTTTACCCCGAAGAAGGGAAGTATCACTTTGACGGTCATCGAGGCTGCGGGATCTGCTATTCTCCGAACCAAACCAAGGAAAAGGATTACCTCTGTCCGGTCTGCGGGAAAAATCTGGTGGTGGGGGTTATGCATCGCGTGGAAGCCCTGGCCGACCGTCTACCGGGATTTAGACCGGAGTGGGCCATCCCGGCCTTCCATCTGGTTCCCTTGGAAGAGATCCTGGCCGAGGTTTTCCAATCCGGGGTCCAATCCAAGAGAATTAAAAAAGAATATCTTCGGTTGATAGAGCGGGGAGGGTCGGAATTCCGGATTTTACTGGATCTCTCCGAAGAAGAGTTGAACTCCTTCATGGAAGACCGGCTGGTTGATGGAATCATGCGGGTTCGTCAGGGGTTAATCCAGGTCAAGCCGGGCTATGATGGCGTCTATGGGGAGGTGAAAATATTCGGGGAAAAGGCTTCTTCTCAAAAATCTTGCGCCCAGCTCACTCTATTTTAAAGACTTCCGTTACGGTGAATCCGTTTTCCAAAGAAATAGGATGACTCCACCCTTCTTTAAAACAATGCTGGCCTGGCTCCTGGCCGGAGTCCTGGGAATGCTCTTGGTCGGTCTGTTGACCAGAAATATGATCAATCGGGTCAGGGAGCCTCAATTCGCTCCGGCCCAACAGTCATTAGTGGAAAGTACCGGTCCCTCCTTAACGGTTCAGGGCATAATCTATTACACCAATAAGGCCAGACAAGAGATGGGCGGTCTGCCGCCTTTATCTGAAAGTAGTCTGCTTAATACGATCGCCATCGAGAGATTAAAGGACATGTTCGAGAAACAATATTTTGCTCATCAGTCGCCCAGCGGAGAGGCGGTAACCGATGTGGCCTATCGAAGAGGCTATCAGTACAAGATCCTGGCTGAAAATATAGGCCTGGGACTTCAGAGTGATGAGAAGATGGTCCAAGGCTGGCTTCAAAGTCCGGGTCATCGAGAAAACATTCTCCGTCCCGAATGCCTGGAGATCGGGGTGGCCGTTGGCCGGGGCTTAATGAAAAAAAAGCAGGTCTGGATGAGTGTACAGGTCTTCGGTCTTCAATCTCTTCCGGTTGAACAAGGTCCCATCCCCGGGTCAAGGCCATTCCCTAAGACCCCGGGATTCACCGATCAGTCAAACGGTTGTCTTCAACCTGATGCCCAACTATCGGACACCATAAAGGACCTGAAACGTCAGCTAGCCGAGATGGACGAAGTGGAAAAAAAATTGAAGCAGGAAATGGAGGAAAGTTCTTCAGGCTTAAAGAATTATGAATTGGATCGGATCCGGGAAAAGGAAGCTGTTACGGCCTATAACCAGAAAGTGCTTCAGTATAATGCCCTGGTTCGCGATATCCAGCTTAAAATGGAACAATATAGCCAGCTTGTCACCAGGTACAATAACCAGGTGACAAGCTATAATACCTGTCTGGGACGGGCGGCTCCCTGAAAAACAGATCCTTTTGGCCCAAGGGAAAAGCAGGGGAACCGGGTTGGATAGGGGACTGGTCCCCTTGCCGGTAAGATGATTCTTGCCCCCGGTCCCTTTCCCAGGAATTAAGCTTTCCCCTTTATCAGTTCATCAACTATCCGCCCCACGCGCTCGGCCAGGGCCTGTTCTTTTTCAAAGGGGGCTTTGCCCTCCAGGTCGGCCTGGATGATCTGATCGTCGTAGGGTAAAAAGCCCAGGAAAGTAAAGCCGGATAATTGTTTTTGGAGGAACGCCTGGTCTTGATCTCCTCTGATTTTATTCCCCACCAAAGCGATATTTTTCAGGCCGATATCCCGAGCCAGTCCCTGAATATGATTGGCTGTTTCGATGCTCCGTTTTCCCGGTTCAACGACTACAATCAGCTTATCCACCGCTGAAGCGGTTCCGCGGCCCAAGTGTTCGATGCCGGCCTCCATATCGAGGACCACTACTTCGTCTCGAGCCAGAATCAGATGAGTGATCAGGGTTTTTAACATGACACTCTCCGGGCAAATACAGCCGCCGCCGCCCTTTTTCACGCCCCCCATGACCATGAGACGGATATGGCCTTTTTTCAGGGACAGTTTTTCCGGCAGGTCGCTGACATGGGGATTCAATTTAAAAAATGTGCCGTAGGTCCCGGGTTTGGATTCGGTGCGCTCCCCGATCAAATCCTTCATTTCCGAGATAGGGACCACCTGCTCCGGATTTTCAAAACCCAAGGCACTGGCCAGATTGGCGTCCGGATCGGCATCAATGGCCAGGACCTTACGTCCCCGGTCACTAAAGGCTTTAATTATGAAAGCCGACAGGGTGGTTTTGCCCACTCCCCCTTTTCCACTGACTGCTATTTTCATCTGATCTTCTCCTTTTGTTTTTTCGGTAAACCAAACCCCCGGACCCTCTAACCGGTATGTTTGTTTTAACAGAACCGAACCAATTATCCAATTATTTTTTAGGACCCCATTTTTTGGTTGACAAACGGGTCCAGTTTCTATACTTACCGGTAGGTATATAAATTAAGGACCCCATTGGATTAAGCCAAGAGAAAGGGAGGTCCCATGGCCGGACAAACAAAACCAGCGAACTCGTTGCCTGACCTGACCGTCCGGCAACGGCTTTTGGTTCGGGCTACGGAATGTTTTTCCCGAAAAGGGTATGCTTCGACGACCGTTCGGGAGATCGTCGAGGCGGCCGGCGTGACCAAGCCGGCCCTCTATTATTATTTTCGGAATAAAGAGGGGCTTTATCTGGAGCTCATGCAGGAGGCCTGGAAAGAGTTTGATGCCCTTCTGGAAAGGGCCCAAAAAGAATCCGGGGCGGTCCGGGACAGAATAGCCCGTCTTTTGGATCAAGCTTTCAGTCTGGCTTTGGACCGGATCGAAGTAGCCCGGCTGACCTATTCGATTTATTACGGGCCTCCCCAAGGCGCTCCCTTTATCGATTTTGACGCCTTTCACCTGAAATTCCATGAAGTGGTTAAAGGACTGGTGGCCGAAGGGATTCGAAAAAAGGAATTCCGGAAAGGGAATCTGGAGGAGATGTCCTGGCTAATCATCGGTGCGGTCAATCTGGTTATTGAACTGCAAATCTGTCATCCGGAGATGGGGGTGGGCCGGCCCGGACTAGCCCGAATGATCAGATTGATTTTTGAAGGAATAGCCGCCCGGAAACAAGAAAAGAAAGGGGAATGGGGATGAAACGGGACGTGTTTTTGGGGATTGTTTTATTGGTTTTAGGGATAAGCTTAGGGGGATGCTCCCAAGGCAAAGAAGAGGCCAAGGTTGCGGGAAAGGCCGGGGAGCTTGCTCCCATTGCCGTAGAAACGACCCCAGTCCAGTCCAGGGACCTCATAGAAGGGATTGATGTGGTCGGTACCTTGACTCCAAAGTTCGAGGCCAAATTGCGCTCCGAATACGCCGGGATTATCTCCAACGTCTATGTTGCCGAATGGGTCCGGGTCAAAAAGGGGACCCTTTTGGCTAAGATGGATTCTCGAGAAATCGAGGCCATCGTCCAAAAGGCCCAGGCGGCTGTTGAGGTGGGTAAGGCCAATCTTTTACAGGCTGAAGTTGCTGGAAACCGGGCTGATCGGGAATTGAGCCGGGCGCAGAACCTCAAGGAAGTCGGTCTGATCACCCAGCAGAACCTTGATGATGCCCTGACCGAGAAGTCGGCGGCTTCGGCCCGGATGGCGGCGGCCAAGGCCCAGCTCCTGGCCGCTGAAAAGGATCTGAAACAGGCCCAGGCCCGCTTGGACAAGGCCAATATTTATTCACCCCTAGACGGGGTCATCTCGGCACGCAATGTCAATGTAGGTGATCTGGTCGGGGAACCCGGAGCCACCCGGATCATGTTTCAGATTGTCGATAATCGTATCCTGGACCTGACTATGACCATTCCTTCCCCGGAAATGGGCCGGCTCCGTTTGGGGCAATCCCTGGTCTTTACCACCGACACCTTTCCGGGAAGAAGCTTTTCCGGTCAAGTCAAATACATTAATCCGGCGGTAAATGAGGCTGACCGGTCGGTCAAGGTCATTGCCGAAGTTCCCAATAACCCGGAAGTCCTCAAAGGCGGCCTGTTTGTCAAAGGACGGATTAATACCGGCGAGCGTCGCGATGTCCTCCAGATTCCCAAATCGGCCCTTCTTTCCTGGGATATGGGAGCCAAGAAGGGAGAACTTTTTGTCGTCAATCAAAACCGGGCCAAACGAAAATCGATTCTAACCGGGAGCCTTTCCGGTGATTGGGTGGAAGTGGCTTCCGGGACTCAAAAAGGGGATCAGGTCATTACCCGAGGAGGCTTTAATGTCAAAGACGGGGATGCGGTCAAAATCACCCGTGTGAATGGGGGCCAATGAACCATGTTTCTTTCCAACCTGTCTGTTAAACGCCCCATATTTGCCACCATGATGATGCTGGCCCTGGTCACCTTGGGCATGTTTTCCTATCGACGGCTGCCGATTGATATGTATCCGGATGTGGAAATCCCCGTCTTGTCGATTGTGACCAAATTCCCGGGGGCTTCCCCGGAAACGGTGGAACGGGAGGTCAGCAAGCGGATTGAAGAGGTGGTCAACCGGATCTCCGGGGCCAAGCATGTCATCTCTATTTCCCGGGAAAGCCTCTCCCAGGTGGTGGTCGAATTCAATCTGGAAGTCAAGATTAACGAGGCATCTCAGGAGGCCCGGGCCAAAATCAATACGATCCGGGGAGATTTGCCTCATGATATTGAAGAACCGATCATCCAGAAATTGGATATTGGAGGAATGCCAATCGTCTCCCTGGCGGTCCGTTCGGAAAGACTCTCCCCCCGGGATTTGACCACCCTGGTGGAAAAAAAGGTTAAAAAGCGGTTTGAGAGTATCTCGGGTGTCGGGAAGGTGGATTTGGTCGGATCATCCAAACGGGAGGTCAATATCTGGATCGACCCTATTCGTCTGGAGGCCTTGAATATGGGTGTGGATGAGGTCATCGCCGGGCTCCAGTCGGAAAATGTTAACACTCCCTTGGGTCGTCTGAACCGCCAAACTTCCGAATATACCTTGCGCATCTCCGGAAAACCGGGGGAGGTGGAACAATTCCGATCCATGGTCATCGGCAGCCGCAATGGTCGCCCGATTCTCCTGGGCGAGGTGGCTGAAGTCAAAGACGGTATGGAAGAACAGCGTTCTCTGGCCCTGATCAACGGCATCCCGGCCGTATCCCTGGATATTCTTAAACAGTCCGGGGCTAATACGGTCGATGTGGTCGAAAAGGTCAAGAAGGTTATCGGGAAACTTCAAACCGAACTTCCGGCCGGGACGACCATTGAACTGGTCCGGGATGGTTCGATCATGATCCGGGATTCGGTCCATGATGTCCAGGAAACCCTGATTCTGGGCGGGGTCCTGACCATCCTGATCGTTTTCTGTTTTCTCAATTCCTGGCGTTCCACGGTGATTACCGGCCTGACCCTGCCCATTTCGGTCATTTCCTCCTTTATCGTCATGAACTTCATGGGTATGACCCTGAATGTCATGACCCTCATGGCCCTTTCTCTGGCCATCGGCTTGTTGATTGATGACGCCATTGTGGTCCGGGAAAACATCGTCCGCCACCTGGAAAAAGGGCAGGACCATTTCACGGCGGCCCGGGAGGGGACCAGCGAGATCGGCTTGGCGGTATTGGCCACCACCTTTTCCATCGTGGCCGTTTTTATTCCCGTGGCTTATATGAAAGGGATTGTGGGCCGCTTCTTTTTTCAATTCGGCATTACCGTGACCTTTGCCGTTTTAGTCTCTCTCTTTGTCTCCTTTACCCTTGATCCCATGCTCTCCTCCCGCTGGTTTGACCCGGATATCGAACGAAAAGGGCGGCGGAAATTCCTTACCCGGATGCTCGATTATTTTAACGACTGGTTCGATCACATGGCGGATCGGTATCGTTTGGTTATTGCCTGGGCCCTGGATCATCGAAAGGCTGTCTTGGTTTTAACCACCCTATCTTTTTTAGGTGGCCTGATCCTCTTTTTCAGTCTGCAAAGCTCTTTTTTCCCCACCTTTGATGCCGGAGAGTTTTTAGTCAATTTCAAAACCGCTCCCGCGGCCTCTATCGAAGAAAGCCGGGGAAGGTCGGAGGCCGTCTACGCGATTTTGAAAACAATTCCGGAAATCAAACATACCTATACGACCATCGGGGCCGGCGATACGGGTACGGTTCGGGATGTGAAAATTTATGTTAAGTTAAAAGAACGGAAAGACCGGGGTCGTCTCCAGAAAGAAATCCAGCAAGAGGTCCGGAAAAAACTCCTGGATGTTCCGGGAATCATCCCCACGGTCATTGAGGCCGGGAGGATGGACGACCGTAAGCCTCTTTTGGTCAACATTCGTGGGGATGACATCGCTTTGCTTAAAAAATATGCCGCTCAGCTCAAGGAAAAGATTCAGCGGATTTCCGGCATCGTTGATTTGGAAGTGACCTTGGAGCAGGACATCCCCGAATACCGCCTGAAAGTAGACCGGGAGAGGGCTGTCGATACGGGTCTGATGACGGCCAACATTGTCCGCACCGTGGGGGCTTTAGTGGGCGGCAAGGCTGTTTCCACCTATGAAGATCAGGATGGGGATGCCGTCAATCTGCGGGTTCGGCTTCCCGGAGATTGGCGTCAAGACCCCTCCCAGGTCTCCAGGTTACTGCTCTCTGTTCAAAAACCGGGGCAATATCCCACCCTGGTCCCCCTGGGCGGACTGGTCTCTTATGAAAGGAGCATCAGCCCATCCGAGATTGATCGACAGGACCTCTCCCGTCAGGTGGTCATCTCGGCCAACCTGAATAACTTGCCTCTGGGTACGGCCATGAAAAAAGTAAAAGAGGCCAGTGAGACCATGAAGATGGCTCCGGGATATCAGGTGGTCTTTTCCGGTGAGGGTGAAGATATGATGGAATCCTTCGGCTATATGGCCGAGGCCTTGATCCTGGCCGTGGTCTTTGTCTATCTTATCCTGGCTTCTCAGTTTGAATCCTTTATTGATCCCCTGGCCATTATGCTTTCCCTGCCCCTTTCCCTGGTAGGTATGGCCGGGATGCTTTTTTTGACCGGTGACACGATCAATATCATGTCCCTCATCGGCTTGATCATGTTGATGGGGTTGGTGACTAAAAATGCCATCCTGCTGGTGGATTTTGCCAAGGTCCTTCGTAGTCGGGGGATGGAGAGAACAGAGGCCATTATCACTGCCGGCCGGACCAGACTGCGGCCCATCATGATGACTACCTTGGCCATGATCTTTGGTATGGTGCCTCTGGCCCTGGCCCTGGGTGCCGGATCGGAAATGCGGGCTCCCATGGCCCGGGCGGTAATCGGAGGACTGATTACCTCCACTTTCCTGACCTTGTTGGTGGTTCCGGTGGTTTATTCCCTGTTGGATGATTTCAGCCAGTGGTTTCGCCGGAGAAGAGAGAAGAAAAAGGAGGCTCGGGTATGAACAGCCTTTTGGAAAAAATAACCTTCGGTGTTCGGTGTTCGGCGTTCGGAAAAATAGTAATGATCCTGGCGGTCATTATTGGCTTTGTCTCCGGAACCGCGGTGACGATACGGGCAGCTGAGAAGAAGCAGGAACCAACTGTCCTGACCCTGGATCAGGCCCTGCTGCTGGCCATGGAGAAGAACAAGGATATCCAGAAGGCCAAGGAATACCGAAACCAGGTGGAAGGGCGGTATGTCGAAGAACGGGCGGCTGCTCTCCCGCAACTGACCATTCAAGCCGGGGTTTCCCGGGATCATGATGAAAGCCAACGGGCCCTTTACGGCAGCTTTCGGATTCCGGGCGTGAGATTTCCCGTTCCGGTGGATCGGGAGGCCCGGACTTCGGTCATCGGCCTTTCGCAAGTGCTCTACTCTTTCGGTCAAGTGGAAGCGGCCATTCGGGCGGCCAAGATCGGGTTGAAGACGGCCGATGATCAACTGAGGCTTTATCAACAGGCCGCCCTGAAAGACGTCTCCTCGGCCTTTTATGACGTTCTGCTTTCCAAAGATTTTTTTGCCTTGGCTAGGGAAAGACTGGAACAGCGGAAACGCCATTGGGAAGAGGCCCGAAAAAAACATCAGGCCGGGACGGCCACGGACTATGATGTCCTGGCGGCTGAAGTGGCTGTGGAAAATGCCCAGCCCGAGGTCATTCGCACCGAAAATTTAATCCGTACCTCCAGAGAAAAACTACGTTTTCTCCTGGGGATGGAAGGCCGGGAGGTCGATGCCCAGGGCAGCCTGCTGACCTCCATCCTGCCGTACCCCACTTATGAAGAAAGCCTGGACGTGGCCTGGAAAAATCGTCCGGAACTATCGGAGATTAGACATCGGATCGGCATATCGGAGGAGTTGTTGAATATTGCCAAGGCCGGAAATCTGCCCATTTTAAGTTTTAAGGCCGGTTATGGCTGGCAGAGTCTCGATTATAATCCGGGACAGGCTGACGGGCCTCTCTGGACGGCCGGATTTTTTCTGACCTTCCCGTTTTTTGACGGCCTCCGGACCCAAGGAAAAGTGATCCGGGCCAAGAGTGACTTAGACACCCTGAAGCTTGAAGAGGCCAAATTGGTTGATGGGATTGTCCTGCAAACCCGCGATTCGGTTAATGCCGTAAAGGAGGCAGGGGAGATCGTCAAAGGGATTTCCGGAACGGTCTCCCAGGCCCAGAAGCTTTTGGATATGGCTGAAAAAGGGTTTCACTTCGGGGTAAAGACCCGGTTGGAGGTGGACGACGCCCAAACCAACCTGCTCCAGGCACAACTTAATCTGGCCCGGGCTCGGCGGGATTACTTAGTGGCCCAAGCCATCCTGGAATGGGTCATGGGTACGATCCGGCCCCCGGCTCCTAATCCCCTGTCGTTTTTAGGAAAGTAAGGAACGTTACAAGGCTCTCATCCATTCGGGTCTTAACCCCACTTGTCCCTGCAAGGCCTTTTGGATCAGGGCCAGAGCCGGTTCCTTGCCTTCCGGAAAACGGACCTTGATGGGCAGGTAATTGGAGGCGTGATTGGAATAAAAGAGTCCCCGGGAAAGTCGGGTGGCCGCCAGCATGGCCCCCAGTTCAGCCAGGAGCTGCTCTACGGAGAGGATCTTGAATTTTCCCTGGGCATATTCTTGACCCAGAGGGGTATTCGGCAGGACCATGACGGTCAAGGCCCCGACAAAATTGGGATCCATTTCGGTCAGGAGGGTGCCGGTCTCCCGGGCATGGTCTAAGGATAGCTCCGGCCCGGCGATTCCCAATAAAACGGTCACGGACAATCTGATGCCGGCCTCTTTAATCCTTTGGCCCTGGCGGATCAGGTTTTCCCGGCTGGTGCCTTTGCAGATCTTTTTCAGCAGTTCCGGATGGCCGGTTTCCACACCAAGATAAACAATCCCCAACCCCAAGGCCTTGAGCTGCTTTAACTCTTGGTCACTTTTCATCCCGATGCTTTTAGCATTGGCATAGAGCCCGACCCTTTTCACCCAAGGCAGTTGTTCCTTGATTTGTTCCAGGATCCAGACTAACCGTTTCTGGGGGATGATCAGGGCGTCTCCGTCCATCAGAAAGACCCGGTCCTGTCTTTTACAGTATTGGGCAGCGAAACGGATATCCTTCAGGATCCGTTCATCGGTCTTGATCCGAAACCGTTTGTCCTTATAGGTGCCGCAAAAAGAACATTTGTTATGGGAGCAGCCTAAGGTGACTTGCAATAAAATGCTGTCGGCCTCACTCGGGGGGCGGATGACCATCCCCTCATATTCTATCTCGTCATCTTGAACGTTGCACATTTTTAACCTCTTTTATATCAATTTTGAACTATGAAAAAATTGCCAATCGACAGGATTAACAGGATTTAGATGATTCTTGCTCAGGCTCCGGAAGACCTTGAGCAACTTCAATCCGCTTTATCCTGTAAATCCTGTCTGAAATGGTTTTGGTAATTTCAAAAAGCTAAATCGTTCCCCTTTTATTTCGGCGTACTAGATTTTGCCTCCCTTAATTTGGCCAGGTGCTTGACCCGGGCTTCGATGTTCAGCTGATAGGCCGGTTCGGGCTGTTTCGGCTCCGGCTTCGGGTCATATTCCAAGGCCTTAATCCGGTTGACCGTTTTCCGGATATCTCCTCCTTCGGCCTGGAGGTACTCTTCGACGGTCTTTTTAAATGTCTGGGCAGCCTCCAGGGAGTGGGTGAAAAAATATTTGGCCTCTTCTCCGGTAAGAACGGCCCCATGTCCTTGACAAAAGATTTCCACATCCAGTTGGCTCAAGCGGTTTATGCTCTCCAGATAGGTCTGATAGTCCACCAAAAATTCGGTAAACATATAACCGGTGGAATCCAGGCAACCCGCTGATTCCGAGGCAATCAGGATCTTTTTCTCCGGCAGGTAGTAACTTAGAGAATCCCAGGTATGACCGGGTGTGGCCAGTACCTCGATATGAAGATCATGGCCCAGGTCGATCCGGTCTCCATCGGCCAGGATCAGATCGACTGTAAAGGGTTGAAAGGTTTCCTCGCTGGCCAGATCCGGAAACCATTTTTCTATGGTGGCCCTTCCAGCCTGGCTGAGTGCGGAGATGATTTTAATGGCATTGGGACGAGAGATAATCTCCGCCAATCGTTTTGATCCGGCCACCTTCATTCCGGGAAAGGCTTTCTTGAGATAGGCTGCCGACCCGCAGTGATCAAAGTGCGCATGGGTTAAAAAAAGATATTCGGGCGGTCGCCCGTTTAAGATTTTCATTACGTCTTTTTTATAAGCCGGTCCCAAACAACTAAACCCTCCTTCAAAGAGGACCGGCTTAGCCCCGTCTATAAGATATGAGGGTATTCTGTTTGTTCCCAGAACATAAAGTCCTGATCCAATGCTGCCGATAGTTTTGATAATCAAATGGTTGCCTCCAGTTCACTCTAAAAATAAGACGTGAATGATACCAGATCAATGGGCTTGGAGGAAAGAAAAATTGATCTTAGTTTTTTAGAAGAAAGAAAACATGTCAGGGAGGTCCTTCCTTAAAACCCTCCGAGAAGAGAAAGAAAATCCTCCCACCGGGAAATTCTGGGAACCTGTTGATAAGAGAAATCCTTCGGTTCTTTGCTGATATAACCAGGCACGACCGGCAGGTGATGATCCTTGACATAGGTCATCCAGATCGGCCTTAGACCGGCTTGGAGGGCGCCAATAATGTCGGGATCAGGATCATCCCCGACGTAGAGAATACGTTCCCGTTCAACGCCAAGCTTTTCCACCAGGGATTCAAAGACGATCGGGTGGGGTTTGCGATACCCGATTTCACCTGAAATGATAATGGGATCAAAATAGGGAGTCAGCCCCATCAACTCCAGAAGGTCTTTAGCGGCCGGGGCGTGGGTAAAATTGGAGAGCAAACCCAGACGATAAACCCCTTTAAGTTTTTCCAGCATCTCTATCGTACCCGGTATGAGGCGGCAGTAGTCAAAGAAAGCTGAAAAATAGGCCGTCACAGCCTTAGCAATAAGCGGGTCCTCCGGGAGAATAGGATGCCCCAGGGTGTTCAAGGCCGAGCTGATCCAGAAACGGTTATGGGTCTCCCGGCCGGTCAATTTGGTTTCCTTTATCAGGCGGATGGCCGCTTCCTTGTGTGTGTTGAAAAAGACTTTTTGATCAAAAAGAAGGCCGCTCTCCTGCAAACTGGCTGTCAGACGTCCAACGGCCTCGGCCATGGCCGGAGGGGATACCGTGATCAAAGTGTTGAAAAAGTCAAAACCAATGGCTCTTATATTATCCATGATCAATTCAGTATAAAATTAGACCAGAAAAAGCAAGACCCATTTTGATGGTCATCCTTCAATCCATTCATTAGGGGATTGAGCAATGTCCCTTATCTTTAGCCCTGTAATCCTTAAAATCCATCCCCGAAAATATTTTATGTATTACGTCAATCTTGGAAAAATTAAAATTTGGTTGAGCGCCCGCCCAAATTTTCTCCTTGACCCGGTATTTTCCTTGTCTTATACTTCTTCAATCACTCACCAACTTCTCAAAAAACCGTTTTTCACCAGTAAAGGAGGACCAAATGAGGCTTCCACCTTTTGATTATTTAGAACCGACTACCATCGCCGAGGCCTTGTCCCTCAAGACCCAGTATAAAGAATCGGTGAAGGTTGTGGCCGGCGGGACCGAGGCTGTGGCTCAAATGAAATGGAGACTGATCCAGCCAGAGGTTGTGATGAATATCAAAAAGATACCTGAATTGCTGGGTATCCGGGAAAAAGGCCATGAAATCATCATCGGGGCCAACACGAGCCTCAAAGAGTTGGCCGAATCTCCTCTGATGAAGGATAAATGTCAGGCCGTTGCCGAGGCGGCCTGGCTG
>Ga0233425_10002982_pt1 | contig 31886 bp, 36 predicted proteins | sample Watercolumn_Towu_2_FD_181712 | JGI IMG/M metagenome (GOLD analysis project Ga0233425, IMG submission 181712) | Freshwater microbial communities from Lake Towuti, South Sulawesi, Indonesia - Watercolumn_Towuti2014_140_MG | ecosystem: Environmental > Aquatic > Freshwater > Lake | place... | reverse complement strand
CCAAAATCAAAGACAGGTTGTGAGTCTATAACTGATGCAAATGTTGAATACGGTTGTGCTCCTGTAATGAGTTTGCCGTTAATCACAAATGCAGGCGTTCCCATCTGTGTTTGAGCGCTGGTCGCAGCTGCAATTCCTCTTTTATAGTCAGCATCCATCTTAGTTTGATAGGTGTTTGTTTCTACACAACTATCAAATGCTGCAGTATCAGGCACAACATCTTTTGCAAGAGTTGCTAATCCTTCAGTATCTCCTGCTTCCATGAGATCTTGGTTGTCAAAGAAAATGTCATGCAGTTCCCAGAATTTGTCCTGTTCATTTGCGCATAAAAGCATTTTCATTGCTTCAACGCCTTTTCCATGCCCAGGGAAATATCGAAATACTAATTTGACTTTTCCAGTTTCCACATAATTTTCCATGATTCCTGGAACAGCTGGTTCATATCCTGGACTTCTCTGATTCATGTATGCAACCATCTTCTCTCCACCTGCTGCTGCTGCGCAGTAAGGGCAGGAGGGATCAGAGTAAATGATAACAGTCACTGGTGCATCATCTGAACCTTTGACAACATCATCATCGTAAAGCGCCATATCAACTGCGTCTGCTTCATCAGTTTCTTCAGTTTGTGGAACTGTTTCTCCTTGTGCCTCATTTTTGTACTTTGCATTCTGAACAAGCAATAATACAACGATAATTGCAAGTACAACTGTTGTAATTTTCCATATGTTTTGTGTTGTTATAGTAAATAACTTTTTATCTTCCTGTTTTTCTTCATTATGTTCTTCTTTATTTTCTTTTTCTGCCATAAAAGCACCTCACAAAAAAACTGCTAATTCTTGCCCTTTTTTAAGTTTGTGAATCTAAAACGAAAGTAATATAAATTTCCCAAACCTGAAAAGAACCATGAAACAAGTATTTGTCCTGCGCCATGCGCATAAGAATATTTTAACAGGCGGAATTTCAAAAAAAGGAGAAGAGCAGTGCCAGGAGATTGCAAAACTGCTTCCTACATTTGACATTGCAATAAGTTCTGAGAAAAAGCGTGCAAAAGAAACAGCTATGCATATGACAAATACTGAACCATTAGAAGACAACAGAGCAAATATTGAGCATGATACAGGCAAAGAATTAATTGAACTTATCAAAGAAACAATAAAAAAGCTGGAAAACAATCAGAATGCATTAATTATCAGCCACAGTCCTGCAATGACTGCTGCATATTATATTCTCACAAAACAAGACGCACATTTCAATGCATTACAGGGATTTGAAATCGACGACAAAGGAAATGTAAAGAAAGCGTAATTATTCATTATTATTCTCTAAAGAAGCAAAAACCTTAGCAGTTGATTCAAGAATCACAGCGTAAACCATTTGTGGTTTAATAGTATATGGATTTATGCGAGGATTAATAAGTCCTTCGAAGTTATGAGCATAATACATACTCCCTAATGTTTCTGCATCAATATATGTACAAGCAGGTCTTCCTTCGTAATATGCATCAAGCAAATAACATGAATCAACATATCCATCAACATCGCGATCCATAATTATTGTGTAAGTAGGCAGTATCTCATCTCCTTCTTTCATGTGACGTTGCTTTTCTCTATTGTCAAAAATAATACTTATACCATTAAACATAGAATTTCTGTCTCTTTGAGGATCATATTGAACAAATCCTTGATTATCATCAAATTCAAATGGAACTGCAAAAGACTGGTGATCAACAGAATGTGTTCGTATTGCATTTACTGTTTCTTTAGAAGGTACATAACCTACCTGAAAAAGATAAACATGGTATTGATTAACATAATGTGCATTTGAAGAAAGACCATCCATAAATGATGAACAAGGGCTCATTTGAGAGAGAACAACATTTAAATCATCACGCGCATACGGCGTAGTATCCTGAGAACTAGGATTATTGCATGAACAAGAAAGACCAACAAACGCTGCAAATAATGTCTGATTAACCATACTAAAAGAAATGAACGTTCATTTATAAAATAAACTATAATTTTAGAACTAAAAGAAAAAATAAAAAATACTTACTGATTTTCAGTAAGTCCTTTTCTGCTTCTGATTTGTGTCACGATTTTATTCTGCAGTTCCCCAGGCAGTTTTTCAAATGCTTGGTCAATGACAGAAGAGCTTCCTCTTCCGCCTGTTGCAGATCGCAGGTCGTTGCTCATGCCAATCATTTCAGCAACAGGCATCTTTGCCTTGACAACAATCATAGAACCTGTTTGTTCCATTTCAAGAAGCTGTCCTCTCTTGTTTCCAATGAGTTTTGAGATTTCTCCCATGTACTCAACAGGTGCTTCAAATTGCAGAATCTGCACTGGTTCAAATAGCACTGGACCTGCAGCGTTCATTGCTTCTCGAATACCTTCACGAACAGCTGGATACAACTGCGCAGGACCTCTGTGAATTGCGTCTTCGTGCAGTTTACAGTCCATTAATGAAACCATGACTTTAAAGCATGGTTCTCGTGCAAGTGTTCCTGCATTCATGACATCCTCAAACATGTCAAGAACCATTTCCATGATTTCACCGAGATGAATCTGTCCTTTTGTCTGTTCGAAGATGATGTTGTAGTTAAAGAATCCCTTAACCTTTGTTGCAAGTTTTGAATCAACACCAAGAGCAACAAGTTTATCTCTGATAATCAAATCTTGCTTTTTCATGCGGGAATTCATTGGCAAGTCTCCTTTTTTCATTGCATCAAGCATGTCCTGAGGAACAGGCTCAACCTTAAAGAATAAATGGTTGTGCTTATTTGGAGATTTACCCATGCAAATAGGTGATTCTTTTGTAACAGTTTCACGATAAACAACTATTGGCGGGCTTGTTTGAATGTCAAGTCCTTTTTCAGTCTTGATTCTGTTTTCAATGACTTCTAAGTGAAGTTCTCCCATACCGCTCATTAAATGCTCGCCTGTTTCTTCATTGATTTTAACTTTGATGCACGGATCTTCTTTCTGAACCATGCGCAGAATTTCAATCAAACGTGGCAAGTCACTTGGTTTCTTTGCTTCAACTGCTTTAGTAACAACTGGTTCAAAGATGTGTGAAATCTCTTCAAACGGGTCTGTAGGAGAAGTCGTAATTGTCTCCCCTGGCATTGCCTTTAATCCTGCAACACCAATAATGTTTCCTGCTGTTGCATAATCGACAATTTCACGCTTTGCGCCATTGTAAATAAAAACTTGTTGAACACGAAGTTTTTGTTTTGCCCTGTTCAAATAAACCTCAAGTCCTTTCTGGACAGTGCCGCCAAACAATCTTCCCGCAGAGATTTCTCCTGCTTGTGGATCCACAACAATTTTTGTAATGACAAAAAACAATGGTCCTTTAGGATTGCAGACAAGCAAACTTTTTCCTTCTTCACTTTCGAGATCTCCTCTCCAGAGTTTAGGAATTCTGTAGTGCTGTGCAGTAACAGGATTTGGCAAGTGTGTAATAACTGCATTGAGAATAACTTCGTGAATAGGAGCTTTTTTCTTCAATGCCTTGTGTGCCTCTGTGTCACTGCTGGTGTATGCAGAAATAACTTCCTTAAAGGTAATGCCTTTTTTCTGCATATATGGAATAGATAATGCCCAATTGTGGAATGCGCTTCCGAAGCAGACACTGCCATTTGCAACACTGACTGCAAATTTCTCACCGTACTCATCACCTGCAATCTGTCTGATTAATCTATTAACTTCTGTAATAGATTTGACAAATCGCTCTTGCATTGCTTCAGGTGTTAATTGCAATTCTTTAATCAAGCGGTCAACTTTGTTAATGAACAAAATTGGTTTGACTCTTTCTCGAAGAGCTTGTCGCAAAACAGTTTCTGTTTGTGGCATGATGCCTTCAACAGCGCAGACAAGAACAATGCATCCGTCAACAGCGCGCATAGCTCGTGTAACGTCTCCGCCAAAATCAACGTGCCCAGGTGTATCAATAAGGTTAACGAGATATTCGCTGCCTTCACATTCGTGAACCATGGAAACGTTTGCTGCGTCAATGGTAATGCCTCGAGCAATTTCGTCTTCGTGAAAATCTAAGACTCTTGCTTGACCAGCGAGTTCCTCGCTCATCATTCCTGCACCGCAGAGCAGATTGTCTGAGAATGTTGTTTTTCCGTGATCAATGTGAGCACAGATTGCAATATTTCTAATTTTATCTTGTTGCGTCATGATACGCATAACGCGATCAACCATTTTTTCTCCCATACTTTATCACCCAGAGTATATCATTTTGTAAGACACAAATACAGGTATTTACAGTGTGTGCTTCTCATGAACAAGTACGTAATTCACAAGTTCAGATTTGTTAAACCATAAAGCAACTTCTGTTTTTGCGTCTTCTTTTGAACCAGAGGCATGAATCAGATTTTTGATTGCAACGCCTTTTTTGTCAGCATACCCATAAGAATGCTGGCTAAAGTCTCCTCGTATTGTTCCTGGTGCTGCTGATTTTGGTTCAGTAGCTCCAACAATTTTTCGCACAAGCTCAACTGCTTCAATGCCTTCAAGCACTATTGCAACAACAGGCCCTGAAGTAATAAAAGTCTCAAGTCCTTTGTAAAAAGGCTTGCTGAGGTGTGCGGCATAATGTTTTTTGGAAAATTCCTTGTCAATTTTTACAAGTTTCATGCCAATAATTTTTAATCCAACACATTCAAATCGCTGGATAATCTGGCCGACTAAGCCGCGTTCAACACCGTCTGGCTTCACAAGCACAAGTGTTTGTTCTATCATTGTTTTTCACCGCTTTTTTCATCTGTTTGCGCATTGCGTGCTGCACCTTTCACATACGCTTTTGTCCATTTGTAATTGACAGGCTTTCTGTGCAGGGATAAATAATTTTTCTGACATTTGCTGCCGTCAAACCACAATATCTGTCCGTTTTTGCGGACAAACATCTTTCCTAAACCGGCTGGAATTTCCTTGCCGCAAAAGACACATTTCATAATAATCACCTTATACGTTGCCTCGTCCAGCTTTATTTAATGGACGTGCTTCAATTTCTGTTTCTCGTAACATTAAGATGTCATTTTTTTGTACTGGTCCACGAACATTTCTTCGCAGGATTTTGTTTTTGTCAAATCCTTCAAGAACTTTGCAGCGGATTTGAGTAACTTCCCCTCGTGTTCCTGTTCTGCCTATGACTTCTTCGACTCGTGCAGGATATGCTTGAGAAAATGTCACTCCTCCTTTTTTTGCTTCAGCACCCTCTTCAGGTTTCTGCTGTTGTTTTTTCTGCTCTGGAGCAGGTTTTTTTTCTTCTGCCATTGTGCATCACTTATTTGAAAGCATCAATTAATTTTTTTGCATCCCCTTCAACAACAACAGCTATTGCGCCTGTTGCGATTGCGAGTCCTGCTGCAGCACCGAGCTGTTCTTTGCTTGGCACTTCTGCGCATGGCACTCCTTTTTCTTTTGCAAGAAGTGGAAGATGCATAATAACCTCTGCAGGTGTTACGTCTTTAGCAACAACAACAAATTTTGCTTCTCCTCGTTCAAGTGCCTTGGTCACTTCATTGGATCCTTTCTTTAATTTTCCAGTTGCTCGTGCAACCTCTACAATTTCGTAGACATTATCTGCTTCTGCCATAATTTCTTCCTCCATACAGTAAGGTAAAAAGTGAGAACTTTTACCTCATTCCAGCGCATGCGCGCCTTCATCACTCATAGGTTCTCTTGTTTTCTAACAAGATGTATTGTTGAAACAGCAGGAGATTTATAAATGTTGTGTGAAACAAAGGTGAAACAAAGTTCTAAAAAATCATAAACTATAAAACAACAGCACTTTCCACAAATTCATGAAAATAATCACCATAGGCACTGATTCATTTCTAAAAAAAGATATACGAAAAATTGTTTTTGAAACCCCTCCGCATCTTCAGTTGTTCAATGCTGTTGATGTTATTGCAGGAAACCCCTCATCTCCTCTTGCAATATGTTTTGTGTACACATGGAAGCAGGATTATGCTCCTGAACACATACGCAAACTTGCACAGCGGCTTTCAAATTATGCTGCGCTCACTGGTTTTTGGCGGACAACAAATGGAGGCAGGTATGCGCTCACAAATATTCTTGCAAATCCAAATATCAACAAATTGCTTGTGCTGGTGTTTGATGCAAAAGATAATGGCCACCTTCTTGTTGATGCATTGACAAATCTCTGGCAGTATGGCACTGACAGCAACAGAATTATCCTCAACTGCAAAGCGCCGAATCCTAAATTTGAGCAAGTGCCAGAAGAAGCAGTGCAGAGAGTCACGCAGCAGGCAGATTTGTTTGTCTGGAGAATGCGAAAAGAGACAGATGCAGAATTAATAGAAAAATTTGTGCATGCAACTATCCAAGAACCGCAGAATGCAAAATCCCTTAATGCTTTTGAAGGATTAGAAGTATACACAAATCCCATAATAAATTCTTGTGCTAAACAAACAAATGAATATATCATGAAACAGACAAATGAATATCTCATATACGACGAAGGTGCTCGGTGTGATGCTCCATATGCCATTGATTTAAATGCAACAGCGAGAAATATTGTTTTTGAAGAAAAAAATCTCATAAGTACTGTTGGTCAGGCAATACAAGCACAAAATCTGCAGGATGCATTAGAACAGGTTGCGTCGTTTATTTTCAAAAATGGCGCGCCATGCATTGATGAAAGAGGAATTATGACAATTGAATCACGAGGGTTTACAGTGACTATCCTCAACCCGCTTGAACTGATTCCAGAGCATTTTGATAAAAAATATATCGAGAGATATACACAGGAGTTCATGGAAGGCATCGGCCAGTCTCTCGACGAGTTTTCATACACATATCATGAACGCATTTTCAAGCGCTGGGGAAATCAAGTAGAAAAAGCAATTGAAGTTCTCACAAAAAAACAAAATACACGAAGGTGTGTTATTTCATTATGGGATCCAAAAGAAGACTTGGGAAACCCTTCTGCGCCGTGCCTTGACTTTCTCTGGTTTGTAGTTAGAAATGAGTGTCTTGAACTTCATGCAACATATCGTTCGCACCATCTCGCAACTGTGACAGAGCAAGGAAAGCTTATGATAGGAGAAGGCGCGCTTGTGCCAAATATCTATGCGCTTGGTACCTTACAGAAGTATGTTGCTGAAAGAATAAATAAAAAAACAGGGCCGTTGCTGCTTCACGATTTTTCTGGCCATGTGTATGTCAGCAGTGTATGAAAAGTACAATATCCCCTGTCCACACTATTGTAATAGTTAAGTAATAGTTAAAACAAGTCTTCAAAACTAAGCACACCGAAATAATGCAGAGACTGTTCAGGCATCAAGAGAGCAAGAAGAATCAGTGCAGGAATTAAAAAATATGTCCATATCCCAATAACAACCATTGCAAAAACAAGATAGTATATTTTTTTGCCTTGTTTAAAAATCCATGAGAGAAATAAGAACAACCCCACAAGCTGCAAGACCATAAACCAGACAAAAATAACTGCAGCTGCAGTAAAGCTGTCGAATGACGCAAGATGCATAGGTGTTTTGAACCAAGCTTTGAATATTAAATTATCTGGCTCGACAAATTGCCAATAGAAAAAAGCGCTGATTGCCAGAATGTGGCCTATAATAAGCAGTACTGCAAAAATGTAACTGATTTTCAATAATCGCGGGAGTTCAAAAAATTGTAACGCAAAGCTCATGTTCTCACTGCAAGAACAATGTCCCCTTCTTGCACAGTTTTTCTGCCAGAGTGGCTTGCAATGCGGGCAGCTTTGTGGCCGATATCTAATGCAATTTTCTCTAATGCATCTGTCAGTGCATCAACACTTTCTGCACTTACTCGCTTTGCACCAGCATCAGTAAGTATGCGTGCAACAGCTGCTTTTGGAATCATTGTCTTTCTTTTTGTTCCAGCCATAAAAATATTGAAGAATGAGAAATATATAAACGTTTGCTAAAATCAGGCGTTAAAGAAATAGTTTCATAAATTATAAAAACAAAACAACAATCGCATATTTTATGAAAAAAGTAAGTTTATTTATTGTAATTTTTATGTTATTATTAATGATACTTACGCTCATTACTGGTTGTGAGAATAATGAAACAACCACAGACCCCAATGAAATACTCCTCACAACATCTGATGAAGTAAATCTTACAGCAGGGTATTATGAAACAAATACTGGAAATCATGCTGTACTTCTCCTGCATATGCTTGGCAAAGACAGGCATGAATATGATTCCCTTATTCCGACAATAATGCAAAACAGCTATTCAGTTCTTGCGCTGGATTTCAGAGGCCATGGAAATAGTGATTTGAATTATACAACATTCACAGATGCAGATTGGCAGAATCTCGTGTTGGATGTAGAAGAAGGGATTGACTTCTTGGAAAGCAAAGGATACACTGAGATTACAGTTATTGGTGCAAGTATTGGAGCAAATGCAGCATTAAAGCAGGCAATACAAGATCCACGAATTGATAATCTTATTCTTATTTCACCAGGAGAAGACTATCATGGATTAAAAACATTGGATTATGCACAATTTTACAACAAACCAATTGTTGTTGTCGCAGCAATGGATGACAAAGATGCAGCTGTTGCAGCAACAAAAATATACAATGCAGTAAAAACAGAAAATAAAGAATTAAAGATGTACCCAACAGGAGGTCATGGAACTGCATTACTGACAAGCCAAGAAGGATTTTCTGCAATGATAGGAACATGGTTGCATAATTGGTATTGAGTGATAAAGCCCTAATCTCCATCGACTGTAAACAGCACATTATCTTTGCCAACATCAAATAATCCTAAGCGAGCTCCTGCATCAAGCCACCCGTGTGCATAATTAAGAGCAGCAAAAGCAGTGACAATATCTCCTTTATCTGCAAAATGCTGTGCATCTGAATAATAGCGCTGTGCCATGTCTAAGAAATCTTCAGCAGCGTTCTTCCATTCTATTTTTCGTTCTTGCGTAATCTTTACCTTTTTCAAAGCTCTGCCTGTAATATCAAAATATTTTGCAAGTTTTTCTGGTGTTATGATATCCATAATGGAAACAAACAAAGAATTGCTTAAAAAGGTTTATGCAAAAAATCAGCAAAAAAGAAAGTGTTATTAATACAATAAAAAATCAACAATTATGAATTGGGAAATCATAGGATACATTGGCGGTCTTTTGACAACTGTTGCAGCCCTCCCTCAGATTATTAAAGCAATGAAAACAAAATGCTTGGAAGACTTTGCATGGGGATATTTAGGAGTATTAACAATTGGAATTGTACTTTGGTTAATCTATGGTATCAGTAAGATGGATTGGGTTATTATTCTTGCAAATATTGTCACACTTATTTTTAATGGGACATTATGTGTATTGAAATGTATGTATAAGAAAAAAACACAAACGCATTAAAGAACAATCTTGCATTACATTTTAAAATCAACAGGTATTTTTCTCAGAAATGGTATTAGAAGCATTAAGAGAAACAGTGCAATATGGAGAAGTAATCCCATTTCCTGCAGCAGTAGCAGAAAGAGTGCACCAGAGAACATATCAACAACGCTTGGCAATCCTTCATCAGCATGCTGAAGAAATATTTGATGCAATTCTCAGAGCAACACCAGAAAGGTATTCTACAGAATTTAGAAGAGGGCTCACAAAATTATTAGAGAATACTGGACGTGCAAGAAACCATGCTCTTGATGCTATGTATACTATTGTTGCACCTGTGCTCGCTGAAGAAGAAGCAAGAAATGATAGAGAGTATTTTCTCACTCAAGTAATACGACGAGCAAGAACAAGTAAATATTCTTCTATTCTTAAAAAACTAGAGCAGACTGCCCAATTAACATACCGCAGGAGATGGAACTTAGAAAACAGAGCAGCTGCATTTTACACACAAGAAAGACACGAAAAATATATGGAAATAGTCAATCAAATCTGCAATTTTTAGCCCCATACGTCTGTTTTAATATGTTCTAGAGTAAATCCAATGCGTTGCAATGTTGCAATAACCTCTTTTGCCATAGGAGATGAGCCGCAAATAAATGCTTCTTTATTATTTGCATCAAGAATATACTCTGGAATCACGTCAGTGACATGCCCGACGTCAATGTCAGGATCTGAATGTGGTCCAGGTCTGCTCATCACAGGAATAAAATGAAACTCAGCATATTTTTCTTCTAAATGCATAAGCTCGTGCTTGAAAAGAAAATCCTTGTCATATCTAAAGCCAAAGAAAAGCCAGATTGGTGCAGGATAATGAGATTCAAGTAAGTCATGAATAATACTGCGCGCAGCTCCAACCCCGCAACCTGTAGAGATGAGAATAATCTCTTTTTTATTAGATATGTTTACTGAGGCTTTTCCATATGGTCCTTGAATTTCAACAGTATCTCCAACAACACACGTGTTAAGCAATTGTGTCATTTTGCCATCTGAAAAAATTTTGATTGTCAATTCAATGTACTTTTTTGAAGGAGAAGAAGCAATAGAATATGCTCGTTTGATAACATCTCCTTCAGAGTTCTTCAAAGAAACCATGACAAACTGCCCTGAAAGAAAACGAAATTCAGTTCCTTGAGGAAATTCTAAGCGAAAGAGTTTAACTTCATCGCTTAATTGATCAATCTTTGTAATAGTTGCCTGCATAATGAGAGAAATCATGAAAGAGAATATAACAGTTTCGCTTCAATATTGTGCAATTATTGCACGCAATGTTTCTGCTCGTTTCGCATATCGTAGAGGCAATTGTTCAACTGCGGCCTTGAATTTCAGAGAAACTGGAGAACCTACTAATCCCTGAGCTTCAAGTGCAGCCTTGTTCTCTGCAAGAAGTGTTCCAAGATTTTTTTGCTGTTGAAGACTACCAGACTGATAAACCTTAGTGTCGCCTGTTGCAATATTAATGACATAAATTTGCCTGTCCAATGGTTTTCCATCATGCATTTGAGCATCTTTGACATCAACGTAATCATGCATTCCGTTCATCACAAGATACTGAAATAATTCAATGCTTGAAAGATGCGGGAGAGCAGTCCACCCTGCTTGAAAGTTACATACTATATAATTAGGTTGGTTAGAAACATGAATACTAGCAGGAGAAAAAGAAACTTCTTGAGTAAGAATTACTGGATCACCACCCCAAGAAAAAGATAACTGTCCTCTATCCAAATAGCAAAAAGAATCTCTACCCACTGGTTGGTTAAATTGCTCTGCACCAAATAATACTTCCCTACAAGAATACTGCACCTCAAATCCGCTTTGAGTGAGCAATCTAAACCAAGTAATGCTTTTCTCAGGAGCTTTGCCTAAATCAGTTCTGCCTGATTGGATATCTAACTGCAATGGAGAACGTGGTGCATCTGCAGACCTAACTAGTGAAACAAGATGTGCATCACCTGTTTTATCTTCAATAATATGCACTAAACCACCTTGATACCCGCGCAAATAAGAAGCAGGCTCTTCAGAACGTGTCAAAGAAACTCTTCCACTTGCTCTGCGCTGTTGAATCCTCTTAATCTCAGCAACTGCTTGTTCTAAGAAAGATGCATCTGCTAACCTTTCAGCTTCTTCAAAAGACACTGTTCGATTGCCATGAGAAAAATGAAAACTAACATTTCCGTTAGAAACTTTAGCAAATGCGTCGTCAATAACATACATGCTCATAGTATAAAAGAAATAAACAGAAGTTTATAAAATTATTCAGGACAATACCCGGCGTTGTTTTCATCTAAAGCACAACTAACCTGCACGTTATTCACATCACAATATGCAATTTTGGAATATACATAAGTATATGTCTTTTTTTCTCCATAATCATTACGAAGAACACATGCTGCTTTTCGAATATATTGGTCATCAACACCTGTACATATATCCTTTTTCACACGTTTCCATCCAGCATCATTGCTTAAAACAATGTAATTTCCGTAATCAGTACATGCAGTGTATTCTGCAGTTGCAGTCACTGCGCCTGTTGCATCCTGAAACCAGCCGTGGAGAACAAGTGCGCTTGTTCCGAGCAAAGCAACAAAGAGAAACAGCATAAACAGCATGTGACTGTGATATTCATGCAATTTTTTCTTGTTTATCTTTGTCATGGTTATTTTTTGAAAAAACATCTATTTAAATTTACTGCTCTGTAATCCTTAATCATAAGATAGGGGTGCAGTTTTTTCAAAAATGATTGAGGCGTTGTTGTCAGAAGTGCAATAACTTTCATGCCAGCGCGGTGCGCTGCCTCAATACCAGGAACAGAATCCTCAAAAACAATGCATTCTTCTGGCTTTACACCTAGCTTCTCCGCAGCAACATGAAAAATCTGCGGATGAGGTTTGCGAAAATGCACGTCTTCTATGGAAACTATAGGCACGTGTGCAATGCCAATAGCATGCAATGTGCTGAGAATATTATTATGGTGTCCGCTGCTTGCAACAGCAACTGTAAATCCATGTTTCTGCAATTTTGTAAAAAACTGCTTAAACCCTGCAACAGGTTTAACAGGATGTTTTGCAATTAATTTTTGGTACAATTGTCGTCGTTTATCAACAAAAGCATCCAGCTGTTCAGGCAAATGATATTGAGCAATTAGATATTCTGCAATATGCCGCGAACCAGTGCCGACAAACTGCGTTTGCCACATTTTTTTATCAATGTTGACATCATATTTCTTCAGTAGAATGTTAAACGCACGTCTGTGAAGATGCTCGCTGTCTGCTATAGTTCCATCAAGATCAAAGATGACTGCTTGAATCATAAAGAAAATTAAAGAAATCTAGTATATTAATTTTACCTACTACTGTCAGCTTGTCGTTCAAGTTCATTCTTTTTAGCTATTGCAACAGAAACTGAACTTGACTGGTATGCAGCAATGATTTCATCAGCAAGGAATTGAACAAATGGTTTTTTATTGTTAAATGCCTTGTGATAACTTCCCTGAACAAAGTATCGTAATGCAATATCAATTCTTCGCTGAGGAGCGCATTCAACTGCTTTAGGATATCGTGCTCCACCATATTCAATGGTAATAATTTCTTCTCGAGGAGCTGCATTTTCTATTGCCTTGACATACACTTCAACAGGATTCTTTTTTGTTCGCTGTGCAATAATATCAAAGCATTCTTTGACAAGTTCATACGCATGAAAAGCTTTTCCTGTAATGTGACCGCTTGTTTTGAAATGCTTTCGCGCTTTATGTCCTGGAATAAGGATTTTGTTGATTAATCGCTCAACAATATTAATTTTAGATTTATGAAACTTATTGCCAGCATATCGTGCGCCTGTTTTTGGAACAAATACAGACCGCAGACTAATGTAAGGCTGTAATCCAATATCATTGACTGTAATGCCCTGCACAGGCCATTGATTAAAGACTTTAATTTCCATAGTTTCACTTTCGAGCTTTCTCGAGTTTTCCTCGGAGTAATGCATCAAGGGATTGGTCATTAACTTTTATAACTTGCCATCGAACTCCAGGAATGTCTCCTTTTGCACGTCCAACTTTTCCGCCGATACATTCAATAATAACTTCATCGTGTTCATCAACCATTTTTGTTGCGCCGTCTCCTGGCAAAAATGCAGTGACCTGCTTACCGTTTTTCGTAAGTTGCACTCGTGCGCATTTTCGCATTGCTGAGTTTGGCTGCTTTGCCTCGAGCTGAATCTTTTCAAGAACAATTGCTCGTGCTTGATGAGAACCACCTAAAGGATCAGATCTAAGTCGAAGAACAGTTCTGCTGATTTTTTTAAACTGATGTCTTCGCTTTTTGAGCTTTTTTCCTGCGTTTATTCCGCGTGCTTTTTTACCCATTTATTCAACCTTTATTTCAGTAATATTTGAAAAATACCGCTGCACAATTGATTCTGTGTTGCGTAGATTCTGGGCATTTCTGCCTATTAATAAACTTTTTGTTTTTCTATCCTCGTCTTTGATAAGTATTACAGACCCCTCTATATCTACTGATGCAACACGCAAGGGATAAATAACATACCTGACAAATTCCTTGACATCAGGATGAAATCCTATAATTTTAATTTTTTTCTTAAGGATTTCCTCCAGTCTCTTGACGCAAACTGCATGCTTGCCTACTGCTCTGCCTAAATCCTCATGCGACACCACAAATGTCAAAAGGTGATTATTACTGTCTTCAAAGCAATCTTTTAGGGAAACATGTGTAATTTTATCAAAAAGAGCCATAACGCCCATAAGTTCCTGCGTGTACAATATCTTTGTCATTGGCTAATGCTCAGTACAGAAACAGGGTATGGCTTTTTACAAAGAATCCCAACTTCATCATTTGGATATCTCAATGCAGTAACAGGAACACCTGCTAATTTTGCATAATATTCAACATCCTTTTTTACATCTTCCGGACAATTGCTAGAGAGAAAAACCTGCTCAAGAGCTCCTTGTTTAAGAAGTTTAAGGGTTCTCTGTGTCCCTAAAACTGCTTTTTCTGACTTAATGAGTCGTTTTAATTCTTCAAGATTTAATTCCTTTTCCATAGCTATCTCCTCACTTCTTAACGTCCTTTGTGACAAGGCGCAACAATCCTGTTCCAACAGGGACAGGTTGATTAATCATAACATTTTCCACAACACTATTCAGGTCATCTTTTTCTCCTACAAGAGCTGCGTTAATAATGTGTCTGATTGGTGTTTCGAATGATGCTTTTGCAAGAACACTGGATTTCTGGCTGACAATACCATATCGTGTAATGCCGCGCAATTTGCCAGTAACACACATGGAATCTGCAACAAGCATAATGTGTCGAATATCAACGTTCAATCCTTGTTCGTTAATGATTTTAAAGACTTCACGGACAACTGCTTCTCGACCAGCTTCTATGCCAAGAACAGTATAAATTTCAGAAATATCATTGCTGATAGTTCGTGTTGCATCAACAAAATCCATTTCAAAAACAGAACGAAGATTACTTCCTGCAGTAACTATAATAAATTCTTCTCCTCGTTTGACAGGAAGAACCTGTTTAATGCCTTTGACGCCTGCAACATAAATAGTTTTTGCCTTTTCTTTTAATTTATATAATTCATTGACAGAAACTTCTTTTCCTTTTGGCTTGATAAGAAGAGAATTGTCTTTTAGTTTGACGCCGATGCCTTTCAATGAAGCATCTAATAATTTTTGAACTTTATCTGCATTTAAAGCAATAACTTCCATCTTATTATTGTCAAGCTTTGCTTCAATAAACATTTCTGGAATATTAATCAAGAACTCAGAAGCAATATCCTGTAGTGTTGTTTCCTTAATAAGCTGTGCTGCTTTTTTTAAGTCAGACCCGCTTTTGTATGGCTCTTGAAGATAAATTTCCATCATAGGCGTGCTGAGAGATTGTGAACCGTCGAGAACTTCAATAATACGAGGAAGACCTGTTGTAACGTTCATTTCAGAAACACCTGCAAAGTGGAATGTGTTTAATGTCATTTGGGTTCCTGGTTCTCCAATAGATTCTGCACTGACTATTCCTACACATTCTCCTGGTTCAACCTGCATGTTTGTATATTCCTCAACAGCAAGGTCAAGAATTTTTTTGATTTTTGTTTTAGGAAAGCCTTTTGTCTGTTCCATAACATCCTGTAAAATTGAGGGAGTCAATACATCCTTATATTCGTTAAATGGTTCTTCCATGGTCTCACTCCACCTTTGCAAGCAATCGCTGGACATTCAGCTTGCCTTTCTCACTCTTGGAGACATCAATGCCATCTTCTCCATATTTAAATTGAACTATCATGCCGTTTGCATCACGGACACTGCCGTCATATGCAACACGCATATCCTGCAATGCATTAGCAAGTCGTCTGTACAAATACCCTGATTTTGGCGTACGCAGTGCAGTATCCATTAATGAATCTCGTCCAGTCATTGCTCCAAAGAAAAATTCTGCAGGACTCATGCCTGATTTGAAGCTTGAACGGATAAATCCTCGAGCACTTGGAGAAAGATCTCCGCGCTGGAAGCAGGACAGTGTTCTTCCTCTGTATCCTTTTTGAATTCTCTTGCCTCTCATAGCTTGCTGACCGACACATGCAGCCATTTGAGCAAGGTTTAATGCGTTTCCACGAGAACCGCAAAGAGTCATAATAGCAGTATGGCTTCCAAGATCTGCATTTTGTGAAACAATACTTCCTGTTTCGTTACGGGCAATGTTCAGTTTTTCAAGAATCCTTAATTCAAGGGTTTCTTCAACTGTTCTTCCTGGAAATGCATCGAGTTTTCCTTGTCTGTATGTATCAATAAGCTCATCAACTCCTGTGTAAGCCAGGTCAAGAATGTCTCGTATCTTCTTTTTCGATTCTTCTGGAAGGTCTGTATCTGAAATAACTGTTGAAAATCCAAATTTCAAAAGTGATTCAATGCCCAGCCTAAACATTTTTCCAAGGATTTCAAGAGTTTGTTCTGCACCATACTGCTGATGTAAATTCTTCAGCATAAGCCCTGAACCTTCTCCAAGATTAGCTTTATCCATAACTCCAGATAAAAGTTTACCGTTTTTGATAACAACAACAGCATCATTTGCTTTGTCTTTTTTCTCATCGCCAGTGTATGTTCTTGTTTTTCCTTGGAAATGAAAGTCAGCAGGCAAAAGAACACTAAAAATTTCCTTTCCAGTAATTTCTTCTTTTTTTGGCAGTCTGCCAACATCAAGAATACGTGCAGAAAGCAAGAGTTCAACTGCATCTTCACGGCTCATTTTCATGTATTTGGTCAGCATATAATTTCCAGAAATTGCGTCCTGAACACATCCAATAATGCTTAATCCATAACGAGGAGAAAGCAGTTGTGTATGGACCTGCATAAGGATTTCTGCTTCAGCGCGTGCTTCCTCTGTTTGAGGAATATGTAAGTTCATTTCGTCTCCGTCAAAGTCTGCGTTGTAAGGAACACATACTGCAGGATTAAGTCTGAATGTTTTGTTTGGCAATACTTTAACACAGTGGCACATCATGCTCATTCTGTGCAAAGATGGCTGTCTGTTAAATATTGCAACATCCCCATCAAGTAAGTGACGTTCAACATAATATCCTGGCTGTAATTCTTCTAAAAGCTGTTCTTTCATTTCATCAGTAATCTTTTTTCTTCTGCCGTCTGGTCTGACAATGTAATTTGCTCCTGGATATTCTTTTGGCCCTTTCTGGACAAATTTTTTCAAATATTCCATGTTCCATGGCTGAACAATTTCAGGAACTGTCAATTTCATTGCAACAACATATGGAACACCAACTTCATGCAGTCCAATCATAGGGTCAGGACTAATAACAGTTCGTGCAGAAAAGTTTGTTCTCTTCCCTGCAAGGTTATGCCTGATTCGTCCTTCTTTGCTTTTAATTCGAGAAGTTAATGTCTTCAAAGGCTGGCCACTTCTGTGTCGAGCTGGAGGCAATTGTGCAACCTCGTTGTCAAAGAATGTTGTAATGTGATACTGTAGTAAATCCCACAAGTCCTCAACAATAATTTCAGGAGCTCCTGCATTGATGTTTTCAAAGAGACGTTGATTGATTCGAACAATGTCGCCAAGTTTGTGTGTCAAATCGTCTTCACTTCTTTCTCCGCTTTCAAGTGTAATGCTTGGCCTCATAGTAACTGGAGGAATAGGAAGCACTGTCAGAACTGCCCATTCTGGCCTCATAAATGCAGGATTAATACCAAAGACTGCGCAGTCTGCATCAGAGATTTTTTCAAGTCGCGCGCGAATTTCTATTGGAGATAATCGTTTTTCGTTTTCAATGAGTGTTGAAGGTTTTTCGAGACTGATTTTATACTGCTTTGCTTTACAGTGCGGACATTTGTTAATAGTTTTTAGAGACGCAATAACTTCTCTGATTTGTTCTCTTCTTCCTGCTAATCCTGCTTCTTCTTCTGCAAGAGCAAGGGCTTGTAATGCAGAATCCATTTTATTTTTTGGAATTAAAATTCTTCCGCATTCTCTGCATGTACATTTTAGCAGTGTAACAATTAAGTCAACAAATTTTATGTGAAGTATTGGCCGTGCAAGTTCAATGTATCCAAAATGACCAATGCATTCTTTCAATTTAGAGCCGCATGTTTTGCAATTAAGTCCAGGATCAATAACCCCAAGACGAACATCCATAAGGCCGCCATCAACAGGATACCCTTCTTTGTCATATAATTCTGGCGTGACAACTTTAGCACTAGCCATTTTAATGATCATTTTTGGACTGAGAACGCCAAAAACAATGTCTTTTACTTGTTTATGAATGTAGTGTTCCATGTTGTGTCACCTAATACTTATTTTTTAATTCTATTCGAGGATACACGCATAATCCCTTCAACTCGTCAAGCAAGAGCTTGAAGGCATATGCAATTTCCACTTGTGATATTGTTGAGCTTTCTCCGCATACTGCACAGAATGATTTATTTTTGTATTCATCATGAACAGCAAGCAGACCACAATCCTCACAGACTGCCAACACTGTTTTGTCTGAATCAAATCGTTCTTTGAGCAGTAGTGAAGCTCCATGAGCAACAAAAGTGTCTTTCTCCATTTCTCCAAGTCGCAATCCACCCTCTTTTGCTCGTCCTTCAGTTGGCTGTCTGGTCAAAAGCTGAACTGGACCTCGTGCTCGGGAATGTAATTTGTTTGCAACCATGTGTTTTAATTTTAAGTAATACATATTGCCAACATAAATCCGTGCTTGGAATTTTTCTCCAGTAAGGCCATTGTACAATGTTTCAGTGCCATTTTCTCTAAAACCATATGATGTTAATTCCTGTCGCAATGCTTCTTCTCTTTCTGCTTCAAATGCAGTGCCGTCAATGTATCGGCCGCCAAGAGCACCGACTTTTGCACCAACAAGTTCTATTAAGTGTGCAATGGTCATACGAGATGGAATACCGTGTGGCGAGAAGATTAAATCCGGCGTAATGCCAGATGTGCTGAATGGCATGTCGCACTGATCAACAATCATACCAACAACCCCTTTCTGCCCGTGTCGTGAAGTAAATTTATCTCCAACTTCTGGAACTCTCTGATCTCGTAATCGTACTTGAACAAGTTTGTTTCCTTCTTCATTTTCTGTCAACAAAACAAAGTCAACTACTCCTTGTTCTCCATGACTAATTGAAATAGAAGATTCTCGTCGAAGATTAGACGTAAGGTTGTATTCATCCATACTGCTTAAGAATCGAGGAGGAGAGGTTTTTCCAATAACAACATCACCTTCTCTAACTTGTGCTTCTGGATAAATAACTCCATCTTCTTCTAAGAAACGATAATCTTTTTCTGTTTTGTACCCCTTAACTTCTTTGTCAGGAATGCCTATTTGATCAATAAGCCCTCCGCTGTATCGAAGTTCCTCTGTTACGCTAGGCCTGTAATAACTAGAGCGTGCAAATCCACGCTGAATAGACCCTTTATTGAGAATAACTGAGTCTTCCATGTTATATCCTCTGTAACTCATAACTGCAACAACAATGTTTTGTCCAGCAGGATGATGATTATAGCCAACAATATCATGCAATAATGTTTGGCATATAGGCTGATGAGGGGTGTCAAGAATGTTGACATCCATATCCATACGCACAAGATAATTTGCAGCATAAAATCCTAATGCCTGTTTTTGGTTCTTGCTTCCTGCGTTCAATCGTGTGCTCTGGTTATAATTTGCAAAAGGAACCAGTGCAGTGCAAAGTCCGAGAACATCCATAGGTGCAATTTCAAGATGTGTATGCGCAGGAGTCAAATCCTGTTGAGTAAATGCTACAAGTGCATTTTCCTCTTCTGCTGCATCAAGGTATTCAACAATGCCCTGAGAAACAAGATCTGCCCAAGATAATTCTCCTTTTTCAATTTGTGCAATATGTTTATCAGTCAACACAGACTTGCTGTCTTTCACAACAATTAACGGCCGGCGAACTCTTCCTTTTAATGACTCAACAAATACTTGATTGTATTCGCGATCATGATATATGTTTAAGTTAGATGGTAATTTGCCTCGTCTTCGTTCAGAGATAATTTGTTCAACAAAATCCTGTGCATTATCCACAGTTCCTGCATATTTTCCGTTTAAGTAGACATCAACCATTGTGTATCACCATTATGCTGTTTTGAGCCCGACCATTTTAAGTTGTTTAAGGACAACTTGTTCGTCAGAATCATGAGAAATCTGAGCGAGCAGTGCAAGATTTTTTCTCAAGCCAATGTTTGTTCCTTCAGGAGTCTCAATAGGACAAAGCCTGCCAAGATGTGTGGGATGGAGTTCACGAGCTTCAAAGTTTTCCTGGCTTGCACTCAATGGGGAAATAACTCTTTGAAGATGACTCAAAGTCTCAAGGAAATTAATGCGTTGAATTCTCTGGCTGACTCCCATTCTGCCGCCAACCCATGAACCTGTTGCCATGGAACTGTAAATTCTGCTTGTGAGCAGTTTTTCACGAATAACCACTTTAATGGATGGAAATTTTCCTCTCTTAACAATACGTTGAAAGTTATAGAGCAAGTCTCCAACAAGAACTTTTAAGTTTGTCTGGAAGAGATCTGCAAGAAGATCTCCGCTCATTTTTACTCGCTTGTTCATGTAATGATCCTTGTCATCAACAGGCAAATCCCCTGATGCAACTTTCAAATATTTTTTCATATATTTGCAGAGGTTGTATGCCTTAGTCATTCTGTCCTTTTCAGTCACACCAAGGTGAGGAAGGAGATATTTATCAACAACCTCTTTCATACGCTCAATGCGGATTTCTTTTGCTTGGGTAATGCCAATTTTTTTTGCAACATAATCTAGCGCTTCTTCTTCATTTTTAATATCAACAAACTCATACAGGTTGACAAACACTGCATCATTTTGTTCACCGCCTGTAATATGACGCATAATTTCTTCATCTTTTGTCAATCCAAGTGCTTTAATAATTGTAATGAGTGGAATGCGTTTTACTCGTGTAAATGTGAGATAAAACAACCCATCATTCAGCTTTTCAATAGTGTGTGGAATTTTATAAGACCCTGATTCTGAGAATAATTTTCCAATAAATTTGTTTGCTGAAAGGCTGTCCTCCTCAACAAGCAGTTTGTTTGCACCAAGATCTTCTATGTTAATAAGAACTCGCTCTGTGCCATTCATGATAAAATAACCTCCCAAATCATGAGGGTCTTCTCCTTTTTGAATAAGTTCTTCTGTGCTCAATCCATTAAGATGACAGTATTTGGAGCGAAGCATAATTGGCAGACTACCTATTTGTGTAACAAATGATTCTCGTTGAATGCCATTGATATGCGCGCTGACTTCAAGAAAGACTGGCGCAGCATATGTTAATTTTCTCAGTCGTGCTTCAGCAGGAAAAATAGGCCGTTTAGAGCCATCTGCTTCTGTAATTTCTGGTTTTGTAACCCAAATTTTGTCAAAGCGAATTTTAAATTCATCAATATTGTGCGGGATAATTGTTGGTTCAATAATCTTGTTTTGTTCAATGATATTTTGTAAATCAACTTCGATAAAATGGTTAAAAGAAGCAATCGTTGATGCAACAAAAGAATGTTCTTCAAAATATTTTTGTATTAAGAGTTTTGAGTATTTATTCACTGATAACACCCCTGTAATAGTCTGCATTTCCTGCTGTCTTGCTTTTTTTGACAATTTTTATAACATCTCCTGACTTCAATTTCATGTCTCTAATTGCAGGATCTTTAAGAAAGATTTTTGGAAGATCCTTAAAAGCAATGCTGTATGTTTCAAACAATGCATTTTTTTCTTTTTCAGAAAGAAGAATGTGTTCTGGCACTAAACTATGTGTTTTGATGTCAAAAGTTTTTTTTACCATTTTCCCACCTTGATACCACTGAGTGTAACGAACGCGGCACCAAAAATTTTCTCTGAAAATTTTTGAGTGTCAACCGAGGAGCTCTGCTCCGAGCGTTGAATCACGCACGCCTTAACTACGACTTACGGGCCGTGCGGGAACCGCTGAGTGTAACGAACGCGGCACCAAAAATTTTCTCTGAAAATTTTTGAGTGTCAACCGAGGAGCTCTGCTCCGAGCGTTGAATCACGCACGCCTTAACTACGACTTACGGGCCGTGCGGGATTCGAACCCGTGACCCCAACATGACTTTCAATTGTGTTAAAAGTGTTGTGCTCTAGCCAGGCTGAGCTAACGGCCCATTTTGTTTTTGTTTATGACGATTTAATATATACGCCCAGGCCGGGAACCGCTGAGTGCAACGAACGCGGCACCAAAAATTTTCTTTGAAAATTTTTGAGTGTCAACCGAGGAGCTCTGCTCCGAGCGTTGAATCACGGCCGATGACGATTTAATATATACGCCCAGGCTGGGATTGAGCCGAACGCAGTGAGCGCTCCACCAAAAATCAGAGATTTTTGTGTGTGTTCAAATCCCGCCAATAGCGTGGATACGCCCAGGCCGGGATTGAGCCGAACGCAGTGAGCGCTCCACCAAAAATCAGAGATTTTTGTGTGTGTTCAAATCCCGCCAATAGCGTGGATACGCCCAGGCCGGGATTTGAACCCGGGTCGAAGCCTTTCTTTACTGCAAAAAAGCAGTTCGACAGGGCTTCATGATAGGCCACTACACCACCTAGGCAGCTTATTTTTGGAAATGCAGGTTAAATTAAGCTTTTTACAGCTATAGCTATCTCTTTTAGTCAATGTTAGTAAAAAGAAGATAACTGCGCCAGCATAACCATTTCATGAACGAATTTCTCTTTATTTTTAAATATTGTGGTTTTTTCGAGGAAAAGATGAGAAAATCATCCATAATAACTAGGTTTTTCTTTTTCCATTTGTTTTGCATGCGCTTGTTTAAAATAATCTTGCATTTGTCTATACAACTCATCAATTTCTTTAGTAACAGATGGCCGTACTTTTTCCAATGCTTTTTCAAACGCCTTTTTTGTGACTTTTTTTGCTTTAATATCCTCGCGAAGAACAAAAATAGCTGCTTCCCTGCAGACTGCTTCAATATCAGCTCCGACGTATCCTTCAGATTTTTGTGCAAGATAATCAATAGACACATCTGATCCGAGCGGCATGCTTTTTGTATGCACAGCAAAAATTGCTTTCCGAGCATCAAAGTCAGGAACAGGTACGAGAATAATTCTGTCAAATCTTCCTGGCCTCAATAACGCAGTATCCAGAATATCTGGCCTGTTTGTTGCTGCAATAACAACAACATTGTTTAAATCCTCCAAACCATCCATTTCAGTCAACAATTGATTAACAACGCGTTCTGTCACGTTGCTGTCTGTGCTCATGCCTCTTTTTGGGGCAAGAGAATCAATTTCATCAAAGAAAATAATAGTTGGACTTGTTTGTCGTGCGCGTTTGAAAACTTTGCGTACAGCTTTTTCACTTTCACCAACCCATTTACTGAGAAGTTCTGGTCCTTTGACAAGAATAAAATTTGCCTCGCATTGTTTTGCAACTGCTTTTGCCATCAATGTTTTTCCTGTCCCAGGAGGCCCGTATAATAAAATTCCCTGTGGAGGTTTCACGCCGAGAGTAGTAAACGCTTCTGGAAATTTCAGCGGCCATTCAACAGCTTCTTTAAGTTCTTGTTTAACGTCTGCTAATCCTCCAACATCTTCCCATGTAATATTAGGCACTTCAACAAGCACTTCGCGCATTGCGCTTGGCCTGACTGTTTTAAGCGCTTCAACAAAATCATCTTGTCCTATTTTGAGTTTCTCCAAAAATTCTTTTGGAATCGGTTCCTCTTCTTTTATTTTAAGTTCTGGCAGTAATCGCCTGAGAACAACCATTGCTGCTTCTTTTGTTAATGATGCAAGATCTGCTCCGACAAAACCATGAGTAATGTCAGCAATTCGTTTAAGGTCAAAATCTTTTGTCAGAGGCATGTTTCGTGTGTGGATTTTGAGAATGTTAAGCCGCGCTTCTTTGCCAGGAACACCAATCTCAATTTCCCTGTCAAATCTTCCTGGTCTGCGAAGTGCAGGATCAATAGCATCTGGAATGTTTGTAGCAGCAATGACAACAACTTTTCCCCGGGATTTTAAGCCATCCATTAATGCAAGAAGTTGTGCAACAACCCGTCGTTCTACTTCACCGTGGCTGTCTTCTCGTTTGACAGCAATTGCATCAATCTCATCAATGAAGATAATAGAGGGTGCATTTTTTTCTGCATCTTCAAATTTTTTGCGAATGTTTTGCTCACTTTGTCCATAATATTTGCTCATAATTTCTGGACCATTAATTAATATAAAGTGCGAGTTTGTTTCATTGGCAACAGCCTTTGCCAAGAGAGTTTTACCAGTGCCTGGAGGTCCATGAAGAAGGACTCCTTTCGGCGGTTCAATTCCTAATCGTTCAAATATTTCTGGATGCTTCAAAGGCAATTCAACCATTTCCCTAACTTTTTTGATTTCATCAGTTAACCCGCCAACATCTTCATACGTGACTTCAAGAATTTTTTCTTCATCAAGTTCCATTGCTTCAGGATTAAACCGAACATCTGTAAGGTCTGAAATAATTACTGCTTGTTTTGGATCTGTGTCAACAACAATAAATTTAATGTCTCCGAAACCAAATCCTGCAAGGCTTTCTTCAAATGCAGAAAAAATATCTGTGTTAAAAAAAGGAGATGGCCCCATAGTGTTCCTGCGCCGTGTTGTTCCGCCAAGAGAAACAATATCGCCTTTCATGACAACTCTGCCAAGCAGCCCTTGTTTGAACACTGCAGGAGATGCCCGCACCACAATTCCTTTTTGTGCAGGAGCAATAATAACGCGTTTTGCTTCTTTAACAACTGCTTTTTTAACTTGAACAACCTCACCGATTCCTGTTTTTGCATTTCGTCTGATAATGCCATCCATACGAATAATATTTAATCCAATGTCTCCAGGAAATGCTCTGTCTGCGATAGCATAGCAGGTTCTTTCTCCTTTAATTTCAACTATTTCTCCTGCTCGAATGCCAAGTTCATGCATGAAAGAAGAATCTATGCGAACAATGCCTTTGTTGACATCATCCTGAATTGCTTCTGCAACTTTCAGTTTAATGATTTTGTTTGTCATCAATGAATTGAAGTACTTCATCAATTTATATATTTTGTGAATAGAGATTTAAAGAAACAAAAACAAATCAAAACTATTTTACATTCACTTGTGGCAGTGGAACTGGTGGAGGCAACCCAACATCCTTGCTCATGATTAATGCCTGAATATTGCATTTGTTCATGACTGCGTTAAGAACATGTTTCATGATTTCTGTTGGCAGTTTTTTATCCTTAGTCCAATTTTTAGTAACATCTTTAAGTTGTTTGGCATCGCCGATATACAAAAGATTGCCGTTGAGTTCAATGTTACCAACACTTGGTTCAAAGCTTGAAACAAATTGAAAGCTGATTTTCAAGCCGTCTTGTTTTTGTCCGCCAAAAGGCAGCTGTGAATCCTCAACGTTTGTGACAGTAATATTGTTGCTGATGTTTATTTTTTCCCGAATATCAGCTTTTCTCTCTGCACTCAGTTTTGTAAATGTCAATCCTACTATTGGCATAATCTCTCCCTCCATACATAATAGACATGTGGAATATGCAGGGATTTATAAAAATAGTGGATTATTCAATCACACTTCCTTTAAATTTTTTGCCTGCTAAATATGCTTCCAGATTATCCAATGGCTTGCCGTTCATAATAACAACTGTGAATTTTTTCTTTTCAGCAAGCGATGCTGCAACAGGATCAAAAGGCAGATTCATGCCTGCTTTCCATTCCCCGCCAACAATTTTTTTGAATTCTTTCCACGTTGTGTTTAAAATAGGTTTTGCATCAGGATATTTTCGCGGATCTTTGTCATACACATAATCAACATTTGTTACATTGATAATTGTATGAGCACCAAGATTGTGAGCAAGCAAGACTGCATCTTTATCAGTGCTGCATCCTGGCTCCCACCCAGCACCAATAATTAAAGGTTTATCTGTTTTAATTTTTTTGCTGTAATCAATAATCACATCTGAATGTGCGTTATCACCAAAAATCTCCCTAACGAGTTGTGCATTTGCTCGTGTAGTCAGAATCCCAATAGTATCATTCTGAACACGTTCTAGCGGAACAATCTCATTTGCTTTTTTTATATATTCTCGACAAATATAACCGCCACCGCAGATAATCCCAAATTTTTTCCCATGATTAACAAAGGATAAAATTAATTCTCTGAATTGTTTCAAATATTCAACATCAATTTCCTGTGGATAAATAAGCGAACCACCCAGAGACAAGATTATTGTATCGCCCATAATAATCACCTCAACTGCCAAATCCAATTAATGAAACCCCAATAAGTATTGCTGCAATGCCCAACCATTTGAAAAAATTCATTTTTTCATTCAGCATTTTTATTGACAATAAACTAATCCAAACATAAGATAAGGAAGTAAGAGGATAAAGAACAGAGAGCTCTCCATTTTTCAATGCAGCTAAAAAGAAAATACTGCTTAATCCATAAAGAAAAACACCTAACAACAGCCGTTTATTGATAAATGTCCATTTGTCAGAACGTGTTAATTTTGCAGCGCCAAATTTCAGAAACAGCGCGCCAAATGCCCCAATTACTGTTGCAAAGAGAACAAGTGCAACTGCAAAGAGTGATGTCATGCTCCCTCACCGTGCTCAGTCTGCCTGCTTCCAAATCCAATGCAGCTGACTCCAATAATAATCATGCTTACACCAGCCCATTTGAGAGTATTTAATTCTTCACCAAGAAGTTCAAAAGAAATAATGTTTACCCAGACAAAACTAAATGCTATGATAGGATATAAGACAGATAATTCTCCGTATTTTAATGAAACAACAAGAATAGCTGCACTCACACCATAAACTGCAAATCCTGCAATAAGATACCAGTTTGTCAGCAAGCTCATGTCCAACACCATGTGTGCTGTTCCCATCTTAAACAAAAATTGTCCTGTTGCAGTCAGCAATGTTGCAAGCAAGACAGAAATAATTGCAAGAGGATGAGTTTTCATTCTTCACCTTTTTTCAGCACAGCTTCAACAAGAACGGCAAATGCAGGTCTGGTGATAAAAACCCCAATAGTAACTCCTAAAATGCTTGTGAGTGCAAATCCTTTCAATGCACCTGCGCCTGCCCAAAACAAGGGGAGCATAGCAACAACTGTGGTAAAATACGCAGCCATAATAATGACAAACGCGCGCTTTAACTTTTCTTTCCAGCTGAGAATTAATTCTTTCCTTTTTCTGCCGTATACTTCGTCAGTAATGACAATTTGATGATCAACGCCTGTTCCTACAGCAACAAGAATGCCTGCTATAGAAACCAAGTCAAGATTCCATCCAATAAATGATGCAACCCCTAATATAATGATTACTTCAGCAATCATGGTAAACATGATGAGTGTAATAATTGCAGCATGCCTGTATCGTATTCCTAAAACAATCCCTACTGCAACAATAGAATAAAGCATAACAAGCATAATGTTTTTGATGAATTCTTCTCCAACTGCAGGAGAGATGGTATCAACTTTTACAACATTTAATTTTACAGGCAAGCTTCCTGTAATCAAAATAGTCTGCAGCTTTTTCATGTTAAGTGCAGAATTTTGTACAGCCTCTTGGTATGTTGCGCCAATGCCTGGACCAGAAATTGCAATGTCTGTAACAGCCCTGCCTTTCAAATCAGAGCCGATTTTCAAGGTATCAACAAGTTCATCATCCAAGTATAAATCAAGATCACTTGCAAGATAATCGCCTTCTGTGCTTAAAGGAATATCTGTAGTCAGTGCTGCCTGCCTTTCAGCTGCGTCCTGACTTAAAGAAATGCTGAATGAAAAACTGCACATATATCCGCTTGACAAGCTGCCTGTACATGGCCGTCGTGGATCAACAACAAAACTGCATTCTGCACTTCTACAAACATATGTAATATCCTGGCCTCCGTTAAAAACAGTATCATTGCCGATTTTTGCCTCAAATTTTCCTTGGCTTGCAATTAATTCTTGGATTTCATCTTGCGTCACTCCTGCAATTTCAACAAGAATGTACTGGTTGCCGTCTAAATCATTTGCCTGTGTAATGACAAGGTCTGACAATCCATAAACATTGAGTCTCTGCTGGAGATTCTGAATAATAAGAGACATATCATCTTGAGAAACCTCGCTTTCTGGTTGTAAGAGCACACGAGTTCCTCCCTGCAGGTCAAGCCCTTTTTTGAGATTAGATGTCGGTGCGTCATATACTTCTATGCCGAAACCTGTTGTCTGATTATAATAAAGTGTGTAAGAAACATCCTGAGCAAAAATGTGCATCTGACGTTTATTATTTTCATAGCTGTAACGAGATTGCGTACTAATTTTTACAACATCCCCATCTACAAGAGAGGACAGGGCTGCTGCATAATCATCAAGAGATGCAATCTCATAATCATTAATATTGACAATAATCTCACGGAACATTGGCTTATCTTTGCCAAGAGGACTGTGCATTCCTGCAAGAGCAGCAGGGCTGTCTTTTTCTATGCTTCGTATAGCAACACCATCTCTAAAAAAAGAGGGTTGTATCATAAGCAGAGAAGCTGCTATAAAAAAAACAAGCATAAGTACACGCCATTTTAGGAAAGTTTCTTTAATGTCCATGATGCTCTCCTTGTGTTTCTTTTTTGTTTAAGTACCAGCGAAGAATGCTGACATTTTGTATCCACGTTGTTCCAAGATCAACAAATAAACCAATAAACAAAATGTGCATAATTTGATATAAGACTTCTGAATTAGTAAAAAGAAGAACAGAACCAACTGCTGCAATTGCAGTTATTGTCATAAGGCCGCCTGTTTTTATTGCACCATAAATTGCATCATTCAGCGAGTCAGTATCTTTTTGTTTGAGTACCCGAATAGTAAGCAAAACATCTGTGTCAACAGAATAGCCGATAAGCATGAGCAACGCAGCAATGCCTGCTGTTGAAATTTTGAAGCCAGTAATGTTAAGAATTGCAAGAGTGATTATAATGTCTGATGCAGCAGAAAGCATAACTGCAATACTTGGAACAAAAAAGCGGAAATAGAGAAAAACAACAAACCCCATAAAGGCAAATGCAATAAACAAGCCGATAAACAATTGTTTGAAAAAATCCTGGCTTAAGCGCGAGCCAAAAGATTCAACCCCCAATTCTGTCATGCCTGTTTGCTGTTTAATTGTATTCACAAATTCCTGCACAGCAATTGTCTCAGAGATGTCTGCATCAACAACAATTCCTGATTGTTCTCCTGAAGAACCGCGAAGATAGCGTACAGAAATATCATTTAAAGGATATTGCTGGCGCAATCCTGCTTCCAAGGTTGCAATATCAGTATATTGAGGAATAGTAATAGTAACTCCGCCTTTCAAACTAACTCCTTTGTGAAGAAAATCTCCTGTTGTCGTGTATTGCCAAATGATTTGGCTTAACGCAAAACAGACTAGTGTAAACGTGATAACAAGAAGATAGGTATATTTAGTTTCGTACAGGTGTTTTATTTTTTCAACAAAAGCATGCATATTATTTGCGAACATGACGTTGTTTTTAAATGTTGCGAAGAATGCCGGCTCTGTTTCAAAAAGAGTATATTTGTACATTTTTTATTTGCCACGCCGCCTAAACTTCGTTTAGGTTATCTCTGAGTGAAACGAGCGAGATTGCTAAAAACTACGTTTTTGAGCACTTTTTCTCCCCTTTGGCTAGCCGTGGGGGAGATGAAAGAAATCTTGTGATACAAGATCGGCGCGGCAAATAAATAAAGTTAGGCAGGATACTATTTGAAACAGAGCCGAAGAATGCCATTCAATCAATTCATCTTCATTGCTCGTTCAATGATATTCTTGACATCTGTAATGTCTTCTTGAATCACTTTTTCTCGCATGCACATGCGCGCCCGTGCTTGTACTAATCGCATCAGACCAACAACCATTCGCGGCGAAATTTCAAAAATGCTTGAGGATTCTTTTTTCTTCAGTTCTTCAACAAAAGTAACAATGTCCTTGTGATACACTTCAGGAAGAGTTACTTTCAGTTGTTCAGCTGCAACAATGTAACTTTTGATAAACTCTAAATCTGTTTTTGTACGTGAGTTATGTTTTTGTTTGAGAATTGCATCAGTAATCTTCAGGAACTCATACGTATCGGGTTTTTTTGTTAAAAATACAAGATGAAATCGAGAAAGCAGCGCATCATCAAATGGAATCTGTTTTTTCAAGCTTTCTATTGTCTTGCCAGTAAATGAATCACCTATAGGATTTGCAGTAGCAAGAATCCGCGCTTGTGCATCAAGTTTAAGATGCTGGCCTTTTTTGTCATATGTAATGAATCCTTTTTCCATTGCATTGTACAATGCACCGAGATTTTCATCTTTGATAAGATTCAGCTCATCAATGCAGCAAATGCCTTGGTGTGCCAAAGGCAGCAGCCCTGGTTCAATAACCTCTCCAACAACAGTAACAGCCAAACCCACACCGCTCATTCCTGACCCTAAACCATATGAAGAAATAGGATGAAGTTCTGACGCACTTCTAATGATGTCTGTTTTTCCGATTGCAGGATCTCCTAAGAGAAGAATATGAATAGGCTCAGCTGCAAATAACTGTAAAGCAACTGCTCGTTTTATAACATCATGACCAATAATGTGCGGTGCAATAAGTTTTGGAAGAATAGCTGGAGCAAGTGCAGAAAATACAGAATGCTGTTTCTTGAAGAATCTTTTTTGAATGTGTTGGTTCATTTCAGCAACATATTCTCCAACATCACTGTCTTGGGTTTCAGAAGTAAATACAAAGCATTGCTGTTGTGGCAGATGTTCGGGGAGTGGCAAAGGCAAAGCAGAGGCAGAGATTTTTTTTTGTTTAAGCAAAAGGGTAATATCTTCAAGCTGCTCTGGTTCAACATACTCTTGCACAATATTCAAAATATCTCGTTCTTTAAGATTTAATGGCCGAAGATGATGAAATAAATCTGTGATTGTTTTCTCCATGAGAAAAACAAAGAGAGTGAAATATAAAAAGATTATCAAAACGTTTAAATAATCTATAATACACGAAAATCTTATGCCTGATAAAAACCCTCTTCACAGCTCTGTCAAAGAAGACATCATTACAGTATTGCAAAACAGCATTAAGGCAATCAAAAATGCAGATATTGTTGCATTAAGAGAAGAAAGCGATCATATTGTCCACTGTTCTACAATTTTCCAGCGCCAGGAATCTATCCAGACTGCGATTGTCATTTATGCCCTTTCCAAAATACTTGAGCGAGGAAAGACAATTGATGCGCGCGTTCTTGATGCAATGCAAAAAGCATGTGATTTCATGAAAGCAGACAACATACGGGGATTTAACACTGAAATAAAAAGTATGCTTGACATGATAAGTACTGTTGACGATCAATTAAGCAAGTACATGCAGCATATTGTCACAGAAGCCCAGATAAAAAAAGGCTCTAAAATCTATGAGCACGGAATCTCTCTTGGAAAAACTGCGCAGATGTTCGGGCTTTCACAGTGGGAACTCATGAAATACATAGGAAAAACACGAATGAGTGAGTATATGGCAGATACTATTCCTATCCAGCAACGACTGCAGTTTGCTCGGGGGCTGTTCAAATGAAAACTCTTGTGTTTGATACAGGCCCAATTATTAATTTCACAATCAATGGGCTTCTATGGGCATTAGAGGGGTTAAAGCAAGAGTTCAACGGAGAATTTTATATCACTCCTGAAGTGTATAATGAACTTATTAACAAACCATTGAGCACGAGAAAGTACAAATTAGAAGCGCTGCAGGTTTTGCCGTATATTACAAACGGAACATTAAAAGTGTATAACAATTTACCGATGATAGGGATTGCAAAAGAAATTGCAGATTATGCAAATCATTCTTTTGAGATTGATCATCAGCCTATAG